>WNFA01009827.1_pt1 | contig 12488 bp, 10 predicted proteins | sample 5400481 | NCBI WGS metagenome assembly WNFA01 (sample SAMN13153340, study PRJNA577476) | soil metagenome | isolation source: 120 cm saprolite under Douglas fir tree site 2 hole 1 replicate 2 | place: USA:California | collected 2015-04-18
GTCACACTTGCCGCCCGATCTGCTGGGGAATTTTGGCGCGAACGCGAACGACAACACTTCCGGCCGCGGCAATAAGAATACTAATCAACCACGCGAATCTCCGACGCCAAAGTCCGTACCCGCTGACAGCATCAAGACCGGCACGCCGCCGCCCCCGAAGCCTTCGCCGAGTGTGAAAACCGTAGAGAAGGTAACCGCGACCCCGCCCGGCGAACGACGCTAGCTTTACTTGCCAATCGCGTCATCAATCAAGGCGAGGAACTTGCTTTCGCCTTCGATTTCAATCGCCACATCGACGACGTAGCACGGCATTTCAACTCTGAGTGATCGAAGTTTCACTTCGTCCTTGGCAGTTGTTAGCAGGGCGTGCGCGCCGCGTTCGGCCGATTGGCTGATCAGCGCGTTGATTTCTTCCTGGGTGTAGTAATGGTGATCGGGAAAAGCTCGGGCGTGGGAGAGTTGGTAGTTATCGCGGCGAAGCTGTGCGAAGAATGATTCGGGATTTCCGACGCCGCAAAATGCCGCCACCGGGCCTGATTTCAATTCATTCTCGGAAACCGGGCTGTCCTTCATCTCTCTGCTCAGTTTGCGCAATCCATCGATTCTCATTCGCGAAAGAAACACCGGACGGCCTTTGCTAAATTGATTAATTTCTGACTTCAACGTTTCGGTTTGACTGGCACTGTCGGCGCGCGTGATCACGATGCAATCAGCGCGCGCGAGTTGACGAGGCGACTCTCGCAAGGTTCCCGCAGGCAGCAGACGCCGATTGCCCCACGGATTCGTGGCGTCAATCGCGACGATGTTGCAGTCGCGAGCCAGCCGCATATTTTGAAAGCCATCGTCGAGAATGAATAAATCGGTGCCCAGGTTCTCGGTGGCCCAACGCGCGGCCGCTACTCGATCGGCGTCGCAAATCACCGCGGCCTCGCCTTTCAATTTCTCTGCCAGCAGCAAGGGTTCGTCGCCCGCGTCACGCGCGTCCGCAAATATCTCGCTGCCATTTGAGACCAGTACTCGGCGCCCGCCATGCTGACGACCATACCCGCGCGTCAAAATGCAGAGTCGCTTTTGCCGCCGTCCGAGCGCGCGCGCGATCCATTCCACCAGCGGCGTCTTACCGGTCCCGCCGGCGGTGATGTTGCCGACGCTGATTACCGGAACACCGGCTTTGTGCACGTGAAAGACTCCGCGCCGATACAGCGCGCGACGCACCTTCATCGCCACGCCGTACAAGCCGCTCAGAGGAGTCAGCGTGACGATTGCAGCGCGATTCATTTGGTAGCAGTGACCGAAAGAGTGGAGAGAGGGGAAGCGGGATCAGCTATGGTCGTCTGCGAAAGTATCGGACTCAGCATCCGCATCGTGCGTGCGGTAGCGCCCGCGTTTTGTTTGCACACCTCGCGGGCGTGCAGACCCATTTCACGGCGCCTCGCTTCATCAGATAGGAGTTCTTTGAAAACAGACACGAGTTGAGTTGGCGCATCGGAAGCTGAGCCTTCGGGCAATTGAATCAGCGCCCCTTCGTCCAGCAGCGCTTTCGTGATGGCGGCGAAATTCTCAGTGTGCGGACCGGTGATGACGCAGGCGCCGGTTGCGGCCGGCTCAAGCATGTTGTGACCGCCATGGGTCGCGATGCTGCCGCCGACAAAAACGATTTGGGCGAGCGGATACACGGCGCGCAATTCGCCAACCGTGTCCAGCAAAACGACGTCGCAGCTCTTGTCGGGCTCTCCGGGTTCGGCGGACCGGCGCGACCATGACAAGCCAGAGTCTTCCAACAGGGAAGCGACTGCGCCGAATCGTTCCGGGCGCCGCGGCGCAATCAGCAAGCGCGTGCGGCCGCGTTGGTCCGAATTCATCTGTTTCAGAGCTTCGATCGTGATCCGCTCTTCGGGAGTGTGCGTGCTGGCAGCCACGATCAGCGGCCGAGTGCCGTCGAAGCCGAAGCGTCTGCGAAGTTCCGCCGTTACGCGCTCGTCGATCGCAGTTTCGGCACTGTCGAATTTCAGGTTTCCCGGGAGAGCTATTCGTTCGCCGGGCAGACCAAGCTCGCGGATCCGCGCGGCGTCTTTCTCTGATTGCATCAGCGCGACTGTCAGATCGTTTAGCATGCGACGGATGAACGGGCGAATCAGCTTGTAGCGGCGAAAGGAAGTTTCCGAGATCCGACCATTGAGCAACGCCACCGGAATTGTACGAGCGCGGCACTCATGCAAGAGCCGCGGCCACAATTCAGTTTCCATAATTAGCACTGCGGATGGTTGCAGGATGCGCAGCACGCGGCGAACTACCCAGGCCAGATCGATTGGAAAGTAGAAAACGAGCGCGGCGTCGTTCGCGAATAGCTTTCGCGCCACCTGCTGCCCGGTTACGGTAGTAGTCGAGACGGCCAGACAATGTTTGGGGAATTCAATGCGAAGCGCTCGCACCAGTGATTGCGCCGCCTGCGTCTCGCCGACGGAAACGCAGTGAAGCCAGATGATCTGCTTGCCAGTTCGATTGATGACGGGAAGTCTTCCCAGGCGTTGACGCAATCCGGTAACGTACTTGCCGCTTCGCATTGCGTCGATCGCAAATCGCGGCAGCAAAGCGACGAAGCCAAGCGTCAAAAGCAAACTGTAGAAGAAATACACCGCTTAGAGTTCAAACTTTGGTTTGTCTTTCGGTGGAGCGCAACCTAAAGGTTGAACTCTGAACTGGGCCACTTTACTTGGCCCGTTCGATGTAACGTCCTTCGATCGGATCAACGCGAATGCGATCGCCTTCGTTGATGAAAGGCGGAACCTGAATGATGACGCCGTTCTCGAGAGTCGCGGGTTTGTTCACGTTCGACACAGTCGCGCCTTTCAAGCTGGGTTCCACTTGCGTCACGCTCAGTTCGAGCGCCGCGGGCAGGTCGATTCCAATCGCCATTCCTTCATAAAACTCGGCCTGGATTTTGAGTCCGGGCGCCAGCCATTGGGCCGCGTCACCCAGTTCGTCGGCGCTCAGGGCCACCTGATCGAAGGTCTCGGTGTTCATGAAGTGATGATGTGAGCCGTCGGAATAAAGATATTCCATCTGGTGCTGTTCGAGGTTCGCTTTCTCAATCGTATCGACAGAGCGAAAACGATGTTCGAAAGACGAGCCCGTGCGGATATTGCGCAGCTTGGTTTGAATCATCGCGCGTAGGTTGCCGGGTGTGTGATGCCGGAATTCAACGACTTTGCACGGCTCGCCTTCGAAAACTATTACCATGCCGCGTCTGATTTGGGTTGCTGAGATTGCCATTATTAGTTAATGAAATGAATCATGTCTCCTCTGATTTCAAAGTTGCGCGTGGATAGACGGCGCCACTCGTCTTTTCGCAAACTTCGTAGTCTAGCGGCTGGAACGGAGCATGTCCAGCGGGCACTTTTCGGTTTTTCGCGGGAATAGAAAACAGAGCGGGCAGGCGACTCATGAACGCATCAAACAATCACGCTCAATTGTTGCCTGCCCGCCCTCAGGAGGAGCCCACCTACCTGATTGAATAAACGTAGTAGGGGAGACAAAGTTCCAGAATCGTTGCAGGGACCCAAATGAAAAATCACGGGAATCCTATGCGGCACGGGCGCGCAACTCATGCCGTTTGCGCACAACCCGATCCAGCCATTGTTGGGCCTTGCGATAGGTTGGAAAACTCCGTTCCAGGGTCTTGCTAATCGTAATGGTTTCGTGCGCCGCATCGTGATGGCCGAGGATGCTGCGGGCGCGCCGCTTTGACCACGTGAGCGCCGGCGTTGGGACTTGCCCGTTGAAGTAGAGTTGATTAACACGCCCGAAAATCTGCTCGAGATCGTAGACCTTGCCCTGCGCCGATGAAATTACTTTACGACCTCGCTGGCGGCGAGCGAGTTCCGACGCGCGCAGAACGTTCGGACTAAAGGCATAGGAGCGGTAGATTCGTTCCTGGGCCGTCGGTGCTTTTCTTGAGAGCAGACGCGCAACCAGCAGAAACGCCAGAGCCCGCATTACTTCCGGCGGCGCGGCTTGAAAAAGATCCGACAGCCGCACATAAACACGACCGGCGCGCACCCGGATAGTGTGATGAAGGCCGGCGTATGGATAGAACTTGACCTCGATATCGCGGAGGTCCGGTCGAATGCGGCTCCGCCGTTCGCGATCGAACTGACGAAACGCCTCGCTGAAGACCCTCTGAAGATGGAGATTTGCCGGCGCCATGATCCGAATCCCGCAAGTCAGCCCATCTTATGGGCCCGCCCAGGGCTCGTCAATCCGCGTTCGCGTCGTTGGCTCAAAGCCCTTGTGATTGCTGGAAAATCCGGGGTGGACGGGCATGCGCGTGCGGATCATGCGGCAACGACCCTTAGGTAAGCTTCATGCCAGCAATGGCTTAACTCGAACTTTGGGGCAAAAGGCTGGCCGGCTGGGCGGGGTTGGATCCTCTTGAACGTAGGATTTGCGGGGCATTTCTTAATTCGCTATACTCGCGGAGCCGTCTCGGAATCCAGTGATCGTTCGTGCGAGAGTCGTTTGCCACGGTTCAACTGGGCGACGATCGGCCTCAAAGTTCAAGACCAATGACCAGTCGTATTTCAAGCTTACCCAGATCGACAGCAGCGCATCCTGGCTCGCGTGGCCAGGCCGTGCTCTCGGCGATCATCAAAGAGCATTTGGTTACGGGAGACGCAGTTGGGTCGCACGCCTTATCCGATCGGTTTGAGCATGCGGCCGGGTGGAGCTCCGCGACGATTCGTTATGTGATGGGTGAACTGGAAGAGGCCGGACTGCTCGAGCAGCCGCACACTTCGGCCGGCCGCATCCCCACCGATCAGGGATACCGCTATTACGTCGATCACATTCTGGGCGACGCGCGTCTCTCGCGAGGTGATCGCAGGGCGATTGAGAGCATCGGCCAGGTTGATGCGGCGCGCGCCCGGCCGGATCGTTTGATGGAGAGAGCTTCGCATGTCCTGTCGCTGCTGTCAGAGAATGTCGGGATCGTCGTGTGGCCCCCACTTGCTGAGAACCGGCTACAGCACATCAAGTTTTTGCGACTGCCAGACCAACGCATCCTCGTAGTACTCGTCTCTCGGTCGAACATCGTTCAGGATAAAGTCATCCGGCTCGATGAAGACTTCAGTCAGGACGAATTGGATCAGACGGCCCGCTACTTGAACACTGAATTTCGCGGCAAGAGCTTGCTGGCGATTCGCGCCGAAATCATCGCGCTGATGCGTGAGGAGAAGGCTCTTTATGATCGCCTGCTGCGCAACGCGATGTTGCTGTGCGAAGGCAGCCTGGTAGGCGAAGAAGAGGCTGCCGGTGAAGTCTACGTTGACGGAGCCTCGAACATCCTGAATAAACCAGAGTTTGCCGGCGGCGAAACAATGCGCGAACTCTTTCGCACCTTCGAAGAAAAGTCCCGGCTGGTGGCGATCCTGAATGAGTGCGTGGCCGGCGACTCCGGTCCCGGAGAGGTTAAGGTGGTCATAGGCCGGGAAAACGTCATGCCTTCGATGAAAGGGTGCGCCGTAATCACCGCCTCGTATCAAGTCGGCGACGACATCTCCGGAACGCTCGGTGTGGTCGGCCCGACCAGAATTGAATACGCGCGCATGATGGCTGTGGTAAACTATTTGGCGCGCTTCATCGAACGCGCGCTGTCACATGAAGCGTCTCTTCATTGAGCTGAATTAGCTTCGCAAGAGCCCCTCGGACCGAAGACAAAGACTTCGCAATTCCCAATGGCATCTGATCGAAAACAGAAGCAGTCGAACAGCATCCCGATTAGCTTTTTCGACGACGAAGAGTCGCGCGTGGCTGATGATTCGGAAGAATCGCGGGATGATGAAGGCGTGGCCCCGCCTTCGCCGGACGATCCGTCAGAGAAAGAAAGCCGCGCCACGGGTGAGGCGCGCTCTCCGGGTGAAGGTGGTCCGGCAGTGGCTGAACTGGTGGCGACTCGCGCTGAGTTGAAACGCTTACAGGCTCAGCTTTCCGAAGCGCTGGAGGCGTTGACGCGCCGGCAGGCGGACTTTGACAACTATCGCAAGCGAATTGAGCGCGAACGCGGCGAAGCTTACAACCGGATCGTCGCTGACGTGGCCGGCAAGCTGCTGCCAGTCGTCGACAACTTATCGCGCGCGCTCGAGGCTGAACGATCGGTCGAAGCGAGCGAGTCGGAAGAGTTCCGGCATTTTCTTCACGGAGTTGAACTGATTGGCAAGCAACTGAACGACCTGCTGGAGTCCTTTGCCATCCAGCCGATTATCGCCGTGGGCGAGCGTTTTGATCCTCACATACACGAAGCGGTCGTGACTGAAGCATCCGACGAGCACGAACCTGACACGGTTATTTCCGAGATGCAGCGCGGCTATCGCATCGGCAATCGATTGCTGCGGCCCGCGATGGTCAAGGTGTCAGCGCGGACCGCAGCACCGGATGATGAAGACTAAGAAGTTTGAGAGAGCATGGGCAAGATTATCGGAATTGATTTGGGGACGACCAATTGCTGCGTGTCCGTGTTGGAAGGCGGCACGGTCCAGATTGTCGCGAACAAGGAAGGCGGCCGCACGACCCCCAGTGTCGTAGGTTTCACCGACAAAGGCGAACGCCTTGTCGGCCAGATTGCCAAGCGCCAGGCGGTAACCAACGCCGCGAACACCGTCTATGCGGTCAAGCGATTGATTGGTCGGAAGTTCGACTCGGTTGAGGCGCGGCGCATGCGCGAGACGGTGCCGTTTGAAATTGTCGACTCGCAGAACGGCGACGCGCGCATTAGCGTGCAGGGGCGGGAGTATAGCCCGCCGGAGTTGTCGGGAATCGTGCTGCAGCGCTTGAAAGCAGCCGCGGAAGATTTTCTGGGAGAGGCCGTGTCCGACGCGATCATTACCGTGCCGGCTTACTTCGACGATACTCAACGTCAGGCGACCAAGGATGCCGGCAAAATCGCGGGGCTTCAGGTCGAAAGGATCATCAATGAGCCGACGGCGGCAGCGCTCGCTTACGGTCTGGGCAGATCTGAAAAAGAAAAGATCGCGGTTTACGACCTGGGTGGCGGGACCTTTGATATTTCGATTCTCGAAATGAACAGCGGCGTGTTCGAAGTCTTATCGACTTCCGGCAACACGTATTTGGGCGGAGAGGACTTTGACGAGCGGATCATGGACTGGATGGCCGAACAGTTCATGGGCGACACGAGCATCGATCTCCGGAAGGATCGGCTGGCGTTGCAACGCCTGAAAGAAGCCGCCGAGCGCGCCAAATGCGAGCTCTCTTCGGCCACCGAGACGAATTTCAACTTGCCGTTTATCGCGGCCGACGCCACCGGACCGAAGCATCTCAACAAGACTCTGACGCGCGAAAAGTTCGAGGAACTCGTCAAAGACCTGGTACAACAAACAGTCGAGCCGTGCGAGCGGGCGCTGAGCGACGCCAAGTTGCAGCCGAAGGAGATCGACAAGGTGATTCTCGTCGGTGGCCAGACACGTTCGCCGATCGTCGAGCGCGCCGTCGCGGATATCTTTGGCAAGCAGGCTTCGGCCGAAATCAATCCGGACGAAGTCGTCGCTATGGGTGCGGCGATTCAGGGCGGCGTGCTGACCGGCGACGTGAAAGATATCGTGCTGCTCGATGTGCTGCCGTTGAGTCTCGGTCTCGAGACACGCGGCGGGCTGTTTACTAAAATCATTGAGCGCAACTCGACCATCCCCTTGCGCAACAGTCTCACGTTTACGACCGTCGTCGATAACCAGTCATCGGTGGAAATTCACATCTTGCAGGGCGAGCGCGAAATCTCCTCCGGTAATCGAAGCCTGGGTAAATTTGAGCTGGTTGGCATCCCGGCCGCGCCGCGCGGCGTGCCGCAGATCGAAGTTTCGTTCGAAGTGGATGCCAATGGCATTGTTTCGGTTTCGGCCGCCGACAAGGCCACCGGCCGCGAACAGCAGATGCGCATCACGCCGACTTCCGGTCTGTCACCCGACGAAATCGAGCGGATCATCGCAGAGGCGGCCAGCTCGATTGAAAGCGATCGCACGGAGCGCGAAAGAGTCAACTTGCAAGACAAGCTCGTGAGTTTGGTAAGAAATACCCAGCGCAGCTTTCTCGAATACGGTGGACTGCTACCCAAAGAAGGTCAGGAGGCGGGAGAGCAGCTTTTAGTCGAGGGGTTGGCTGCGATCAACTCGGCAGAAATCGGCGAAGTGAGGCTGGCGCTGGACGGAGTCGAACGCCTGGGCCGCCAGCTTACCGCCGCAATGATGAATGCCTCTGAGCCAGAGGTAGAAACACCTGAGGCCGGAGCGGATTGAGCGAATCAGATTAGTTTTAGTAGAATCCGGAAAGCGGTCAGTGGCTTTTCCAGTCAGGCTGGTTCATCCGCTGGCCGCTCGCTACTGATAACCTTAGATTAATCATGGCAACGAAACGGGATTATTACGAAGTTTTGAGCGTCGGCCGCTCCGCGAGCGAGCAGGAGTTGAAGAGCGCGTACCGCCGTCTGGCGGTGCAGCATCATCCCGACAAAAACCCGGACGATGCGCGCGCCGAGGACAAGTTCAAGGAAGCCGCGGAAGCTTACGCCGTTCTCTCTGATCCCGAACAGCGCCGACGCTACGATCGGTTTGGTCATGCGGGGGTCTCGAGCGGTGCAGGTGCGGCGTGGGGCGCGCCCGGCTTCAGCAATATCGAGGACATTCTCGGCGACCTGTTCGGATTCGGTGACGTGTTTGGCGCCGGCGCGCGCGCGGGTTCGCGACGATCGGTGGCGCAGCGCGGCGCAGACTTGCGTTACGATCTCGAAATCACTTTGGAACAGGCGGCCGTCGGCATGACCGCGCAACTGCGCATTCCCAAGCTGGAAACTTGCGAGACTTGTAATGGTTCCGGCGCCGCCGCCGGCACGAAGCCGGAAACTTGTCGCACCTGTGAAGGCGCGGGCCAGGTTCGGTTTCAACAGGGATTCTTTTCGGTCTCGCGCACGTGCGGCGCCTGTCGCGGCATGGGCCAGGTGATCAATTCGCCCTGCCAGAGTTGCCGGGGCGCGGGGCGCGTCGAACAAGAGAAATCGATTGAAGTCAAAATTCCTGCCGGCGTCGAAACCGGTTCGCGGCTGCGGCTGCAGCGCGAAGGCGAGTCCGGAGCATACGGAGGCCCGGCCGGAGATCTCTATGTCGTGATACATGTCGCCGAGCACGAGCAGTTCGAACGTCAGGGCAATAATCTTTACGCGTCCGTGCCGATTACCTTTGCGCAGGCGGCCCTTGGCGCCGAGGTTCCGGTCAAGACGTTGAAAGATGATCAGTCGCTGAAGATTCCCGCCGGCACGCAGACCGGAACGGTCTTTCGCGTGCGCGGGCAGGGAATGCCCGTCCTCGGTGGTCGCGGCCGCGGCGATCTGTTTGTTTCCGTTTCAGTTGTGACGCCGACGATGTTAACGCGCGAACAGCGAAAACTTCTGGAACAGTTGGAAAAGATCGAGACAAAGGATTTGGAAGACAAGAACATCGCGGACAAAGTGCGGGACATTTTTGGCTAGGAGCAGGCGTTTAGAGTACCAACTTCAGTTGGGCTTTTCATAGTCAAATAAGACCCGACTAAAGTCGGTACTCTGAACTCGGAACAAGAAAGGATCTTATGAAATCCCCCTATAGCTTTGCTCGACTGTCAGTCCCGCTGCTATTGCTCGTCCTGTTCTCCGCCTTTTCCGCGGCGAACGCGCAGGATGAATACGCCGCCGTAAAGACCTGGGAGACGTACAACTTTGTCGGCCGCGCCATAACTACTGCGGACCTCAGCGCGCTTTCGATCGACGATCTCAAGCTCGTGCGCGGCATAGTCTTCGGCAAGCACGGGCGCGTTTTCAAAGATCCGGACATCAAGCGCTATCTCGACTCGCGTTCGTGGTTCAAAGCCGACGCCGGCTTTCAGAATTCGGCGCTGAACGACACTGAGCGAAGAAACCTGGATGTGATTCGCATTGCCGAAGCCGAAAAACATGAAACCGTGCAACCCGGCGACATGCGTTTGTATCAGGACCGCGCCTTGACGCGAAAGAAACTGGGGACGCACACCAACGCTGAGTGGACCGTGCTCGCTTCAGAGATCGAGGCCATTCACGGCAAACGATTCGACGGCACGCCCTGGCTCCAGCAGTATTTTGACGAGCGGTATTGGTACCACTCTGCCGACCATTACGATCCGAAAGGTCTCAGCGACGTCGAACGCAGGAACCTGCAACTGATCGACTTGATCCAGAGACAGCAGCGCCGCGTGGCCCTTTCGCCCGGCGACATGGAGCTGTTCGAGAACAAGTTGATCGCGGAGACGATGTTGCGCGGTTTGAGTTTGCACGAACTGCGTCTGCTGCGAAACGAAATCTATGCGCGTCACGGCCGCATCTTCAAAACGATGTGGATCCAGCAGTATTTCGGCGGCCAGTCGTGGTATGACCCGAAGGAAGATTTCAAAGACGAAGACATTTCCGGCAGCGACAAGACCAACATCGAGACGATCGTGGCGTACGAAAACAAGTTGCACGATCAGATCAGCAAGCGGCCTATCACGCGCGCTTTGCTCGCGGGCTTGTTCGTGGAAGACGTGCGCAAGATGCGCGACGAAATCTACGCGCGTCACGGCAAAGTCTTCAAAGATCCGTGGACGCAAAAATACTTCGCCAGCTTTGACTGGTACAAAGCCAACCCGAATTACAGTGACACCTCGTTAAACCCGGTGGAAAAGGGAAACCTCGCGGTCATCATCGCCTACGAAAAGAAAGCCGTTACGGCGATGTCTACCATAGAAGGTTGATAAGGCCACCTCGGGTCCCGCGTGCCGGGACCGAAAAACAGACAGCAGTAAGCGGACGGGGCAGTAGCCCGCGCGTAAGCAAGGGCGCGAAGTTCGTAAGCAGCAAGGATGGGCAGGTTTCGACCTGCCCATTTTTCTTGAAGGGGAAATTTTGGTAAGGATCATGCACTATTGCGCCGAACTTCAGCACCGTCTTTGGCTTCCCGCAACTGGATCAGGTCAGTAGTCGGTCTGAATTCAATCTCGCGAGGAGAAATGAGTGGCCCCATTCAAAGTAGTTCCATTTAAGCCAGAAGAAAAGAAGAAACGCGGCGCGCGTAAGGAGGCTGCGTCAGGTGAGGGAGACATTCGCAGGGCCATCATCGAAGCTGATTCGAAAAGATCAAAGCAATGCGGGATGATCTGGCGGGAGATGTCAAACACTTGACCAACTCCACTCCTGAATACTGACTTCGAGTAGGTGACTATCGTGCTCTGTTCGAAGTGGAAGGCCGTAGAGTGGTAATCTATCGAATAAGGCATCGGAAGGACGCATACTCCTGAGGGCTGGCGCGATGATTGAATTACACCCAGAGATTGTAGAAAAGGACGGCAAGAAGCAATTTGTGATTTTGCCGTACGAAGAATTCGCCGGAACTGACTAAACAGTAGATTGTAGAGAGATTCCTTCTCGCGGTCCCTGTGCTCTGATGGCATCGGGGGATTTAGCTGCGCAGCGACGCTCGCAGCCAGACCGAACCAAAGCAACGAAGTTGCAAATGCAATTACGACGAAGCGCGATGATTTCGTCATGGGCAGATAATAAGACAAACACGCCCTGGCGTGAAGTGATTTTGGGTGAGAGGAAGCGGGGGCCGCTTGGCTTTGCCCAAAAAGCCGATCCAATCTGGAACGAGCCGGTTAGTACTGGGAACGCGGGCGCCCTCGCCCGCTATGAGCGCGAAGCGCGAAAACAGCTACAGCGTCTAGAAGGTTGAGATTGAGCGTGCTGCGCACGCTGTGCGGGCGAGGGCGCCCGCGCTCCCAGTATTAGCTTCTCTCTTCCTGCTACACCACTTTTTGGGCAAGGCCGCGCAGCTTCGGTTGATAGGATTTCGAGCGCGGGCGAATGGTCTACCCCAACGAGTCGATCCGGTTTCGAATTGTTTCTAATCGGCTTCGAAACTCGTCTTCATCGATTGCACTGAGGTGGCCGCCGCGATAAATTTCTTTTCCCGCCACCATTGTCAACACCACATCGTGGCCCGAGGTTGAGAAGACCAGTGCGTCTGCCGGATCATGCACGGGTTGTTGATGAGCGCCATTGAGCGAAACTACCGCGACGTCGGCCCGCATTCCCTCGGCCAGGGCGCCAACTTGATTCTCAAGACCAAGCGCGCGCGCGCCGCCGAGAGTGGCGGCGAAAAGGGCGTCGTGCGCGGTCACCGGGGCAGTAGCCCGCGCGTCAGCAAGGGCGTCCCCGGTGTGTACGCCCTCCCTCACGGTCGGGCTACTGCCCCGATCAAGACGCGCTAGCAAGGTCGCGAAGCGCGCTTCTTCAAGAAGTTCGCAGGTGTTGTTGCTGGCGACTGAATCACTGCCCAGCCCGACTTTGATGCCGTGCGCCAGAAATCTCTGAAAGGGTGCGCGGCCGTGGCCGAGTTTGGCGTTTGACTTAGGGCAGTGCGCGATGCCGGCGCCGCTCTGTTTAA
>WNFA01018183.1_pt1 | contig 12482 bp, 10 predicted proteins | sample 5400481 | NCBI WGS metagenome assembly WNFA01 (sample SAMN13153340, study PRJNA577476) | soil metagenome | isolation source: 120 cm saprolite under Douglas fir tree site 2 hole 1 replicate 2 | place: USA:California | collected 2015-04-18
ACGCAGTTCGCGTACGGCAAAAGAGGCTAGAGGTTTCGGTCCCGATACGCCGCGTCAAAGCGCAGGACTGCGAAGGTTGCGGTGGAGGTAGATGCGCGCCTTTTCCCAGTTGCGCTGGACCGTGCGCTCCGACACACCGCGAAGCGCCGCGATCTCGACGAAGGAAAAGCCACAGAAGAATTTGAGGTCCACTACCTCCGCCAGCGAAGGATCGATTTTGCCGAGCTCATCCAAAGCTTCGCCGATTTGCGTCAGCTCTTTTTCGTCAACCACCTTCTCCACGGCGCTGGTCTGAAGCGACGTAATCTCGAACTGTTCTCCGCGCTTCAAGGCGTGGCGGCTTCGAACATTATCTATGATCAGCCCGCGCATAACCCGTGAGGCATAGCCCATGAACCGGGCGCGATCCGGAAACGCGGCGGCATCCCGCCCCGCCATGTCCAGATAGGCTTCGTGCAGCAAGGTGGTAACGCCGAGGCTCGCGGCGGCGCCGCGTCGGGCTAGCTCACGTTGAGCGAGGCCGTGGAGCTGTGCGTAGAGCGCACTAAACAGCGCTTCAGACGCTGACGCGTCGCCTCGCTCGGCGGCGGCAATCAAGGATGGAATTGTGGGTTCCACCGCACCCCCCAAACAGCCATGTCAGCGCGGAGCTGAACAGGTGTCAACTCTGCGACCGTTGGTCGAGTTTTCCCAGGAGCCGAAGGAGTCCGTCCAGGATGGTGAAGGGATGCGGCGGACAACCGGGGATGTACAGATCGACCGGCACGACCGAATTCGCGCCCCCACAGATTTCCGGATGCCCCACATATGGGCCCCCGGAAATGGCGCAGGCGCCTACCGCGATTACGAGCTTCGGCGCGGGAACGGCGTCATACGTTTTCTGCAGCGCAAGCTTCATATTCTCGGTAACCGGGCCGGTGATCAGCAAGCCGTCTGCGTGCCGGGGCGATGCCACGAACTGAATCCCGAACCGGCCGAGATCGAAGACGATCGTGCTCAGCACGTTTACATCTGCTTCGCAGCCATTGCAGCCTCCGGCGCTCACCTGCCGCAGCTTGAGCGATCTACCGAACAGCCGCCGCATGGCGGCATCCAGAGGCGCCGCCCGCGTCTTCATCTCGCTTCGAAAGAGCAGATCGTCGCGGGCTCGAGCAGCAAGTCGGTATTCTTTGGAGTGGGTGATTGCACCGGTGGGGCAAACGTTCTCACAGTCCGCGCAAAACAGACAACGGCCCAGGTCCACTTCCGGCCCAAGCTGATCGAAGCGGATGGCCTGCGTCGGACAAGCCTCCGCGCATGCCTTGCACCCATCGGCGCACTTCGTCGAATCGATTACCGGTGGGCCGCGGAAGCGATCCGGCAGCACAGGCGGGACTGCCGGATACGAACTGGTGCGGTGTCCCTGCCGTATTCGGGTGAGAAGCATCTTCAGCATGAAGGCTCCCTACAAATCATGTCCGCAATAGGACAGGTTGAAGCTCTTGTTGCAGAGCGGAAAGTCGGAAATCTGCTGGTCGCGCAGAGCGATCGCCAGCCCGGTCCAGTTGTGGAACGATGGGTCCACCACCTTGTAGCTCTGAAAACGACCACTCTCATCGGTCAGCGCCACATGGCACAGCTCACCGCGCCAACCCTCCACCAGCGACACGCACACGCGCATTGGGGCCAGCGGAGGCACCCTCGAGAGCGTCTCACCGCTCGGCAATGAGGCAAGCTGCTCTTTGATGAACACCGCGGAGCGCTCGATTTCCAGATTGCGAATTTGAGCCCGAGCAAAGACGTCCCCGGACAGCAGAACCGGCACCGGAATCTGCTTGAAGCGGAAGATGCCTGCGGGATGATCGCGCCGGACGTCGCGAGACACCCCCGAAGCGCGCGCCGCTGGTCCAACCATCCCAAGCTGCTCCGCGACTTCCCCGGTCACTTGACCCGTATCCTCGAAGCGGGCCTGAACCGACGCCGTTCGCCACAATAGCGCTGCCGCATCGGCCACGTCTTGAACCGCGAAAGTGAGTTTTTGACGCATTCGGCCAGCGCGATCAGCATCGATGTCGAATGCCACGCCACCGGGTCGAACCAGGCTCCGGCCGAACCGGCTGCCGCAAAGCTCGGCGGTCAAATTGAGGAAATCCCCTCGCAGGCGCCCGCAATAGGAGGCGGTGGGCAGGTAGCCCACGTCGCCGGCCAGGGCACCGATGTCTCCCGTATGGTTGGCAAGCCGTTCGAGCTCCAGAGCGACGCCGCGAATCGCCTGCGCCCGCGCGGAGACCGCGCAGCCAGAAAGCGCCTCGAGGATCTGACAGTACGCCGTCGCGTGTCCAACCGTGGTGTCACCAGCGAGCGTCTCGGCGTAATGGATGGAGCGGGCGTTGGGACCTCCGATGAGCGCGCGTTCGACTCCCCGGTGCTGATAGCCCAGCGAGATTTCCAGGTGCAGCACTTGCTCGCCGTAACACTGGAAACGAAAATGCCCAGGCTCGATCACGCCCGCGTGAACCGGGCCCACCGCCACCTCGTGGATCTCCTCTCCTTCGACGCGATAGAAGTCCGTCACCCCGATCATCGGGGGCGTTTTGCTCCAGCCGAAGGGGTCCGCTCCGACGCGACGCGGAGGCGCAAAGCGCACCGGCTTTAGCCAAGGGTGGCCCATCGGTTGGATGCCCCACTGCTCGGCCAACTCCCGCTCGAACAAGTGGGCTTCGGGACACTCCGGTGTCATGGCTGGATACGAGTCGTCCTCCAAGCGCGTCGAACAAAGCTCCAGGCACCCTTCATCATCCACCGCCAACACGGCGAACAAGTCGACGTCGCCCGCCGCACCGATCCCAAACAGGGCCGCAATCCGCGCGCCGCGTTCGGGGGCGCCAATCACCACGCCACGAAATGCCTCGAGGGAAAGCCGTGGAACGGCATCGCGGGGCACCGCCTTGGCATTGTAGGTACGCAAGAGCGAAGAAACGCTCATGGCAAAGCCTCGAAAGCAGCCGCTCGCTGGATGAGCGCCTGCAAGGGCGGCGGCAAATACAACCCGAGGCAGAGCACCAGGATGAGGAATGCCACAGCCGGAGCGACGGTGAGAAAAGTTTCAGGCTTGGCGGGAACGCTCCTGTCGATCCCGACCGGAGTGCCTTGCACGACCGCTAGCACCGTGGCTCCCATTCCGATGAAGACAATCACCAAAAGAAGCAGGAATAGACCCACCAGGACGTAGCGACCGGCGCTGACCGCGGCGCTGAGGATGGTGAATTCGCTGACGAACGGACCAAATGGCGGGGAGCCGGCGATCGCGAAGAAGCCGAGCAGAAAGAGCGCTCCAGACACCGGCACCAGCCGCATTGCGCCAGTGGTGCCTTCCACGGTTTTGCTCGCGAATGCGCGGTGGATGTTCGCGGCGGAGAGGAAGAGAACGCCTTTGGTGAGGCCGTTGTTGATCAGATGGAGAAGGCTTCCGAACACCGCATTCCCGCCGATGCCGACGCCTAACACCAAAATCCCCATGTGCTCCACGCTCGAGTACGCGAGGAGGCGCTTGTAGTCGCGCTGCCGGACCATGAAGACGCCCGCCACGGCAATCGAAAAGAGCCCGCCGCCGATCATCAGCTCCCTGGCGAACGCGGCCTCCCCGGCAGCGCTCAGGATGTGGAAAAAGCGAAGGATCGCCAAAAAGGCACAGTTGGTGAGCCCTCCCGCGAGCAGCGCACCGACCAGTCCCGGCGCTTCGCCGTACGCGTCAGGCTTCCAGGTGTGCATCGGCGCAAGTCCCATCTTGGTGCCATAGCCGACGAAGAGCAGCACGAAGGCCGCGTGGAGCCACGGCCTCGAGAGCGCATGTCCATCGCGGATCAGATCTTCGAGCAGCAGCGAGGGAGTCAGGCGCGCGTGCAGGGCGGAGTATGCGAGGAACAGAGATCCCAACAACGCCAGGGCGATCCCGACCGAGCCCACGAGGAGGTACTTCCACACTGCTTCGAGGGATCGGGCATTGTGGTTGAAGTACAGCAGCGGCGCGGTGCAGAGCGTGGTGGCCTCAAGCGCCACCCACATCAAGCCCAGATGGTGCGTGAGCAGGATCAGGCTGGTCGTCCCTACGAACACCAAAAGGCAGGCGACGAAAACGCGGTTACGCCTTTCGGGACGCTGCCGAAGGTAGCCCGGAGCATAGAGGAAGCAGAGAAAAAACAAGACGCTGGTAAAGCCGAGAACCAACGTTCCCAGTGGGTCCAACACCAAGTATCCATCGAGCATCGGTGAGGCCCCGCGGGTGATGGCGGTCGCAGTCAAGCCGAGGTGTGTCGCGCCGCCCACCGGCAGCAGCCATGGCCTCACCCGCTCGAAGGGCATGATGAAGGCGACACCACCGAGCAGAATTGGCACCAGGATGAGCGCGAGGAGCATGGGTCAGTCCTTGAGGGCGGAGAGATTCGCGGTGTCCATTGAACCGAACTCGCGACTGATGTGATTGATGATGATTCCCATCACGAAGATGGCGACGAAGAGGTCGAGTAGAACGCCGATCTCCACCAGGAACGGCATCGCCTGCAAAAGAGTAAGGCCCATGATGTAGATGCCGTTTTCAAGCAGGAGGTAGCCGACAACCTGGTTGATCGCTTTTTTCCGGGTGGTGAGCACCAGAAAGCCGCTGAGCACGGTGGCGAGCGAGGCCGGTACGAGCAGCGAGCCTTGGTGTTGCGGCGCCAGGGGAAGGGTGGACGAGAAGACGAGGGCTACGCCCGTGCCCACCGCGCAGAGCAGCAGCGAAGGCACAAAGCCGATCACCGGCTCCACTTCCCTTCGGATCGCGGCATCTCGCATTGCCCGCAGCAGCAGCCAGGGAATAACCAGCCCTTTAATCAAGGCCGCGCCGACGGCTACGAGCAGAGTATCCTCGTCAACATGCGGATGCACCAACAGCGCGAGCACACCTAAGGCAACACCCTGGGCAGCGGAGGCGTTGATCACGGCGCGCAGCCGGCTCGTGCCGAGCACGAAGAAGTTGAGCAACAGCACCATCACCAGGATTGCAGTGGACATGCTTACCTCGCGAGAATGATTGCGAAGACGGAGATGATCGAGGCAGCGACGAGCAGCCTCGGCAGGTGCAAAAGGCGCAGCCGCGCCATCGTGGACTCCACTATCCCGACCAATCCCGACAATCCCACCATCGCCACGACGAAGACCAGCCAGTCCAACCACGGATTGCCCGTGGAAATCGGCGTGACCAGACGCGCGATCAGCGCTCCCAACAGAAAGAGCTTCAGCGCAGCTCCATACAGAATCATTCCCAAGGCAGGACCGCTATGATCGAGCACCATCACCTCGTGAATCATCGTCAGCTCCAGGTGCGTGTTAGGGTCGTCGAATGGAATTCGGCTGTTCTCCGCGAGCAGCACAACGAAGAAGCTGGCGATCACCAGCACCAGCGCCCCTCCGCTGTCGAACCACGCGTCCAAGAGCTTGGGGCCGAGCATTTGCGACAACGACACCGATCCCGATTTGCGAGCCAACGCCATCAGGCCGAGAAAAAGGCCCGGCTCCGTGAAAAACCGACCGAGCGCCAGCAGGTAAGCGAAGAGAATCGCATCGCCCGCAAAGGAGAGCAGCGCACGGTGAGTTCCCAGTGGCATCAGCAGGACCGCGACGAGCACGCTCGCGAGATTCACCACCGGCCCCGCCTTGAATACCCAGGTCGTGGTGGTGCTGAAGACGGAGCCCTTTCGCCAAAGCTTCCAGACGTCCCGGTATAGTTGCAGAAGCGGCGCGCCCACGCGTCCGGCGAAGAAGGCTTTCACCTTGACGATCACGCCAAGCAGCAGCGGCGGAAGCAGCAACGCGACTGCGAGCTGCGTCGCAATTTGCAAAAGCTTCATTGTGGATGGACTCCCCGCGCCCAAACCAGTCCCAGGACGAGCGCGAAAACGACGTAGAGCAGATAAAGGTTCAAGCTCCCGGGTTGAAGCCATCGAAGCCGGTTGAGCCAACCGCCAACGGAGGCGATCGCTGGACGAAGCAGCTGATCGAGCACGGCATCGTCCACCTGCGACGCGAATCGAGTTGGTCTGGGGAAGAAACCTGGGACGCGCTCGCGGTGTACCTTGGGCCGCAGCGCCCATTGAAAAAGGCCAACGAGCATCTCCGCAAAGGAAGATGACGAGTACTGCATTCGCTTCCCAGGCGCGACGTAACCACAATCCCAGGTAAGGCCGGCGGATGTCCCACTCTGGAGGCGCCGAGCCAGTAGGGCGCCGCCGCCAAGGGCGCATGCCAGTAGGATCGCGGAGGCAAGGCTCAAGTAGGAAAAGGGAGCGAGCGCTTGCAGAGATGATGAAGTCGGCACCGGGCCGAAGACGGCGACCGCTAGATTCAAAAAGCGAGCGATCGTCGCGGGCGCGAGGCCGATGACCATGCAACAGGCGGCGAGAACACCCATCGGAGCCAGCAGCAGACCGCCTCCATCGTGCGCGGCGGCGCTGTGATTGCTGCGGCGATGGCCGAGGAATGCGGCTCCGAATACTTTGACGAAGCAAGCCAGCGCCAGACCCCCGATCAGCGCCAGAGCGGCCGCGGCGAGCGACGGAGCAAGCCACACCTCGGCCTGACTCGAACGAGCTGCATCGAAAAGGCCCAGGTAAACGAGCAGCTCGCTCACGAATCCGTTCAATGGCGGCAAGCCGCAGATTGCTACGGCTCCGATCAGAAAGAGGATGGAAGTGCGCGGCATTTTCGGCAACAGGCCTCCAAGCTGATCGATCTCGCGCGTGTGGCAAGCATGAATCACCGCGCCTGCGCTTAGGAAGAGGAGGCCTTTGAACAGGCCATGGTTCCACACGTGCAAGAGCCCGCCAGCCAACCCGAGCACAACCAGCTCGGGTCGATGAAGGGCTCGCCCCAGCACGGCCACTCCAATTCCAAGCAGAATGATGCCGATGTTTTCGATGCTGTGATAGGCGAGAAGGCGCTTGATGTCGTGCTGGCCGATCGCAAACGCAACACCGAGCACGCCCGAGACGCCGCCAAGGCTCAGCAGAAGCACGGCCCACCAAACCGGCGGAGTCGGCAAAAGCGAAAGCGTGCGCACCAGGCCGTAGATGCCGATCTTGATCAGCACACCGGACATCAACGCCGACACGTGGCTGGGCGCCGCCGCATGTGCGCTCGGAAGCCAGATGTGAAGCGGCATCACGCCCGCCTTGATCCCGAATCCGAGCAGCCCGAGGACAAAAATTGCCGTGGCCGGTCCCGGCGTAAGCCAATCCATATGAACCAGCGCGAAGCTGCGCGTTGATCCATAAATGAGCGCGAACATTGCGAATAGGCACAAGGTGCCAACCCGTGTCGCGACGAGATAGAGGTAGCTGGCCGCGCGCGTTCCAGGCAGGTGGTCTTCGGTGCCGATCGCGACAAACGCGGCCAGTGTCATCACTTCCCAGCCGGCCAAGAACAGCATCCCGTTCGCCGCCACAGTGGTGATGGCGAGCCCAGCGACGATCAGGCCGTAGACCAGTCGCAGCCGTCGCCCATTCTGCTGCTGCTGCGCCTGGGCCCAGTACTCAAGGCCATAGATGGCGCCGAGCGCGGAGATCGCAAAGATTGGGACGAGGAAGAACGCAGCAAGCGCATCGATGCGGATTGAAAGAGCTCCGCCGGGCACGGCCCAGCTTAAGGACAGCTCGGCGGCGGCGCCGCTGATGACAACATGGCCGATCGCGAATAAGGCAAGGGCCGCGGCAGAAGAGAGCATTCCGACGGCGATCCGCTCTCCGGCCGAGGACGATCTCGCGAAGAAGAGCCCGGGGACGCCGCTCGCGCCCGCCAGGCCAATCGCCACTAGAACAAACCACGCAATCACCGCGCGCCCCACCCACGCACCGATAGCCAGACCATGCCCAATACCACTGCAAGCAGAACGTAGAGCAAATAGCTGTGAAGCGCGCCCCCCTGGACCCAGTTGAGCGAGGACAGCCAGCCTGCCCACCTCGCGAACATCGGCTGGTAGGCGCCGCGCGTAAATGGATCGGCGTCGTCTAGCTCGAGCCGTGAAGTCGTTGGGAACAGACCTCGCAGCCACGAGCGTACCACTTTCGGCCGAAGCAGCGGGGGAAGGATGTTTTCCGCGGCGAGTTGGGCAAAGGACAACGCTCCGTACTGCATCCGCGACCGCGGCGCCGCATAGCCACAGCCCCAGGTTTCTTTCGCTTCCCAAGGCCTCGCGCGGTACAGCCACCAGGCCACAAGCCCGAGCAAAAGGCAGCTCGCCCAGAGGATCAGATTGAAAGCAGCAAGCGCCGGGAGCGAGCCTGCCGCGGGCGCGAGCGGAGATGGACCGCTGCGACCGAAGAGCTGCGCCGCGACGCGGGCGGTGAGCGCAATGACTCGTCCGGGCGCGAGAGCCACGCCGATGCAGGCAATCGCCAACAGAGCCATCGGGAAAAGCAGCCATGGGGAGCTTTCGTGCGCCACTTCCGCGTGCTTGCTGCGCGGTTGGCCGAGAAGACTAATCCCAAAAACGCGCGCGAAAGAGAGAAGGGCCAGGGCACCGACGAGCGAGACCAAGCCCACGGCCAATAGGGCGAGCATCGAGATCGGCCCCTTCACCTCGAGACCGGGCCGGATCAAGCTTTGGTAGATGAGCCACTCGCTGACGAATCCATTGAGCGGTGGAAGCGCGGACAGCGCTACCGCGGCCACCGTCATTCCTAGGGCGGTGAGCGGCATGCGGCGAGCCACTCCCCCAAGCTGCTCAAGCCTGCGCGTGTGAGTCGCGTGGACCACGCTCCCGGCGGCGAAAAACATCGTCCCCTTCATCAGGGTGTGGTTCCAGACGTGCAAAAGGCCCCCGGCCATCGCAAGCGATGCCGCCTCGTTTTCTCCTCTGCTCGCGGCCCAGTACGCAATCCCCAGTGCAAACGCGATCAGCCCGATGTTTTCGACGCTCGAATAGGCCAGCGCCCGTTTCAGGTCTCGTTGGTACAAAGCCAACGAAATCCCCAGGAGCGCACCGACCAGGCCAATTCCCGCCAGCGACGGTCCCCACCAATCGGCTGGCGTACCGATGATTAGGAAGATCCGAAGCAGGCCGTAGAGACCGAGTTTGATCAGCGCGCCGGACATGACCGCGGAGACATGGGACGGCGCCGCGGCATGGGCCTCGGGCAGCCAGACGTGGAGCGGAACGAAGCCGGCCTTGGCTCCAAAGCCTATTAACGCGAGCAGCACCACGGCCAAAGCTCGTGGGCCGGAAGGCGGAGCTGCCGCGAACTGCGCGAAGTTGTACCCGCCGGCGTCTTGAGCGAGGAGTAGAAACATCGCAAACAGCGCCGCTGCTCCAACGTGGGTGGCAATCAGGTAGACCCAGCCTGCACGCCGGGATGCGGGATCCTCTTGGTCATAGGAGATCAGGAAGAACGCCGCGACCGCCATGGCTTCCCAGCTGACGAGAAACAGCACGCCGTTGCGCGCGAGGACCACGAGCGCCATGCCCACCACCATCAGATGGAAACCGAAGAACGGCAGGCCCAACCGGCGGCTGACTCGGGAGAGCATGTATTCGCGACCGTAGATTCCAGCCATCGCGGAGAGGGCGAGCACGGGAGCCAGGAAGAAGGCCGAAAGTGGATCCAACTCGAGCATTAGCGCGCCGTTTGGGATCGCCCAGGGCCCCGCGAACGAGAGCACCGTTCCCGAGGCAAGCGCCCGTGCGACTGGGACAAGCCCCATCCCCGCGCCGACCAGCACCGACAAAGTGCTGGCGGTACCCGAGACGCGTGGCCATGGCGTTAGTGCAAGTGCAAGCAGGCCTCCCGCGAGAATCACGGCGATCCCGCCGAGCAGCAGGACGAGCTGTGTGTCCACTCCGGTCATCCCGCCCCGTCGCGATCGCCACGTGAGAATGTCGGTTCGAGTCGCCGCGCTTGTTCGAGAATACGATCGAGCGGGGCGCGGTCCTTCACCGCCGCACGGAACTCGCTGTCGTGCAGCGCAGACGCCAACCGGGACAAAAGCTGGAGGTGCACGCGCGGGGTCGGCGTCATCATGAAGAAGACGGTGGCGACCGCAACTTGGTCCCGCGCTCCGAAATCCACCGGGCGCTCAAGATACCACAGCGCGATCGACGGCGCGGCGCCTTGCAGGACGACCGGCGCGCGGGCGTGCGGGATCGCGATACCTTGGCCAATGCCGGTCGAACCGATCCCCTCGCGGGCGATTAGTAACTCTAGCAAGGCGGAGCGATCGGAGTCCTCTGCGAAGGCAAGCCCCTTTACGAGCGCGGCGAGGATCGAGTTTCGGTCCGGTGGTCCGTCGTACCGATGGAGGCCACCGTTGCGCAGCGCGTCCACGAAGCTCGGGGCGGTGTCCTGATGTGCGTGCTGCAGAATGTCGACTTGCACGTTGATTCCGCGGGCCGTCGCCCATTCCAGCAGGTCGTCGCTGCTCAGACGGTACTGATCGTTGATCCGGGAGAATGGGATTTCGCCGTCCCGAATCCACCTGTAGATAGTCTCTTCGGGAACAGCCAGGTACCGGGCAGCGTCGCGGATGGTGAGGCGCACGGACGAAGCACTACCAGATTGGCCATACCTTTGCCGCTGATCTGACACCCGCCCGCTAGCAGTGGGAGCCGCTCCCAGACCCGCAATCAAGCCATCCTGCGAGGCCGATCAGCGCGCCTCGCGGGTTGTTACGACGCCAGCGAGTGTGAGTGGGGCGCGCCCCTGCGCGCCACCTAAAAGGTGCCGTAGCTGCGCCTTGGCCAGAAATGATTCGATCCTGCAAGCAGCGCCTTTGCGGCCGGCAACGCGCAAACCAACTCCCAGGAGGAATAAATGAAGCACACCAAACTTCTCGCCGTACTGGCCGCGACTGCCCTGGCCTGCGGTGGCGGCACGGCCACCAGCCACAACAATGCGGGCACCGGCACGTCGACCCTGCTCGTAACTGGAGCCATCGAAGCCTCGATGAACAATGGCGCCCCGGTGACGAACTTTACGGTCACCCTCAGGGACGGCCTTGGCAACAGGGTGCCCGCCGCCACCGTAACAATCTCCAATAGCGGCTTGCCGAACGGTAGCGTGTCACTCGTCGAGGCCCAGGCAGGCTCGGGCAGGTACCTGAACTCGATCGCCCAGTTTCCCGGTGGCGACTTCGGCCTCTCGGTGACGCGGAACACGGATAACGTGCAGGGCGTCGTCGTGGGAGGGCAACACGCCCGCTCAAAATGCGGTCGTGCCTGCGAACCAGCCGCTGGCCGTAAGCTGGACCACGCCCTCGACGGCAAAGCAAGCGACGATCTCGACCAACGACTTCAATGGCATCAGCACTGCCGACACAGGCTCATACACAATCGCCGCCACGAACAACCCGGTTAACGCCAATCAGCAGCTCTTCGTCTCCCGCTTCAACGAGGTGGACATCGCAGGCGGCTTGGCGGGCTCGCGCCTGCGGGTTACGTTCACCGCCTCAGTGAACCACTACGTCGTCCAGTAAGTTGACGTTCGCGGCATAGCTTTCCGCCCGAGCTGGCAAGGCCGGATCCTACGCCGCAGCCCCTCGAGGTGGCCTAGTCCGAGCCCCTCGAGGGGATTTGCTCTGCCTTATCTCGGCTATCTACTCTGTGCCGGTGAGCGACACATCTCTCGAACCCGGCACGCCGCAGATCGCGCTCACTGAGCAATTCGCCGCCAAACAAGCCCAAACTTATTGGCTGGCTCGCTTCGTGATCCTCCGGTTGCTGGGGTTGATCTACTTCGTGGCCTTCTTGGTCTTCATCAATCAAGGAATACCCCTATTGGGTGAGCATGGTCTGCTGCCAGTGCAGCCGTCCCTCGAGCGTGTCGGCCACCAGTTCGGCTCGCAATGGGAGGCATTCCTGAAGATGCCTACTCTTTTTTGGCTTAAGCGATCGGACGGATTTCTTCTCGGCGTCGGCTGGATCGGAGCCCTCCTATCGCTGGTCGTTCTGCTGGGCTTTGCAAATGCCCCGATGCTCGCGACCCTCTGGCTTCTCTATCTCTCGATCCGCCACATCGGTCAGCTCTGGTATGGATTCGGCTGGGAGAGCCAGTTGGGCGAGACGGGTTTTTTGGCCATTTTTTTGTGCCCACTGTGGGATCCCAGGCCTTTTCCGAAGCGGCCTCCTCCGGTCGTCGTGGTATGGCTCTTTCGCTGGCTGATCTTCCGAATCATGTTGGGAGCCGGACTGATCAAAATCCGGGGCGATCCGTGCTGGCGCGAGCTGACCTGCCTCTATTATCACTACGAGACTCAGCCGATTCCTAACCCTCTCAGCCGGTGGTTACATTTTCTACCCCGCTGGTTTCATCAGCTCGGAGCCCTCTACAATCATTTGGCCGAGCTGATTGCGCCCTTCTTTCTGCTAACTCCAAGAACGATCCGACACATCGCGGGGCTGGTCCTGGCGGGGCTTCAGTTTTTCCTGATTGTCAGTGGCAACCTCTCGTTCCTGAATTGGTTGACCTTGGTTCCGG
>WNFA01011942.1_pt1 | contig 12481 bp, 8 predicted proteins | sample 5400481 | NCBI WGS metagenome assembly WNFA01 (sample SAMN13153340, study PRJNA577476) | soil metagenome | isolation source: 120 cm saprolite under Douglas fir tree site 2 hole 1 replicate 2 | place: USA:California | collected 2015-04-18
GAGCCCGAGGTGCCGAAGGCGTCGAGGGACGCAACCGTGCTCTTGTCCGCGCAGTTCCCGAGCGGCCGCGCCGGGTTGTAGCACGGGTCGTTCCGGCTGTCCCACCAGATCGCGTGCATGCTGCCCGCGTCCACAGAGATGTCCGGGAAGCGCTGGAGCCCGCCGTTCACGCGCGGGTCGTCGATCAGCACCGGCGCCGTGTGGGCGCCGGTCGCGCCGTCGAGCCGGAAGAAGTAGATCCCAGACTGGCTGCCGACGTTCTGGTGGTACTTGTCCGGCAGGTCCTCCGAGGTGACGGAGCCGTACGTCGTCCCGCTCGCCACCTCCGTGCCGGGGATCGACGGGTCGTAGACGACGTAGACGTAGTCGTTCGCCTTGTCCGTCTGGTCGGCCGTGGAGCGAACCTGGGTGCCGCCCCGCATGAAGGTGTAGCCCGACACGCACGACGACGCGAAGTCGCCGCAATCACCCGCCACCCCGCCCCCGACGCTGATGTCGGTCGGGTCATACGGTTCGAACGGCTGGACGACCTTCGGCGCCGAGAAGCTCGCGCCGCAGTCCGTGGACGCGTTGTAGGCGATCGCGTCGGTGGTCGAGTTGCTCCGGATGTCCGCGAACTGGCGGTACGTCACGTACACGTGCCCGTCGCCGGTCACGGCGATGTCCGGGAACTGGATGTCGTGCACCGTTTGGCTCAGCTTCATCGGGCTCGAGAACGTCCGTCCGTGGTCCGTCGAGCGGACGAAGTAGACGCTCGAGTTGAAGCCGCTCGGCCCGTTGCCCGTGAACCGTGCCCACGCAAAGTAGACGTTGCCGTCGCAGCTGCCGCCGGTGCGGTCGACCTCGAGCGACGTCTTGTCGTGGAATTTCCCCAGTAGGTTCGGCGCCGCCGAGCCCTCCGCGACGTCGAGCGAGCGCACGAACTCCTTGCCGTCGTCCTTCGTCGCTCCGCCGTGCCCGTTCGGGTTCTCGTACGTGGCGACCCACACGTCGCCGAACGTCTTGGCCGTGCCTTCCGGATCGCTCGAACTCTCTGAGCCGGCGAAAAGGCGTCCGTGGTTGTCCCAAGCGAGCACGGGATCGCCCGAATCAGCAGTTCGCAGGTGCGCACGTGCGGCGTACGGCGACTGATCGCCCTGGTACCCGGGGACGAGCGAACTGGTGAAGCTTTTACCCCCGTCCTGCGAACGGTAGTAGCCGAGCCAAACGTCCCCAAGCCCGAGAAACGTGCCGTTCGCCTGGAAGACGCCGCAGTAGTCGTTCGAGCTGCCAACGATCACCTGCGGGTTCCGCGGATCGACCGCGACGGCGGGCTCGTTCTGCCGGCCGAGGCTCTGGGAGCAGGCCGTCAGGACGTCGTCCGTGTACGACTTCCCCGTGACCAGGGTGTAGTCGCTAACGTACCCGCCGTTCGCCCCGTTGTCGTTCGTGAGCCGCGTGTTGGGCGGATCGGGGTTGAAGGACGCAATCGCGCTGACCACGGCGGCTGCGACAAGCGTGACTGCGGTAGGAATGCGCAGATGTGATTGGAGACGAGTTCCACTAAACCAACGAGGAGTTTTCATATGTCTTGGAGCTACCGATAACGAGTTGAAGTTTGGGTAAATTTGGGTAAGTGCGAAACTCCCCAAAATCGAAACGAAAATGTCGACCATTTTGGTCGCTTTTTTTTTTAACTTTTTTTCCGGATCGGTGGCAGGTCAGAGCCTGGCTTGTTAACACCAGGCAAATCACATCCAGCAATGCGACTGCCCTGCAACTGGAGCAACCCGCTGCTCACTCTAAACAATTGTCAGCGCCGGGAATTTTCGCCCAAGCACTTTCTCGCTTGGCGCTTTCAACCATCGATCCAACACGGTTCCATAAACGCTGCGAAAGTCCGTGTTGAATTTTAGGTCGCCGTGGTCAAGATCGACAAGACTCGGATACTTGCCAAATAATCCGGGTTTCGCCGCGCCGCCGAGAACAAACATCGGCGCGGCCGCACCGTGATCCGTACCGCCATTCGCATTTTCCGCGACGCGCCGGCCGAATTCGCTGAACGTCATCAGCAAGGCGCGTTCAAAATTTCCTTGCTGTTTCAAATCGGCGACGAATGCCGTGACCGCGTCGTTGAACTCGCCCATCAAACGCTCGTGCGCATTCATCTGGCCGGCATGCGTGTCGAAGCCACCCTGGCTCGCATAGTAAACGCGCGTCGGTAATCCACCCGCGATCATGCGCGCGATAATGTTCAAGCTGGCGGCGAGCTGGCCCTGTGGGTACGGCACGGTCGATTTGTACTTGCGCGCGATCGCTAGGATTTTGTCCGAGCTCAATTGCGCATCGAGCGCGGTGCGCTGCAAAAAATCCATCGCGCTCAAGTCGCTTTTCGCTTTGCCTGGAATCGCGCCGATAGAAGCGCCGTCCGTCGCTGTGATCGCGCTCTCCTCGCTCGCTCCCGATTCATTGAGCCGGCGGAAGAACATTTCCTCGGCGCTCATGTGGCCGTTGTTCGGTTCGGATGTTCGCCACCGAAATTGTTCCGGTCGCGAAAACGTGACGCCGGTTGGCGTTTTCGCTGCAAAAGCTTGCGGCGTTTCCTCGCCGATAGCGACGCCGACCGTCGGATCGGCGCCCGCACAACAATTGTCGAAGTAACGTCCAAGCCAGCCATCACTGATGCTGCGATCGGCATCGGATGCGGTCTGCCAGATTTCCGTCGACCGAAAATGCGACCGATTTGCATTTGGATAACCAACACCCTGCACAATCGCGATATGACCTTCGTCAAAGAGCGCCTTTAATCCGGTGAGTTTTGGATTGAGCCCAAGGTAATTGTCGATCTTGAGAATTTTGTCCGCCGCAAATCCGAGACGCGGGCGCGCGCGATGATATGCATCGTCCGCGTAAGGGACGACCATGTTGAGTCCATCATTTCCGCCGGCCATCTGCAACACGACGAGGATCGTTCCATCTTTGCCGGTTACAGTTTGGGTAAGCGCGTCCGCCGCCATCGCGTCGAGCGCGAAAAACGTTTTCTCGAGGAAAACTGGGAGCGTCCAAGTTGCGGCCGCCCCGAGCATGGAGGTGCGCAGAAACTGTCGCCGTGTTTGCAACGTCGTTTTCATAAATTCGTTAGGCCAATTGGAACTGCGGGGTGCTCATCATCAAATGCACAAGTCCACGCATCGTTTCATCGCCTGTGTCTGGCTTGCGCGCTTCGAGATATTGCACAAAAGCGTTCGTTTCTTTTTCCAGTGGGCAAACTTGAAAAAGCCGCGCGTTCAAAAGATCGACAAGCTCCCGCGGCTTTTCTCGGAGTTCAGCCGGAATGATTTTGTTAATGTCGATTGGATCGCGGCGAGTTTGCTCGGCTAACTGGGCAGGACGACGGAAACCGAGATCGGCGCCTTGGCGGTGTTGGGGAGCATTCGCAGGCAACATGGCGTCGCCGTTGATCAGGTAGCTCGCGAAGTTGTAGCGAAATAACAGTGTCGATGTACTAATCCACGCCTTGCCGCCGTCCCAGCCTTTCACATTGGGCGGCGCGAAGAGAATCTGGCCCATTTGTCGCATCGCGTTTTGCGCCACAATTGGTGAGGGGAGTTGCGTCGCGAGGAGCTTCGAAGTTTGAATCAAATACTGAATCGGACTCTTGATTTGCATCCGCCGTACACGATCGGAATAAAATTGTGCAGAGCTGAAAATTTCGCGCAGCACCGGTCGCACCTCATAATTGTGCGCGCGAATGCTGCTCGCAATTGCGTCGACCATTTGCGGCGATGGTTCATCCTCGACAAAAAAGCGCCATAACTTTCGGCCGATGAATTGCGCGCAGGCAGGCTTGTTGACGAGGATTTCGATGATCTCGTCCCCGTTGCGTGCACCGGTTCTGCCCATGAAGTTTTTGGGGCCATGATCCTGCTGCATCGGCGCAAAGCGAAATTGCTGCGTCGTCATGTCGATCCTGTAACCGGTAAAGGCGCGGGCCGATTCGCGAATGTCCTGCTCAGAGTAATTGCCGATGCCGACGGTAAAAAGCTCCATCAACTCGCGCGCCCAATTTTCATTTGGATGCTCTTTGCGGCTCTGCTGAAGATCGAGATAGATCATCATCGCCGGGTCGTGTGATATTCTTTTGACGAGTGTGGCAAAATTTCCCAAGGCGTTGCGGCGCAGTGTGTCGTTTTGCAGCCACATCCAGTAAGCGTCTTTCACTTTTTGCACGCTGGTCGCGAAATGGCCGTGCCAGAAGAGTGTCATTTTTTCCAGAAGCGGCGCCGATCCAGTCATCATCCGCTCCAGCCACCAACGGCGAAGGTCGAGAATGTTTTCGCTTTCCATCATGCGAACTTCGCGGGCTCTTTCCTGAAAATTTTGGCCCTGATCCTTCGCTGCTTTAATTTCCATTCGTTGGGCGCGAATGTTTCGCAGATGCGCCCACGTTGGCGGCGGCACATCGGCGACGGCGCTGTTAACATCGACAAGCTCGCGTACCATTGCGGCGAGGCCCTTCTTGCGCGCGGCTTCGATCTCCCCTGGCGTGCCGCCAAAGGCCGCGCGGTTCAGAAGATGCGCAGCGGTCTGGTCATTCCATTTCTGCGTTGGTAACGAAACCAGCACGCTGGATTGAACCGAATCGTTAGGAAAAAGTTGCATTAGACAAGGCGGTCTATCGGCTCCTAAGCGGCGCAGATTGCTCGACCTTGGCTTCGTTTGCGGTATTGCAAATTCACCCGCACTCGCGCCTGCCACCGAGATCGCAAGGAATTCTTCTCGCTTAAGTCATTAGCGGCGATGCCCCGTTTCACCTCGCGGCGTGCGGCTGAACAGGTGATCTCGCACGAGAATTCGGTAAATGTTATCGAGGTATTATGAGCAGTGCACGCTACCAAGGCGTTGATCGATACGTCGGCAACACCCCGTTGATCCGTTTACGTCGTTTATCCGAACTGACAGGCTGTGAGATTCTCGGAAAGGCAGAATTCATGAATCCCGGTGGTTCGGTAAAAGACCGTGCGGCCTACGGGATCATCACCGATGCCGAGCAACAAGGTCTGCTCAAGCCAGGTGCAACCATTGTCGAGGGCACCGCCGGTAACACGGGCATCGGTCTTGCCGTGATTGGTCACGCCAGAGGTTACCAGATAGTCATCGTCATTCCCAAAACGCAGTCGTCTGAAAAAATAAGTCTGCTCCGCACGCTCGGCGCGGAAGTCATCGCCGTGCCCGAGAAGCCTTATCGCGATCCGGAAAACTACAATCACATCGCGCGACGGCTCGCTCAGGAGCATGGCTGGTTTTGGGCGAATCAGTTCGACAACACTTCCAATCGTGAAGCCCATTACCGCAGTACTGGCCCGGAAATCTGGAAGCAAACCAACGGCCAGGTAAACACCTTTGTCGCCTCAGTCGGCACCGGCGGCACCCTCGCTGCCATGTGGTCCTGGTTTACCAATGGCAACACGGATACCAACGACGGAGACTCGATTGCAGAAGGCATCGGGCAAGGACGCGTAACGAAAAACATTGAAGGCATCACGGTTGATAAAGCTTACCGCATCGATGACCAGACTGCTTTAACGATCGTCTACCACCTTCTGCGCGAAGAAGGTCTTTTCCTCGGACTCTCCAGTGGGATCAACGTCGCCGGTGCTGTCCGTTTCGCGAAGGAGCGTGGCCGAGGCCAGACGCTCGTCACGCTTCTCTGCGACTCAGGGCACAAGTACCAGTCGACGCTTTATAACAGCGAATGGCTGGCTACGAAGCACCTCAGTCCTGGCCTTCCGCTGGAATCCGTCTTCGGCTAAGACACGAAAAATTTCGGCAACGATATCGTTCGGTTGGACGTGGGGATGTTCATCTCAGATTGATTCGGTTGGTCGCGTGCTTTTCACAGCAGACGCTCTCCGCAGCGAAGGAAAGAGATTCCGACGTGGGCGCCGGATAACAAGTCGAAAGAACGTCGGTTCAAACGCAGCGATGACAAGGCTGAGGCAACATACGCAAACATAACTGGCCGTCCGACGCTGACGGTGCGGGAGCTTCACACAAAACGATAGAGATTCTTCCTTACCACCGGCAATAAGGTAGGCTGCTATTTTCGCCCCGCCTATCGCGGGAGCTGTACGAGACGTGATTCCTGAAACCGGAGGCGATATCGTGCCTCTGATGGAAATTCTGCGACCAGCTTCGCGTCAACATCGGTCCGACCAAGAGCTACCTGGGTTGCCTTCCGCAAGAGACCCTCATCAAAGAGTGAAGGGTGCGAATCGAAGAAGATTGTCTCACCCAGTGGTGGTGCGGGCAGTGCTCGCAGACCGGTTACGAAAGCGCGATACTCGTTCGTAAGACCTCGTTCCCATGAGCGTTCAGGGCGGTTGGCCTTTTCGTGGACGACGAAAGTGCCCCAGCATAGCAAAATAAAAACAACCGATGCGCCGCACTCAACGAGCCACTGTGGATTTCGAATTTCGATCGCACCGGCGACGGCCTTTGCCAAAACTGCCACAACGCCGCAAACACCCAAGAAAGGAAGGTACCAGTAGAAGGCAAAGCGATGATTGACCAGGAAAATCACCGGTAGGAATGCGATGAAAACGTAGGACTGGAAGAACAATGCGAGACGGTTCCGTAAAAGCGCAAAAACCAGCAGCAGTACCACAAACCCAACGCACCAGCTCTGCCACCGAAAACTCGTTCCGAAAAGCATATTAAAGTAAATTCCGAAACCGCTGGCCAAGGTCGACCCTGTGATGCTCATGTAATAGGGGTGGCTAGGGAGGACTCCCCTCATCGCCGGCGCGTTGGATAGGCCGTACCATAAAGTGAGACCGCTCGGCAGTATCCAGTGAGCGGCCATTCTTCGTACCATATTCTTCCGAAGAAGCAGATCATAGCTGAGCCAAATGATGGGCATACTAAGCGCCATTTCCTTCCCTTTTATCGCTAGAAGGAGTATCAACGAGGCCACCAGTACGTGTAACCAGCCCCGCCGTTCAGATGTCCATAACAAGATACCAACAAAGGAAAAGAACGCCGCGACGAGCTCGAAAATTGTCCCAAAATTCCAGTAGATATCGGCGAAGACCGCTTGGCTCGCGAACAACATGGCTCCGACGGCCGCGCCGGCCCGCGATCCTGTGAAGCGCTTGAGCAAAAAGTACATGAGCGCTGTATTGGCAGCGTGCAGTGACCACGTCAGGCAATGATATGCGGCTGGATTGAGGTCGAAGAATCTCAAGAGGACCCAATAGCACAGCATTCCGGTGGGTCGAAAGTACCACGAAACCGGATTGACGATGTATCCAATCATGTGCGCGAAACTTTCCTGCTGGACCCAATAAAGATTGTTGAAGTCATCCAGCTCAAAATAGCTGCCTTTGTACAGACGGTATGTGTTGAAAAGCAGGGCGCCAACGCAAAGAACGGAAACGAGACGCAGGAGATTCGGACTCCGGCAAACACTCCACACCTGTGTAATCGCACGCGATGCTTTCAATGTTTTAGTTTTGAAGTACTGTGTGGCGGCAATGGATCCGTTCATCTTAAGGAATTATCACGAGGATGCAGGCGCCAAAACGCGAAGCGCCCTTTCCTGGACTTGGAAAGCGTCAGGCAATCTTTTACGCTGAAAACCGCACGAGCTTTCGCTCCGGAGAGATTCGCATTTTGGATTCAAGCGGCGGTCTCGAACGCACCATTCCGTTCAGCGAAGCGGATCGAAAACTGTGACGCGTGTACGCCGGCCAGCCGTCGGCTGCAGCGACTGGTTAGGCTGCAATGAGGTCTCGGCGGCCTCCACCTCTCTCTCCCTGGGTTAAAGTCGCCAAACGGCGGAAAGCTGGCACCGCTAGGATTCCGAAGATTACGATGAGCACGGCAGACGTGATAAACGCCGGGTCCATGCCAGTTTTCCAGACTGGCGCTACGGACAGGTGTCCAATCACGCCGTATTGTATGGGTATTACAACCACATCCGCGACCGCATGTAGAACCACGGAAGGAAGGATCGACCGCGTCAGATATACCAGAAATCCATGAAGGGAACTCACGACGAGAAAAAACGGCAGAAAGGCAAGCGTTACGTAGGCGTGTCCCAAGTGGGACACGAAGAACATCACTCCGGAGATCAAAATTGCCACGATCCAGCCATGTCGGCGCTGGACCTGAGATATCAAATATCCTCGGAACGCTGCCTCTTCGAGCACTCCGGCGACCGCGCTTATCGTCAATAATACAGACGCCGTGGTCCAGATCGGATAATGGGAAAGATCGATTGGAAGCTTAAAAGCATCTCGCGGAACTTTAGCCAGTCTCGTGGTCAAGAACGAAAAACCTACAACACTGACCATTGCGAGGCCACCCGCCAGCAGCGACCAAAACCAAACCGTGCCTGAGAGAGGACGAGCACGCAAGTCTCGACGACGAGATTCGGCCGTCGACCGAGGCCAGCCCTCGCCATTCAAATAGCGCCACAAGATCCACAACCAAAGCGCTGTTGCCGGCAATAACCAGGGAATGGACGGAGAAAATTTCAGATTCGCGACCATAAAAAGGTCGGGCATCAGTCCACCGATATCGGCTATGAGCTCAGCGACCACGATTGCTCGCAAGAGAACGGGGAGCCGATTCCAAAGCGGAATAGCTGTCAACGCAGGACGTGTCATGAAACCTAACGCGACCAGGCTCAGCCACGGCTCCGGCTGACGCAAGTCGGAGTAAGCTGCGGCACAGCAGCGAAGATCGACATCGAATGCACGGCGTAGTGGAGCCGTTGGCTGAAAATTACAACTTCGCGTAAACGCCGAGCAAAGGACGGGGCGATGGCGTTTTCGAACAGAAGTCGCTGACGAAACCGTCCTTGGTCCGGATCTCGACATGACCGGCGGCGCGGTTGGCGCCGTACACGAGTACCGAACCGACCGGCGCGGCGAATGGATCTCTCACCGGTATTTTTTTGAATCCGTAATTACTGACGAGGTCCTGTGCGGCGTCTTTCGCGAATTCGCTCTTCGGACGCGAATCGATAACGCCGGAAGCGAGCAATGCCTCTTTTACATAATGCCAGCACATCGAGCGCGAATGCGCATGCGCGCGTTCCTGCGCGATCGTCGCCGCTTGCATCAGCTTGGGATCGATGTGCCGATCGATCGTGGCAAACGGGTGAACGATCCGCTTCGGATAATACTGCGTAATGACGGGAGCTGATTCCTTTTTGCCCTCTGGGGTTTTGTAACTGTAATGGGCAACAGGCCGTTTCGTTTCGCTTGTCTTTTCTTTCGTGATCACTTGTACCGCATCCTTCTTTGTCTCTTGATCGCGACTGGTTAAATGCAATTCTGAAGAGGCCGATTGAGCGGAAGTGGGAGCGGAGTCGCCATTAGGGCTATTCGCTCCGGAAGCCATTGATTCTTTCTTGCGCGATGCCCGGTTTGCCGACTGGGGCACGTTTGTTTGCCCGCCGCTAACTTCTGCTTTTGGCGGGTGAAAAGCGGCTGGTTCTTGCCTCCCGGATTCGAGCATCATCGGCCGAACAGGGCCAGGGCTGAGCGCTTCCCAATTCGTGGTTTGGGCGGTGGGCGCCCGGTGTGCGCTCGCCTGTTCAACGCGAGTTTCGGTTCTCTGCCGCTCAGCGAGCGTTGCCGCTTTTGCGCCTTGCAAACTGGATCCTCCCACTGAGTTCGTTTGTTCAGCGGGAGTTTGTTTCTTTTGCCGCTCGGCGGCGAGCGCTCCCGCCATTCGCATCTGCTCGAGCGTGAGGGTAGTGGAAGCTGATTTCTTTTCGCGAACTTGGGATTTCATTCCGGTTGCGGTCTTCGATTCTGAATCCGTTTCCTCGGAAACCGGCTCTACTCGCTCGGTAGGATTTGGTTTTGCGTCGCGAGCGACGACCACTTCCTGGGCGCGCATTTGTCCCGCAATGGCAAAGCCGCAGAGCAGCGCGGTGAAAAGTTCTTTCAACATCGAAGGCGCTGTGATAAATAAATTCCGCGCGATTGGCAAGCGCTTAATTGCAAAACGCCTGTGAGCTTAAACAGTTGCCGAACGCTCATCCAGCCGCTATCCACACCGCATGGACATATCGCTCAAATCACTGGAAGAAGCCGTTAGCCTACGGCGGCAAATCGGATCGCTCGAAAAACGTCTTGATGCCATTTTGCGGACTTCCCCATCAAGCTCCCCAACGCGTGCAGGCAAACGACGCATGTCTCCTCAAGCCCGTGCAAAAATTGCCGCCGCAATGAGGGCAAGATGGGCAAAGAGAAAAGGAAGAACAACTGCTGCCAAGACTACGCAGAGAAAGGGCGGCATTACCGCGGCTGGCCGCAGAAGACTTTCCCAACTTATGAAAGCTCGTTGGGCGGCGAGGAGAAAAGCAAGCGGAAGGAAGTAAATTCCGCGCACCATCTTTTCAGTAGCTTGGCATCATCGTCACCGGACTCATCTTCCATTACGTTTGGCCTGAGCGCGCGTTTGACCGATTGCGGGACATTCTGCAACAGGCGCTTCGAAAACTCGCGAGGCTGCTGGTAATTCCACGCCCGCAGACTGCAGTCGAAAGTGCCAAGCCCGAAGCCGGAGCGCTAATCATGCCTCCCGACTATGTTGTATTTCAGCGACGGCGAAGTGCGCGTCGGGATTTTTGGAACAACGAGCAAGGAAGCAATCCTTTCTCAGTTGAAACCAGTTATTAGCTCACGGCGCATGTCCGAGATTGCGCCGCCCTCTTCGAATCCTACCATTTCGGCTGACAGTGTAATCGATTCGGTTTTTGATTACATTTAACGAGTGTAAGTCTGGCGCGTCGGATCTGTGCTATTCGGCAACAATCCGTCAAACGAATCGCTCTCCCTAGGTAACACAGCGCCCTTTGGAGGCGTTATTCTTGGTTCGAATCCAAGCGGGGTAGCCAAGCATCACGCGCGCAACTCCGGGCTCGTTACGGTTGTTTATTTCAGTGGACATGCGCGGCGGGCTGCACGTTTGTCGAATCGCCACTTTATGGAGGAGACAACTTTTTTCAAACATTACCGGATCTGCGTGAACGAGGATGGCTCGCCGAACGAAGTCGGCCGCACGGGCGCGGCGACGAATTACAAAGCCATCGACACGCGCTCGAAGGAACCGGTCACGCTGCAATTGATCCCGCTCGCGATCGTCGATCGAACGAAACGCAAGCAATTCAAGGAACGCGCGCGCACGGCGCGAAAACTCGATCACGTCAACATCGCGAAAGTCTTAGCGGTTGGGGTCGAGCACGATTATTTCGGCTTGGTTTCTGAATATCTGGAAGGCGAAGCGGTTGATTCCTGGGTCGTTGCACATGGGCCGATGCCGGCCGACGCGGTCCTGCGTATCGGGCTGCAAGTAGTGAGAGCGGTCGCGGCCGCTGCGTTCTTCGGTTTAACGCACCGCGCCATTCAGCCCTCCAACCTTATGATCGTGCCTGGCCAATCGCCTGACGGCGGCTGGCCGTTTGTGAAACTTTTGAATTTCGGTCTCGCTGGCCTGGCGCTGCATTCGGAGAGCAGCGAAGCGCGCGAACTGGCTCCGTCGGTAGCACCGCAATTCGCCAGCCCGGAACAGTTGCTCGATCATGAGATTGATTTCCAATCACAAATTTATTCACTCGGCGCTACGATGTGTTTTCTGCTTACCGGCGCGGTGCCGCTCGCCGTGAGCGGGATGAGAGCGTGTTTGCGCGCAGGACGTTTACCCGAATTGCGACGGGCGCCAAGAGCGCTGAGGAATTTGTTCGTGCACATGCTGCGCGAAAATCCAGAGAACCGTCCGCAAGACCCGGTCGCATTCGAAAGTGAACTCCGGGACTGCCTGACAAAAATCGAGAGCCGTCAGGCCATTGGCCGCCGTTTGGGAATTCCGCTGGCAGCGGTGATTCCGAAAAAACCGAAAAAACCGAGAGAACCGAAAACGCCACTGGCGCAAGTGTTGCGCGGATTCCTCGCGATCGCTGTTCTGCTCCTCGCCGCAACCGCCCTCGGCGCGTATCTTTTCCCGGACGCCATACCCCTTTGGCATCGGACTGCGAAAATGGTCGGCGTGCCGGATGCGTCGTCAGTCATGCCATCACAAACGGCGACCGCTGCTCCCATTGTTGCAAATCAGCCGGTCACGAACGCGGGACCAGCGGCGTCAAATTCAAGTCAAAATTTGTCACCGAGTGCTCAACAGGCGCAAACCTCGAATACGCAACCGGACGCGATTTCAAATCCTGTCAATGCACCAACGCCGACTGCGAGCGCTTCAGCGCAAATCGCCTCGGCTGCAAACACCGCCGCACCGTCGAGTTCGGGCAGCAAGAAGAAGGCGCTCGCGTCGGCATCTTCCCGTACATCGACAACCAAACGTGCGCGCATTCCCCGAGCTTTGCCTAACGAAGAGGACTCGGAACCGCCGCCGCTCCATCATGGTTCGGGGCGTACCCAATTCGTTGGCACGACGCCTGACGGAAGAGTGATTCTGCGTTTGCCGTCCG
>WNFA01015449.1_pt1 | contig 12480 bp, 8 predicted proteins | sample 5400481 | NCBI WGS metagenome assembly WNFA01 (sample SAMN13153340, study PRJNA577476) | soil metagenome | isolation source: 120 cm saprolite under Douglas fir tree site 2 hole 1 replicate 2 | place: USA:California | collected 2015-04-18
CAACGGGCTTCATACATTCCCGTTGCGCCCACTACGATCAGATCGTCGCTGGCGATGAGCCGCTGTGTGTGCTTGGCCGGATTGCCGCACTGCATGCAGATGGCGAGCGTCTTGGTGATTTCGTCGGCTACCGCGAGAAGCTCCGGCATGGGATGGAATGGCCGTCCCAGATAATCGGTGTCGAGACCGGCAATCAGTACGCGCTTGCCCATGTCCGCCAGACGCACCACGAAGTCAATCATCGCTTCGCCCAGGAACTGCGCTTCATCAATGCCGATCACTTCCGTGCGCACGTCGAGTTTGGCCTGGACCTCTGCGGCGTTGCTTACGCCGATGGAGGGTATGCGCATGTCATTGTGGGAAACAATGTGGTCACTGGAGTAGCGCTCGTCAATGGCGGGCTTGAAAATCTGCACGCGCTGGCGGGCAATCTCCGCACGGCGCAGGCGGCGGATCAGCTCTTCACTCTTCCCGCTGAACATGGGACCACAGATGACTTCGATCCAGCCCAGACTTCCTCGCATAGCATTCATTTAGAAAGCTCCTAGCTCCTAGCCACTGGCTTCTAGCTCAACAACAAATCACAATCACGCATCCAAAGCGGCCAACTTGCTGTTCATAAACTCGTTGAATTCTTCAAAGCTCGAAAACACTTCTGTCGCGCAGCCCAGGAGCCATCCGCTGATCTGCTCTACGGGCACATCGCAAATCATATAAACCGGCATGCCCAGCCGGTGCGCGAAGGTCAGCTCGCCCTGTGTTCCGGCGCCGCGTCCAGCATACTGGTCCCAGTAACAGACCAGCGCGTCGCAGCGATGTTCAATCAGATCCAGATCATAGGCAATGATTTTCCGGATCGTCTGCTGAAAACGGTCAAGGTCGGTCGCCTTCCATGAGCGAAACTGCGCAACTTCAGTCTCTGTAAGATTTTTCATCTCGTCGAGCGCGGGATCGTACACCTGATGACCCAGCGATTCCAGCAGCGGCGTGATTTCAGCACGCCAGCCTTTGCCCAGGTCGGGCGAATATTCAATGGAACCTGCGAGATAAAACAACATGCGTGCAAGGATTGTCAGCGATAGGTGTGTAGAACGTCAACGCAGAATCCGGGAGTTAGGAACGGGTTTTCCAGAGAGTTTTCCTCGTCTTCGTTCTTAATCCCGAGCGAGGCGAGGGATCCCTACCTCCTGAAAGGCCAGTCTCAAGGTAAAGCGCTCACAAAGAGTAGGGTTCCCTCACTCCGTTCGGGAAATGAACCCGAGATCAGGAACAGCCCTTTGGCGCAGGATCATTTTGAGAATGTCTCCGCGGCTTGCGCCCAAGGCCATACGAACGCCGATTTTCATGTGTACGCTGGGAGGCTGCGTACGAAATGACGCCGTACACGCCGACCATGGCCAGAATCAGCTTTTCGCACACCGGGGGCCAGAAGCGAACAGTGGCATCCGTGCTGGCAGTTGATGGAAGCAGCGCAAAAGGATAGGCTAGGCAGTTTGCAGCCCGCATCCTGAAGGAGCAGCTTTGTCCATTAAAACCTCTCGATTGTTGATCACTCTCTTGATCGCAGTTTCCGTTGTCTCCGCTCAAACCCCGCCAGCCAGCAAGTCATCAGCGGCCAAGGGAACTCCCACGGTTGCACAAGCTGAAGCTTTCATGAAGAACGCCGAAGCACAGTTACTCGACCTTAGCGTAAGGGCCGGGCGTGCGTCCTGGGTGCAGGAAAACTTTATAACCGACGACACAGAAGCCATGTCTGCGCAGGCCCAGGAAAAACTCACTGCCGTGGTAACCCAGCTGGCACTAGATGCGCGCAGGTTTGATGGCATGACGCTGTCGCCGGCTTTGCGACGGAAGTTCATGTTACTGAAGCTTTCACTCACCGCTCCCGCACCTAACAATGACGCGGACCGCAAAGAGCTGACTGAAATCGCCACCTGGCTGGACGGCACATACGGCAAAGGCAAGTACTGCAAGCCTCCGGTTGCAGGCGCTGCATCGGACAGCAAACCAAAATGCCTCAGCATCAACGATCTCAGCCGCATCCTGGCCACCAGCACCAATCCTGACGAACTGCTGGATGCCTGGGTCGGCTGGCACAAAATCTCCGTGCCGATGCGACAGAAATATAGCCGCTTTGTGCTGCTTTCCAATCAAGGCGCCAAGGAACTGGGCTTTAAAGACACCGGCTCGATGTGGAGGGCAAACTATGACATGACGCCGGAACAGTTCAGCGCTGAGATGGAGCGGTTGTGGCGGCAGGTTCAACCACTCTACGTCTCATTGCACACATACGTGCGCAAGCAGCTCATCAAGAAATATGGAAAGGCCGCAGAGCGGCCTGATGGTCTGATTCCGGCCCACCTGCTGGGCAATATGTGGGCACAGGAGTGGGGCAACATCTATCCAGTGGTGGCGCCTGCCAATTCAGACCAAGGCTACGACGTTACGCAGCTCTTGAAGTCGCACAACGTGAACGAGCTCGGCATGGTGCACTACGGCGAGAACTTCTTCAAGTCACTGGGATTTGCGCCGCTGCCGGAGACATTCTGGGAGCGGTCGTTATTCGTCAAACCCCAGGATCGTGATGTGGTCTGCCATGCCAGCGCATGGGACATCGACCAGAAAGACGATCTTCGCCTGAAGATGTGCATTGAAGTCAAAGGGGAAGACTTTGTCACCATCCATCATGAACTGGGACACAATTTTTATCAGCGCGCGTATAAAGACCAGGACTTTTTCTTTGAGGACAGCGCCAATGACGGCTTTCATGAGGCGGTGGGCGATACCATTGCACTCTCCGTCACTCCGGAATATCTGAAGGAAGTGGGCCTGCTTGATACCGTGCCGCCGGAAAGCGCTGACACTGGTTATCTGTTGAAGATGGCCCTGGATAAGATCGCTTTTTTGCCATTTGGGCTGTTGATTGACCAATGGCGCTGGAAGGTATTCAACGGTGAGATCACGCCTGAGCAGTACAACAAAATGTGGTGGCAACTGAAGGCCAGGTATCAGGGCGTGGCGCCGCCGGTGGAACGCAGCGAAGCGGACTTTGATCCGGGCGCGAAATACCACATTGCATCCAACACTCCGTATGCTCGTTACTTCCTGGCGCGGATTCTGCAATTCCAATTTCATCGGGCGCTTTGTGAAGCCGCAGGCGAAAAAGGTCCGCTGCATCGCTGTTCCATCTACAAGAACAAAGCGGCGGGAGAAAAGTTGAACAAGATGCTCAGCATGGGAAAAACCAAGCCCTGGCCGGATGAACTGGAAGCCATCAGCGGGCAGCGGCAGATGGACGCAACCGCCATCCTGGATTACTTCGCACCCCTTAAGAAGTGGCTGGATGAGCAGAATGCCGGTGAAAAACAGGGTTGGGATGGAATGGACGGCGCTATCATCAAAATGGAGAAGCGTTAGCGAGGTGGAAGATGGAAAAGCGCTAGTGGCCTGGTTGCTGGACTTCGGTGTTTGCGATTAGGGTACAGGCGGGCGTTTTGCCTGCCTGTGCTGCATCCATATGAAGTAAGTTTGTAGTGAGCGGGGTATTCCTCAGTCATGGCCAAGTGGAAGCAGTACGAGTTGTGGGTACAAACCGGGGAGAGTAAATGGGAAATCATCGGCATTTTTCCCAGCACTGACCTTCCTACGGCCGTGGCCAATGCCCGTGGTATACGGACCCGGCTGATTGAGGTACTTTATGACGGAAGCAAACTTCTGGGTCAGGAAGTAATCGCGGAATTAGGGACCGGACGCAGAGATCCCTAAGCCCGAACTCGACTGGCGCTCGCCAGTCGCGGGGAGGAACTGGTGGGTCAGGGGCTCAAAAGCGGACGACCAGCGATAAAGCTTCGCCGCATTCTGCCTCTTGCGGCACTTCTCTTCGTAACCGTCACCACCTATCGCTACATTGCCTTCCCACGACCGCCACACAATGGGCCCTTTGCCGTGCGCGCCAATCCACGGATACGGCCACTGACGGTCGCTCAGGCAGTCAATCTCCCGGCCTTTGCGCTGACTCTGCCGCTCGAGTTGGCGCTGTTCGGTCCCAAGCGGGACAACTCCGCTGCAGCCCAGGCTTTCAGCATCGTGGAATTCGCCGTCCTGGGGATCATCTTCTGGTTTTTTGTGGGACGTTTTTTGGACGATTTCATTACCTGGCGCCGCCTGCGTAGTGGCTCCCGCTGGCGATTGCTGGATTGTCTGGTGTCCGCCTTTATTGCCGTTGAAGCCACTCTGCTGTTGGCCGTTTTCACCTTCATTCCCCTGCGCGACTTCCAGGACATGTGGCTGATATCTGCTTCCATTGGCTGGGCGGCCGTCGGCTATTTTGCTTTTACCTTTCGCCTGGTGCAGTTGCGTTCCTACCCCCGTGAGGGCAGCCACAAGCCTTCGGCGGAAGCGGAAAGACAAGAAGCTGAAATGGAAGACGTTTAAACCCGATCAAACAACCCTGATCTGGTTGGCTCCAGCAATTCCGGGCAGAGTTTCTGGAATTTCACTCCGAAGCTACACCCTGAAATATCAACCAAAAGTTTACCGGCGAAGTGGCGGGAAAGGGACTAAGATTTGAGGATTGCCCTTGTGGAAGTCTGGCCACACCGGAAACCTGGCGGTTGTTGGAGGAAATCATGACGATCCGCAATCAGTTCTTTCCCGCGTTTCAGTTTCTGTCCCCACGATTCCCGCGCATGGCTCGCGCACTCGTCCTTTCGCTCCTCTCAGCAATACTTCTCTGCGGGGCTGCGGCCGCTCAGCGCAGCAGCGGAGGTGCGTCTTCCAGTCGTGGATCCACGCCGCCAAGAGTACCCACCGGACCTGATCTTAGTAACCAGCCAACTTTCATTGCCGGCAAGGTGATGCTGGATGGCGGAGCCACCCTGCCCGAACCAGTCGCCATTGAACGCCTTTGCAATGGCTCAGTGCGACGCGAAGGTTATACGGACTTTAAAGGACATTTTCAGATTCAGTTGGGAGCGAATTTCGGTTTTCAGGATGCGAGCGAAAATGATCCGCGCTCCAGTACCGGGCAGCTTCAGAGACCATCTGGACAGTCCGGCAATCGCGGCCTCGTGAATCTTACCGGATGCGAATTTCGTGCGGTGCTGGCCGGGTTTCAATCCTCAACTGTGATGTTACGGTCCGTGGGTGATTCGTTTCAGGCCGAGTTGGGCACGATCATCCTGAAGCGCATGGGCGATGCCAAAGGAAGCACCGTAAGCCTGACGAGCATGGCTGCACCCAAAGACGCCAAGCAGGCGTTCGAGAAGGCACGCAAGGCGCTCTCTGAAGATAAAGTTGACGAGGCGGTCAAGGAATTGGATAAGGCCATCCAGAAAGATCCGCAGTTTGCAGCGGCATGGTCCCTGTTGGGAGACATTCATCAGCAGCACGATCAATTTGATAAAGCCGGCGAGGAGTACAAGAAAGCACTGGCGGCAGACCCTCAATTCGTAAATCCGCTGTACGGGCTGGCGCTGATTGCGGCCCAGGAAAAGAAATGGCAGGACGTGGCCGACTACAGCGGCCAGGTGATCAATCTGAATGCATACGCTTTTCCCTCGGCTTACTTTTACAACGCAGCGGCCAATTACAACGTAGGCAAATTTGACGTGGCTGAGGAAAGCGCGCGTAAGTACAAGGCGGGAGGAGATAAGAAACATCCAGAGGTTTCACTGCTCCTCGGCAGTGTAATGGCGCGCAAGGAAGATTACTCTGGGGCGGCCCAGCAGCTGAGAGATTATCTGGCATTAGTCCCCACTGCGCCGAATGCCAATGAGTTGCAGGCCCAGATCACGCGATACGAACAGCTTAGCCTGGCCAAGAAGTGAGGGACTAGTTAGCAGCTGTGATGCCCTTACAAGAAGATTATCGGCACTGAGTCGGCGCCCCGCGCCGGAGTTGATTCAAATTGCGTCGTCATTTGCTCATTCTATTTCCCTAAAAGTACGCCGCGTTCATCAAGATACGATTGGAGCGTCGCGGCATTACCCTGCGCATCCGCCAGCGCAATATAGCCATCTGGACGCACCAGGTAGAGAGCATTTCTCCGCAGACTCGCTTTTTTCATCGCTGTTTGCCACGGAAACACGTGAAGCGGTAGTCCTCTCTCCGTACACAAGGCCCGTACCGCTGGCGTGGCCTTACCGTATACATGAATTTGCCAGTCCAATGAAGTGAGTGGCGCAAAGTTGTCGGTCCAATTGCGCTTTGAGTTCATCTTCACCCACGGCAAACGGTCACCACCATGGACGGAACCCGCACTCCCTGCATTGAGACTGCTCTCACGATAGTTCAAAGCCGTCTGTGAAACCGTGCGAAACAAGCCACGCCGCACCATTCGAAAGGAAACCAGCAGAGGAGCCAAAATGGGAACCTTGGCGCGTCCGCGCAACACGGCCGCAAGCTTCCATGCCAGGTTTACTGCATCGCCGATGCCGGTATTCATTCCTTGCCCTCCCACCGGACTATGAATATGGGCTGCATCGCCCAGCAGAAAGATGCGTCCCTTACGAAAATGGTCAGCCACTCGGTGGTGCACGTGATATGTCGAAAACCAATTCACACTTCGGACATCCGCTTGCAGACGTTCAATGACACCCTTGCTTACGTCTTCCCACGATACCTTTTCGTCAGCCTGCCCGGAATTGCGCACGGTACCAATGAACCGTGCATGACCTTCGCCCTTCATAGGAAAGACTACGAGGAAATCCGATGGCTCAAGAGAGATGTGCAAGCCGCCGTTGATTGTCTGTCCTGTGGCCTCCACATCGGCCACGTAAAACAGGTGTTCATAGATCCCGCCCGGGAACCCAATGCCCAGGATCTGACGCACCTGGGAATGAGCTCCATCGCATCCGGCCACATAAGAAACCAGACAGATTTCCTCGCTGCCGTCGATTTTCTTTATTTTCACCCGGACACGACCTTCTTCCGGCCCGTTAAAGCTCAACAGCTCGGTGTTTCGTTCAACCGTGACACCAATTTCTTTCAGGCGCTCAATCAGCAGACGTTCATGCTCATCCTGGGGGTAAATAAGAGGGTAGGGATACGGGCTTATGCCCTCTCCCATTCCGCCGAAGTTAATATGTGCTGCCTGTTTGCCGTTGGCCCAGATATTCGCCTCAGTCGCCCAGCGCCCTTGCTCGACGACCGCATCTGCAAAACCGAGCTGGCCGTAAAACTCCAAGGTGCGCGCCTGAACCGCCATTGCACGAGACGTTGTTCCCGGCTCCGCGTTCTTGTCCAGAACTCTCACCGCGATTCCCAGCCGCGTGAGCCAAAGTGCCAACACCAACCCTGTGGGACCCGCGCCGACGATCAAGACATCTGTACTCCGTGGTGACGCTGTGTTTGCCATTCTTCTCAATTCGATACTTCGTGCTTAATTCGACCTTCCTCAGTAATCCTGCTGACCCATGATGAGATCGGGAAGCGCGAGGGATTTTGCTCGGTTGTTTTATTCGTTCGATTTTCGTCCCGGAAACGCCAGCAAAAATGGCGGCGTGAATTTTTCGTTCGCTTTCAGGTTGCCGTGATCGTCAATGCGGTTCCAGCCAACGTTGGCGATCACGAATATTCTTCCATTGACCGCAATCGCGTGCGTCGGCTCTCCCAACCCTTGACCCTGCGCCAGTACTTCCGCGGATTCCACCCGCGTTTGTTCATGATTTAACTGATAGCGGACAATGCGCGCCGGTTGTGTCCCGTTCTGCACCCCGATCAGCGTATCGCCAACGCGCAGAAGACCGTCGAGACCAGTGGCGGCTACATTGCCCGGCATAGTTAGATAGCTGATCTTGTTGTGGTCGTTCAGATCAATGATTGCGATACCAATGGCGTAATCGGAGACGAAAAGGCGTTTGCCATCAGCGGCCATGGCAGGCGTCTGGGGTGAGAAGAAGCCGGCGGCGATTTTCTCCAGATGCGCCGTCTTCAAATCACCCTGCACACGATAAACGTCGCCACCAAGACTGTCAGAGACATAAACACTTCCCTGAGGGGTGACTGTCATATCGCCCAGAACACCAGGCGCGTCAGGCGACAGATCGTAGCGATGAAGCACACTGCCGCTGCGAGGATCCACGGCGAGCAACGCAGTCTTGCCATCGTCGCCTGCCGGATTGCTGGCGAATTCCGGCATGGCGGAGGCAGTAATCCAAAGCAGATTACGTGTGTTGTCATAAGAGACAGCCAGGGTAGGCCAGCGTTTCGCGTTCGCCGGCAAAGACACTTCGTCCAGCCGGCATTGACCTTCATTCGCGGCAGGAAGAGTCACGCGGTAAACCGAATGATGCAGGACGCTGCTCACATAGAGCATTCTGCCGGTTGAATCTGATGCCAGGTCTTCCGGCATGAGATCAGCGATGGGAAATGTACAGAGCTTCTGACCGTGAATGATTGGCTGGCTCGCGGCCTTCATCTTCTCGGCCAGGACTTTCCAGGCCGGCTCAGACAATAAAGGTTTGAGATCGTCATCGGCGGAAATGTCATAGGAAAGACCCATCGCGACATAACGCTGCATCCAACTCAGCGCCTGAACGTGGTTACCTAGCCGGGTTTCCACCGATGCCATGCGCAGCAGAAAGGTGGGGGTTGGGCTGGGGAGCTCTTTTCCAATTTCCAGAAGAACGTCACGCAGGCCTTTCCAGTCCTGCTTTTGTCGCAGCTCGCGGCCTTTCTTGTTGAGTTCCAGAAAGTGCGCCCGATCGAGCGAAAAAGCGGAGATCGCCGTGAGTAACAACGCGGCGAGCACGAGATTACGTTTCATGAAAGGCTCCGTAGGCCTTGTCTTAGACTCTCTACAAAGGTTTTCGACAACTGCGGAAGTTAAACGACAATAAGTCTGTTCGCTGAAGGAGCCGGTTTAGGTTGGCTTTTTCTCGATTTCGCTTTACCATCGCCGAGATGTCTGCTGAGGACAAAGCTTTACATCGTGAGCGACTGGTTTCGGCTGTCCAGGCCGAAGAAGACGAGTCTTTTGAGCTCAAATTGCGGCCCAAGCTGCTGCGCGAGTTCATTGGCCAAAATAAAGTCAAAGAAAATCTGTCCGTGGCCATTGAAGCAGCCAGGTCGCGCGGAGAAGCTCTGGATCACGTGCTGCTCTATGGGCCGCCGGGTCTGGGCAAGACAACGCTGGCCACCATCATCGCCAATGAGATGGGCGTTGCGTACCAGCAGAGCGCCGGCCCTGCCATTCAAATCAAAGGCGATTTAACCGCCATTTTGACGAACTTGCATGACAGGCAGGTACTGTTCTTTGATGAGGTCCATCGCCTGCAACCGGCGCTGGAAGAGCTTCTATACTCGGCACTGGAAGACTACAAACTGGACATCATCATCGGGCAGGGACCTTCAGCCCGGACGCACACCATTGACGTGCGCCCATTCACATTCGTCGCGGCTACTACGCGTGCAGGCCTGCTATCGGCACCGCTTCGATCACGCTTCGGCATCCTGTTGCGTCTGGAGTTTTACAGCACAGAAGAGCTCAAGTTCGTGATTGAGCGCTCAGCGGAAATATTGGGCGTCTCCATTGATACTGATGGCGCGGAGGAACTTGCGGGCCGGGCCCGCGGAACCCCACGCATTGCCAACCGGCTGCTGCGCAGGGTACGCGACTTTGCCCAGGTCCGCAGCCAGGGTCGCATCGACAAAGCCACGGCCCAGGCAGCGCTGGAAATGCTTGAGGTAGATAAACACGGCTTTGACGAAGTAGACCGCCGGCTGTTGTTGACCATCATCCAGAAATACAACGGTGGCCCGGTGGGGCTGGGTACGCTGGCTGCCGCGCTGGCAGAAGAAACTGAGGCGTTGGAAGAAATCTACGAGCCATTTCTGATCCAGATTGGGTTTCTGGACCGCACGCCCAGAGGGCGCGTGGCGACCAAACTTGCCTATGACCACTTCGGTATTAAGTATGGCAGACAGGCAGGCCTTTTCTAGTCAACAGATCGTTCAAACTACAGGGTTTTACCTCCTTTTCAGGGTAACGGATTTGCGATACTCTGCAAACCTCACCTTCTAAAAAGCCATGAGTCTAAGAGACCTGAGTCCGGGCTGTCACCCTCCTCTTTCTGCCCTTGCGCCGCGGACGGGAGAAAGTGCGTGAGTAATTCAACACTCCCCAGCGTTCTCCGGATAAGCCTGAGCATTCTGGTGTTATTCGCGGGACTGAATGCGCACGCTTATCAGGAACGAACGGCAAAGGCAGCAGCGCCCGCCAATCCTTCTCTTGCCCACCAGATAAGTTCACTCAACGTGCCGCGCATGAGTTCAGCGCCGAAGCTGGCGGACTTTGAAGGCATGGAGCCCGCCAGTGCGCTTGCTCGAAAAATGCTGAAGGTAGAAAAATTCATTCAGCGCGATCCCAAAGACGGCGTTCCAGTAAGTCAGCGCACGGAAGCCTACCTTGGCTATACCGACAAGAATTTTTACGTAGTCTTTCTAGCATTTGATAGCGAACCCCAGCTGATGCGCGCACGCATGCTGCGCCGCGAATTGATTGATGACGACGATCAGTGCGGGTTTTTTCTGGACACCTTTCACGACCGACGCCACGCCTACATGTTTTACGCGAATCCGTATGGCATTCAGCAGGACGCGCTGTTTTCCGAAGCCAACGGACCCGATCTATCATTCGACACAGTCTGGCATACGTTCAACAAAATAACGCCGCAGGGCTACATTCTGGGATTTGAGATTCCGTTCAAATCATTGCGGTTTCAGCCATCGCCAACTCACACATTTGGCGTCCTTCTTTCCCGGGTGATTCCCCGTCTGGCTGAACGCGCTTACTACCCGGAAAATTCCAGCCGCTCGCAGGGCTGGCTGGTGCATGAAGGTGATATCGGCGGCTTTGAGCAGATATCGCCGGGAAGAAACATGCAGTTCATCCCTTACACCTCGTTGGGGGCCTTCCGGTCGCTGGATGCGCGTGATCCCGCGGGAGACCGTTTTACCGGCAAGCATCTGGAACCCAAAGCAGGATTGGATTCAAAGATCGTTCTGAAAGACAGCCTGGTGCTTGATGCCACCATTAATCCAGATTTCGGGCAGATTGAATCCGATGATCCGCAAGTCACGGTCAATCAGCGCTTCGAAGTTTTTTTTCCGGAAAAGAGGCCATTTTTTCAGGAAAACTCCAGCTTCTTTGCTACACCCTTCAATCTGGTGTTTACGCGCCGCGTGGTTGATCCACTCTATGGAGCGCGTCTAACCGGCAAGGTGGGCAACTGGGCCATTGGAACATTTGTGGCGAATGATCGTGCACCCGGCAGGAATGTTATCGCCAGTGATCCACTTTCCGGCAACAACGCATATTACGGCGTTGTCCGCGTGAATCGTGAATTTGGCAAAAACAACAGCATTGGATTTATCTACACCGACCGCGAACTCCATACCGCGCCGAATAGCTTCTGCACCATCACGGAATGCGAGGTCGGCTTCAATCGCGTGGGCGGATTTGACGCCCAGTTCAAGCTCAGCCAGAATTGGCAGCTAAACGCACAGGCGGTAACCAGCGAAACTAAGTTTAACAACGGCTCACATTCAGCCGGACCTGCGTACAATTTGTTCGGTGAGTACAGCTCGAGAAAAATCGAATTCAATTCGCTTTTTCAGGATGTCTCTCCCGGGTTTACTACTGAAACCGGCTTCGTGCCGCGCGCTGACATGCGCAAGTTCAGCAACTTTTTCGGTTATACCCGACATCCGGAAGGGAAAGTACTGGTTTCGCACGGCCCGAGATTTTTTGAACAAACGCTCTGGGACCATAACGGCACCCGGCTGAATTACAACGCGAATGCCAACTACCAGGTCGAATTGCCCAGGCAAACTGTTCTAGGGTGGTTCGGGACTCTGGAGCATGAGCGGCTCCGTCCGGTGGATTTCTCCACATTGACGGCGAATCGCGACTACGCTCACGTTCTCTATGGCCCATTTTTGAACACGAATTATTTCAAGTGGTTTGGGCTGAATGGCGAGATTGATCTGGGCACAGCTACAAATTTTGTTCCACGCAACGGCCCGCCGGTGCTGGCAAACTTTTCAGCCGCAAGTATCACTGCCAGAGTGCGCCCGACCAAAGGGCTCACCATCGACAACACGTATCTCCTGACGCGGCTGTTGGACCAGCAGACCGGATTGAACATCTTTAACAACCACATCTTGCGATCCAAGTGGAACTACCAGTTCACTAAGGAGTTCTCTCTACGCTTGATCGGCGAATATGATTCGACACTGTCGAATCCAGGTCTCACCACTCTGCAGAACAGCAAGCGTTTCAACGGTGATGTGCTGTTCACCTACCTGTTGAACCCAGGAACGGCGATCTATGCGGGTTACAACAGCAACTTGCAGAACCTTGATCCCTCGCTTCGAGGCGTTTGCGCGGGGCTCACCTGCGGCCCGGGCCAGTCGCCCGATGGCCTGCTGCGCACGCGGAATTCTTTCATCAATGACGAACGGCAGATATTTGTGAAG
>WNFA01014259.1_pt1 | contig 12478 bp, 12 predicted proteins | sample 5400481 | NCBI WGS metagenome assembly WNFA01 (sample SAMN13153340, study PRJNA577476) | soil metagenome | isolation source: 120 cm saprolite under Douglas fir tree site 2 hole 1 replicate 2 | place: USA:California | collected 2015-04-18
GACGTAACGATGTAACCTTTTAACGAATCACGTGGGCGCAGCTGCTAATGACTAACGAACCGCATCTCCGCGTCGGCAATCCTCCGCCAAAGCCGCTCATGATTTGGGACGGCGAATGTCATTTTTGTAAACGCTGGATCGAACGCTGGCGCGAAATCACCGCGGGCGAAGTTGATTACGTCACCTGCCAGGAAGCAGCGGATCGGTTTCCCGAGATTCCAGTCGAACAATTCAAACGCGCCGTCGCTTTCATCGAACTAGATGGGAAAACGTTTTTTGCCGCGGAAGCCGTCTTTCGCTCGTTGCGATGTCGATCTTCGAGAAAATGGCTGACCTGGAGTTATGATCACATTCCCGGGTTCGCAACAATTTCCGAACTCGCCTACAAGTCTATCGCTCGTCATCGTGGCATCGGCTCTGCGGTTACGCGCTTCCTCTGGGGGAAAGACGTTCGTCCACCGAGATATTTTTGTGCCCGGCGCTGGTTTCTTCGCGCGCTTGGCCTCATTTACCTAATCGCGTTCGTGTCGCTTTGGGTGCAGATCGACGGGCTTGTTGGCAGCAACGGAATGTCGCCGGTAAGTCAATTTCTGCCGGCAGCCCGCGAACAGCTCGGCCGAGAGGCCTATTCGCTTTTGCCGACACTTTGCTGGTTTAACTTAGGCAACGCATTTCTCCATTTCCTCTGCGGCGGCGGCGTTGTTTTGTCGTTACTCCTCATCGCCGGAATCGCTCCTTTCGTTTCGCTTATCGCGCTGTTCGTTTTTTACCTGTCGCTCACCATCGCCGGGCAAACGTTCCTCAGCTTTCAATGGGATATTTTGCTGCTGGAAACCGGCTTCTTGTCGATCTTCCTCGCGCCGTGGCAGCTTCGGCCAAAACGCGGACGGGAACCGCCAGTCTCGCGCGCCGCGCTCTTTTTGCTCAAGGTGCTGTTTTTCAAATTGATGGTGATGTCTGGCGTTGTGAAGCTCACCAGCAGCGACGATTCCTGGGGCTGGCTGGATCACTCGTTTCATTGGAGCGCGCTAACGGCGCTCGACTATCATTACTGGTCCCAACCGCTGCCGACCCTCTTTGCGTGGTGGGCTGACAAAAGCCCTGAATGGTTCAAGCATTTTTCGGTCGCGTTTTGTCTCGTAGTTGAAATCATCGTTCCGTTTTTCATCTGGGCGCCGCGTCGACCGCGGCTAATTGCGGCCGGATTGATAATTTTTCTGCAAATCGCGATCGGCGTCACCGGCAACTATTGCTTCTTCAATCTGCTGGCGATCGCGTTGTGTTTGTTATTGATTGATGATGCGGTTTGGCGTGGAAAGGATGTCCGCGGCTCCGCGTTCGGCGCGCAACCTTCGACTTCGCTCAGGGCAGGCTCAGGTCGCGCCCTGCCATCGCGGTTATCCACGTACGGCGCGATCGCGGTGATTGTTGTCACGTTTCCGATCAATGCATGGCTTATTTTCACTGCGTTTAAACCCGATGCTCCGTGGCCGCGCCCGCTCGCAGCTGTTTATGGCCGTCTCGAAGCATTTCGGATCGCGAACGGCTACGGGCTTTTTCGTGTGATGACGAAGGACCGTGGGGAAATTGTAATCGAAGGCAGCGCTGATGGCGTTGATTGGCTACCTTACGAATTCAAATGGAAACCGGGGGACGTGAAAGGTGCGCCGGCCTGGTGCGCCCCACACCAACCGCGACTCGATTGGCAGATGTGGTTCGCTGCTTTAGGAACTCCGCAGCAAAATCCCTGGTTTAGTGGATTGGTCATCAGGCTCCTGCAAGGGTCACGGGATGTGAGCCGATTATTGGCGCACAATCCGTTTCCAGATCAGCCGCCGCACTACATTCGGGCAAGTTTTTACCGTTACCGTTTCACCACTGTGGAGGAACATCGCCAATCGGGCGCATGGTGGAAACGCCAGGAACTCGGCGAATATTTGCCCACCGTTTCACTGGATCAGCTGCGATAAGAGTCGGGAATTCGCGGCGCCGGTTGAGCGACACACGCTCAAGAGTATAATTCAGGCGATGCCGAAGGAAGGACAGATCGTAACGGAAGGCACGGTGGCGCAAGTGTTGCCGGGCACGATGTTTCGTGTCGATCTTCCGGGCCAGCGTAATGTCCTTGCCCATATCTCGGGCAAGATGCGCAAGCATTTTATTCGAATCGTTCCGGGTGACAGAGTTTCCTTGGAGCTTTCGCCCTACGATCTGACGAAAGCGCGAATCATTTTCCGTGAGCAGTAGGCTGCGCGAAGCGTTGGATCGTTAAACCGTGAATCTGTTGCAACGATGTAACCTTTAACGAATCACGCGCGTTTGCCTGACATAACGCCTTAAACCATTCAAGGTCCTTTTCCAGTGCCACGAGATTTGTTTGCCCAATCTGCAAAGCACGCGGATAATTAGGGCGAAAATCAACTGGAGATTACCAATGGCTGAAGAAAATAAAGAACAAGAAGCGTCTGCCGCGGCGGACGCGCACGACAAATTGGAGAGCAGCAAACAACATGCACGCAAAGCAGCCGAGGATTTGAGATCTGCGGCAGGCGCTATCGCCGGAGACTATCGCGGCAAGGCCGAGCAGGCGTGGGGCGATGCGCGTGGCAAAGCGGAACAAGCTTGGGGCGATGCGAGGGATCGCGTTCGGACGTTCCAGGAAGATGCTGAGCAATATGTGCGCGAAAATCCGACCAAGGCGGTGTTCACAGCGCTCGGAATCGGGTTTGTCCTGGGTTTGATCTTCCGGCGTTAAACGCGCTGCGGCCGAATGACCCGCGAGACCCCTCGGTCCGGCAATCCTGCGGGACACGCCGGTTTGCTTGAAAACCTGCTCGCGCTCGGGAGCGCGCTAACAGAGTTTCTTGAAAGCCGCTTTGCCTTAATCGCCCAGGAATCGAAAGCGGCGCTCGTCCAATTGCTCGTGCTCGCAAGTTGTTTAATTCTTGCGCTCATTCTTTTCGCATTTGGCTATGGCTTCCTGATCGCAAGCCTGGTTGCCGGCCTGGCGCAGGTTGCTCGGATTTCGTGGTTATGGATAGCGCTGGCGGCCGCCGGACTACACTTCGTAATTGCGCTGCTCTTGCTTCTGGTCGCGCGCAATCGAATGACCAAGCCGCTCTTTCGCGCCACGGCGTCTGAATTGAAGAAAGATCGCGAATGGCTGAAAAATCTGGACACGACAAACCAATCGACGAGCTGAGAACGGAAATCGCCCGCTCACGCGAGCGTGTGGGGCGCGACTTGCGCGGCCTGCACTATGAATTGGATTTCCCGGCGAAACTCCGGAGATCATTTCGCGAACAAACCGTCTCCTGGATCACGGCCGCAGCCGCTGTCGGTACACTGATCGCGTTTGCGCCGATGCGAAAGAAAAAGATTTATATAGATGCAAAGAGCGGCCGGAAAACAAGGCGCAAGCTCGTCGAGACTGGCGTTGCCTTGGGTGCGCTGAAAATCGCAGCGAGCCTCGTTCGGCCCGTGATTGTCGAGCTTGTCAAGAATCGACTGATTGGTTTTGCCGGGCAATCTCGCCCATCAAGAAGGCAGTGAGCTTGTTTTGAGATTTACGTCCGGCCTCCGCATCGCATAATCATCTCGAAAGCGTGCCATGATCGCAACGATTCCGGACATTCCAGTCACATCGCATCCGCTTGGGCATGTGGATGAATATCTCGAGATCGGGCAAAAAGCCGATGCGTCCGATGTTCATCTGGCCGTGAACGCGCAGCCAATCTGGCGCGTGCATGGGACATTGGAACCGATTTGGCCCGACGCGCCGCGCCTAACCAGCGAGCAAACGGCGGCTTTGGCTGAAAGCTTTGTTCCTGATGTCTATAAACAGGAACTTGATACGCGCGGGGACTCCGACTTCGCGTACGCAAATGAGTTCGCTCGCTACCGCACCAGCGTCGTGCGCCAGCGGCTGGGGATCGAAATTGTTTTCCGCGTGATTAACACAAAGGTGCGGACGATGGACGAACTGGGGTTGCCGGAGCATCTCAAGTTGCTTACCCGTTATCAGAACGGGCTAATTTTAGCAACAGGTTCGGTCGGCACCGGCAAATCGACGACGCTGGCGGCGATGATCCAGCAAATAAATATGGAGCGGCGCGATCACATCATCACCCTGGAGGATCCGATCGAGTACGTCATCAAGTCGAAAAACTGCCATGTCTCGCAACGCGAGGTATTCACGCATACAGAGTCTTTCACCACTGCGCTGCGCGCTTCACTCCGAGAGGACCCGGACGTGATCATGGTTGGCGAAATGCGCGACCTGGAAACGATTTCACTGGCCATCACCGCGTCCGAGACAGGGCATCTTGTTTTGGCAACACTCCACACGAGCAATGCTTCGCGCACACTTGATCGATTACTCGATGTGTTCCCGTCGGATCAACAGGAACAAGTCCGGGTGATGGTGAGCGAATCATTGCGCGGAGTCATTAGTCACCAGCTGATTCCGAGAGCCGACGGCACCGGCCGCGTGCTGGCGCTGGAAATTCTTACGAATACGCCGGCTGTGGCCAACGTCATTCGCGAAGCAAAAACATACATGTTGCCCGGGATAATTCAGACCGGTAAAAAACAAGGCATGCGTTTGATGGACGATGCGCTGATCGATCTATATGACCGCCGCCTGATCAGCAGGGAAGAAGCCTACGCGCGCGCTGATCAGAAACACATAATGCGGCAGCATCTTAAAATGTGACCTCCGACTTTTTACTCCTTACTTTTTGCCTTTCACTTCTCGCATGGCCTCTCTCGATCGATTTCTCAGTGTGATTGTCAAGCACGGCGGATCCGACCTGCACATCGGCGAAGGAGAACCCCCGAAAATGCGCATGCATGGTGATATCATGCCCATCCGCGCGGAGCCGGTGAAACGCGAGGAAGCCGTGCAGATGATGAGTGAAGTTTGCGGCCCGCACAACTGGGAAATTTTTGAGCAAGGCGGGGACCTCGATTTCGCTTACAAGATGGACGAGGCGTCTCGCTTTCGCAGTAATTATTTCAAGCAGTCGAATGGTTACGGCGCGGCTTTTCGTCTGATTCCCACCAAGATTGCTACTCTCGAGGAGTTGGGGATTCCTGTGGGTTATAAAAGAATTTGCCCACCTGCGCGGTGGCCTTGTCCTTGTTACCGGCCCAACCGGTTCGGGCAAAACCACAACGCAAGCAGCGCTCGTTGATTACATCAATCAAAACTTCTCCAAGCACGTCGTGACAATCGAAGAACCGATCGAATTCGTGCACGACAATAAGCGAAGCACGATCACACAGCGGGAAGTGCCTGGGAATTCGAGTTCGTTTGCCGCTGGGCTTAAAGCGGCACTGCGCGAGGACACGGATATTGTGCTGGTGGGGGAAATGCGCGATCTCGAAACGGTCTCCCTCGCACTCACTGCGGCCGAGACCGGTCTGCTCGTATTCGGCACGCCGCACACAAACAATGCTCGCAAGACGGTTGACCGTATGGTGGACGTCTTCCCAGCGGAACGGCAACCGCAGGCGCGGGCCATGCTTGCGAATTCACTTCGCGGCGTAGTTGCGCAATTGCTTTTGAAAAGAGCGGACCGGCCCGGCAGGATCGCGGTAAACGAAATCCTGATCGCGAATGCCGCCGTTGCCGCCATCATTCGCGAGGGCGCGACGCAAAAGCTCCAGGACGTGATCGTTTCCGGCAGGGCCCAAGGCATGCAATTCATGGACGACACCATCTGGGGGTTGCTAGAAAAGGGCATTGTCTCGCCACATGAAGCCTTCATGAAAGCGATCGACAAAAATCGGTTCAAACCGTTTCTCTCGGCAGAGGAAGAAGCGCTTGCCTATGCTGCTGGCTCAGTCCCTGATGACGAGAAGCGGATCCCCGGCAATTTTGTGAAACCGTTTGGCGCGCCCGCCGTGGTGAAACGCGCGGTGAGGTAGAAGACCTAACCGTACAGATCAGCGGGTTACGCTGATGACATCAGCAGCACTGCGGTGCCGTTGAGCTCGCCGGCACGAAATCGATCTAAGGCGATGTTCGTGTCTTCGAGGAGAAATGTTTCCGTTTTCGTCTGTACGGGAACGCGTGGCGCGATCTCAAGAAATTCTTCACCGTCACGGCGGGTTAAGTTCGCCACCGAACAAATCGAGCGTTCGCCCCAAAGAGCGGCATAAGGAAACGACGGGATATCACTCATATGAATGCCGCCGCAAACTACGATCCCGCCTTTCACGAGCGCTCGCAGCGCGGCGGGCACAAGTGGTCCCACCGGCGCGAAGACGATCGCGGCGTCGAGTTTCTTCGGCGGGATTTCATCGGAACCGCCGGCCCACTTCGCACCCAATTTTTTCGCTGCTTCCTGGCCAGATTTATCGCCCGGTCGGGTGAACGCGAAAAGCTCGCGGCCCTGATAAAACGCAACCTGAGCAATCAAGCGCGCGGCATTACCGAAACCATAAATTCCGAGCCGATGCGCCTGGCCCGTTTTGCGCAGCGACCGATAACCCAGCAGGCCCGCGCAAAGCAGCGGCGCGGCCTCGACATCGTTGTAATGATCGGGCAACCGAAAACAAAACCGCGCGGCGGCGACGGTAAACTCGGCATAACCGCCATCGATGGTGTAGCCGGTGAAACGCGCGTTGTCGCAAAGATTTTCGCGGTTGGACCCGATCTCTTCGACGCGCCCGACAATCTGATGCCCGGGAATCAGCGGCAGCTTCGGATCTGGCAGCTCTCCATCGACAACATGGAGATCAGTCCGGCAAACCGCACAGGTACTCACGCGAACGAGCAATTGTCCCGCTCCCGGGTTTGGCCTTGGCACATCGCGGAGCTGCAGCGGCTGCCGCGGATTATCGAGAACCATCGCGCGCATGTCGATGAATATAAAATGACGAATGACGAAGCTCGAAAGAAAAAGTGAAGCCCGAAAGACGAAACGACCTTTCAATTCCACACTTCGGATTTCGTCATTCCTTCATCATTGGACATTGGTGCTTCGTCATTCGTAGATCTCAGGCTACACCAGCAGGCACGGGCTCGCGTAATTTGCCGTCGCCGTCAATGGCGGGCTCACTTTCGTGATGCATGTGCGCACTACGCAGAAACGGCACTCTGTCGAGAACGTGCTCCTGGAACCATTCGAGCCAGAGATAAATCACCGGCGTCACAAAAAGAGTGATCATCTGTGAGAAAATCAGGCCGCCCACTATGACGAGCCCAAGTGGACGCCGCGCCGAGGCGTCGTGACCGAATCCGAGCGCAAGGGGCACAGCCCCCATGAGAGCGGCGAGGGTCGTCATCATGATCGGACGAAAACGCTCCAGGCTGGCTTCGTGAATTGCCTCCCGCAAGCTTAACCCCTCGTCGATTCGTTTGAGCGCGAAATCGACCACCAGGATTCCGTTCTTCTTTACGATGCCGAGCAGAAGAAACAAACCAATGACGCTGTAAAGAGACAGGCTTGAACCAAAGGCCCAGAGCGTGAATAAACCGCCCACGACCGCCGGCACGATCGCGGGGAAAAGCACTGTGATCGGATGGACGTAGCTCTCGTAGAGAATTCCCAGAATCACATACATGACAAAAATCGCCGATAGCAGGAGCAGCGGCAGCGACTTAAAGAGTTGGCGAAAGACAAGCGCTTCACCTTGAAACGTGGCTTGCACACTCGGGAGTTGCTGATGCACTTGCGCGAAGCTGTCTTCGATGAATTTCGTGGCATCACCGATCGCAACGTCTGGCAGCAAGTTGAAGTTGATGGTCACGCTGGTGAATTGGTTGAAGTGATTGACCGCCTGCGGACCAACGATTTGCTTTGTCGATGTTACGGCACGCAGCGGCACAAGGTTGGCGGCAGTACCAGTTGTGGTCGTGATTGTTCCACCGCCTGCGCCACTCGCGCTGAAGCTTCCTCCAGTGTTACTGCGCACGTAAAGATTGTTAAGATCGGCTGGCTGGGCCCGCTCGTTGTCTTTCACCTCGAGAATCACCTGATACTGGTCCTCAGGCTGTTTGATCAAATAGATGTAATTCTGCGAGTAAGCCGTGCGCAACAAACTCTGCACGGCGGAAGTAGAAACACCGTAAGTAGCAGCGCGCTCGCGATCGATATCGACGGTGAGGTTCGGTGTGCTGTTGTAATAATCGGAGCGGACGGAAGCGAAGCCTTTGAAACCCTTCAGTTTCGTCATCAACTGATCGGCGGCGGTGTAAACTTCATCGGGCACAATGCCGCTGAGCGTATAGGCGTATTGTCCCTGCGTCTGACTGGTCGCGCCGACATTGATTTGCAGCACCGGGTTTGGCTGCAAGACCGCGATTATGCCCGGAATTGAGCTGATCGATTTCTGCAACTGCGGGATGCACTGCTCGATTGGCAGGCGTTGACTTCTGGGCTTGAGAAAACAAAAAATCAGACCCTGCGAGGACGAAGTCCGAGCGGCGAAGCCTGCGAGGGTGAAAAACTGTCCGATGTTTTGATCGTCCTTGAGTTTCTGATTCACCTGCTGCTGATAGGCACGCATTTGCGCTGGTGAAGAACCTTCCTGCGCAATGAAAACTCCCCTGATGAAACCGCTGTCGCCCGGCGGTAGCAAGGTAAAGGGCAAATGGGTAAAGAAAAACCAGAGCCCGAAAATGCATCCGAGGAGGATCGGAACGGTGAGCCAGGCGCGATCGAGAAATTTGTCCAAGGCCCTGCCATAAGCTGCGATGACGCGTTGGATAAAATCGCTGGTCCATTTTTCCATGCGTGCGCGTTTATGTCCGGCTTTGCGTTCGCCCAGAATGCGCGCGCACATCAGCGGAGTGAGTGTTAACGAAATAAGTCCCGAAGCGAGAATGGCGACGATAATCGTAACCGAAAATTCGCGGAAGATCCGACCAAGCAAACCGGGCAAAAACACCAGAGGAATAAAAACCGCCGCCAGCGACAGCGTCATCGACATGATGGTGACGGAAATCTCGCCCGCGCTGTTGAAAGCGGCTTTCAGAATCGATTCGCCATGCTCCGCGCGACGCACCACGTTTTCCAGAAACACAATGGCGTCATCGACGAGGAATCCGATTGCCAATGTCAGCGCCATCAAGGTCAAATTGTTGATGGAATAATTGAGCATGTACATGACCGCGACCGTAAGCAGCAAAGACAAAGGAAGCGCGACCGCGGGAATGAGCGTATCGGTGGCGCGGCCGAGAAAGACATAGATCACCATCACGACCAGAACGAACGCGATCATGAGCGTGAATTGTACATCGTGAACGGAATCGACGATGCTCTGGGACCGGTCGAATACCGGGACAAGTGTGATCGATCCCGGAAGACTCGCGCGGATCTCGGGAAAGAGCGCTTTGACGGAGTTCGCTACCTCGACCGCGTTTGCGCCCGCCTGTCGCGAGACTGCGAGCACTACGACGGAGCCTGGCGGATTAAAACCGCGCATCCAAAATGTGCGGGAGAGTCGCTCGTCCTGCACGCTTTGGCGAACCTCGGCTACGTCGCGCAAATAAACGGGCGAGCCATCTCTGTTCCGCGCGACAATCAGATTGCGATATCCGTCCGCCTGATCGGTTTGCCCGTTCGGCAGAAGAACGAACGTGCGGTGTGCGCCGTCGAATTGCCCAGCGCCAGAGTAAACTGTCCCGGCTTTGATCGCGCTGCCAAGATCGTCCATGGTCAATCCGCGCGAAGCGAGCCCAGCGGGATCGGCTTTAATTCGAATCGCGCTCTGAACGCCGTAGATATTCACCTGTGATACACCGGGCAAGATCGCGATGCGTTGTGCCACGGCGGTGGACGCATATTTGTAGAGATCGCCATCGGTCAGCGTATCGGAGAGCAAACCCACCAGATAAATCGCCTGATCGTTCGGATTTGTTTTTGTGAACGTCGGCGGGCTGGGCAGATCGAGAGGCAACTTCCCGGTTGCCCGCTGGATCGCAGCCTGAACATCTGTGGCAGCGTCAATTATACTCTTGCTGAGAACAAACTGGAGCGTGAACGACGTATTCCCCTGCGTGCTTGCGCTCGTGATGATGTCGAGCCCTGGAATTTGCAGGAACTGTTTCTCGAGCGGCGTGGCGATGTTGTTCGCCATGGTCGTTGGATTCGCGCCGGGATAGGAGCACGTGACCTGGATAACGGGATAATCAACCGCGGGCAGATCGTTGACGGCGAGCTTGCCGTAAGTGGCAATGCCGGCAACGATAACCGACAAGGTCAACAGGACCGTCATCACCGGTCGGCGAATGAACGGCCCCGAGAGTCCCGAGCCTGTAACCTGAATCAGCTTGTCACCTGCTTTGTCTTGCGGCGGCGCACTCGTTTTGGCCGGTCGCGTCCCTTGTTGTCGATCCTCCGCAGAATGGGGCGAATAATGTTCATGATCCCCCGCCCCATCGTGTTGCTCGTCTCCAGCCATATCGGGAACGCAACGCTACATTTGGGCTTTGGCAGCAACCTGACCGCCGCTGGGTGGACCGGGGGGATTGTATGGCTTTGGCTCCACTTTTGTTCCTGGTGCCAGCGCCAGTTGTCCAGTGACAACCACAGTTTCCCCCGCCTTGAGACCATCTTCAATAACCTGGGTATCGCCATCCTGACGCTGGCCGGGTTTGACCTGGCGCAGATCAACCGTGTTGTCCGGCCTTAACACGAAAACAAACGGGCCACTCTGGCTGATTTGCACGGCTTGCGACGGAACAAGAACCGCATCTTTGAGCTTATCCAGAATGAAGCGCACACGCACAAATTCCGATGGCCAAAGAGCGTGGTCCGGGTTCGGCGTGACGGCGCGCGCTTTCACTGTGCCCGCGCCAGGTTGGACCGCAGTGTCGATGAAATAAAGATCGCCGACTCGTGGCGGAAGATTCTCGTCCGGCGAATTCGTTTGCACCTTCACATTTGGCCCGCCGAGATAACGCCGCACGAGCGGCAAGTCTGTTTCGGAAATGGTGAAGTCTGTGTAGATCGGATCGAGTCCCTGAATCGTAAGGAGGACTGCGCCGCCCCCGCCGCCGTTGCCGCCCGTCACGACATTTCCAACATCGACGAGTCGCAATCCTGCCCGGCCATTGATAGGCGAGCGGATGTTGCAATAATCAAGATTCACCTGTGCGGCCGCCACTGCGCCTTCCGCCGTTTTTACCATAGCTTCATCGCTTTTTACTGTTGCCTGAGCAGTATCGAGATCTTGCGGTGAGATCACGTTCCGCGCGCGCAGCTCCTGCTGGCGCTTCAGTGTAATTTGATCGAGAACCAGTTTCGATTTGGCTTGCCCGAGCTGTCCTTGTGCCTGTTCGAGCGCCGCTTGATAGGGGCGCGGATCAATCGTAAAGAGCAAATCACCTTGTTTTACATCCGCGCCGTCTTGAAAATTACGTGCGATGATTTGCCCGCTGACTTGCGCTTGCACTTGAACGGTTTCGTACGCAGCGCAGGTGCCAATTTCATCGAGATAAAGCGGCACGTCCTTTGTAATCACTTTCGCGACAAGAACCGGTCGCACTGGGGGCTGGGCCGCTTCGACCTCGGTCGCCTTATGTTGAAAAATCCGATACAAAACAAAGGCGGCCAGCAGGACGAAAAGCAGATATGCCCACCGGGGAATAGCCTGCTTCGAGACATCCGCACGCTTCATTTTGGTCCTCTTACCTTATCGGCCTTCTCCGCTTTCTGACTAATCCGCATCAACACGTTGATGCACGTTTCCAACTCGGACCTCGGAATGCCGGCAAGCAGTTCATGCCGAAGTTTGTCCGCTGCCGCGTTGATCTGCGCGATCACGCGCTGGGCCCGCCGGCCGAGAAGCACCATTTTGCAACGGCGATCTACTGCTGAACTCCTGCGCGTGATCCAACCTTCTATCTCCAGTCTATGTAGCAAGGTCACTACAGAGGGCTCTTCCACACCCAGACGCGCCGCAATCTCCGCCTGAGTAAGTGCGTCTTGGGCGAGAGACAGATGCAGTAGCGTGCGCCACTTTGCCTGGCTGAGACCCATTGGTTTGAGCCGTTGGTCCAGTTTTTGCCGCCAGGCACGAGCAGTCCCGTGGAGCAATGGGCCAAATGTTTCGCCATCGGACATATACAGATCAAATTGGTTAGCATGCTAACCAATTCCAATTTGTGAGCCTGTCAATGTTCGTTTAGGGACCGACTTCGAAGAGAAGCATCTCGCGTTTGCTGTAATCCCGTATGCGAGCAAGTTGATGCGCATGCCGGGGCCTCCACTTTTCCGTGGCTGCCGCTTCAGCTTCGTTGTTGGTTTGAACGAGAAAATAATGTGCGTTGATCGGCAGATTTTTGATGTAGCTCACGTATTCCACCGGTGCCTCCACATAGAAAAATACCGGCTGATAATCTGGGTTCACCGCATAAAGCCTCTCACCCGCTGGCACGAGAGTATTGATTTCCGCAGCGGCTTTTTTTATCTGCTGCCTGTTTCTCAAAACTTCTGCGGTGAGCGGATAGCCAATCGCGCCAACG
>WNFA01022569.1_pt1 | contig 12478 bp, 10 predicted proteins | sample 5400481 | NCBI WGS metagenome assembly WNFA01 (sample SAMN13153340, study PRJNA577476) | soil metagenome | isolation source: 120 cm saprolite under Douglas fir tree site 2 hole 1 replicate 2 | place: USA:California | collected 2015-04-18
GTGGGAAATGGCGAAGCTCCAAATTACTTGCCAGGTTCCCATAACCCATCCATGAAAGACATGAGTTGGCGCATTCGCGTGTGAAACCATAAGGAGCAATCTAATGAACGATACTGAAATCCTGAAACACATTACAGAGTTGGTGGACGAGGAACACGAACTCGAAAACATGGCTGCACAAGAAGGTGGCCTGACTGAAGAAGAGCGCGACCGTGTTCGCGCCCTCGAAGTCAGCCTGGATCAGTGCTGGGACCTGCTACGCCAACGCCGGGCACGGCGATCTGCAGGCCTCAACCCGGATGAGGCCAAGGTGCGCGATCCAAAGATCGTTGAGCACTACTTGCAATAAAGCGAGTCTCGTTACTCAGACCAGGGCGTTTTGGGCACGGCTATCAGTTCGCCATCAACGTAAATGGCGTCTACCCGCTCATTGAAAAAGCAGAGGAGTTTCGCGATCGGCGTGCAAGCAGGCAGTGGGTCGCGATAGCTCCATACGATGTCTTTGAAGACCCTATCGCCAATCCTGGAGGACCAGTATGAGGCCTGACCCTTGTATGGACAACGAGTGGTGGTCTCCGTTGGCTCCAGTAGGTCCATACGAACATCTTGCTCAGGGACGTAGTAGCGGGTTGGAAGTCCTGTTTCAAGCAGCAGCCGAGGATGGCGAGTGTCGGCTATGGTCACACCGCCTAGCACGATACTGACATGACGGGAACTCGGCAGGATATCTACCCGCTTGTATGGATCGCGTGCGTGCGCAAAGACCTGCTCATCTTCTTCATACCAGGCATCCATCTGGTCCCAGTAAAAGGCCATGTAGCTTTTGATCGGAGGTCCTGCGGGTAACGGATTGAGATAACTCCAAGCAGCATTTTCAGCAACTCGGTCGCCAACGTGTATCGTCCAGTATGACGCATCTCCTTTCAGTGGAGAGTGCGTGCGATGTTCGGTAGCCTCCAGCATATCCATGCGCACATCTTCCACCGGGAAGTAGAAGACTGGTAAACGTCCAAATTCGTGCAACAGCATGACGCGGCGGCTATCGGCAATGGTAACACCGCCGAAGACCACGCGCACGCGTCGGCGGCCGTCTTCCCAACGAAATCCGTGGTCGAATGAAGGCGAAGCCCCCTGGCCCATAAAGATATCTTCAAGAGCTGGTTTCATAGTGTCGCCCCATCATCTACTAGCAAAACCACCTTCCCCTTCACCTTGCGGTTCATCATATCGTTTAGCGCATCTGCTGCACGACTGAGTGGGTAAGTTGCCGAGATCAGGGGTTTGATTTTGCCCGTTACAAACCAGGTGAGAAGCTCCTGCAGGTGCTCCTGGTTGCGTTTGGGATCACGGGCGGTGAACGAACCCCAGAACACGCCGACAATCGAGCAACCTTTGAGCAGTGTCAGATTGAGCGGGATGCGCGGGATTTCGCCCGCCGTAAAACCGATAACCAGGAAGCGACCACCCCACGCCATACTACGCAAAGCTGCCTCCGAGTAATTTCCGCCTACCGGGTCGTAGACAACATCCACACCATTGCCCTGGGTCAGTTCCTTCACCCGCTCTCGTAGGTCTTCAGTTGTATAATTGATCCCCTCGTCTGCACCGTGCTGCTTGCATACCTCAAGCTTCTCGTCGCTTGATGCGGCCGCAATTACACGCGCGCCCATGACCTTGCCGATCTCCACTGCCGCCAGGCCCACTCCGCCTGCTGCGCCGAGCACGAGCAGCGTCTCGCCCGGCTTGAGCTGTGCCCGGTCCTTCAGCGCGTAGTGGGAAGTGCCGTAGGTCAGGACAAAGGCAGACGCGGTGGTGAAGTCCATACCTTTCGGTATTGGGATGAGCTGTGCTGCTTCGGCGAGAACCTCCTCGGCAAAGCCGCCATGGCCTGTGAACGCGATCACGCGATCACCCTCCTTCACATGCTTAACGCCCGCACCGACCTCTTTGACAACGCCCGCGACTTCGCTGCCCGGCGAAAAAGGCAACGGTGGCTTGAACTGGTACTTGCCTTGAATAATCAGAGTATCCGGGAAGTTCACCCCGCACGCCTTCACTGCTATGACCACCTGTCCCCGACCTGGCTTGAGTGGCTCAACTTCCTCAAGCACAAGACTTTCGGGTGGGCCGTACGTTTTACATAGTATTGCTTTCATTCTCTGATTCCTCCTGGTTGGCTCCGTTTAGTACCTTATTCTACCACAAAGCGGCATGAGGGCCCCTGCGTTCACGCATGGGGGTGAAATGCCGCCGCCGCAGGCGCACATCCCTCTTGACAACTCTAATTGGGTATTGTAGAATACGCTCATGAGGACATTCGAGTACCGCTTGTACCCAAATAAGGCCCAGCGCCATCACCTCATCGCCTGTTTGGCGGAAACGCGGCATATCTATAATGAGATGCGAGCAGTAGCCAAGCAAGAGTATGAGGAGCGAGGCACCTTCCCTAATAAGTACGAACTGGAAACGCAGTTCAAGGGGCAAGGCAAAGAACATGTACCAGCCACCACGGTTCAGATGCTTGCTGACAGGCTCACCAAAGCTTTGAAACGCTTTCTTGCCATGAAAGAACTGGGCGAGAAGAGTGGTTTTCCCCGCTGGAAGTCGCCGAACCGATGGCACTCTATCCAACTGCGTCAGTATGGCAAAGATGTGTACTTGCATGAGGACAAGAAACACCTCGTTGTGCCCAAGAAGGTGGGACACCTCCTCAAGATCAAGCTTCATCGCCCTATTGAAGGTACCCCCAAGACAGTGCATCTCGTCTTGCGTGCGGACGGTCACTGGTATGCTCTCATCGTCTGTGAAACGGAACCACAGGCCGAACACGCTCCTGGTACGTGTTCTCATCCTGATATTGGGATGGATGTTGGCCTCTCGTCCTTCTTGACCGATAGTGAAGGGAACACCATTGCTAATCCACGCTTCTATCGCACTTCGCAGAAAACCTTGAGGCGCAAACAGCGCCAACTCTCTCGACGTAAAAAGGGCAGCAAACGCTTCCGTAAAGCATCTCGTAACGTTGCCAAGACGCATTTGAAGATTAACCGTCAGCGTCGAGACCATCACTTTAAGGTCGCCAAGCCCTATGCTCGCGGCTATCAACGCATTGCGGTTGAGGACCTTCAGATCACGAATATGGTCAAGAACCATCACCTGTCTAAATCCATTCTGGATGCTAGTTGGGGTGCGTTCCTCGCTATCCTTGAAGAGAAGGCTGCAAGAGCTGGTCATCAAGTCATAGGAGTGAACCCTCGCTATACCACGCAGGCGTGCAGTCACTGTGGGGAGCTTGTTCAAAAGTCCCTCAGCGTTCGTACACACATTTGCACCTCCTGTGGCTATGTCGCTGACCGTGATGTCAACGCCGCAAAAAACATTTTGTTCAAGGCCAGGGCATGGCCTTCAGGGACGGCTCCCGATGGGGAACCGGTTGAACTGAGAAGCCCCCGGCTTTAGCCGTGGGGAGTTGTCACCATAGCCATCACAGTATACAGAAGGTATGTTCCTGCTATAATACTATTTACAGTGTGCCACTGAGACAGCGTGTATCGACCCCACCTGGCGTGTGCAAGGCTTGATTGATGAGTTGGAGTAAAATGGATGTGCCATAGCCACGTTAAGAATATAGGTCCAGTCTTGAGCCGTAGAGAATGGCTGATGATCGGCGGGACATTTGCCATTAGTGTACTTGCTGGCATTCTCACGGCGTTTCATGCGAATACCGTCCTCGTCTTTAGCGTAGCAGGAGTGGCACTTGCCCTACTCGCTGCGCTCGTGGGGCAGGCCACAGATCAGCTTGGAGCACACCTTGGGCCGGGTGCAACGGGTGTATTGCAGTCTGGCCTGGGCAACCTGCCTGAACTCTTTGTCGGCATTTTTGCGTTGCGTGCTGGGCTTATTGAAGTTGTTCAGGCCGCTCTTGTGGGCTCAATCCTGGGAAATAGCTTATTCGTACTCGGTCTCGCATTCTTTGTTGGGGGTTGGCACCCAGCGTTTTGACTCTCAGGCGCCGCGCATGATAGCTGCCCTCACCCTGCTTGCTGCTGCTGCACTGGCAGTGCCGACACTTGTTCATGGGTTACACACTCCAGCTGCAGGGCATGAAGAAGGATTAAGCGTCGCCTGTGCAATAATCCTGCTGGGAGTATTTATCGCAAGCATTCCTGTATCTCTGCACGGTGGTCCTATAAGCCTTCCTGATGGGCCCAAGACATCACTCCGTTCCTGGCCGATCTGGTTTACGATAGTGGTATTGGTCGGAGCGGGTGTGGGTGCAGCCTTCGTCTCGGATTGGTTTGTGACGGCATTGACGCCGGCCATTAACATTTTGCACATCTCCCCTGCTTTTACCGGTCTTGTGGTGGTAGCGCTGGCCGGCAATGCAGTAGAAAACGTCGTTGGTATCCAATTCGCAGCCCGCAATCAAGCGGACTTTGCGATTAGCGTCATCCTGAATAGTTCTCTCCAGGTAGCATTAGGATTAATTCCAGTTCTGGTGTTACTTAGCTTTTTCATAGGTGGTGCGCACCTGACGCTTGTGCTACCACCATTACTCGTAGCGGCATTGGGGCTTACAGCCATTTTGAGCACAGTCATCACCTATGACGGTGAATCGACATGGCTTGAAGGGCTGGCACTGATGGGCTTATATGGCATTATTGCCGTCTCATTCTGGTGGGGCTGAGACGAAGGATCGATATTGTCACCTCTATAGTTTGCCCGCCTTGGCAAGCTGGGCCGCGTGCAAAATGAGGCTATGGACACGATTGCCGAAGATGGCGAAACGCTCATCCTGCGTCTGCCCACGCTTCCAGCGCACATAAATCTGCTGGAGGATCACCGCCAGTTTGAAGTAGGCAAAGGTCATGTAAAAGTGCATCGAAGAGAGGTCGCGACCGCTCTTTTGCGCATACAGTTCCATAAATTTCTCTCGACTGATGAAGCCTGGCACGGTTGTCACCAGCGGCAGAATCGTCTGCAACTCCTTGGGATCGTCGGCATTGACCCAATAGCTTAACGAGATGGCCAGGTCAAAGAGCGGGTCGCCGATGGTCGTCATCTCCCAATCCAACACTGCCACAGGCCTGGTCAGATCCTGCTGGCTCAAGAGCATGTTGTTCAGCTTGAAGTCGTTGTGGATCACTGTTGCTGGTGGACTGGCTGGAATATGTTCAGCCAACCAACGGGTGAGCGGAGCTACCTGGGGAATTTCGTCCGTTTGGGCGCGGAAGTAGCGTTCAATCCAGCCTTTCACCTGGCGACCAAGAAAGCCTTCGGGATAGCCGAATTCGCTGAGTCCGGCTGCCTGCCAGTCGATGGCGTGTATCTGCACCAGCGTCTCGACCACCATGCGGGAGATCCCCTGACAGAGGTCTTCGCTTGGAGTTACCCATGTAGGGAAGGCGTTATTGATCACCACTCCTTTGCGCCGTTCCATCACATAGAAAGGCACCCCCAGGATAGAAAAGTCGTTGCAGAAGAGGTAAGGCATCGGTGCCAGTGGAAAGACGGGATGGATCTTCTGCAGCAGGCCGGACTCACGCTCCATATCGTGCGCTTTCGGTGGCACCGGTCCGAACGGCGGGCGGCGCAAGACGGCTTCCCAATCGCCAATCTGGAGCAGGTAGGTCAGGTTGGAGGCACCTGAAGGGAACTGCCGCACATGAAGTGTGCCTGCGCCTAACCCTGCGATATGGTTGCGCAGGTACTGCTCTACCGTTTGTAGATCAAACTCCTCGCCTGCGCGGATAGCAATCGTGTCTTCTTCGGTATTCATTACGTTATCTCCATTTTGTTGCAAAACTGCACTTTGCTCATGAAAGGTTCTACCCAAAATCGGGTGTCAACAAGCCTGGCAGCCGCAAGGGCCCCGCACCACCCCACGCCACCCCCTGCCACTACATTTGGGTCTCCATCCCTTAGTTTTTGATGGAACCTACGCAAAATCTGGCACCTCACCTCCTTGTTCCTTCTCATCTGCGCTGAAGACTGGGGGAGGTGTAGGGTCGGATTGTTCGAGCGTGCCGTGGCGAGCAGCTTGCACCAGCGCCCAGACTTTCTCTGGTTTGAGCGGCATGTCAATGGTTTTGATACCGAGCGGAGCGAGAGCGTCCAGCACAGCATTGACAATTGCTGGCGGTGCGCCGATGCAACCCGCCTCGCCTACACCCTTTGCACCCAGTGGATTGATAGGTGAAGGGGTCTCGACCAGACCAGTAACAAAATTCGGTACCTGCTCGGCATTCGGCATAGTGTAGTCCATCAAACTGCCTGTGAGCAGCTGTGGTTGAGTACCCGTCCGCAATCATCCACCGCCACATAGGTAAGGATATACACCTCGCCGGTGCCGGTGTCCACCTCTACCACGGCCAGGTGAGCACCGGAAGAGAATGTTGCGCTGGAAGGGATAAAGTCGCGCCAGGCAGCTAAGCCTTCGATAGGCACGCCATTGGCCGGGTTGGGTGCTTCCCGCTCGATCAGGTTGGGCTGCTCCTCGACCAGGTCGCGAGCATCTATGGCGGCGTAAAGATTTTCGGCCAGCACAACTGCCACCGGATCACCTACGTAGCGCACGCGGCCCAAAGCCAGTGATCGCCGTTCCGGCTTCTTCAGCCCTGGTGCCGGGATCGTATCAATCGTGCGCACGCTGCTCACAAGTTCCGCGCCCGCAAAAGCTGCAATGCCTGGCAGTGTTCGCGCCGCGTCCAGTTGGATACCCTTAATCTCAGCATGGGCATACGGGCTGCGCACAACGGCCATATGCAACGCTGCGGGTCGCCCTTGGTGCGGTCTCAGATCATCCACGTAATGGGAAGTGCCGGTAATCAGTTTGTAATCTTCTCTGCGATGTTCCAGGCCTGCCGGTAACGATGTCTCTAGCATGCTTTTCCTTCTATTGTTTTCTGCTATCAATTCTGGTTGTTCGTAGAGTTAATGATAGCACTGTTGCGGCTCGGTTGCAAAAGCTTCCAGGGCAACCGCAAGAGAAGCCTTACCCACATGGCGACCGCAAGGGCCCACCCGACCCCACCGCGCCACCCTCGCCACTACTATACACGAGTTTCGCGACCGCAGCCTCTTCATTGGCGTGGCGATTCCGACTCGCGATTTTTGTAGAACTTAGGGGAAGCAGACTGGGTAGGTACTGGTGTCTTATCATTCCACATGACCCTTGACAAATATATCTTTACGATATATCATTGTATATATCGTAAAGATATACGATGTTTGGAGGAGAACCATGTCGAGTGAATCAAGCGCTTCCTTGGGAGAGGGCGATAAGACTCCACTCCCTTTTCAAAACAAGCAGGAGACCGGGCGTGCTCGCAAGAGCCTCATCTATGAGCTCTTCGTCCTTGGGGAATTAATGGATGGGCCTCATCACGGCTACCAACTTCATGAAATCCTAAGCGACCTGCTTGGGCCATTTCGTCAGATCAGTTGGGGAGTGCTCTATCCTCTTATCCGCCAGCTTGAACGTGAAAAACTTCTTGTCTCCACTGCTGAATCCAAGACTCAGGAGAGTGAACGTGGAGTAATCAGTAGTCGGCAACGCAAGCAATATGCTATCACTGCAACTGGGCGGGAGCGTTTCTACGCGCTCATGTTAGAGCAGGGTGATTACAGTGCTGAGTATCGTGAACTCTTCCTTGTTAAGCTCAACAACTTTGATCATCTCTCTCCCAAGCAACAACTCACCGTTCTGTGGCAGTATCGGGGGTGTTTGCAGGTCGAAGATGTTTACCTGCGAGAGGGTCGGCAGGATGTCTTGACAGACACGCATATTCCAGACCATCACCGTGCTCATATTCTGCGCATCATTGATTTCAGATGGAGCAGCATCCGAGGTGAAATGCAATGGATTGAAGAGCAAATCAGACGCCTGGAGGAGGAAAAAGAGTTCAACATTTGAAAGGAAGAAACATAACAATGATCATTACACAAACGATGGTCTTCACTTGGTGTTGTACCAGCAATACTCAGAAAGAAATAGAAGCTGCATGTTATGCAAAGGAGATACATTATGTCACCAAGAGTACTCTCAACTCTGACGACGGTTTGCGGTATCCTGGGTGTGGTCATACTAGGCGTGTATTATTCCGGGGTATTAGTTCCTCAACTGCCAGCTGCCGATCCTCACCCTAGCGTTGCGCAGTTGATTGAGCTAGGTATTCAGAATCACAGCGGCCTCTTTGTGGATGCGTGGTTTCTAGTGACCGGCGCTCTGCTTAGCGTCATCTTCTTCCTGGGGCTCTCCCAACTGGCTGGAGCCGCGACGGGCTTTGCCGGTCGGATACTGATGCTGGCAGTAGCTATGCTGATGGCTACGGTTCTCAGTGAAAGCACGTTCACGGTTGCCACCGGTCAAGCTGTGTTGAATGGACACCCGATGAGTGCACTGACCATCTTCGATCTCACTGTCGTGTTCATCCACATCTTCTTGATTGGGCCTGCACCTTTAACCTTTTTGGCATTGGGTTTTGTCCTGCTTGGTTCGCGTGTGCTGCCACGGGTGTTTGGTTACCTGGCACTTGGGCTTGGCATCGCTTTTGAGACCCTGGGATTTGCGGGTCTCTTAACCCCTATCGCAGTCACCGTCGCCATCTATGTATCGATTTTCGAGGAACTCTGGATCCTGGCTGCTGCGATCACACTTCTTGTTCGCGAGAGGAAGGAATCGGCCCCCATGTTTGTACAGCATTAAACTGCATGTCTGCCTCCCTGGATGTGGACCATCCCCCTATTCGATGACGGACTGTAGCTAGTGCTACTGCCTGGTGCCCTCCACGTCTTGCGGTGCCTTGGCAAGCCCCTTATCTACGGCCCAGGCGGCAATCTGGGCGCGCGAGGAAAACCCGAGCTTGGTGAAGATATGGCTGATATGGGCCTCGACGGTGCTGACTCCTACGACCAGTTCGTCGGCGATGGCGCGATTGGATTTGCCCTGGACCACAAGGCGCGCCACCTCGCGCTCACGGGAGGTCAGCCCGCCGAAGTGCTGCTTGAGCGCGCGACGTGGCGAAAGCGGTGGGGACGGCGGGGACGAAAGGGTGCCAGGTGGAACGATGGACGAAGCATCCTCCTGGTTCGCCTGCTGCTGCGCCGTCTCGGTCGGAAGTGCGTCTTTTGTCTCTACAGCAAGAAGGATGGGCTCACGCGTAGTGCCCTGTTCTTGTCCGATGAGCGCCTGCTCGCTCGCCTCAGAATCGGCCTCGAACGCATAGGTGAGCACCTGCGCAAGTTCCATGGCTCGGCCCTCAGTCCACATCTCACTGAACGTCGCTTCGCCTAGTTGCGTCCGCGTGCTCGTCTCTAACCACTTGATCCTGTCCTGGACGAAAGCTGGTGGCCCTGATTCGGAAAATCCAATCGCTTCACGCAGCCTGTGTGCTGCTGCAAGCAACCGCGCTGCTCGACGAGGCCGCTTCTGAGCTACCGCGAGTTCCGCCAGGACGTGCAAATTCATCAAGAATCCCAGTGTGTTCCCCTCTTCCTGGTACAGCCTCATGCCCTCCGCGATGAGTGGTGTGACGCGCGTATACTGACCCTGGAAAAAGGCGAGATATCCCAGAAGGTGCAGCAGAAGGGCACAACCACCTTTATCACCTAAGTTCTGCCAGAGCAGCAGACTCTCCTCAAAGCAGGAGCGCGCTTGCTCATACTGGTGCTGGTAGAGCGCGACAGCTCCGAGAGCTAGCAGCGGTGCGGCAATACTGTGTGCATCCGCAAGTGCTCGTCCGAGCGCCAGGCTCTGCTGGCCCAAGCGGCTTGCCTGCTCATAGTTGGCTTGCCGGAGCGCCACCCATGCCAGGTCATTGAGTGCGGCAGCCATGCCCAGGGGATCTCCCGCCGCACGGCTCGCTTGCAAGCTTTCCTCGTGGAGCGAGCGTGCAACATCGTGGTTATATAGTTGCTCGAATACCCCCGCTCCCGCCAGGATCTTTGCCCGAACGAGCGTAGATATTGCTTGAACCTGCTCTTGATCGGGGACATCCTGAGCAGTATCTCCGCCATCAGCTCCCTGTGTCTGAGGCGAGGTGCTTCTCTGCGCCATCAGGGCCAGCGCGGCTTGCAACCACTGCTTTCCTTCACGGTAGTGACAGTGGATGTACCAGAACGACCAGAGCGCTCCAACCAACCGCAAGGTCTGTTCCCGCAGCGCGGCTTTCAGATGGAGGTCTGCTCCACCTGCTTCCTGAAACACCCAGGTCAATGCCGCTCGCAGATTCTCGTGTTCTTGCTCTAATCGGTTCAACCAGGGCACTTGCTGCTCACCAGCGAGCAGTGGCTCCGCTTGCTCAGCCAGTGCCAGGTAGTAGTCGGCGTGCCGCCGCCGGGTGGCTTCTGTCTCACCGCTTGCTGCGAGGCGTTCCAGCGCGTATTCGCGAATCGTCTCGAGCATCAGCAGGCGTGGCTCGCCATCGGCCTGCGCCTCTTGCCTGAGCAAACTTTTGTCCACCAGTCGCTCCACTGCGTCCAGCACGTCTCCCTCCAGGTCTCGGTCGGGATGGCACACAGCCTCGGCGGCCTCGAGCGTGCAGCCTCCGACAAAGACCGAGAGCCGCCTGAACAGTGTCTTTTCGTCCTGATCCAGCAAGTCATAGCTCCAGGCGATGGTTCCGCGCAGCGTCTGCTGACGCAGTGGCAGATCCCGCGCTCCTCCGACCAGCAGTTTGAGCCGGTTCCTCAAACGTGGGAGCAGGGCCTGGGGGGAGAAGAGCTTGCTACGCCCGGCCGCCAGTTCGATCGCCAGGGGCAGGCCGTCCAACTGGTGGCAAATCGCGGCGCTGGCAGTGGCATTCCCCTCAGTCATGGCAAAGTCGGATTGCACCGCCTGGGCTCGCTCAATGAAGAGGCGGACGGCCCCGTACTCGGTCAGACGGTCGAGCGGCGGCAGGTCCCGCAGGTCCGGCAGCGAGAGGGGTGGCACCACGAACTCATGCTCGCCGGAGAGGTGGAGCGATGTCCGGCTGGTGACCAGCACGTGCAAGCGGGGCGCGGCTGCCAGCAACTGGGCCACGACCGGTGCAGTTGAGACCACCTGCTCGAAGTTGTCCAGCAGGAGCAACAGCTGCTTGTCTCGCAGGTGGTCTTTCAGGCTCTCCAGCAGCGGCTGATTTCCCAGTTCCCGCACGCCAAGGGCCTGGGCGATGGTCGGCACAACCAGCTCCGCATCGCTGAGCGGAGCCAGATTGACGAAGCAGACGCCGTCCGCAAACTGGTCAGCCAGCTTGGTGGCCACTTGCAGGCTCAGGCGCGTTTTGCCGATCCCCCCTGGACCGGTCAGGGTCAGCAGGTGCACATCTGGTCGCATAAGGAGAGGGCGGGTTCGACCTGAGGCTCATCGACAAGGGACAGCTGAGCGCTCAGCTGGTTCTGCACGAGAGAAAGGCCGGAAGGATCAGCCGCGACCGTCACCTCTCCTGTGGATGGTGCAGAGAACACGCGGGAGGCGGAACAGGCCTGTTCAAGCGCAAGAGCGAAGTCCTGCACGCACGCAAAGCGGCTCTTGGGGTCTTTGGCCAGGGCACGCAGCACTACCTGCTCGACCTCTGATGGAATCGTGGGCACGCGCTCCCGCAGCGGTGGGGGCGGCATACGCACGTGCTGGAACAGCACTTCGGTGACCGAGCCCTCAAAGGGACGCTGACCGCAGAGCCATTCGTAGACCACCACCGCCAACGCATACTGATCACTGGCAGGACGGGGATGCCCCTCCAGCTGCTCAGGGGCCATATAAGGGACCGTACCTTCCATGGCCTCCGTCCTTTGGGACGATGTATTGTGAGCAATCGTTGCTATCCCAAAGTCAGAGAGCAGCACCTCCTGGTATCGTCCCAGCAACATGTTCTCTGGCTTGACATCCCGGTGGATGAACTTCTGCTCATGGGCATACTGCAAGGCGGAAGCAACTTGTTTGACGAAGGAGACGATCAAGGGGAGTGGGACCACGCTGCCTTTGGGATGGCGCCGGCGCAAGGAGCCGTTGAGCGCATAGTCCATCACCAGAAAGGGCACACCGTCTTGCACATCAAAATCGAAGACGCGCACAATCGAGGGGTGAGCCAGCGTGGCAATCGTCTGGGCCTCTTGCTGGAAGTGCTCCGCTTCGTTGCCGGTGAGATGGGTCTGCAGCAGCTTGATGGCTGCTTGCAGATTGAGCCGCACGTGCTGGCCCAGATAGACTTCCGCATAGCCACCGTGGCCCAAGAGGGCGACCAGCCGATAGTTGCCGAGTTGCTGTCCTATGCGGTCGTTCATCCTCCACCTCCTCAGAGGAGATGCTGTCATGTTCACTCATGAGCCTGAGACGTATCCTGTCAAACACCATCTATCCAAGGAGAGAACGCTTCTGCTGCATGGCTGGCGTTGCTCCTTGTCCGTCAAAAGAGCATGTGCTAAATCACTCTGCATCTCGCCGGCCTACATACGCTTGAGCACTCATGGGCATCCGCGCACGTCATAATTGATCAGG
>WNFA01005979.1_pt1 | contig 12477 bp, 6 predicted proteins | sample 5400481 | NCBI WGS metagenome assembly WNFA01 (sample SAMN13153340, study PRJNA577476) | soil metagenome | isolation source: 120 cm saprolite under Douglas fir tree site 2 hole 1 replicate 2 | place: USA:California | collected 2015-04-18
ACCGCCTCCTGAACATTGTCCTGGATATGCTGCGAGAAGTTGAATTCGATACCGGGAAACTCTTCTATCAGTGTGGATGACAGTTCACTCGTCAATGCATCCTTGTCGACGCCCTTTCGCCAATCGCTCTCGGGCTTCAGCGGCACAAAGAATTCGGCGTTGAAGAATCCCGTAGCATCCGTGCCATCGTCGGGGCGACCTTGCTGCGAAACAATGGTTTCGACTTCCGGGAAACTTTTGATCGTCTTTCGTATTCGATTGACATATTCGTTTCCTTCTTCCAGCGAGACCGCCGGTGGCATCGTTGCTCTGATCCAGAGATTGCCTTCCTCGAGATGGGGCAAGAATTCGAGGCCCAGCGAACGGCCGGCAAAAATGGCCAGCGAAAGCAACAGGGCTGTTGCGGTCAACGTCACGACCCTATTAATCAAGACAAATTCGAGAACCGGCGTGTATAGCCGGCGCAGCCAACTCACAATTAGAGTTTCGGTCTCTTCGACACGGGTAGGCAGCAATAATGCGCTCAGGGCAGGCGAGACCGTGAAGGTGGCCAGCAATCCACCCGCTAAGGCATAAGCATAAGTCTTCGCCATCGGACCGAAGATATGTCCTTCGACCCCACTCAGAGTAAACAGAGGCACGAATCCAACGATGATAATGGCAGCGGAAAAGAAGATCGCGTGACTGACTTCCGTTGCAGATCTATAAATTGTTGCAAGGTTTCCTGTAAATCCGTGCGGCACAGGGTATGAAGCTTCCGGCTCGTTAGCTTCCCTTCGCGTAGTTGCTTCGGCAAGATGGCGATAGATGTTCTCTACCATAATGACGGTGGCGTCGACGATGAGCCCAAAATCAATAGCGCCCATTGAGAGAAGATTGGCCGACTCGCCTCGCAGGACCAGGATGCCAATTGCGAAGAAGAGCGCGAACGGAATGGTCGCGGCGACAATTGTTGCACTCCGCAAATCTCCAAGAAAAATCCACTGCACAAAGAAAACCAAAATGATCCCGAATAATAGATTATGAAGCACCGTCTCGGTCGTGACCTTGATGAGATCGCTACGATCATAGATCCGCTCGATCCGCACGCCAGGCGGAAGAATCTCCAAGGTATTGATTTTTTCCACTTCGGCCTCAACGCGCCGGATGGTCGGCAGGCTCTGCTGGCCACGGCGCATCAAGACGATGCCCTGGACAATATCGTCTTCGCTGTCCTTCCCGGCGATACCGAGCCGCGGCTTGTTGACGATGGTCACCTCTGCGATATCGCTCACGCGGATTGGATTGCCATTAGTGGAAGCCAACATCGTGTTGCGGATGTCATCGATCGAACGAATAAGACCAACGCCGCGAACGACAGCGGATTGGGGGCCAATGTTGACTGTATTGCCGCCGACATTGATGTTGCTGTTGTTCAGTACTTGTAGGACCTGCGATAGGGTTAGCCCGTTCGCATTGAGTTTGTTCAGGTCGATGTTGACGTCGAAGGTCTTACTTTTGCCTCCCCAGCCAGTTACATCGATAACTCCCGGCACGGCGCGGAACCTGCGCGCGAGGACCCATTCCTGAAGGGTTTTGAGATCCGTGACGCTGTAGTTCGGTGGACCCACGAGCCGGTAGCGAAAGATTTCTCCGATTGGACTTGTTGGCGATATCGTCGGCTGCGCCTGGTTGGGCAGTGGCGGCAACTGGCTGAGCCGATTCAGGACCTTTTGTTCGGCCTCTTCGTAAGTCAGGTCATAGGTGAATTGCAGCTTCACATCGGACAGTCCGAACAACGAAATCGTCCGCATAGCAGTCAAGTAGGGAACCGACGAGACCGAACCCTCAATGGGTATCGTAATATAGCGCTCAATCTCCTCAGCCGACTGACCGGCGCTTTGGGTGATGACATCGACAAGCGGCGGCACCGGGTCGGGATAAGACTCTATGTTAAGTTGAATGAAGGCAATTCCGCCGGCCAGCAGAAGCAGTCCGAAAAGCACGACAACCAGTGCCCGGAGCTTCAAGGCATAGCCGATGATCGCATTCATAAGCGCGGCTTTCTCAACTCGATCGGCTTTCAAATTGAACTTGCGTTTTGACGTCCGAGATCTAGCTGCTGGTCGCCGCCCGATCGATGAACAGGCTGCCCTTGGTGATCACCTTCTCGCCGAGCCGAACGCCAGCCAGAACCTGGACCATCTTGCCGTTTGTCAATCCAAGCTTGACTTGCCGAAGCTCGATCGACTGATCGTCGCGCGCGACCCAAACCCGCGAAACATCGCCTTCGTAGATTACGGCGTTGCGCGGAACGCCAAGCATGTCGACCTTGGACAGATCGCCACTGGAATAAAGCGTGACGTTCGCAAACATCTCAGGCTTCAGGACACCATCCTTGTTGTCGACAGTCGCCCGAACAAGGAGGCGGCGCGTTGCAGGGTCAAATGCCGAAGCAAGATAGTTGATACGAGCATGATAGTTGCGACCCGGAGCCGCCAAAACGCTAAAGACAATATCCTGACCGACGCCCACATTTGACGCGTCGGTTTCACGAACGAACGCGGTCAACCAGACCGTCGACAGATCGCCGATTACAAAGGCGGGATCGGTTGCGCCGCTGTGAACGGTGTCGGTAGCCTCGACAACAAAGAGCAGTTGACCGCGTTTTACAAATTCTCCGGGCTTCGCCCGAAGTGTGGTCACACGCCCGGCATAGGGCGAAAAGATTGGCGTTGAACTATCTTCATTGACGGCGATTTTACCCTCGGTTGCAAACTCCATCCGAAATTGTTGTTGTTCGACCGGCTCGACGGTCAACGTCGTCCATTGCGCTGCCGTCGGATGGAATATTCCGGCAGGGCGTCTAGCTTGGCTCGAGAGTTCGCTATTGAGATCGGGCAGGGTGCGACGATCTGCTTTTGACAGCAGAAACACACCTGCGGCGAACGCCAGGACGAAGAAGACGATAATCGACCTTTGCCATCCGTGTGACAATTTGCGAGCCGCTATCACCAATCTCGCTCCTTCGATTGCCACTTATAATCGGAGAGCTGCGGGATCAGGCTCCGGACAAAAGCCTCTGCGTTCGGCGAGGATCCGAATGCGAGGTCCCCTCGGGGGCCATCGCTCAATACGACGATTTCACGCGCAATCTGTTCGGGGGGTAGTGTCGTTCGCAATGCATTCATGACGCGCTGGGCATGCCATCGGCCTTGAACACTGTCATCGGATACATCAACGACAATAACCTCCTCGCCAGCCGCTCTGGGGACGACACAAATCCAAACCGTCCAGACCATGATAAATTCGCCCGCGTCCGCAAATGTCAGCCTGACTATTCAATGTTGGGCAAGGGATTCGCATAAAGGGGCTTCTTAACCACTTTAACGCACCGCTACGCGTGGCTGGAGCCAAGGCTGGTTGCCCCTTTGGGGTGACTTACAGGGCCTAGCTTACAGCAGCCTTACACAGGCGCTCCCTTTGAAACTTTCTGAGCTTGTCCAACGCCACGAAAGGTCTCAATGCTAATCCTTAAGGTCTGAACAGGTCTGAGGATGGCCGTCTATGCGATTGCTGGTCGTTGAAGACAATCCACAACTTTCCCAATTATTGGCCAAGGGGCTGCAGGCCGCCGGCTACGATACGGACCTCCTGGCTACGGCCGCGGAAGCCCGGGCGGCCCTGATGACGACTTCCTACGCGGCTTTGATACTCGACCTAGGACTGCCCGACGGTGACGGCCTATCGATTCTGCGAGAGCTCAGGCATCGCAAGGATCCAATGCCTGTACTGGTACTCACCGCACGTGGTGGACTCCACGATCGTGTCAATGGTCTGCGCAGTGGAGCCGATGACTATCTGGTGAAGCCGTTCGCGTTAGAAGAGCTGGTAGCCCGATTGGAGGCTCAATTGCGCAGGCCGGGTCAGCAGCTTGGGAGTTCGCTGCGTGTCGCCAATCTAGAATTTGATTCGCGAAATCGACAGGCGTCCATCGACGATCGGCCCCAGGTCTTGTCGTCTCGCGAAACCGCAGTGCTCGAACTTCTCATGCGCAGCAAGGGACGTGTCGTTTCGAAAAAACTGGTTGAAGATCATATTTTTGGCCTGTCAGGCGATGTCGCTTCGAACGCTGTCGAGGTCTATGTTCACCGTTTAAGAAAACAGCTCTCAGAGAAGGGCGCTCGAGTGCAAATACACACGGTGCGGGGCGTAGGGTATTTGATCGCCGAGGAAAAGTAGCGTGATCAGGTTTAAATCGATTATTTCCCGTATTGTGATTCTGCACGTGATCGCTGTAGCCATCACTTCAATTTTGATGTCGCTCGCTCTGTCATGGCTGTTGAATTTGGCGACAAACAATATCCACAATAAGGCGATGGAAGAACAGGCTACATCGCTCGCTCATCATCTTGTCGCGCAGGCCGATGGCAGCCTATCACTTGAACTGCCTCCTGATCTCCTGGGTCTCTATTCTCAGCCCTACGGGCGATATTCGTATGCTGTGGTCGATGACAGCGGAAATGCGCTGTTTTCGTCGCTGAAGGATCAGGCGCCGATATTTCCTGCGGATCCAAGGGCTGCCGCCGTTCAATTTCTCGAAACACGGAAGGGCGACGCAGCAATCTCAGGTGCAAGCATTCGCCGAGTTGTCGGCACCAAGACCGTGTGGATCCAGGCGGCGGAGGATTTGGCGAACCGCGACGTATTAATCGACGACATTGTTGCGGATTTCTTCAAGAACGTAGGCTGGATAACGCTACCGATATTGCTGGTGTTACTGGCTACTGATATCGCGATCTTCAGGCGTGCATTGCTGCCGCTCCGGCAAGCGTCGGAAATCGCGCAGCAGATTGGTCCGGCCCGCACCGATGTTCGTTTACCCGTCGATGACATCCCAAGTGAGGTGCGCCCGCTGGTCTCAGTGAACCAAGCCCTCGACCGGCTTGATCAGGGGTTTCGGGTTCAGCGTGAATTTACAGCTGATGCAGCGCACGAACTTCGCACGCCTCTGACCATTTTACGCACGCGCGTAGATACCTTGGAAGATCAGCGCATCGCCATAGCTCTCCATCAGGATATCGAAGCGATGAGCCGGATTGTCGGTCAATTGCTGGATATTGCGGAACTTGACGCATTCATGATTGATCCGCTGGAGACGGCAGACTTGCGAGGTGTTTGCGCCGAGGTGGCTGAGTTCATTGCCCCTTTGGCACTTGAGCAGGGGAGAGAAATCGCGTTGCTTGGCGCCGAGACGCCTATGTGGGTCAAGGGCAATGCCGAGATGATGAAACGCGCGATCCGCAATCTCGCAGAGAACGCCATCAAACACGCTCCTCCAGATACGGTCGTCGAGTTCGTCGTTGAGGAAAACGGTACGGTGAGGGTGCGGGATCGAGGTCCCGGCATTTCGGAGGAGGAACGGGAACTTATCTTTCGCCGCTTCTGGCGTCGCGATCGTAGCCAACAGGGGAGCACGGGATTGGGGCTTTCTATCGTGCAACGCATTGTCGAATTGCATGGCGCTACGATCGCCGTCGAGAATCGGGTCTCCGGCGGCGCGTAGTTCTCTATCCATTTCCTTGCTGCGGATAAAACGCGCTGCGAAGCCGCCGAATACGTAAATGTGGAGATCGCGGAATGAGCGATAAAATTATTTGGGTGGCATTTGTTCGAATCATGAATCCACTTGGCGCGATAAAGATTGCAGCAAACTAATTATTTGCTGCATGCGGGTCATTGACGAACTGGCTATCAACCGAAGTATGTAGCTGATGCTATATCTGAATCTAGACGTTTCCGAGATGTTTGTGGACCGGCAGTCACAGCGCAGTTCCATGCATTCGCGCCACTTAAATGAGCAGCTCGTAAGGGTCCTCAAAACAATTGGTTACGATGTCGGCTTTCAGAAGGGTCAAGGCCAGTATCTCTTCGATCGGGATGGCGCACGTTATCTCGATTTATTGAGTGGTTTTGGCGTTTTTGCGATTGGCCGGAATCATCCGGCGCTGCGCCAGGCGTTGAAGAGCGTCCTCGACAGCGACCTGCCCAACCTCGTGCAACTCGATGTCTCGACGCTGGCGGGCGTGCTGGCCGAACGCCTGCTGGAATTCGTACCCTATCTGGACAAGGTCTTTTTCGCGAATTCCGGAGCGGAATGTGTCGAAGCTGCGATCAAATTCGCACGCGGCGCGACCGGCCGGCCGGGCATCGTGTACTGCGCCCACGGCTACCACGGATTAACCTACGGCGCGCTTTCGTTGACTGACGATCCAAATTTCCGCGCCGGTTTCGAGCCGCTGCTGCCTGGGTGCACGTCCATTCCTTTCAACGATCTCGCCGCTCTGGAGCAGGCGCTGTCGTCGCGCCAGGTTGCCGCCTTTATTGTCGAGCCGATCCAGGGCAAAGGCGTCAACATGCCCACGGATGAATTTCTGCCGGGCGCAGCAGCGCTCTGCCGTAAATACGGGACCTTGATGGTCGCCGACGAAATTCAGACCGGAATGGGTCGAACCGGAAGGTTCCTCGCGGTCGAACACTGGAATGTCGAGCCGGACATCGTTCTGCTCTCCAAGGCGCTGTCGGGCGGTCATGTTCCGGTCGGCGCATTGCTCACCCGCAAGAGTATCTTCGACAAGATCTTCAATCAAATGGATCGCGCCGTGGTGCACGGATCGACATTTGCGAAAAACGATCTGGCGATGGCGGCCGGAATTGCCACGCTTGAAGTGATCAAGTCCGAAAAGCTGGTCGAGGCCGCCGCCAAGCGCGGCGCCGAACTTCGGCTGGCGTTGACCCGGATGGTTCCCGGCTATGAATTGATGAAGGAAGTTCGCGGCAAGGGGCTGATGATCGGTGTCGAGTTCGCTCCGCCGAAGTCGCTGCGGCTCAAGGCGTCATGGAATCTGCTGGAAAGCGCCAACAAGGGCCTGTTCTGCCAGCTCATCACGGTGCCGCTGTTTAAAGATCACAAGATCCTCACCCAGGTCTCGGGCCACGGCAGCCACACCATCAAACTGTTGCCGCCGCTGACCATCACCGAAGAAGACTGCAGCTGGATCGAAACGGCGTTCGATTCCGTCATCGCTTCCAGTCACAAGGTCCCCGGCGCGATCTGGTCGCTGGGCAAGACGCTGGTCGACAACGCCGTGCGCAAGTCTGTGTAAGCACTAATGCGAAACTCGCAGATCCTTTCTAGCAACGTTAGTTCAGTATACCAACCGCCCGCGATGCGACTAAAGCTATCGTAATCAACGAGATGAATGATTCTGCCATCATAAGAAGCTTGGCCCGGATCGTGAGCGGAAACGTGTCCGCGGGCGAAAACGCTGTTGCGTTCGTGTAGGCGAGAAACACGTAGTCCATGAAACCTGGAGACCAGTCCGCGAACGTAGGATTGGTATCAGGAGCCTGTTGCTGTTGAGTAAAAAGGAAATCTCTTTTGTCGGGCAAGACGAGGCCTCGACTAGAGGGACTACCACGATCCAGGGTCCAGAACCAAAGGGCGAAAATGACGACATTCGTCGCCCAGATATTAATTGCATCCAGCAACAAAGTTCGTCCTGTGCCGGCATGACCCTGAAAAATTGCCTTTGTCAGGAGGAAAAGCGCCGCGAAATTTAGAACCGTACTCACCGCCGTCAGCGCGATGGCGAGCCTGCGCACCCACTTCCGCCTGGCGCCGACATGATCCCACTCCTCTTCTGTTCCAGCTCTTGCTGCTGAGCGCTGGGTCCACACAGTTCCAATCGACAGGGGAATCAGCAGCGCCAATTCGACTGCAGGGCCCAACCACCATGGACCGAAGGAGAGATCGTTCACGATTACAGTCTGCAACCCGACAATGACAACGACAGCTCCCCGAGCAAGCCATCGATCCAACCGTTGATCGCGGACATGTTGATGAAGTCTCTGTTTCATAGATGGCCTTTAATCAAAACTGCGGGCTGGTAAACACGCGGAAATTGCAGCGACTTTGTCCCAAATTCAGGCGGCTTCGTGTGTCGGAACAGTCGAGCAACGCCAGATCATAGACGATCTTCGGGCTTCCGTATGCCGCGAGCGTCAGGTCGGAAAAATGACAGCGGCGATCGCGATCGCCTCAACAAGCCTATTGACTACTCTGCTGGTTCGAATGTTGTTTCCTCACTCACTCCTGACCGCGTACGCCGTGAGAACAGCGCGATCAGCGCCGGCAGCGTGATTAGGATGATGGCGGGGGCCAGCATCATTCCCCCAACCACGACGACGGCGAGCGGCTTTTGCACCTGGGAGCCGATTCCGGTGGACACGGCAGCCGGCAGCAGGCCGACGCCGGCGATCACACAGGTCATCAATACCGGACGCATCTGAATTTCGCCCGTTCGCAGGATTGCATCGATCCGATCGGCGCCTTGCTCTATCAACTGATTGTACTGAGATAGGATAATGATGCCGTTCATGACCGAGATCCCGAAGAGTGCAATGAAGCCGATCGCCGCCGACACACTGAACGGAATCTGCATCAAAAATAGCGCGAAAATGCCGCCAATGGTCGCCATGGGAATGACGCTCATCGCAAGCAACGTATCGGGCACTGAAGCAAAATTGACCCACAGCAGGAGCGCGATGAATGCAAGACTTAGCGGCACCACGATCTGCAAGCGGCCGATGGCATCCTGAAGATTGCCGAATTCGCCAACCCATTCGAGCCGCGAGCCGGCGGGCAGCGGAACCTGCTCTGCGATCTTTTTCTGAGCTTCCTGAACGGCGCTGCCGAGATCGCGATTACGTACGCTAAACTTGATCGGCAGATACCATTGCTGCTGCTCGCGATAGATGTAGAAAGGCCCGGAAACTAATTTGACCCTTGCGATCTCGCTGAGCGGAATTTGGGCAATGCCATTCTGCCCTTGCGCAACGATGGTGATGTTGCTGATCGCCTCAGGATTCTGCCGAAACCGCGGCGCCAACCGCACCACGATCGGAAAGTGGCGATCGCTGCCAGGCTCATAAACGTCGCCGGCCGACTCGCCGCCGATGGCTGTCTTGATTGTGGAGTTGATATCGCCGGGTGAGAGCCCGTGCCGCCCAGCGCGGGCGCGGTCGATTTCGACCTGAATCGTAGGCTGGCCAAGCGAGGTGAACACGGCGAGATCGGTGACGCCGGAAACCGTTGCCAGCACGGCCTTGATCCTGTTGGCTGTCTCCGTCAGTGTTTCAAGGTTATTGCCGAAGACCTTAATCGAGTTTTCGCCCTTGACGCCGGAGACTTGCTCGGCAACGTTGTCCTGCAGATACTGTGAGAAGTTGAATTCGACACCTGGAAATTCCTCCGCCAGCCTAGCCTGAATTTCATTGGTCAACTTGTCTTTGTCGAGGCCGGAGCGCCATTGGTCAAATGGCTTCAGAGGTCCAAAGAACTCAGCGTTGAAAAATCCTGCCGCATCTGTTCCGTCGTCGGGCCGTCCATGTTGTGATACCACCGCTTCAACCTCCGGGAAGCTGCGGATCACCGCGCGCATGCGGTTCACATAACCGTTGCCTTCATCGAGGGAAATCGTGGACGGCATGGTGGCGCGAATCCACAGATTGCCCTCTTCAAGTTTGGGCAGAAACTCGAGCCCCAGCAGGCGTACTGCAATTCCGGCCAGCAGCAACAGTACCACGGTGGCGGTGACGGTCAGTATCTTGTTTGCAATCGCAAATCGAAGAGCCGGGCTATAAAGTCGATGCAGAGTACGCACCAGCCAGGTCTCGGTTTCGCGCACGTGCCGCGGCAGCAGAATTGCGCACAGCGCCGGCGTCACCGTAAAGGTTGCGATCAGGCCGCCTGCCAGCGCATAGGCGTACGTTTTTGCCATCGGGCCGAAAATGTGCCCCTCTACCCCGCTCAGCGTGAACAGTGGAATAAAACCTGCGATGATGATGCCGGCTGCGAACAAGATCGACTGACTTACACTCGTGCCCGCCCGGTAAATGTCGAGTAGCTTTCCGCGCAAAGCGCTGTCGCCTGTCTCATGCTCAAACGCCGGTTGTTCGCCTGCTTGGCCGAGTCGGCGGAAAATCCTCTCGACCATGATGACAGTCGCATCGACTATCAACCCGAAGTCGATGGCGCCGACGGAAAGGAGATTGGCTGACTCGCCTCGGAGCACCATGATCCCGACAGCAAAGAACAGCGCGAACGGTATCGTCGCGGCAACGATGAGGGCGGTTCGCAGGTCGCCCAGAAACATCCATTGCAGCGCAAATATCAACAAGACTCCATACACCATGTTGTGCAGAACTGTGTTCGTCGTGATGTTGATGAGGTCCTGCCGGTCATAGACTCTCTCAATCCAAACGCCGGGTGGCAGAATGCTTGAATTGTTGATGAGCTCGACCTCGGTCTTCACGCGTTGAATTGTCGGTGTGCTCTGCTGGCCGCGGCGCATCAGGACGATACCCTGCACGATGTCATCGTCATCATCTTTACCAGCGATGCCTAGGCGCGGCTGGTTCCCTACCACCACCGTAGCAACGTCTCGAATCAGAACTGGATTGCCGCCAAGTTGAGTCAGCATCGTATTGCTCAGGTCATCGATCGAGCGAATAAGGCCAACACCGCGGACCACGGCCGCCTGCGATCCCAAGTTAACGGTGTTGCCACCGACGTTGATGTTGCTGTTGTTTAAAGTTTGTAGGAGCTGAGGCAGAGTGAGCCCATAGGCAACGAGCTTGTTGAGATCGACTTGCAGCTCAAAAGTCTTCGTCTTGCCGCCCCATCCGATCACATCAACGACGCCGGGTACCGCTCGGAACCGGCGCTGTAGCACCCAGTCCTGCAATGTCTTGAGATCAAGCACGCCGTAACCCGGCGGACCGGCGAGCTTATAGCGGTAAATTTCCCCGATCGGGCTGACTGGGTTGATCCGGGGCTGCACCCCGTTCGGCAATCCCGTGAGCTGCGAAAGACGATTGAGCACCTGCTGCAGCGCTTCGTCGTAGGTGTAATCGTAAGTGAACTGCAGCTTTACGTCGGACAGACCGTAAAGCGAAATGGTCCGCATGACCTGTAGATTCGGAACACCCGCAACCTGCGTTTCGATCGGAATGGTGATGTAGCGCTCGATCTCCTCGGCTGAGAGCCCTGGGCTTTGCGTGATCACGTCCACCATCGGAGGAACGGGATCGGGATAGGCCTCAATGTTCAAGGCCCGGAACGCGGCGACGCCGCCTCCCAGCATCATCACGAACAGGACCACCATCAACACGCGATGCTTGAGGGCAAAGGCGAGAATTGTGTTCATCGCTGGCGCCTCGCTCCATGCATAATCAGCTCTCGACCGCTATGAGCTCGATGAATAGACTGCCCCGGGTGATGACCGTTTCGCCCGGCTGAGGCCACCATCCGGCACTAGGACCAGCCATCCACTGGAACGTCCTAACTTGATCTGTCGAAGCTCAAGCGCTTGGTCGTCGACCGCGACCCAGACGCGTGCAGTGTCGCCTTCATGGGTAATCGCCTCGCGTGTCACCGCCACCGTGGGGCCGTGCCTTCGTCGGTGACGATCGTGAAACGCTGCGTCCACCGGCAGTTACGCGAGATTCGGCCCCAAAACGCCGAAGCACCGCGATCGATTGATGTGTGCGATACAGACCCTCCCTGATCATACGCCTTCATGCACGCGAAGGTCACTGGATTGGCGGAACCTCGGGCTGCGGCAAAAGTCTAATTTCGGTTATCACCGCGCTGTAGACGACTTCCTCCGATCCACAAGTCGATATCACATCCTGCGAGGCATGACGCGCCTGGCGGGTGAGAAATTTTGCCTCGCATACCCTTCTATTCTTCTCGCGGGAACGCCTTGTTCGGCGGCGGCACCAATCTTTTCCCCGCCGAATCTACCAAGGTACAACCAGACCGCCGCAATTCTCATCTACCGACGAAGCTCCTGCCATTCCATCGAAGCAGATGTGGGCACCCCGCCGATTCGCACGCGATCTCCACAGCGGCCGAATTGTCGATACGCGTGAGTGTGACATCTCTCACGCGACTGCTCAGCGCCAGGTGATAGCGACCGCCGCTGGAGACATAAATCTCGTGTAAGCAAACATCTGCTGCGCACAGGGCTGAACGATCACCGCAACTTAGGGCGTGAAAATGAATTGCAATGAAGCGGACGTTGGATACTTCGATGAAACGGGCAAAGGCGCGAGTTGCCGACAGAGGGCGCGCGCACGCTTCCCCCCGTCGGTGAATTCAGGCCTGCACTTCCGGCGGCAATGTTTCGATATACCAGGAATCCGGGCGGTTCTCGTCCGTGCTGAACCCGCCGCGCGCCGCCGCCGCACCGTTCAGGGCGCATAGAGCGAGCAGGGCTGTCGCCGCCTTGGCGACCAACTCAGGTTTGCGAAACGCGCTCATGTCGTGCATCTTCTTTCGTCGCAAGAATCTTGTCGATGCGACGCCCGTCCAGATCGACAATCTCGAAGCGCCAGCCACCATCGGTGAAGGCTTCACCGACTTCGGGAAGA
>WNFA01009196.1_pt1 | contig 12477 bp, 9 predicted proteins | sample 5400481 | NCBI WGS metagenome assembly WNFA01 (sample SAMN13153340, study PRJNA577476) | soil metagenome | isolation source: 120 cm saprolite under Douglas fir tree site 2 hole 1 replicate 2 | place: USA:California | collected 2015-04-18
ACGTCAGGAGCGCATTATTAAGGCCCGCGATAGCGCAATGCTGGCGACATAGCAGGCCAAAGAAATGCTGATGCCTGTGAGAGGCACACTGAAAAAATAAACCTTGCAGAGCACAACAAAACCACTAAGCATTGCCAGCCCGACAACGAGCAGGAACGGTGACTGAAACAGGAGTTGGCCATGAGCCAATGCGAGAAAACCGAAAACCAAGCCGAACAAAATAAGTCCCATACTGTGGCTGGCATTGAAGCCCACCCAACACCGCCACATTGTTGTTTCTTTCGTAATGACAGGTGCAATCTGGCTCATGCTGATTTGCAGTGCGGGGTCACTGGGCGTGAGCTTTGGCCCCCAGAACGTATAGGCGAGGTGGACGACTCCGAGCGTAAAGTTAATGCTCGCACTAAGAACCATGAGAATTTTTGCGGCCAAGATGCTCTCCCTATTTTGTGTTAGAGCGCCGCATTGCTGATCCCTTTAAGCTTTGCAACGATTTCTCTACTTGCTCGTGACGCTCCACATTCTAAATTCTATGCCGCATCGTTCTTTTGACGAAATACAAAGCCCGGCACGCGCCCGAGTGTGATCGGACCAATTTACAGGTGAAGAATTACAGGTGAAGTTTTACGTTGGTTTTCTCTAAGTGATTGAAAACGATGGTAGGCTCGTGGGGACTCGAACCCCAGACCTCTACCGTGTCAAAGCGGCGTGATTATGCACTTTCAACCACTTGGGAAACGTTGGAGACCGTCTAAGTACGCCGAAACACGGCCAAGCCGGAGTTCTTACAGGTGAAATTGCAAGTGACAAACTCTCGCTCGCGAACCAGTATCAACCCGTTGGTCGCAAAGAGGAGATACTTGGGACGTGTCCATGAGATGCGCGAAATCTCGCTATTGTATTCCAATAGTTTTCTCCCTTAGTTGAAGCCTGGTTTAGCAGAAAATGAGGGCCAATGCCGTTCTCGTGTGGGCGTCGGATATCCTGTCATGATGTGTTACGCAAATTGCGAATCAAGTGGTATAGAAGTGCACCCATTCCACCACCGCCGAGTTTTTCGACGATGCGGGAGTGGGGAATGGTATTGCCGATCACGGTAACTCCAAATCCAGCGCGTAAATTTCCTGGATACCAACGTCCCGCATGATGAGCGACGAGCCGTCAAGGTCAAGGCCGTTCCAGGGGACCCCGGACTCGCTCATAAAGACACGAGGAATATCCTTAAATCCCAGGACGCGCTCCCGCTTGCGGTCAGTGACACTGACGCGATCGAGTTCAGGACCGCTTTCACCGATATCTTCGAAATAGATGTATTTTCCATTCCGAGATAAATTGGGATACTGCAGTGATTTCCCAGTCGTGAGTTCGAACCACTTTCCAGCGGCGAAATCGAAAAGCATCAGTTTGCGTGCGTCTACGGTAAAGGCGGTGAGGACGCGACCATCCGAAGACAAACGCGGCGCTGTCATGCCAACGCTGCCCGGAAGGGTGGAGAGCTGCCTGCTGCGGAGGTCAACTTTTTGTATGCTGTACTTGCGGGGATCTCCGCCTCCGAACTGCCCGTATTGGGCAAAGAGCAGCGAACTGCCATCAGGCGACCATTGAGGGTCGTCCTCGTTGTCTTTGTCAGCGGGGATCAGCTCTTCTGGGCTGCCGCCTTCAGAGGAAACCAGGAAGAGTTTGGAAACGGTGCCAGGAATTGTGCCGACGAAGGCCACTTGCTTTCCGTCTGGGGACCAGCGCGGCATCGAGGAGAGCATAGGCGGTGAGGACAGCTGCAATTTTTCACCGCCATCGACGCGGCTGCGCCACAACGTATCGTCGGGATAAGCTTTGTACGCAATCCATTGTCCGTCTCTGGAAAAATCAATCTCACCTGCCGAAATGCCCCCGAGGGAAGGCGCAAACTGCTTCAGCTTGGGGTCATAGCGTTGCAATTCAGCCCGCGGCTGCTCACCCATGACAAACAAACGGCTACGGTCCGGTGAAGCAACCGGCACTGAATAGCTGACAGGACCGGAGGTGATTTGCAGAGGAACCTGACTTTTCTTATGAAGTAAGCCGGATTTCTCCTCGAGGGCCCAGATGTCAGAGCGCCCGTTGCGATATGCCGAGAAAAAGAAATAGCGTCCATCAGCAGTCCACGATCCACAGCATTCGCCGGGTTCCTGGTGCCAGCCGGGCAGCAGCGGCCGTAATCCGGTGCCATTCACCGCTACCTCCCATAGGGACAACGAGAAGGTCGTAAGGTTTTGAACCGTGAAACGCAAGCAACTGCCATCGGATGAAAATCGTGGCCCAAGGGCAAACCCTCCAACGTCGACTAACTTACGCGCGCCGCTGCCATCGCGCTGCGCAAGGTACAAGGTTTGTCCTTGGGCGTAGGCGAGGTGTTGGCCATCTGGCGACCACGTTGCGTCATAAGCCTGCAAGCTGCCAACCCGATGAGGTGCTCCCGCCGGTAAGGGAACACTCCAGAGTGGGCCACTCAAATCAGAAGCAAAACCACCCTCGCCAGTGAAAGACCCAACAAGGAGCGCCCCGGGAGCAACGCCCAGCAACCGAACATTGGGAAAGGGCGCCGGAATTTGCACCACGTCACCGCCTTCGGCCGAAACTTGAGCCAATACTGCGCGCCCATTCACTCTTTCTTGAAGGTACAGACGGGGCCCATCGGTGAGGACGACCTCTTTGCGGTTATTGTCGCGAGTGATTTGGCTGGTCGAGCTCGCACGAGGCGGGGGCAGCCGGCGGGTGAGCGCGTAGCCCAAAACGGCAGCAAGGATCACCGCGGCGGCGGCCCCGACCACAGCCCACCTTCGCAGCGCGTGCCGACCGAGAGCAGGAGCCGTTGATTCGACGTGTGTTGTGACGGAGGTTGCTGTCACGATCCGGCCCGATCCGGATTCGTCTGGCGATGCTCCTGATCCAGTGCCGACATTTACGCGGCCTGAACTGGTGTCGCGTTTCAAGCGTTTCAAGTCCGCGCGCATTTCCGCTGCGCTCTGGTAGCGCAGATCTCGATCCTTTTCCATCGCCTTGTAGATTACTTGCTCAAACTCGACGGGAAGGCTGCTTTTGAGCCGGACTGGTGCTACAGGATTCTTGTGGAGAATGGCGTCGAAGATGGCGCCGGAACTTTCGCCCTGGAACGGAAGATATCTTGTGCCCATTTCGTAGAGAACAATTCCGAACGAGAACAGGTCGGTGCGTGCGTCCAGCTCTTTGCCGAGAACTTGCTCTGGCGACATGTAAGAGACGGTGCCCAAAGCGGTGCCCGGACTGGTCAGTTGAGCCGTGTCCACGCTCATCGTGGCCATGGTGTCGGTCTTGCCGTTTGAAACTTTCGCGTGAGAGACTTTCGCCAGGCCGAAGTCGAGAATTTTAGCGTGGCCGCGCTTGGTGACGAAAATGTTCGCCGGCTTAATGTCCCGGTGAACAATGCCTTCACTGTGGGCGGCGTCAAGGGCGTCGGCAAGCTGGATGCCAAGATCTAGCAAGTTTTCCAGTTCGATGGGCCCGCTGGCGACCAGGTGCTTCAGCGTTTGACCATCCAGAAATTCCATGGCGATGAACGCTTTTCCGCCGGATTCCCCAATGTCATGAATGGTGCAGATGTTGGGATGGTTCAACGCCGACGCCGCCTGTGCCTCTCTCTCAAATCGCGCTAGTGCTTGTGGATCCTTCGCTACATTGTCGGGTAGGAATTTAAGCGCCACAGGGCGATGCAGCCGGGTGTCCTCTGCCTTGTAAACAACACCCATACCTCCGTCGCCAAGTTTTTCGAGGATGCGATAGTGCGAGAAGGTCTGGCCGATAAGCGAGCCGGTGCCTGACATGTGCTGGTCATCTTAGGTTGAGGGGTAGAAGCAAGTCAACGAAGTCAGAGTGCATGACTGCATGCAGGTAAGCGGCTGCACAGTTTTTGTGAGCACCATTCTAAAGCAGTCGAGGACTGCGCAAGTGCATGGAAATACATATAAAAATCGTTTCGACGGTACGGAGAGCGGTACGGAGCTGCTAAAAACAGGGTGGCGAAAACGTGGTTAAGTCCATCGCGTCAACCCACCGTAGATAGCGAAGATAATAACTTAGATCTCGTCGGATGCCCTCTCTTACAATTATTATACCAGTTTCACAGGTAGGAATCGCAGGTACGGGCGATTGGACGACATTCGTCAAACGGCTTTGACCAACTGAGATTCACTCGGGCTTTGGTAACCCTATTCGGCGCAGCAGGTCGGCGTAGCGGGGGTCAGAGCGATTCGGCGCAGCAGGTCGGCGTAGCGGGGGTCAGAGCGCATCCCGTACCAGAACGGGTCCACTGCGAGATAGGGCAAAGTAGCGGCATGCTCTTGGTAACTCTTTTCGAGCAAACGGAACGCCTCATCCTTGTCGCCGAGCCCCGCATAAATTACGCCAGCCCAATAAAAATCGACATAAGCGTGCGCGGACAATTCCTTGAATTCTTGGGCGATCTTCAGCGCGTCAGTCCGCCTGCCCGAGGCGGCATAAACCCAACCAAGCATGCCAGCAACGAACTGGTTCCCTGCTGCTGTGACTTTGTCCTGATCGGCAATTTTGTCGTATTCGGCAAGGGCTTGCGGATACATGCGCTTCATTGCGTATGCCATAGCTAGCATGGCACGCACCACCGGAAGGTTTGGATTGAGATCGAGCGCCTTCTGGAATTGAGCAACAGACTCATCGTATCGTCGCGTCATGAAATAGAAATTCCCCAGTTGGGAAAATATATCCGGTGATAGCGGATCAAGCTCTTGTGCTCGTTGCGCTTCTGCAATGCTTTCGTTGAATCGCAGTCTCGTTTTCAGGCATTCCGCATACCGAGCATGGGAGAGCGCACTGTTCGGGTTTAGCTCGATTGCTCGCTTGAACTCTCGCTCTGCACCCGGCCAGTCCCAGTCAAAGAAGGTGGCGTAAGCTAGCGCAGCATGTGCTTCTGCGAGCGTATCATCAAGCTTCAGTGCCTTCTCTGCCGCCGCCTTTGCCTTCGGGAGAGTGTCGGTGGGGGGTAGGTACATCCATCCGCCTCCAAGCGCAGAGTAGGAATCCGCCAGACCCGCGTAGGCTAATGCGTAGCCGGGGTCTTTGTCGATTGCCTGCTGAAAGTATTCGATGCTCTTCCTTAGCTCGGCTTCGGTTGTTTGGTTTGCGTGATACCTTCCCCTCAAATAAAGCTGATAAGCCTCGGGATTTGTCGCGGACGACTTCGCCAAACGCGTCTTTTCTTCGCTGGTCAGCCGTATCCGTAGATTTCCAGATATAGCTGTTGCGATCTCCTGTTGGATTGAGACAATGTCTGCGAGTTTACGGCTGTACTGCTCGCCCCAAAGCTGTTTGTCCTCGCGTGCATCCACGAGTTCGGCGCTTATCGAGAGGTCGTCGCCACGCTGAACGACTCTGCCCGTGACCAAGGCGTCCACGCCAAGCTCCTTCGCCACCTTCTGCGGCTCGATGTCACGCTGCTTGTAACGGAAGGCAGACGTGCGCGAGATCACCTTCACGTTCGGGAGCCCCGACAGCCTGTCGATGACGCCCTCCGTGAGGCCATCGCTCAGGTATTCCATGGCCGGATCGGCACCGGCGTTGGCGAAGGGTAGTACAGCCACCGAGTTGATGCGAATGCGTCTGCTGCTGCCAAAATAGAACGTTGCCACCGCAATGAGCACGACGACGGAAACAATGGCTATCGCACCAACCAACGTCGTCCGCCGTGACCAGTGGAGCATCGGGGCGCCAACCCTTGCGATCTTGCCTGATTCCGTGTCCCGCTTCAGTCGCTTGAGATCAGCCTTAATCTCCGATGCATGCTGATATCGAACATCGCGGTCTTTCTCCAGTGCCTTGCCGATAATCTCTTCTAGCTTCAGCGGCACATCGGGATTCAGGCGGACGGCAGCAGTCGGTTCTCGATCCAAAATAGCCTTGAAGATCAGCCCCGAAGTGTCGCCTCGAAACGGCAGCGCTCCCGTGCACATCTCGTACAGCAGCGCGCCGTAGGAGAAAAGGTCCGTCCGAGCGTCGAGTTCCTTGCCCTTCACCTGCTCCGGTGACATGTAAGCGACCGTGCCAAGCGTGGTGCCGGGACTGGTGAGATGGTCTGCGTCCACTTCTTGCGTCGCCAACGTTTCCGCACTGCCAGACGCACCCATCGCGGAACTGACCTTTGCAAGACCAAAGTCGAGAATCTTGGCGTGACCTCTTTCCGTGATGAAGATGTTCGCAGGCTTGATATCTCGGTGGACAATTCCCTTTGAGTGCGCCGCGTCCAGAGCATCTGCCACTTCGATGCCAACACTGAGAACGTGCTCCAATTCCATGGGCCGATCAGCAAATAGTGTGCTTGAGGGTTTTGCCCTCCAGATACTCCATGGCGATGAAGCGTCTTCCATTCTGCTCGCCAATTTCGTAGATTGTGCAGATGTTCGGATGGTTCAGCGCAGATGCGGCGCGAGCCTCACGGCGAAAGCGTTCGAGTGATTGTGGCTCATTCGCTAGGTCTTCCGGCAAGAACTTCAAGGCGACGCAGCGGCCAAGTTCGGCGTCCTCCGCCTTATACACCACACCCATCCCGCCACCTCCGAGTTTCTCAAGGATGCGGTAGTGGGAAATGGCTTGGCCGATGAGCGTGTCGCTCTCCGTCACTGTGCCGCAATCTTAGGTTTTGACCTGGGACAAGTCAACGAACGGAACTGACCTGAGCCAATCTGACCATTTTACAGGTGAAGAATTACAGGTGAAGTTTTCTGGCGATTTTTCCTAAGTGAAAACGATGGTAGGCTCGTGGGGACTCGAACCCCGGACCTCTACCGTGTCAACCTACCACGCATACAAAAGAGAAGGGCTTAGACCGTATCGAACATCCTCTCTACACGTGTCATACCGTTATCACAGGTAGAGATCACAGGTAGGGAATGCAGGTTAGCGCGACGTGTTCGCGCGTGTACCTTCTACCGAGGTGCCCAACCTTTTGTTCCCAGAAGAATACCGTGGTTCCGGCCTTTCTCGTTGATGTCGTAGATGAGCAGTTCGGTCCAATCGAGCCGCGTTTGAAGCTGAGTCAATGAAGGGGCGCTGACTTTCTCATAAACCTGCGTCGCGAAGAGGATGTTGTGCTTCGCGAATTGATGCGCAATTTGATCGATAACCTCGCTGATTGGAGGTGTAGTGCGGCGAAGGTCCAAGCCTTGCACTTCATCTAGAGCGGTGCCCCATGGAGGCGCGACGAAGGCGACGATGCCTCGATCCTCCGGCACGCGGCGCTCGTCAGGGAGCCTTAAATAGTCGCCATGGACAAGTTCGATCCTTAGATCAAGGGCCGTGAGGTTGCGTTGCGTGAGTTCGAAGACCTGCGGGTCGGATTCGAAGGCGAGGCCCTGTGAATTCGGCAGGTGGCGCAAAATCCAAAACAGCGTATTGCAGGAGCCAGCGAACGGATCGATTACCACCAATTGATTCGACGGCATACGTACGGCCACTGAGGCAACATCGAGACCAATACGATCGCCGAGCGCATCACGTGTGCACTCTACCGCCGTGCGCCCGAGCAGACGGATGCCGTGGCGGTACCATTCTCGCGGCGGCATTCCGTAGATGCTGATGTAGTTGGCATCGGCGAAGCTATCGAGTCCGTACTGCTCAATTTCCGAAAGAGTCAGCATTTCATTGCGTTGGGAGCCATGCAAGAGCAGCGCCCGATCGTACACAGGCGATGCCGGATTGCGATGGCGCTCATTCATTGAAACGGCAAAGGAACTCTTTCAGAATTCAACTTTATACCCGTTGCGGATTGATTTCGCGACCGCGCAAGTAGTGGCCGACTCTCCGTGGAGGAGGAAGCGTTTTGAGTGGAAATCTTCAGCATGCCTCCGTCGTTTACGTGCTTAAGGCATGGCCGGTGCCTAACCTGTAGGTTCTCAGATAGCGTTCCTGAAGATCGCCAAATACAGGAGAAGGAGCAGCGCCAATCCACCGAGCACGCTCCTCACTGCGTGCAGCCTCCCCCAGCGTGCGAGCAGGCGCTCCGCTTCGGCTGACCCTCTATCGAGTGCCCGACTGAGCAATCGCTTGTTCGTGGGCATGAGCACGATCAACGTGAACGGAATGACTAAGCCTAGAAGGACTCCGGCAATCAGCCACCAGAGGGTTGCACCGGCGAGCCACGCTGCGAGTGACGACAGCAGACCCACGGCTGAGCAAGTCGCCTGCATGGCCGCGGCTCGACGATAGGTCAGCGCAAATTCAGTGGCAGCTAGTTCCCCTCCACTCTGCATCCACACCGGATGCTCGACAAAGGTGATGTAGATGGCGGCTCCAGTGAACAGGGCGCACGATAGGACCGCGATGAACTCTGCAATTTGCCGCAACATTGTCCGTACCTCGTTTCTTCTGTCTACTCACAACACGCTCGTGGATATCTTCATTGAGGCAACGTAGACCCGTTCGTCTTTTGCAAAATGCAAAAGACGCCCACTCTAGGCTAACACCGCCGCATCTCCACAGTGTCAACCTACCACGCATACTCGCAAGTCTCTATCCCGTGTGCTGAGCAGCTTCGATTGCAGCTTTGGCCGCTTTCAAAGTTGCTTGAGTCTCGCGGGCGATTTTGCCCTTTGCGATTAAGTTGAGGAATTTGGCTTTCAGGGTCGTTGTTGAGTAGTAGTGGCTGATTTCCACCTTCGTTGAAGAATCGTCGAGCTTTTGAAATGTTGTTTCCACCCTGTAATCGCTGAGAATCTTGCTTATCCCAAAAGTGTCTTGAGGCAATACGGTGACGATCTTCTCCAGCGGGACGATCTCGATGTCCTTTTCGATGCAGGTGTGCTTCGCGCCAGAAAGATGACACTGATATGACACGCCCGGTTCGCGAAACGATTTTCCGGCAAGCAGATCGACTTTGACGACACGCGGATGGAACTCCGGGATTTTCGTGAGATCCATGCTGAAGGCCCACACTGCCTCCAATGGCGCGTTAATGACCACTTCCTGCTTGGATCGAAACGGAGGTCGCATGAGCGCACCGGAGCGGCGACGATCAGCTTACAACGGATCGTGACACACAGAACTGATTTCAGGCACAGGGATGAGGAAGCGCTCTGAAGCAATATAGGCCCGGTGAGCGCATCGCCACAGTGTCAACCTACCACCGATACCTTTGCACAACCTATTTACAGGTGAAGAATTACAGGTGAAGTTTTGCGGTGGGTTTCTCTAAGTGATTGAAAACGATGGTAGGCTCGTGGGGACTCGAACCCCAGACCTCTACCGTGTCAACTCAAGCGTAATAGGTCGAACTCTATTGGAATGGTAGATTATTTGAAGAACATCGCGTTTGTCGCGAACAATTGGCTCGCGGCCAGTGGTCTGTTCTGTTTGCGTTTCGAGGAGGCAGCATAATATGCAAAATATGGAACGTCGCTCTTTTCTCGGCGCAGTTATGGCTGCATTTCCATTAGCTCTGATGGGGCAATCGACCAAGACGGCAACACCTGTGAGGGCTACTCGGGTTCCCGCTGGCGAGGACCGATTTGGGGAACACCACACCCTCGGCGTGAGCTCAACCGATTTCAAGGTGTCAACGCAGGACAGCAGCGGCGCGCTCTTCATCATGGAGCACACGAATCGGAAGAAGGGCGGCCCGCCGCGTCATTTGCACCACAATGAGGATGAGTGGTTCTACGCCATTGAAGGGGAATACATAGTCGAGGTCGGGTCCGAGCGTTTCCGGTTGAAATCCGGCGATTCAATTCTTGGACCACGCGAGGTGCCTCACGTCTGGGCGTTCGTCGGTGACACCCCCGGCAAAATGCTGATCGCCTTCGCGCCTGCCAACAAAATGGAGGCATTCTTCCGGGAAGGGATGAGGCGGCACGACAATGCGTATTCAAATTCTGGTAACGCAAATGACAAGGAGTTTTTTCGCGCTTACGGGATGGAACTACTTGGCCCCCCACTATCCGTGAAATGAGGAGGCGAAGTCAACGAGGACGGCGGGCTAACCGCACGGGGGAAGTTTCAAAGCCGTGCCACTCGGGCTTTCCCATGCCCGACCGCAGGCCCTAAAGGATAGGTAGGAATTGCAGGTTGTGCGAGCGGCAGAAGCAAGACTCCTAAGTCTGGACCCGGACTTAGCGCACAACTTTCGGCCTCGCAGCGGCAGTGCTCAGATTGCCGCCCTCGGTGAGGTATGCTGATTGCGCTCCATCGCCAGGGTGAGAGGATTTTTTTGCGAAAGCATGTGAGGATGACACGTCGGCTAGCGTGCGGTTTGATGATGTCGTTGGTACACACGGCAGTCGTTGCAAACGCGCAGTCACTGGAATCGCTGCGGCAAGAATTCGCTGACCCGCCGAAGGCAATGCGTCCATTGGTGCGCTGGTGGTGGCCCGGCGGCGATGTCACGCCCGACGAGCTACGGCGTGAAGTATGGGTCCTTGATGAGGCAGGATTCGGCGGCGCTGAGATCCAAGCTTTCCGCATTGGACTAAAGACCGCAGTGCCAGCCGACGTTGCGGCCAGGGTAAACGACTATCCGACGCGGTCGTTCTACCGCAAGATGCGTGCAGCGGTCGAGGAAGCACGTGATCGCGGCTTGTTCCTCGACCTGACTTTAGGTTCGGGCTGGCCTTTCGGCGGCGGAGAGGCCATCACACCGGAGGTTGCCTCGATCGAGTTGCGCTTCATCCGCAAAAACCTCTCCGGCCCCGGCCATTTTCGCGAGCGAATTGTACTGCCGGCCCCGCGCCCGACTGCGGGGATGAATCTGGCGCACATGTCTGGTTTGACCTCGGATGAGCTGCCGCCGGGTTGGCAGGAACGACTGCGGGCGCGCACGCGGATAGTCGCCGCCCTCGCCGTTTCAGGAACTGAGCCGGTTGTTGAGATGAGAGAAGCAGAGGGCCTTTCGCCCGCTCCCCTGCCTGTTGTGAAAACACCAGGGCACCTTGATCGCAGATCGGCCAAGATTCTTACGCAGGTCATAAAACCAGGCGGGATCCTCGACTGGGACGTTCCTCCCGGCCAGTGGCAGTTGTTTGTCTTCTTCCAGCAGCCAGTTGAGACGCGGGTGATCGGTGGTGTCGGGGCGGGGCCACAACTCGTACTAGACCATATGAACCGGGCCGCGCTAGGTGCACATTTGAAACGTATCTTGGGAGCTGCAGGCCCAGAGATCGGGTCATTTTATAGCAACACGATCCGGGCTGGTTTCTGCGACTCACTAGAAGTCGAGGCCGAGACCTATTGGACCGACACCTTCCTCAACGAGTTCCGGAAGCGGCGTGGCTACGACTTGACGCCATGGCTGCCTTTTATCGGAACGCCGGGCCGCGGCGAGATATATCCACCGTACCGATCGGCGCCATGGTTCGACGGCACGGGCTCCGACAAGGTCCGGCGGGATTACTGGCAGACTGTCTCCGATCTCTGGATCGACAACTTCTTCGCTCCCCTCGTCAATTGGCTGCACGCGCAAGGACTGATGGCGAGAGTGCAGGCCCACGGGGCACCAGTGGATCTATTGAAGGCATATGGGCGGGCAGACATTCCGGAGACGGAACAACTATACGCAAACGGCAAAATGGAATTCCTCAAAGCAGCTTCTTCAGCAGCGCACATCAATGGTCGCAAAGTGGTTTCGGCCGAATCGTTCGTTCATTTCGGGTAGGCGTACCAGTCCACACCGGAATCCCTAGAACGCGACGCGAATCGCTTGCTCACATCTGGAGTAAACCAGATCGTCTATCATGGATTTCCGTACCTGTACCTGGACCGTCCTGAACCCGGCTGGTATCCGTTCGTCGATCCAGCTCCCTTTTCCGATCACTTCAACGACCACAACACAAAGATCTGGTCAGCAATTCCTGCGTTGAATGCTTATATTTCGCGGTTACAGCTCATCGCCCAGCGTTCCACACCCGTAGCTCGGTACGCACTGTATTTGCCAGATCTGGATTACCAAAAGTGGGTAGTCAGCCCAACTCGCGCAAGCATCGACTATGACTACGTTGATGATGATGTGCTGGCCAAGTCGAAGGTCCAGCAAGGCAAACTGGTTGTGCCGAGCGGGGCCGAATATGATGCGTTGGTGTTGCCCGTCGATAACTTGGATCTTCGCAAACGATTCTCGGGAGTGCCGATTCTAACTGGCGACATTGCGCCGGACGAGTCTCCTGCACGCTGGAAATTCGGCGATGAGGAGTTCAGGTTCTATTTCAACGACACGGATTTCACCAAAGGTTATGCACTAGGATCCGGCTCATTCGAGCTTTGGGATCCGAGGACCGGTCACGTGACCCCTTACACTCAAATTCGTATCCAGCTAGCCGTCATTTCTCACAGCTTGGCAGAACGGGAATGAAGTTTGTTCGAATTGGGAGTTGCGAGATAGTTCCGCGGCTCGCGGTGATGTAGCGGATCCGTTTTTTATTTGACGGGAGAGTTTCCTCGCTGCGAGGC
>WNFA01003866.1_pt1 | contig 12476 bp, 12 predicted proteins | sample 5400481 | NCBI WGS metagenome assembly WNFA01 (sample SAMN13153340, study PRJNA577476) | soil metagenome | isolation source: 120 cm saprolite under Douglas fir tree site 2 hole 1 replicate 2 | place: USA:California | collected 2015-04-18
CGCTGCGACGTGCACGCCGACCGGGGGGAGCTGTGCGATGAGTTCTCAGTGCTGCTCCCAGTACTGCTACCTGGGTCAGTGCTACTGACCACGCGCTGAAGTGTTTCAGGTGGCGGACGCGGAATGCGTGAGGGCAGCCTATCCTCGCATCGTCGGGGAGGTCAGCCCCCTCGATGGTGACCGATGGAAGGCGCTCTGCGTCCTCAAGCCGCTCCTTCGCGATCAGCGCCGTCAACGGGGCGTTCAATCCGCGCCTCGTGTCGGGCTGCGCGGCGCGACGAGCTAGAAATCGCTTGCCAGACCAGCCCGACCGGGCTACACAGCCCCCGCGACCGTGCGCGTCGGCGCACTCATCTGGGAAAATGTCGGCTAATGGGACCTATGCCCTCGCCTTCCGGCCCCGGGAAAGGGGCGTGCTGCTGGCCGACGGGATACCGGACAGTCGCGACTTGATGGCCTGGAAACTGAGCGAAAGGGGCTCAGACGTCCTGGGTGACGGGGAACAGGGCATCTGGGGGCGGCCGTGAACCGGACCGAGCTGATGGACCTCCTGCAACACTTCAAATGGTATCAGCGAATCCGGCTGACGGACGACATCTACACACCGGGTCCCATGGACAGCGAGGAAAAGCTGCGACTGATGCAGCTTCCTGAAGACCTGCGAGGGAAATCCGTCCTCGACATAGGGTGCAACGAGGGGTTCTTCGCGTTCGAGGCGGAGCGGAGAGGCGCCGCCTACGTGCTGGCGATCGATTCCGACGCTAAGGCTCGCAAGAAGTTTCATGTCGTCAAGCATCTCTTGAAGTCGAACGTGGAATTCAGGTTTCTCGACGTCACCGACCTCGACGAGCGGACGATCGGCCAGTTCGACGTGACGCTGTTCTTTTCCGTCTTCCACCATCTCAAGTACCCCTTTTTGGCCCTAGATAAGGTGGCGTCCGTCACGGGCGAGATGGCGATCATGGAGTTTCTCGTGGCCGGGATGAAACGCGCCGTCGTCGACGAGCCGCTCGTGGTCAGGCGGACGAGGGAAGGCCCCAAGCGAGGCTTGCTCCCGACGCGGGCATTCCTGGTGGAGAGGCTCGAGCAAAGCGGGTTTGCCAAGGTGGAGATCATCGCGAGCTACTGGAAGAAGCGCCTCGATGGCTATGCCGGCCGGTACTTCCACGAGCGGACCGTCGTCAAGGCTTACCGGTAGGCTCGGATCGCGGGCGTGGGGCCCGCGATCCCCACTGAGGCTCGAGCGACGGGGGCCTACAACTACTTCATCTACCCGGTGGCGCGCGCCGACGGAGTGGACGTGCCGAGCGAGTGGACCCTGCGCTACACGGACGAGCCGGCGGCGGTTCAGGCGGTGGTGCGACGGTCGGGCGAGTAGCGCGGACGAGGGGGGAAACGGCGAGCCGGCGGGGAACCGATTGGTTCCCCGCCGGCGTGACGGGCAGGATCAGCTCAGGATCGGCTTACGAACAGACCAGGTTGGCGGCTCCCGCGGCCGGGTTGCTCGTCCAGGTGCAGGTCTTCGTGGCGCTCGGGTGCGACGTGGTGACCGTGAAGCTGGTCGCCGTGCCGGTCGTGTTGCAGACCACGCCGCCCGAAACGGTCATGCCCGGCAGCGTGCTGCAGGCACCCGTGGAGTACGTGTTGTTGTCCACGAAGGCCGCTTCCTGGGCCGTGGCCGCGTTGCGGGCATCGGCCGCGACGCGCGCGTTGAACCCCCGCGAACGATACGCAGAGAACTGCGGAATCGCGATCGCGGCGAGGATGCCGATGATCGCCACGACCACCAGCAACTCGATCAGCGTGAACCCCTTGGACCGTCTCCGGCCCGCCTTCTGTGTGCGCATGAAATCTCCTCTTTCTGGGGCGCGGTGGGCGGCCCCGGTTCAACCCTCTCAGCACGCGGCGTGCCGGCCCGAAATCCACAATTCTCAAGGCCTTCGGCCCCGGCCCTTCGGGGCATGTTGCCCCGCATCCACGTCCGCTGATCGTTCGCCGTCAGTTTCGCGTCGCTCCCGCGGACGCTAGCTAGTCTCCTGACGGACAGCCACCCGACACATCTCGTCTCCTCGCCCGTCGACCGGCTCCCTTTCGCATGTAGCTCTCTCACGCGACGCGTACTACCGTACGCTGCGAAGCGGAGCGGGTCGTTCCATCGTGACTAGCTAGCGGGAACCCGTGTACCGCCGGCACACGCTCTCGGCGAAGCCGAGCAGCCGCCCGGCCTGACGGTCCCAGGTGTAACTCTTCAGGACCGTGCGCCGCGCCCGCCTGGCAAAACGAACCCGCAGAATCGGCCGGGCGCGCAGCTCCTCGACGTGCCGCACGATCTCCTCGACGTCCCCGGGCCGATGCAGCAGGCCGTTGACACGGTGCTCGAGGATCTCGGCGATCTGGCCGCTCGTGCTCGCCACGATCGGGACACCGGCGGCAGCGTACTCGAAAACCTTGAGCGGCGAGAAGTAGAAGAGCGGCAGCGGCGGGTAGGTCGCCAGGCCGACGTCCATCCGCGCCAGGTAGTGCGGCACGTCGGTGTGAGCGACCTCGCCGGTGATCGTCACGCCGCCCGAGGCGCGGTGCCGCCGGCAATGGTCTTCCACCAGGTCGCGCAGCGGTCCGTCGCCAACGACGAGCAGTCGATACACCTTACTTCTCTCGCGCAACTTCCGGAACGCCTCGAGCAGGATCTCGACGCCGTGCCAAGGCTTGAGGCTTCCCAAGAACCCGACGGTAAACTCATCTCTTTGCTCGGCGATGGTCTCCGGGGCGCGGTGCGAGGCGAAGAGCTCCCTGGCAACGCCGCACGGGACGATGCGGACGCGCGGTGAGGGGCAGCCTTGCTGGCTCACGTGCTCGGCCAACGCCCGCGACGGAACGATCACCCGGTCGGCACCGCTGAGCAGCGTGTGCTCGAGCGCCCGGGCCGTGGCCGCGTTGTAGAGCGTGCGATAATCCTCCTGCTGGGCGGTGAGCGGCGCGTTGACCTCGAGAAAGAACGGGATGCGATGGCGGCGCGCGAATTGAAACCCGGCAATGGACCACAGAGAGTAGCGCTCGAAGACGAGGTCGATCGGCCATCGGCGGTGCAGCGCGTCGAGATGCTCGAGCACCGTCTGATTGAGGAGGAGACCGTGCACCTCCGACGCCTGCGTCCCGATCGCGCTCGCCGTCCCGGCCACGCGCGCCGTCCGCTGCCTCAACCGGCGCAAGATAGGATCGGTATCCACCCCGATCAGCTCGCACGCGAGCGGCGCCTGCGCGGACCCCTCGGGTGCCCGCGCGCTGAGGATCTTCACCTCCGCTCCCTTGGCCACCAGCGCGTTCGCGAACTCCCGGATGTGCGTCGACGCGCCGTTGCAGCCGGTCACGAGGATGCCCCGGTCGGCGCAGAGGTATGCGATCCGCACGCCGCCCCCGCGCTAGGTCTGCTCGCCCGCAGCGTCCTCTAGACCGAGGAGCACGCGCGCCTGACGGGTGATGCGGCGGAGGCCCCCGAAATCCACCGCGAGCGCGGGCGCCAGCGTCGCGAGGCGACCGCGGATCGCTTCGCCAAGCGTCTCTGGGCTCAACGCGGCGGGATCGACGGTCTGCAAGAGACCCAGGTCCTCGAGCGCGTGCGCGCGCAGCCATTGCTCCCGACGGGGGTACACGCGGGGGACGACCACGGCGCGCTTGTGGTGGGCCACCACCTCGGCGATCGTGTTGTAGCCGCCCATCGTCACGCTCACCGAGGCGAGGGGAAGGAAGCTCACCAGGTCGGGGCGAAAGTCGAAGAGGAGAACATCGCGGCGCGGCAGGAGTCTCTGCTTCAAGTCGTTGCGATGCTGCGGGGGCATGTCCGGCCCGAGGCACACGACGCTCTTCGCGACGCCGGGCGACTGGACCTCCAGGGCGTCGGCGTACGCTCGCAGCAGTGCGTAGCCGTCGCCCCCGCCGCCTGCGCTCACCAGCGCCAGCGGCTCATCGCCGAGACGGAGCTCCTGACGGATGGCCGCGGTGGCTTCGGGCGACGCGTGCCGCACGATGTACCCGCAGAACCTGGCCTTCGCGCTCACTGCGCCCGGAAACTCGTAGAGCGAGGTCGGATCGAAGAGCGACTTCCAGCCGACGATCCAGATCTCGTCGTAGCAACGTTCCAGGAGCTCGTAGACGCCCCACCGCTTCCACCGGGGTACGATCGCCCCGGGATCATCGAGGACGTCCCGGAGGGTGAGCACGATCTTCGTCTCACGGCGAAAACTGCGCAGGAACTCGAGTGTCGGCACGAGCTCGCCATGGACGCCGCGCGGAACGTTGTCGACCACCACCATGTGGGGAGCAAAGCTCTTGGCCACTGCCTTGATGAGCCGCGCGCGCAGCCGACGGACGCGGTCGAAGCTGATGCGTAGGTGCCGGGAGCGGTAGTCGTCCGGTCCAACCTTCTTGACCCCCGGGAGCTTCACGAAGTCGATCCCCGGCGGGGTGTCGAAGGCGAACGCCGCCTCCAGACCAGTGACGATCAGAACCGACGTCTCCGGGAGGCAGTGACGCAGGTGGGAAGCGATCGTCAGGCTGCGCCGGAAGTGTCCCAGCCCGAAGGTGTCGTGGGAGTAGAACAGGAGTCGCGTCGCTGCCATCAGGAACCTCTCCTACTCCTCCCCGTCCCTTCGCTGCGCAGCGCGCGGCGTTGCTGCGCTCACCAGGACACAACGATGATTGCGGCAAACGGCCTGCATGTCGACCCGACAGGCCGCCACATTGACGCACGCGACCCCGTCCCGGCAGGCGCGCTGCAAGAAGGCCTTTAGGGTCGGGCGCATTCGCTTGTTGATCGCCCCCTGCGCCCCCGAGGCCTCGCACGGACAGCAGCCGAGCTGGTTCGAGAGACCACAGTCGCGATCCTCGTCGCACGCCGCGATGTCGGGCGGCAGCACGACGGTCTTGGTCGTCGCGGTCTTGCGGTAGAAGGACGAGAGCACGATCCCAATCACGGCCACGGCAGCAAACAGCGCCCCCAGGGCCATGAAGCGGCCGCGCAGCGACTCATCCATGGTTCAACGACTCGGCCGACGCCGACGGAGCGCGCGGCTCGGGCTCTTCCCGAGGTGCGATCTGGGCAACGCATCGGCCCGCGACGCACGCGGGTGCCAGGTCGTCCGGGCACGAATCGAGCTGCACGCAGACCGTGCGGTGACGGCAGGTGCGCTTCAGGAAGAGGCGCAACGCGTCCTCCTGCGTGCGGTTGATCGCCCAACGGGCCCCACCGGACTTGCACGAACAGCACCCGATCTTGTCGACCAGCTCGCACTCGGCGTCCGCTTCGCATTGGAGAATCGCCGCCGGTACGTCGAACCGTTTCGCGCGCGTCGCCCCCTCCTCGGGCGCGTAGAACGCCGCCGCCAGGATGAGACCCGAGAGCACGAACGACGCGATTGTCGCCGTGCGCCACGTCCGGCCTCGGCCGCCCGGCAGGGCCGATCTATCTCTCGAGCGCACGGCGGCTCGCCTCGACGAGTTGAAGCGTGAGAGAGTGCCACCAGGGGCGGAGCGAGTACACGCACGCAAGACGGAGCAGGGCCGAGGCGAGGTACCAGGAGACGAGGTTCACGTCGGTGCTCGGCCGGAGCTCGCGGTAGTGCGTCACGAACTCGTCCCCGAGGCGGGCAAAGGCCTCCGCGCGGGAATGCCATTGGAGGCCGCGCAGGACGAAGTGCGCGCGGAAGTTCGCGACATCGATCTCGGCGTGGCCGCGACAGACCGTGTCCAGGTCGAGGAAGGCGATGCGTGACGGGCTCACGAGCACCTGGCGGTCATAGAAATCGCGATGGACCACTGACCAGGCGGCCGGCGCGGCAGCCGGCCGGGCCTTCCGCAGCTCGGTCAGGGCCTCCTCGAGGCCGGCCGCAAGGTCGGGAAAGACGGTGCTCACGAGGACGACCCACGGCCCCACCACGGCGAGATCATCGTCGGGCTGGAACTGTCCCTCGATCCCCGACACGGGGAGGGAGTGGAAGAGCGCCAGCGCGGCAGCGACGGGCGGGACCGCCTCCGCCCCGCCGCCGTCGCGCAGCAAGTCGATGAACGCGCGGCCCTCGACGGGTTCGGTCAACACGAGATTCAGTTTCGGCAGCTCCGCAAACTGCTTCGGTGTGACCAGGACCGTGCCGTCCCCGACCTTCTCCTCGATCGCGGCCCGACTCCGGCCGAGCGCAGCGCCCGCCCCGGGCGGGACCACCTTCCCGTAGAGGGTACCTCCCGGGTCGCCGAGGTGATAGCGAATCTGGCAGCGCATCCCCGGCCAGTAGCCGGCGACCTCGCAGCGGCGGAGGGTGAGCGGCGCGAGCTCCGCCTCGAGGCGCCCGAGATCGAAAGCCAGCGGGAGCGTGGGCAGGCGGGAGTCCCAGGGGAAGAGCTGGACCAGCGCGGGCGGCGACTCGACGAATGCCATGGACAGCCGAGCCTCCCAGCGGGCCGGCTCCCCCGAGCGCGGGGCGCCGGGGGGAATCTCGCGGATCGCGCCGCGCACGGCGGACGCGTGCGTCCGGTCGTGCAGCAGACCGGCCTGCGCGAGCGTCTCCACCCGCCCTCCCTCGGTGTCGAGCTGGATGCGGTAGGAGGCGTGGAAGTGGCGGCCCGGCTTCACCCATACGCGTTCGAGCGATACGTCCTTCAGCCGCGCGGCCCCGGTGGCGACGAGCGGGATACGCGCAAGGACGCCTCGCATCGCGCCGGCATCGAGCAGCGTCCGGATGTCTGCGCCGCTCATGACGCCGTCGTTCCGGCCGCCTTGCGGGTCGCTCCTGCAAGCATCTGAAGATCGGAGATCCGCTGGTACATTCCGCCAGCGCGGCAGAGCTCCCAGTGCGTTCCCTGCTCCACGATCTGGCCCTCGTGGAGCACGAGAATCAGATCGGCGCTCGCCACGTCCTCGAGCCGGTGTGCGATGCGGAACGTGGTCCTTCCACCCCGCAAGCGGTTCAGGGTGGCATTCACCTCGGCGGCCGATGCGGCATCGAGCGCCGTCGTCGGTTCGTCGAGGAGAAGAATCGGGGGACTCTTGATGATCGCCCGGGCGATGGCGATCTTCTGGCGCTGCCCGCCCGAGAGCGTGGTGCCGCCCTCGGCGATGACCGTCTCGTAGCCCTTGGGCAGCCCCGCGATGAAATCATGGACGTCGGCCGCGCGGGCGGTCGCGATGATCTCCTCCAGGGCCGCATCCGCCTTTCCGTACGCGATGTTCTCGCGGATCGTCGTGGCGAACAGGATCGGCTGCTGCAGCACGATGCCGATCTGTTCACGCAGCGATTCCAGGGTGAAGGCCTTGATGTCCGCTCCGTCAATGATCACCCCGCCCTGGACGGGGTCGTAGAGACGCGGGAGGAGGCCGAGGAGCGTGGACTTGCCTGCCCCGTTTTCGCCGACGATGCCGATCAGCTGCCCGGGCTGCACCTCGAAGGAGACGCCACGCAGGACCGGGCAACCCGGGCGGTAGTGGAAGGACACGTCGCGGAAGGCGACCTGCCCCTCGAATACCGGTGCGACGCGCGCGGTCTTGCGTTCCTTGACACGCTCCTGGATGGCCAGGATGTCCGCGACGCGCTCACCGCACACCGTCGCCTTGGACAGGCGGGTCGTGACCCTCGCCACCCGTCGGAGCGGTCGGTAGAGGCTGCCCAGGTAGCCCGTGAAGACGAGCAGATCGCCGGGTGTCAGGTAGCCCGCCAGCACACGTCGCACGCCGAACCAGACGACGCCTGCGGTGCCGATGGCGACCAGCACCTCGACCACGCGCTCCAGCCCGGCTTCGAGCCGCACGGCGCGCAACCCCTGCTTCAGGCTCCGCTTGTTGAACTCCGCGAAGCGCCTGTCCTCGTGTTCCTCGCGGCCGAAGGCCTGCACCACCATGATCGCGTGCAGGACCTCGCTCAGCAGCGACGCCATGCGGCCATCGCGCTGCCGCTGCAGTCGGACGGCCTCGCGCAGTTCGTGTGAAAAGCGGAACGTGGTCAGGGTCATCACGGGGAGGACCGCCAGGCTGACCATCGTCAGCTGCCAGTCCAGGTAGAACATGACCCCCACCATCGCGAACACGACCAAGAACTCGCCGAGGATGATGAGGACGCTGTCGACCAGCATCTCGCGCAGCATGTTCGTGTCGCCCGTGGCCCGCAGCACGAGGTCCCCGGTCCGGTGCGCGTTGTGGACGCTCAGGGAGAGGCGCTGCAGGTGCGCGAAAAATCGGCGCCGAATCGAGAACGTCAGCCGCTGCCCGGCGGCTGCGATCACGTAGCTCTGGTAGTACGAAAACAGCCCCCAGACGAGCGCGATGAGCAGGAGCAGCACGCACGAGATGGTGGCGACGCCCAGGGCACCGGATCCCTTGATCTCGAACGGCAGCGCCCAGCGCAGATGGTGCTTCGGAATGAGCGCGTAGTCGAAGACGATCTTGATCGGCCACGGCCGCGCGAGGACCGCGAGCGTCGTGCCGAGGGTACAGATGAGGGCGAGGATGAGTTCGCCCTTGATCCGCCGCAGGTCGTAGCGGAAGTAGTGGAACAGCCGGAGCAGCCGCTGCCAGCGCAGGTTCCTAAAGAAGGGATTCTTCTGCAGGGGCATACCGGCCCTCTCGCTTGGCACGCCGCAGCGAATCGACCATCGCCAGCACGCGGGCAGCGTTCCGGTCCCAGGTGAATCTCTTCACCATCAGCTGACGAGCCTGGCGTGCGAGTTTCGCTCGGAGGCCAGGGTGCGCGCGCAGCCGTTCGATGTGCTCGACCATCTTACCGATGTTGCCCGGAGGATGGAGCAGCGCCGTCTGGCGATGGGTGAGGATCTCGGCGATCTGGCCGATTGCGCTCGCCACGATCGGCACCCGCGCGGCCATGTACTCGTAGATCTTGAGCGGCGAGAAGTAGAAGTCCGGCAAGGAGGGATAGGGCGCGAGGCCGACATCCATCTGCCAGAGAAGTCTCGGAATGTCCGCATAGCTCACATTCCCGGTGATCCGGACCGCGCCGGCAACGCGCTCGCGCCGGCACCTCGTCTCGATGGCGGGCCGCTGCGGACCATCGCCCACGATGAGGAGGCGATACGCGGGGTCGCGCCGATGGAGCCGCGAGAAGGCCGCGAGCAGATGGTCCATCCCGTGCCACGGCTTGAGGCTGCCGAGGAAGCCCACCACGAAGGCGTCCTTCCCCGCGAGCCCGCCGTTCGCCGGGCCCGGCCGGCGAAAGAAGGTCGGGTCCGCCGCGTTGGGAACGACGCGGACACGCCCGGACCGCGCTCCTCGCTCGATGACGTACGCGCGCAGCGCTGAGGAGGGAACGACGACACGGTCCGCGAGTTGGAAGAGCTGGCCTTCGACCGCCTCGGCGAGCACCGCGTTGTGGAGCGTCCGGAACCTGGCCTGCTCGATGCGCAGCGGTGCGTTCACCTCGAGCACGAAGGGGATGCCGTGCTCGCGAGCGAACGCGAGACCTGCGAATGCCCACAGCGAGTAGCGTTCGTAGATCACGTCGATGTGCCACCGCAAGTGCAGTCGACGAAGGCTCTCGTGCAGCCGATGGTTCAGCAGCAGGCCGGCGGTTTCCCTCCCGATGGTCTCCCCCAGCTCGCCCGGAGCCGAACGCTGTATTCGATGACGCAGCGTCCGAGAGAAACGCTCGGGAGATACGTCGATCACCCGGGCGGCGAGCGGCACGCGCGCATCTCCGTCCGTCGGGCGCACCGTGACAAGGCGTACCTGGGCTCCCCGAGCGCACAGCGCGTTCACCAGCTCGCGCACGTGGGTGGACCCGCCCTTCGTCCCCAGCACAGGAATACCTCGATCGGCCGATACGTAGGCGACGTGGGGTGCCGACGCCATCAGCGCTCCGTCAGCCACCCGGCGAGCCGTGCGACGTTGGCGCGCAGATCGAAGAGTTCTTCCGCCCGGTGCCGGCCAGCGCGTCCGAGCCGCGCGCCGGACTCCGGGTCCCGGAGGACCTTCTCCATCGCGTCTGCCAGCGCAGCCGCATCCCCCGGGGCCACCAGGTAGCCGGTCTCTCCGTCGACGACGATCTCTGGAATGCCCGAGAGTTTCGTCGAGACGGCCGGGATACCGCTCGCCGAGGCCTCCAGCAGCACAGTGGGGAGCGCGTCCATGTTGCCGTCCGCACCCACCATGCACGGGAGGACCACCAGCGACGCCTCCCGCATCTCGAGCGCAACCTGTTCGAGCGCAAGCGCTCCGCGCATCGTGATCCGATCGCCGAGCCCCCATCGCGCGATCAGATCCTCGAGCCGAACCTCCTGATTGCCGGAGCCGATCAGATCGCACGTGAAGGGTATCCCCCGCTGGCAGAGGATGCCGCAGGCTTCGATGAGGATGGGAAAGCCCTTCTTCTCGACGAAGCGGCCGACGGCGAGAATGCGACCGGGTACCCGCGGGGGCGCGGTGCGCGGGCGGAACAGGTCCAGGTCGACACCGTTGTACAGCCGACGCACCTTCTCCTCCACGCCTGGAATCCCGTCGCCGATGCGGAGCAGCGCGCGGCGATTGAACTCGCTCACCGTCACCACCAGATCGGCATGGCGCAACTTCACGCGCAGAAGCTCCTGATCGACCTCCTCGTGGTAGATGTCCTTGGCATGAGCGGTGAAGCTGTAGGGAATGCCCGTGAGCCGGCTCCCCAGCATGGCGACGTGCGCCGCGCGCGAGGCGAAGTGGGCATGGAAGCGGCCGAGCGCGAGCCCTTCGGCTGCAGCCGCGAGCCGTACGGCCAGCCGAACGTAGTTGCGTGGAAACAGCCGCTCACCCAGCGACCCTTCGGCGGAGAAGGCGGCGCAGAGAGTCGCCATCGCCTCGGCGCGACGTGTCCCGGAGGGATCGGGATGGCTCTCCACGCAGGTGACCGGAGCGTGGAGATCGCTGAGGAGACGATGCGGGACCGCGGCGGGAGGCGCATGGAGCGAGAAAATGCGCACGTCGATGCCCTGCCGCTCCAGCTCGTGAATCTCATTCAACACGAACGTCTCGGACAGGCGGGGGAACACCTTGGCCACGTAGCCAACACGCCGGGTCGGATGGCATGCCTCGGCCGCGCCAGACATGCGCGGTCTTATAGCCCAACCGCCGCGGCGCTGGGACACCCGTCTTGAGACGACGCGATGCCGCTCCTCGCACCATGCGAGCCCGAATCGGCGTCACCGGCGAGAACTACGACCATGGTCGGAGTATCGGCAGGAGCACCGCTGGCACATGAGTCCCCACAGGAGTAGCAGCACGCCCGATCGGCGCTTGACACTCGAAGCGGTCCCGTGGGATGCCGAGATCCACCGCACCGAGGTTCGAGCGAGGATCTTTCCTGGGAAGTCGGCACATGGAGCACGGCAGCAGCGCGAGAGGTCTCTCCCCCGTGGTGCTTCTGGGCAGGCCGTGCTCGCATGCCGTGCGCCGCCAGGAACGCACTTCAGAAGGAGTTCGCCAATGAGATTCGGGAAGTTGACAATCGTCGTCATCGCGTGGGCCCTGGGGTTTGCGTGGGCCTCCTCCTCGCTGGGCGGCGTCGCCGACAGTCCACTCCCCTCGCTCGGGGGTCCGACCACGCAGTTTCTGTTCACGGTGCCCGGCGTCATGAAGGTTGGGAATTTGGACACCGAGTTCACCTGCACATCGCTGTCGACGTCGCAATTCAAGTTCGCTGTCCAGGTGTTCGCCTCGACGGGCGGGGCGCCTCTCAACGACGTCACCACGGGGAACGGCGTAGCGACATTGGCCGCCGGCGCAACCCAGACGATCTCGACGGGAAGCACGAGCGGACTTCACGAGGACGTGGTCATTTCCGGCGTGGGCACGAGCCTCAGAAACGGATCGGCGCGCATCGTCAGTGAATCGAAGGCCATCGCCTGCACGGCGTACATCGTCGACAAGTTCGGCACCATGCGCTGCGGTGGTGCATCCACGAATGCTGGCGCACCATGCACGAGCGACGCGAGCTGTGTCGGCGGCGGCGCAGGAAGCTGCCGAACGACGCCGGACTCTATGCTCGAGCTCAAGCTGATCTCGAGGACGAAGCAGCGGGGCGAATGACGTGCCTTCCACGCGACGGCGCGACCCTTCGCCGTCGCCCAGTCTGAACGGGCACCGCGGGTTCTGCGCAGACCCCCGGGGTGACGTTCACGTAGATTTCCTGCGACGCGCGGCGCCAGCGTGAGGATGAGGTGCTGGTGGTGACGGGAGACGGCAGAGCGGCCGTTTCGCCTCGCCCGCACCGCCGCGGTGAGCTTCTGACGGCTCTCGCAGTGCCAGGGCTCGTTGGATTCGGACTCATCGTCCTCTCGACCCGATGGGGCGCTGGGCTGGATCCGGATTCGACCGTGTACGTCCGTGTCGCCCGAAGCCTCGTTGCCGGGCAAGGCGTGGCCCTAAGCGCAGAGCGAGGGCGGGTGAGACCGATGACCCGTTTTCCCCCTCTCTATCCTGCGCTGCTGGCGACGGGGTCGTGGCTGAGCGGCCA
>WNFA01008237.1_pt1 | contig 12475 bp, 8 predicted proteins | sample 5400481 | NCBI WGS metagenome assembly WNFA01 (sample SAMN13153340, study PRJNA577476) | soil metagenome | isolation source: 120 cm saprolite under Douglas fir tree site 2 hole 1 replicate 2 | place: USA:California | collected 2015-04-18
CTGTTTGGCTCCAAGCGAGCCAGCGAACACCCGGCCCACTGTCACCTCTGGAACCCCTTGAACGAACCCGGCGATATTCTTTTGGACCCACTCGAAGGCGAGAGGGGTCGACTCCTGTGCTCCTTCCAGCGTGTAAAAGATACTGATGGTGATCACTTCGTTGTTTCCGACTTGCAGGGCATAATACGCAAGGTAGTCCGGCGCCTGGCTGATGATGGGCAAAAAGTCTCCTATGATACGCTGCATAACTTCCTCAACGAACCTTGGGATGATGAAGTACTTTCGGATCGCTGTATAGTACATGGCTTGCTCCTCTCTACTTCTCCTCTTGGGCGCCATGGCCTCACCATAGTATTCCGGGCTAAACCTACGCTAAGCGGCGAAGCTCCTCCTCTGGCTCGTTCTCTGGAGAGATCAAAAGCTTCGATGTCTCATGGCTCCTTTGCAGCGAAAGCAGGAGCCATAAGGCCGTCGAGAGTCCTTAACGTATGTTTCACCCCGGATACTATAGCCACCCATACAGGCAAGGATATGCAAGAAATCACCCCATGCAAGGAGTGTGTTTCAGGTTTTTACTTCGTCCTACAGTGTCATTTCAGTTTTCAACTGGTGCCACGCCTGGCGCGCCTCTTCGACCGAACCTTCGTCCTCGATGGTGGAGACGTCGCCTGGCTCGCGATCAAGCGTGACTGCGCGCAGCACACGCCGCATAATTTTGCCGCTGCGTGTCTTGGGCAGCATACTTACAAAATTGATCTCGTTGATGACCGCGACCGGACCCAATTCACTGCGCACCGTGGCGAGCAGTTCTTTCTGCAATGCATCCGAGGGCTGATGTCCCTGCCTGAGCACGACAAACGCCGCAATCACTTCGCCGCGCAGTTCATCGGGCCGACCGATCACACCTGATTCTGCCACGGCGTGATGCTTTAAGAAGGCTGTCTCGACCTCAACTGTGCCGATGCGATGGCCCGCAATCTTGATAATCTCGTCGGCGCGACCCGCGAACCACACATAGCCATCCTCGTCGATCTGAGCCGAGTCGCCAGTGTAATACACCCCCGGCAGTATCTGCCAATAATCTTTACCGTACCGCTCAGGCTCGCCCCACAGAGCAGGCGTCAGCCCGGGGAAAGGCCGTTTGATGACCATGATGCCTTTTTCGTTCGGTCCCACGGGCACCCCCCCATCCAACGGTGATACCACCTCTGCTTCGATGCCGGGCAGCGGAATGGTCGCCGAGCCGGGTTTGATCGGCAACATACCGAGTCCGTACGGATTGCCAAAGACCGGACCGCCGGTTTCGGTCTGCCACATGTGGTCAATTACCGGCACGCGGTCGTGCAACACGGTTTTCTGCAGCCATTCCCACGCCGGTGCGTTGAGCACCTCGCCCGCGCAGAAGACCCTGTCGAGAGAGGAATGATCAAACGTGCGCGGCGGTTCGTCGCCATACTTCATCAACAGCCGAACAGCGGTGGGCGAGGTGAAAACGCTCGTCACGCCAAATTCTTCCACCACCTGCCAGAACGTTTCGGGACCCGGATAATCCAGCGCCCCTTCGTAGGCGAGCGTCGTCGCACCGACAATCAATGGAGCGTAGACGATGTAACTGTGACCGACTACCCAGCCGATGTCCGACGTGGACCACCACACATCGGTCGGCTTCAATCCAAACACCCACTGTCCCATGCTGTGAATGTGCACCTGATAGCCACCATGGGTATGAATGGCGAGTTTGGGTGTCGCCGTCGTGCCCGAGGTCGCGAGGATGTAAGCCGGTTCATTCGACTCCATCGGCACGTAATCGCCGCTCTGGCCTTCGGCATGGCCGAGGAATTCCTGCCACGTGATATCGCGCCCCGGCTGCATCGGAGTTGGTTCACCGGTGCGATTCAGAACGATCACGCGCTCGACACCCCCAGTGGTAATTTCCAATGAGGCATCAACGATCTCTTTGAGCTGCGTGTTCTTGCCTTTACGATACGTGACATCCGTGGTAAAGATGAGACGCGACCCGGATGCCTGCACGCGGTCACTAAGTGCCTGCGCACCAAAACCTGCAAATACCACGACGTGAATCGCGCCAATGCGCACGGCCGCGAGCATCAGCATAATAGCCTCGGGACAGGTCGGCATGTACAGGGTGATGCGATCGCCTTTCTGAATGCCCATGCCGCGCAGCGCCGCCGCCAATCGTTCAACCTCGTGAAGCAATTGCGCGTACGTGAAGGCTCGCCGCTCACCGCGTTCATTAAGATAAACCAACGCGGTATGCTCACCCCAGCCGCGCTTGACGTGATGGTCGAGCGCACTGTAGGCCAGATTGGTCTGCCCGCCGGTGAACCAGCGGAAGGTGGGCGGCGTCCACTCGAAGACGTGATCCCATGTACGGAGCCACGGCAGTTGTTCTGCCGCTCTCCCCCAAAATGCTTCTGGATTCTCCCTGGCATCTTCAATCCAGCGCCGCACAACCGGGCTTACTAGATCCATAAGTAGCTTTCCTTTCTTTTGATGTGCTTGCTCACATACCGTCTGACGATGGCTGCAGGAAGAGTCGCCGAAACAGCCAGGTCTCCGGGTAGAGCTTCCTCTGTCGCTTCAATCACTCAATAGTAAAGCACAGACATCACTTTGCTATCACAACTGGTCCTTTTCCACTCACAATGCCGTCACGATTCCACACTGTCCTTCGATTTCTCTGCTATCTCTTGCTGCTACCAATGCCTGATGATCAGGTGTCCCTGTGCGACGGCATGGACAATGTCTGCTCGACAGACAATGCCCACCAGCTTGCCATGCTGCACGACCGGGACACGCTTAATTCTGTGTTCGGTAAGGAGCATGGCAATCTCGCCAACGCGTGTCTCTTCATCGACGGCAATGATCTCAGGACTCATGATATCGGCAGCGCGCAGACCTTCTCGATCGACTTTCCCTATGATGTCTGCCTCGGTGACGATACCGATCATCTTGCCGTCTTTGTCGATAACAGGAACACCGCTAATATTTTTTCGACTCAGTAGTTGTGCAACTTCCTGCACACTTGCTTCCGCGCTGGTAGTATATACGTTGCGGGTCATAATATCCCTTGCGATCATAGCGGACCTCCTCGTACTGGGTAGGGATGGCACCGCCTCGTGCCACATGCTCTACTACCCTACTAATCACAAGATGGCACTACGTAATCACACTATACAACTGCCTTTTTGTGACCTATAGACATGCTCATCATGAGATAATGTGCAGACAATCACCACATCACTTAACCCGACGTGCACGTTGTTCCATGAGGCCACTGACTATCTCAACTACGAGTGAGCATCACCAACTCACTTCCTAAAGAAAATATGTACCATCGGCCTCACAATACAATAACAGTTGTACAGATTCACCAATACAAAACAGTCACAAATCCAAGCTGAGCCTTATACCGTCGCGTTAGTGCCATTAGACATGCTATTAATCTGGGATAGGTCGAGGCATTGATTCAGCAGCAGAGATTCCTCTTCTGCGATGAGGACAACAACGCTGTGCGGGAGGAGATCGTCATCGCCCCTGGCGGATAATTGCCATCATCTCTGGTACGGTTGTGACCTTGACACGCGGACACCCCTGCCTGGCACCGCAGGCAACCTCGTATTGATCCAGAATCTTCCAATCCTGATACGTCACATAGTCGAGGTCTCGCTCACGGAGAAACGCCTCAATCCGCGACAGGTCGCGATGATCATCGCTGATTCCTTGGAGCATTGGCAGGTCGCTCAGCATTGCTTCGACGGTGGCAGCCGCGTCAGGCTTGTTGTTCCCGATCAGACCAGTGGGGCCGCGCTTGGCCCACCCGACGACATATTCACCCGGCACCACTTCGCCGGTATTCGGATGCACGACTTGCCCGGCGATATTGTTTATGGTAGAGGTCGCGTGATCGAATGGCACGCTTTCAATCGGCACACTACGATAGCCAATCGAGCGCAACACCAGGCCAGCCTCAATGATCTCAAACTTGCCGGTTCCTTTCGCTCGCAGTCCGCCATTGGAATCCACGACAAGTTCATTGTGTTCGATCTTCACCGCTGTCATCCGCCCATTCACACCAACAATTTCCCTGGGTGAGACCAGGAAGCGCAGGGTAATGCGGCGAGGAGCGGTATGCTGCGTGCGAACAGCATACTCATGCAGGCACTCCAGGTTGGACCTCGCTGTGCGATCTCCTTCTATATCAACCAGGCTTGCCGGATCAAGTTCGATGTTTTGAGGATCGACGATCACATCCACCCCTTCAAGCTTCCCCAGTTCCCTGATCTCAGGGTTCGTAAATGATGCCTGCGCTGCGCCACGTCGCCCCAATACCACCACCTCGCGGATCTTGCTCTCGCGCAGCTTCTCCAGCGCATGGCCGGCGATATCAGTTTTCAGCAATGTATCCGGGGACACGATTAGAATGCGTGTCACATCCATGGCTACATTGCCATTGCCGACCACGACAGCCCGCTCGCATGAGAGATCGATGGGCAAATCGCGATAATCAGGATGACCATTATACCAGCCAACAAACGCGGTAGCTGGAAAGCTATTGGGCAGTTCTTCACCGGGAATGCCCATACGTCGATCAGCCTGGGCACCCACAGCATAGATGATCTGATCGTAGAACTGCTTTAATTCTTTATGATGGATATCAACACCGTATGTGACATTCCCGAAGAAACGGACGCGTGGATCTGCCAGGACTTTATCAAAGACGCGGATCACCGCCTTGATGGACTGATGATCAGGCGCAACACCATCGCGGACCAACCCGAAAGGAGTGGGGAAGCGGTTGAAGAAATCAATTGTCAGTACGATATCGCGTTTCTTGAGAAGAGTTTCGGCAGCATAAAAACCGGCTGGGCCAGCACCAATGATAGCAATGCGTAGCGGCCGGGCTGAAGTAGCAAGTTGTTCCATTCCGTCTCTCCCTTCAAGGGGCTACTGTCTTTATCTAGAGCGAATTCCTTTTTATCACCAGGAGCAAATCATGCTCATCTTCCTGATTGAACTTAAGGATAGGACAGTAATCTCACAGGGAAATCACATGAGCGAGGCATATTCTCACAATTCACACACAGTCTTAAATGCTTCCAAGAAGATCACGAGGTGCTCTGATCCCCCTCGGAAGAGAGGGCACGTGGCGAGACGCTCCGCGCGCTTGTGCTTTGCAAGAGAGGAAGACGGAGGAAGAAGGTCGAACCGGCTCCTTCGGTCGACTCGAACCAGATGTCTCCCCCATGCTGCGAGACGAGTTCGCGACACAGATAGAGGCCCAGGCCGGTCCCGCCGATCCCCTGAGCCTGGCTATTGGACGCCCGGACAAACCGACCAAACAGCTGGGCCTGCTCTGCTTGCGGGATGCCGATGCCCTGATCCCGAATACTGATGAGAGCTGCCTCGCGCTCTGACACCACCTGCAGGGTCACCTCGATCTCGCCGCCGTCCGGGCTGTACTTGATGGCGTTGGTGAGCAGATTCACCAGCACTTGCTCGATGCGTCCTCTATCCATCTGTGCCTGCAGGTGGGACAAGGTGCTGGAGAACGTCAGCTGATGGCGGTCGCTACTCTGCCCCATCTGTGCGATCACGCGCTGGATGGTATGCACGAGATCGATGGACTCACGGTGTAACACCAGCCGTCCTGCCTGGAGACGAACCACATCAAGCAGGTCTTCGGTGAGCCGATTCAGCCGATTCGCCGCCAAATCGATATCCGCGAGCGCCTCCTGTTGCCAGGAGGCTAAGGCCGTGCCTTTGTCCCCCCGGGAATGCCGCAGTAGCATCGTCGCAAAGCCTTTGAGAGCGGCCAGGGGGTTGCGCAGTTCGTGGGCCACCAGCCAGATAAACTGATCTTTGAGCTGTTCGGCTTCCTTGAGGGAAGTGACATCCTGAAGGACGACCAGCGCCGCTGGTTCCGCAGAGGAGATTTGACGGTTTCCCCCACCAGCTTCCAACCCAGCTAAAAGGCGTGGAGCCAGCGCCACAGCATTCACCAGCACCGGGAGACTCGTGCCATCCGCGTGACGGATGATCTCCTGGTGCTGGAACACCGTTTGGCCCTCGTGCAGGGCACGCAAGGTGGCGAAAGCGGCGGGTGGCAGCGCTTGCCCATTCGTGTCGAACAGGCGAATGTGGTGGGCGCCCAGAAAGTCCAGCATCGGTTGACCGGCGGGCCAGTCGCTTCCCCAGAGGGTGACTGCGGCGCGATTGGCGAGCACGAGGCGAGCCTCCGAGCCAGTCACAAAATATACGCACGTGGGTAATTCATCCAGGACGAGTTGCAAGAGCGCCAGGCGGGCTTCGGCTGCCTCGCGGGCCGCACGCTCGTGCTCTTCGAGCTGACGGCGCACAGCGATATCACGAATGGCGCCCAGCACATGCAGCGCGCCGTCGAACAGCAGAGGGCTCAGGCTGATGTCCACCGGAAACTCGGTGCCATCTTTGCGTCGCCCATACAACGCCAGTCCCGCGCCCATGGGGCGGGTGCGTGGGGAGGTGGCATACTGCTCACGGTGAAGCACATGGGCTGCACGAAAGCGTTCAGGCAGCAGGGCATCCAGAGCCTCGCCCTCGAGTTCGGAGCGAGTGTAGCCAAAGAGCGCTTCAGTCTGGCTATTCACGCGCGCGATGCGTCCAGCAGCATCGACCAGGACGAGCGCATCAGGTGAGACCTCCAGCCAGTTCAGGAGGTTCGCCCAACTTCCCTCACCCTGCAGAGAGGCCTGATGTGCAGGTTTCGCAGGCAGTGATCGGGCAAGCGCTCTCCCCTCACGCTCGTCGTCTGCTTCTTGCTCTTGCTTGTGGTCATCCTCGTGCATGTGCCGCTCCTTTCGCGCCTGACTGCCTACGCAGCCGATCACGCGGCAGTATTGGCATGTCATCCGGAGAGTTCCCAGCTGCTTTCTCGGGCGTCATCATGGTCATGGTTCCACGGCATCCCGGAGATCAACGCATTTTCACCTCTCATGAGCAAATATACCAGAGAATTTTGACAAATGCGATCTTTTTGGGCACTTTACGCAAGGTTTTCTTCGAGAGGAGGTACCGGCGTGAGCAGGCCCTCGTAAATGAAATCATGGCAGTGCTGGGCAACCACGCGTGGGTCGACGCGAATACGCGCTACCCCGCTATCCATGGCTGCCTGGGCAACGGCGGCCGCCAGCGATGGTGCAACGTCGTAGTTCATCGCCTGTGGAATGATCTGCCCTTCTTCAAATTCTTGTTCAGTCACCAGGGAAGCCAGCCGCTGCGCCGCCGCCAATTTCATTTCGTCATTGATGATGCGGGCCCGCGCATCGAGTGCACCCCGGAAGAGCCCGGGAAACGCCAGCGAGTTATTCACCTGGTTGGGGTAATCCGATCTGCCCGTCGCTACTACTTTGGCGCCCGCGGCTAACGCCTCTTCAGGCATGATCTCCGGGGTAGGATTGGCCAAGGCGAAGACGATGGGTTGGGATGCCATGGATTGGACCATGGCAGGTGTCACCACACCCGGGCCGGAAACCCCGATAAAGACATCGGCTCCAATCATTGCCTCGGCAAGTCCACCATTTTTACACTCAGGATTGGTGATGGCTGCCAGCTCTTCCTGCGCCGCATTCATGTCAGCACGCCCTGGAAACATGATCCCTGCACGATTCACTAACAGCATCTTTCTCACTCCCCAGGCCAGGAGCATTCTGGCTGTCGCGATACCGGCGGCCCCGGGACCCATGATGACCACGGATACGTCCTGTCCCTGTTTGTTGACTTTGCGCAGGGCATTGATGAGTCCTGCGAGCACGACTGTCGCTGTGCCATGCTGGTCATCGTGGAAAACGGGAATACTGAGCGAGCTGCGCAGCCTCTCTTCCACCTCGAAGCAGCGTGGCGCAGAGATATCCTCCAGGTTCACACCCCCAAAGGCCGGGGCAATATGCTCGACTGCCGTGACAAGCTCGTCTACATTTTGCGTTGACAGGCAGATGGGATAGGCTTCGATGCCTCCAAAGGTCTGGAAAAGCACGGCCTTTCCCTCCATGACGGGCAAAGCGGCACGGGGGCCAATGTTTCCCAACCCGAGCACGGCACTGCCATCCGTGACAATGGCCACGCGGTTACTCTTGCCGGTATAGTCGAAGACGGCATCCGGTCGGGCCAGGATCTGGCGTGTGGCTTCGGGAATGCCAGGAGGCAGATAGAATGAGTTGAGGATGGATTGATCCCGGATGGGCATCTTGGGCACAATGTGCAGGACGCCTTGATAGCGGCGGTGTAATTCAAGCGCCTCCTCCTGGAGGTTGGCAGAGCTATGCGATGGTGGTGGAACAGGCCGGTGTCCCTCATAGAGCGTGGCTCGCGTCTCTGCCTCGATCGCAACCGGGTCTTTGTCCACGCGAGCCACACCGCTGCGTCTTGCAGCTTCGGCCACTGCGCAGGCTACGCGAGGAGCCAGCGCATAATCCATCACGGACGGTACAATCTGTTGAGGAGAGAGACGCTCTGGCGGGACGAGACCGGCAATGGCTTGAGCCGCCGCAATGATCATTTCCTGGTTGATGTTGGTGGCGCGTACATCCATGGCTCCGCGAAAGATGCCAGGTAGCACCAGTGCGTTCGTAATCAGGTTGGGATAATCGGGACGCCCGGTCGCCACAACGGCAGCACCGGCGGCGATAGCTGCTTCGGGAGTAATTTCTGGGTTGGGCACCGCCAACACAAACAGAATAGGATGCCTCGCCATCGTGCTGACCATCTCCGGCGTGATTGAATGTCCACTTTGGCCCAGTTCATGTTGTGCAGGCGATAGCGATCAAGGATGCCCAGACGATCACACACCAGGATATGCCCAAAGCCAACGTGCAACAGTAGGCGGGCGGTGGAAATGCCGCCGGGACCGGCCCCGTTGATCACGATACGAGCGCTTTCCGGTGCCTTGCCAACCAGCTTGAGGGCATTGTAGAGCCCACCCAGGATGGCAGCGGCAGTCGCATCTTGCTCGGCGTGCAGGACCGGGATATTGATTGCGCGCGCCAGGTGGTCGGCGACCGTAAAGCAGCGGGGAGCGGCAATACTGCTCAGGCAGATGCCGCCAAAGGTGGGTCGAATCTCCATGCCCACGCTGATGATCTCATCCGCGTCCTGGGTATCCAGGCAGATGGGGAAAGCATCCAATCCTCCAAACGTTTTGAAGAGGATGCAGGCGTCTTCGAGCATGGGCAGCACCGCCAGGGGGCCGATGTTCCCCATGCCAAAGGCCGACGAGCCATCGGTGACAAGCGCAATGGTGTTGCCGCGAATAGTGTAGTCAAATGAGGTGAGGGGGTCTTTCGCAATCTCAAGGCACGGAGCTGCGACGCCTGGCGTGTAGACCAGGCTCAGGACAGAGCGATCTTTGAGCGGTACCTTACTGGCAACGCCGATCATGCCTCGAAATCGCTTGCGATACTCCAGGGCTTCCTGTGGTCCCATTCCCAACGTGGAGAAGTTGGAAAGCAGGGTATGGCCATTTGTCCCCGTTTCGATGAATGTCGATTGTGCGTTTGTTGTCCCGTCCATGATCTTCCTCCTGATTTGCCTTGCCTGTTTTTTTGTAGTGTAGTATAGAGAGTTCACAAGATCATCACAATTTCATCGCTTCGCACAACAAGCTCATCACAATTTCATAAGGCTTTACATCCAGCTTTTTTCATCCTCACGGCTTGTTCAAGATCGGATCTCATCGAGGAAGAGCTCTCGTAGTTTTATTCGAGATTAAAACGCTTCGTGCGAGCGGATCTCCTCCTATTTCTCCTAACTGAGCAAGAAACAGGTAGCCCTCCAAGTCTTCGGGCGTTAACTTGACACATCACGATGCTCTCAAAATATGCGACTACAACATCACAAAGAGCTATCAATTTATGAAAGGGCAGGCTTCCTTTTTACCTTGGTAGAAGTGGCGAAGCGCCGGCTGATTCAACGACTCATCAGCTGCTGTGATACTTGTGTTTCTCGCCGCCTTCTTCGTGACGCAGTGCATCAGAAAGAGAGTCACTCAATGACACAGGTAGAAATCCCGAAGGGCATCGTAGCTCAGGAACCTCACTATCCTCTCACATCTTGCCGCTTCACGCTTACAAGATTGCCACAATCTCTCTGCTGTCTTGCCTGCAGATCTTACAAAGTCTTTACCGGCCTGAACACCTGGCATGCGGTGCCAGACGAACAACCAGCTAGCAGTTCTTCAGGGAGTCGGATTACGGACCAGAGGTTCCACCCACACCCCGTCGCAGCGTGAGCGAGGTGCTCCTGTAACTCATCTGATCCTCTTCTGTGATACTATCGTGTGCTCGTTTCTTTGCTCTGTGATGCTGTTGTGAGAGATCAAGTATATGCTCAAAACAACGATAGTGTGATGGGCAAGCGGTACACTCTAATGAGCAAAGAAATGCTGAAGAGGAGGAAGAGAAGCTATGGAGATACCATCTACAAGTGAATTAAGAGCGCTGTTGGAGCAACACAATGGCCCTTGTATCTCGATGTTTCTCCCCACCCACCGGGTAGCAAGATACCATGATGACGACCTACTGGACATCGCTGCAACCCAGACGCTCCTTCATAGCGGATCGGTCTATGCGGTCGAGCAAGCAAAAGTGCCTGGTGGCGAACTGGTAGCGCAGTGTTTCGCTACTGATCAATGCAGCTAGCACGCGAGGAATAGCATGAATGAGACCAGGGCGCTATCAGAACCGCGAGGGCGGGCTTCACCCCGCGACTTTGCTACGATGTTGAACGCGCTCAGCCGTCCAGGTGCCTATCCCTTTGCACTGCCCGGTGACGCAGCAATCTCCATCATCCAGACGCATGCCTCGGCGGTCTTGCTTACACCGGATCGTGTGTATAAGCTAAAGAAGCCAAAATACTTTGGGTTTTTTGATTTCTCTACACCGGTTCTCCGTCGCCACTTTTGCGGAGAAGAGGTGCGCGTGAATAGCCGTCTTGCACCACATGTCTACCTTGGCGTTGCTCCCGTACTGGAGTTCTCCGATGGCCAGGTCCGTTTTGGCCCCACCTATTCTCCAGATGAGGTGCTCATGCCGGACAGCACACTCGATGGTGGATTTGTTGTTGACTATGCTGTTGTCATGGTGCGCCTACCCGACGAGGCGATGTTGGAGTCTCGCGTTGGACACGGCGCAGCATACCCCTTACTGCTCACGGAGATAGCACAGTTCGTTGCCGCTTTCCACGCTGCTGCACAAACGGATGAGCACATCGCCAGCTTTGGTAAGCTTGATGTCATCCGAGGCAACTGGGAGGAGAACTTCGCGCAGATGAAGCCATATATCGGTCGCACGCTTGATGCTTCCACCTACGACCGGATCAGCGGCTACATCTGTCGCTTTCTGGACGAGCGGGCCTCGCTCTTCGCCAGTCGTGTACATGACAATCGCATCCGCGACTGTCATGGTGACCTGCGACTGCAGCACATCTATATCCTGGATGAGGCGAATGATCCTACTCAGCGGTTGGCAATTCTGGATGGCATTGAATTCAACGAACGATTTCGCTATAGCGATGTGGCCAGCGAGATCGCCTTTCTGGCCATGGAGTTGGATGCAGCGAGTCGATGTGACCTGTCACGCACGTTTGTTGAGAGGTATGTTGCAGAGACTGGTGACGAGGCGCTGCTCGAGTTATTACCGTTCTACGCATGCTATCGTGCATGCGTGCGTGGCAAGGTGCTCTCCTTCCAACTCGATGAGCCGGAAGTTTCTGATTCCCAGCGTGAGGTTGCCCGTCTGCAAGCAGCGTCGCTCTTCGCGCAAGCAGCCAGCTATGCGCTGGGTCCGACCAGGCCAGCACTCCTTCTCGTCGGTGGATTGATGGGTGTGGGCAAAAGCACGCTAGCCCTGGCGCTCCATCATGAATTAGGCTGGGCCCTCCTCTCCTCGGATGCCGTCCGCAAGCGTCTCGTTCATCTTGACCCCGCGCAACCGCAGGCTGATGCCTTCGGTCAGGGGGTCTATAACCCGGCGTGGACGGCGCGTACCTACAATACTTTACTCCTTGAGGCCAGCACAGCGCTTGCCAATGGCCGCTCCGTTCTGCTAGATGCCTCCTTCATACGGCGAACCGATCGCCATGCTGCCGCGCGCGTGGCTGCAGCGCATGGAGCCAGTGTCATGTTCGTTGAATGCATCTGCCCGCGAGAAAGTGCGCTGGAGCGACTTGCACAACGCTGGAAGCTGCGCCTAGAGGGGAGCCAGGGATTGAGCGAAGAATCCCTTCGCGCCTCAGATGGCCGTCCTGATCTCTACGATGTGCAACACGCTATCAATGAACCTTTCGTCTCGAGCGAGGAGCCAGGTATACAACATCTTGCGGTCACGACCACGTTGCCCCTCGCGGTTACTGTCGAGCAGGTACTTGACGCACTACAGTATCCTCGTTTTGCCTGTTGGCTGTAAGAGACTCATTCGGCTTT
>WNFA01003867.1_pt1 | contig 12474 bp, 12 predicted proteins | sample 5400481 | NCBI WGS metagenome assembly WNFA01 (sample SAMN13153340, study PRJNA577476) | soil metagenome | isolation source: 120 cm saprolite under Douglas fir tree site 2 hole 1 replicate 2 | place: USA:California | collected 2015-04-18
AATCCCCGATGAAGCCATCACCCAGGGAATCGCCGAAACCGTCTGGCCCGGCCGCCTCGAAAAACTTCAATCCAAGCCCGACATTTACTGCGATGGCGCGCACAATCCCGGTGCCGCCCGCGAACTTGCCCACTTCCTCGAACAGAATTTCTCTGGCCGCAAAATCTGGCTAATCTACGCCGCCCTCCGCGACAAAGCCGTCGACGAAGTTGCCGGCCTGCTCTTCCCGCACGCCGCGGAAGTCATCTTCACCGCGCCCCGCACTTCCCGAGCCGTCTCTGCCGCGCAACTTGCCGAAATCGCCGGCCATCACGCCGCGCGTTTTTCCGTGATCCCCGATGCCGAGCGCGCCTTCGAGCACGCCCTCGCCGAAGCCGCGCCCGATGACGCCATTTTCATCACCGGCTCCCTCTATCTGGTCGGCCAACTCCGCCACCACTGGAAAACCCGCGTTCAGGTTAATGCCCGATGATCAAAAATAAATGGTGCGGGCTTGTCTAAAAGCAGGGGCACGATATATCGTGCCCCTTACGGTCGAAGAAACCCCATGGCTTCCAAATCAAAGCTCAAATCGTCCGCTCATCCACTCGTCGGCATCATCATGGGCTCCGGCTCGGATTGGGACACCATGAAGTTCGCCTCCAAAACGCTCGGCGAACTCCGTGTTCCACATGAAACACGTGTCGTCTCCGCGCATCGCACGCCCGACCTTCTTTTCGAATATGCTGCCACCGCCGAAAAGCGCGGCATCGAAGTCATCATCGCGGGAGCAGGCGGTGCTGCCCATCTTCCCGGCATGACCGCCTCAAAAACCGTTCTTCCGGTTCTTGGCGTTCCCGTGGAATCGAAAGCCTTGAAAGGCCTCGACTCACTCCTTTCCATCGCGCAAATGCCTGCCGGCATTCCCGTCGGCACGCTTGCCATTGGCAGGTCCGGCGCGGTCAATGCTGCGCTTCTCGCCGCTTCCATCCTCGGCGCAAAGCATCGCGCCATCCGCGAAGCTTTCCGCAAATTCCGCAACGAACAGACCGGCCGCGTCCTCGCCAACCCCGATCCCTCCGCCGCTCCACCTCCAGCGAAGAAGAAAGGCAAGCGCGCGTGACCATCGGCATCCTCGGCGGTGGACAGCTCGGCTACATGCTCGCTCTCGCGGGCTACCCGCTCGGGTTGCATTTCCGCTTTCTCGATCCTTCTCCCGAAGCTCCCGTGGGCCGCATCGCCCAGCGCGTCACGGCTGACTACGGCGATCAAGCGGCACTCGAAAAATTCGCCAGCGGCCTCGAACTGGTCACCTACGAATTTGAAAACGTTCCCGTTGAGGCCGCCAATTTTCTGGCCGAACGCGTCCCCGTCTATCCTCCGCCCGCCGCTCTCGAAGCCGCGCAGGACCGCCTCGCCGAGAAGTCTCTCTTTCGCAAACTCAGCATCGCGACCACTGAATTTGCCGCCGTCTCGAATTCCAGCGAACTCGACGCCGCCGTAAAAACCATCGGCCTTCCCGCGGTCCTTAAAACTTCTCGCATGGGCTACGACGGCAAGGGCCAGTGGATTCTTCGCACCGCGGAGGATGTCGCCAAAGCCAAGTCCGAGATGCCTCTCGTCGCCCTTATCCTCGAGCGTTTTGTCCCTTTCACCCGCGAACTCTCCGTTCTCGCGGTCCGCTCCGGCAATGGCGAAACCGCTATCTACCCGCTCGTGGAAAATCATCACCGCAACGGCATCCTCCGCCTGTCTCTCGCGCCCGCCCTGCGTCTTGAGGCCGGCATCCAGCGTTCCGCCGAAAGGGCCGCCCACCGCGTCCTCGAATCCCTGAAATACGTCGGCGTCCTCGCCCTTGAATTCTTTGAACACGACGGAGAACTTCTCGTTAACGAAATGGCTCCGCGCGTCCACAATTCCGGCCATTGGACCATCGAAGGCGCCGTCACCAGCCAGTTTGAGAATCATCTCCGTGCCGTCCTCGGCCTCCCGCTTGGCTCCACGGGACCCGCCGGCTACTGCGCCATGCTCAATCTCATCGGCGACCTCCCTGAATCCGCCGAAGTCCTCGCCGTCCCCGACGCGCACCTCCATCTCTACGGTAAATCCCCCCGCCCCGGCCGCAAACTCGGCCATGTCACCCTCCGCGCCGCCTCCCCCGAACGCCTCGCCCTACGCCTCTCCGAACTCCCCGCCTTCTTCCACCGGCCCGACTTCTGTCTCGACGCCGCCCTAGCCCCCTCCGCCTCCCTCCGCGCCTGAGCGGGCTTTTTACCATTTCGAAGGCCTAGCGCTGTAGCGAACCTTGCATGGTTCAATGGTCGCTTTCCCTCGGGTTGCCGCCCTCTCTTCCGGATGCTACGATTTGGTGTTCCATGACCCCTGCTAACTCCCAACCGAGCAACGCCTCTCGCCCCCGTGTGGGCATCCCCTGGCGCACCAGCGCCGAAGAAGACAAGGCCGCAGCCACAGGTCAGAGGGGGAAGACACAGGATTACGTAGATGCAATAGAAAAAGCTGGAGGCCAGGGGATACCCATTTCCCTGAAGGACGGGGACGCGAGAAAGCACCTAATCTCTGAACTCGATGCCTTTGTTCTTCCTGGTAGCCCTGCAGACCTTGATCCAGCGCTCTACCACGCCGCGCGCAGCGAAGAGACGCACGACGCCGACCCAAATCGGGAGAAAACGGATTTCGCAATCTTGGAGAGCGCTTTCGCTTCCGGCAAACCTGTCCTCGCAATTTGTTATGGCTGCCAGAGCTTGAATGTCCATTTGAAAGGGACGCTGATTCAAGACATTCGCACGATGAAACCAGAGGCGCTGGCTCACGGTCATACCGATCTCCCGCCGGGCGAGCGAAAGGGTGACGCAAAACACGCCGCCAGTTTTGCGCCCGATAGTCGGCTTGCCAGTCTGAATGGGGCGACCGAGGCGGAAATCAACAGCAGCCATCACCAGGCCATCGACAAACCTGGCGAAAAGCTCCGCATTACTGCTCACGCCCGGGATGGCACGATCGAAGGCGTCGAATGGATCGGTGATTCCAACTGGGTCGTGGGAGTTCAATGGCATCCGGAGCGCATGGCGGATGATCTGTTCGCGCAGCGCCTGTTCCAGCAATTCGTCGCTGCCGCGCGCGCCCGCGAGGCCGTCGCTCACAAGGCGTGATCTGGCGGGTTTTTCTATTTTCGATTTTCTAGTTCTACTTTGGGGGCTTGATGATTTCTCTTGCAGGCAAGGCGGCACTCATCACCGGCGGTTCACGCGGCATCGGCGCGGCGGCCGTTAAACTCTTCGCGCAGGCCGGTGCCGACGTGGTTTTCAACTACGTCAAAGCCAAGGACGCCGCGCTGCAGGTCCAGCAGGAAGCCGGCAAGCACGGTACGCGCGTCGAAGCGTTCAAAGCCGACGTCGGCAAGCATGCTGACAATCAGAAGCTTGTCGAGCACACCATCGCGCGGCTTGGCCGGCTGGACATTCTCGTCGCCAACGCCGGAATCTGGAACCTCGAAGATGCTCCCATCGAAAAGATGACCGAAAAGCAATGGGACGACATGATCCGCATCAACCTCAAGAGCGTCTATTCGATCATTCACTTCGCCGTTCCGCAGATGATCAAGCAGAAGTCCGGCAAAATCATCCCGATCAGTTCAACTGCAGGCCAGCGCGGCGAATCCTTCCACACCCACTACGGCGCATCCAAAGGCGGCATCATCAGCCTTACCAAAGGCCTGTCCACGGAACTCGCCCGCCACAACATTCTCGTGAACTCCGTCGCTCCCGGCTGGGTCGCCACCGACATGTCCATTCCCGTGCTGGAGACGAAAGCCGGCCACAAGATGGCTTCCACGGTCATTCCTCTAGGTCGCGCAGCCACTGCAGAAGAAATTGCGGGCCCGATTCTCTTCGTTGCTTCGGACCTGGCCAACTTCATGACCGGCGAGATCATCAATGTAAATGGAGGTTCGATCTTGTGCGGGTAAAGCCCATCCACCTTGCCGTCGTCGCTCTTGTTGCCGTTGCGGTTTTCGCTCCATGCGCTTTCGCGCAGAATCCCGACACTTTGATGCCGGAGCAGAGCGTCGCCAAGGCCAAGCAAATTCTCAACGATCTCATTAACGCGCTGGGTGGGCCGGGCTACACGGAAGTCCGCGAAAGCCAGTGCGAGGGACGCCGCGTGCTTTTCGGCCACAGTGGCGACGTGATCGGCAATATCGGGTTTACCGAGTTCCGCCGCTTTCCGGACAAAGTTCGCACCGAATACATCGGCAAGAGCCACCACAACATCCTCCCCTATTTGATCGGCATCGACGGTTTGGATCTCGCGCACGGCGGCGTGGTCATCACGCTGTATAACGGCGATCACGGCTGGACTTTCGACCGCAGCGGCGTCAACGAATTGCCGGCCGCCTCCATCAGCGAATTCCAGGAGCAGGTCAAGCGCAATGTCGACAATCTTTTGCGGCTGCGGCTCAAGGAGCCGGGCATCGCCATCCGCTTCGGCGGCAACGACACCGTGGACCTCAAGCAAGTGGATTGGGTCGAGATTAGCGACAGCCAGGAGCGCAAGTTTCGGCTGGCCGTTGATCGTTCCACTCATTTCTTGATTCGCAGCGTGGTCATCACCAAAGACGAGGAGAATCAGCAGATCAACGAAGACGTCTCCATCTACTCAAAATATCAGTTGAAAGACAGCGTCTGGACGCCGTTGCAGATTTCGCGGGAACACAACGGGCTCCGTTCCATCCAAATCTTCTATGACACTTGCAAGTACAATCCTGGTTTCTCCGACGACCTCTTCAGCAAAACATCGCTCTCCAAGCAAGGCTCCCAAAACCTCGCGAAAAAGAACAAAAACTGAGGCAGAGAGACCATATTCGCCTCTCTGTTCTTCGTATTTGCCGAGCTACCTAGGCTTACTAAGATTGAACATTACTCGCACTACCCCTCCTGCCGTCTCCGTGTTTCATTTTGTTACATTTTTACCCATTCCTTGACGCATGGAATAGAATGTAACGGTCTAGCGACAGAAAGTACTATGTTTAGCAGCAGTTGCGCTCCACTGTCCCTTGGTACGGCAACTGCATTCATTTTAGTCTCTTAGCCGTCCTTATAGCCGGGTCGGTGGCCCGGCCGCAGAACGAGGAAACGATTTTGAGTAAGAGTGCCCCACATTCCCGCACTCGCCGCTGCTGCATTGGCGGCTTCAGCATGGTCGAATTGGTGGTTTCCATGGCCGTGCTTCTGATTCTGACGGGCCTAGCGATTCCTTCGCTCATGCGCTCGTTTCGGGCGTACCAGCTCAATGACGCCGCTACTCGCCTTGCGGACATGCTGAAATTCACGCGGTTCGAGGCAGTACGCCGGAATAGGCCGGTGTGTTATCTGATGCAACCGAGCGGATCCAATTGGATCCTGGGAACCGACTCAACTTGCGGCGGAACACTTGATGCGAACGGGAAGCAGCAGGTGATCGGCGGATTTGCCACGCTACTTCCGTCCGGGGTGGCCCCCGGTCCAGCGGCTATCACCGCATCCTTGAATGGCGCGGCGCTCATCACGAAGTCCGGTAGCGCGGGGTCGACCACGTTTGATGCGCGTGGCGCTATTCGTGTCGGGGGAATCGTGTCGGCCAACGTCTTTGTGTTTTATATCGGGAGCGCGACCGATCAGGAGTTTGGCTATCGCGCGGTGATTTTGCTTCCTTCAGGAAGCACCCAGATTTGGACGGCTCCCACTGGTGGGCCGTGGCAACAGATCAGCTGAAGCGCGGAATAGAGGCAAAGGTGCAGTTCGCAATTACAACACATCGCAAAGGACAGCGGGGCTTCAGCGTTCTCGAAATGCTGCTCGCCACGGTCATTTTGCTGGTGGGCCTTGTGGCAGTCGCGCAGCTCGCGCCGGTTTCGATGCTTTTGAACTACAGGAATCGCACAGACTCTGCCGCGCTCGTTTTCGCGCAACGCGAACTGGACCAGATACTCGATCAGCCGCTTACGAGAAGTTCTTTTGTCGATGCTCTCGGAAACACTTGCCAGCTTGGCAATGCCGCATCCCTGAACGTAATCCAGGGCAGCAACGTGGTGGTCGTCAACAATCAGCCCCTTATCGTATTCGGCGCGCCTAACCCTCCGCTGGCTCCGACCAATGGCTACGGTTTCACATACCAGGATTCCACCGATCAAACCGAAACCACCTACGACGTGCGGTGGGCCGTTATCATTAGCGGGAACGCTGGCGTCGTTTCCTCTAAACGCTTCATTCTTGGTGTCCAGCAACTCGGAGGCAACGGGTACTTTCAGCCTGTCACTCTCGATACCGTGGTGGGAAGATGAACCGAGCCATCGACGGAACAGCGCAAGTTGGTTTTACGCTTATTGAATTGCTGACCGCTCTTGGTATCTTTCTTATTATTTGTGGTGCGGCCTTCACGCTGCTGAGTTCTTCGCAGCAGCGCTTCAAAACGGAATCCCAAGTCCTGAATTCTTTTCAGGAAGCGCGCCTGGCGATGGACCAGATTGTCCGTGACGTGAATGATTCCGGCTTTCCTCCGCCTGCTTTTAATGGCGGAAACGCCACTCAATTTGCAACCGCTCCTTTTGCCTGGAGCGCCGGCGCCGGTTACCCCGGCGCTCCCTGTACAATCGGCACGGCTGGAGGCGGGACATGTGCAACGGCGACGCCAAACGACACCAGCCCGGGCGATTTCGACCTTATCATTGAGACGAATCCGAATATCCAAGACGCAGGCAGTCAAGTTCAATGGATTCGCTACCAACTGGTTGGGACAACGCTTATGCGCGGGGTGGCCAACAAGGTTGGGGTCGGCGATCCGGACGCAGACACGTCCGCGGCAGGTGTGCTTGTACCCCTGGTGCAAAATGTTGTAAATAATGTATGTCCCCCGCAGATTCCCACGTGCCAGGCGGCATATCCCGGGCTGTTTCCCGGAGGAGCTCCAGTGCCAACCTTCACCTACCTCTGTGACAATCCTCCTTTACCGCAGTTTCCACTTCCGCCAACCATTTCGTGTACATCGGCGGCGGCAGGTGCCAGCAACGCTCCGGCAAACATCCGGGAAGTTACCATCACCTTGATTGTTGCGGCACCACTCCCGGATGCGACGACGGGCATGCCCCGTCTTGTACAATTGACGGGACGCGGCCGCCGCATGAATCCGAACCAGTAGAGGCGAGCTGAAGTGCAATGAAAGCGCAATTTACAAATCGCAAGCGGCGCAGGGAAAGCGGGATAGCCCTGCTCATCCCGATCTTCATTTTGCTGCTGATCAGCGTGGTGGCCATTGCGCTGATTGTATCGTCGGGGACGGAAACTGCAATGGCCGGCAACTACCGGACGGCTACGAGCGCGTACTACGCCGCACTCGCAGGCTTGGAAGAGGGGCGCGGACGGTTGTTGGGAAAAAACTCCGGTTCGTTCAAAAACACTGCACCGGCGGGCTTCATACCCTCGCCCCTTCTCATGGGGCAGCCCGTCTACATCATCAATCCAGTGGGTGGCGAGGTCGTGGCACCGTGGGACTCCGCTTCCGCTTACCCGGATCTTGAATTCAGCACGGAGTTCGGCGCTGCGCCTCCGAACCCTTCGCCTTCCACCAATTCTATTTCCACGGTCGCGGGAGTGCAGGGGCCTCTTTACAAGTGGGTGCGCATCAACGCCATCTCTGAAAAAACAATCAACGTCGACGTCGACGCCGACGGGCTGGACAATACACCGCTCTATTACGACAGCAACCTGTCGAAATTGGCAGCTAATGGCTCCGGCGGGGCCCAACAAGTGCTCGAAATCACGTCTCTTGCAGTTCTGCCCAATGGCAGCCAGAAGATGCTGCAGTACCTAGTCGCCCTCGTCCCAGCCAACATTCCCGGCTTCCCATCTGGTTTGACCTTTCCCGCGACCCTGACGCTTGCAGGAAGTTCAACCCCCGGCTTCGGTGTGGCCTTTACTCCCCCGACCTCGAGCACCTCCTACTTGATAAGCGGGGTTGATCTAAGTGTCCCCTATTGCACTGCTGGCACGCCAGTCCATGCCATCGGCGTCGTCTTCGACAGCGCAGACGTCGCACACGTAAAGAATGGCGGAAACGGCAGCAGCGGGATCCCCATAGATATCCTTCCGTCGCACACGGACATGACGCTCAAGTACGATGGCAGCGGGCCCACCCCTGATGTCTTCGATGTTAGTGCCTTGTTTCCCCCCACTCTTCAAACCCCCAGCAAACTCGACAATCTCGCGCAGAGCATCATGGCCAATGCGGATGTAACCATCGCTCCCGCTGGCGGTACCGCTTATGGATCGGACTTGACGCCGCTGTTGTTGTCTGGATCCAACCCTACGGGGATGTCTTCGACGAACCCCTTGACGATAGTCGTCAAGGGAGATTTGGATTTGAATGCTTGGAATAACGTCGGTTACGGGCTTCTGCTTGTGACCGGCAATTTGAACTACGATCCAGACGCCACTTGGAAGGGAATAGTCTTGGTAATCGGAAAAGGCACGGTGACCGGCACGAAAGGCGGTCCCGGTGAATTCGACGGGGCCTTCTTTGTGGCCAAGACGCGCGACGCGTCAGGAGCCCTGCTGCCCGATCCCGATCTCGGCAAGGCAACCGTTCTTTTCGGCTCCAACATGGGTTCTGTTGGCATGAAGTACAGCAGTTGCTGGGTCAAAGCCGCACAGCCTACCGGCAGCTTCAAGATCCTCGCTTTTCACGAACTCACGCAATAAGCATTTCTGCATACCGAAGCATTCCTAAATCAGTTTTTCCACAACACAGCCTTGGGCGTGGATGGGGTTCCGGCAGTGAAGACCGTGCTTCTCTCATTTTGGCGCTCGGAGTCGTGGGGCGCTATAATGACCGGATGCGGAATCGCCAGGAAAGCACACTGATACATGGCACAACGGTGCTGTGCGTGCGCAAGGACAACAAGGTGGTGCTGATCGCCGATGGCCAAGTGACCATGGGCGATCACGTGATGAAGCACACGGCGCGGAAGACGCGGCGTCTCTACAACGACAAGGTTGTGGCTGGTTTTGCCGGTTCCACGGCCGACGCGATTACGCTTTTTGAACGGTTCGAGGGGAAGCTTCAGGAGTCTTCGGGCAATCTGCAGAAAGCCGCAGTGGAGCTGGCCAAGGAGTGGCGTAAGGACCGCGCGCTTCGCCATCTGGAAGCGCTGCTCATTGTTGCGGACACCAAGGGCACTTTCATTCTTTCCGGCAATGGTGACGTGATCGAGCCGGACGACGGACTTGTGGCAATCGGATCGGGTGGCACGTATGCTTTGGCTGCGGCGCGCGCGTTGCTGAAGCATTCGAAACTCACAGCGAAAGATTTGGCGATGGAGGCCATGCGCATCGCCAGCGAAATTTGCATTTTCACCAACGCGAATTTTACTGTTGAAGAGCTCTAGGGATCGGGCGGGAAAACACGCCAAGCTATTTTCGCGCATCAAAGGAACTGAGCAACTCATGACCAGCAAGTCCGAAAAAGAATTAGTTTACGCTCCGGGAGGGAACGGCGCGGAGCCGGTCGAGGGGCAGGAACTTCTCCCGGCGCTTGACGACATGACGCCACGCGAAATCGTGGTGGAGCTCGACAAGTACATCGTCGGGCAGAATGCCGCCAAGCGCGCTGTCGCCGTAGCTCTGCGCAACCGCGTCCGCCGCCAGAAGCTGCCGCCGGAAATCGCCGAAGACGTTTTGCCCAAAAATATTCTAATGATTGGACCTACTGGCGTCGGCAAAACGGAAATCGCGCGCCGCTTGGCGCGGCTTGCCGGCTGTCCGTTCGTCAAGGTGGAGGCTTCCAAGTACACAGAAGTCGGTTACGTCGGCCGCGATGTGGAGTCGATGGTGCGCGACCTTGTCGAAACCTCCATCGACATGATCCGCGAAGAGAAACTTGACGAAGTCGCCGACCGCGCCGAGCAAGCCGCGGAAGAACGCGTGCTCGATCTGCTGCTTCCGCCCCCGCCTCCTCCGGCGCCCGGCACTCCGGAAGGCGAGGTTGCCGCGCAGCGCGAGCAGACGCAGCGCACGCGCGAAAAGCTTCGCGTCCAGCTCCGCGAAGGCAAGCTGGACCAGCGCATGGTGGATCTGGAGGTCCGCGAGCGCGCCATGCCGTCGTTTGAAATCGTCTCCAACCAGGGCGTCGATGAAATGGACGTCGGCAAGCTGCAGGACATGTTCTCCGGCATGTTCGGGCAACAAAAGAAAAAGCGCAAAATGAGCGTGGCCGACGCTTTCGAGTATTTGATTCAGGAAGAAGAAAACAAGCTGCTGGACATGGACCAGGTCACGCGCGTGGCCGTGGAGCGCGCCGAGCAGATGGGCATTATCTTTATCGACGAAATCGACAAAGTAGCCGGGCGCGAATCCGGCCACGGACCTGACGTTTCACGCGAAGGGGTGCAGCGCGACATTCTTCCAATCATTGAAGGAACGACCGTCAACACGCGCTACGGGATGATTCGCACTGATCACATTCTCTTCATCGCGGCGGGCGCGTTTCACGTGACCAAGCCGTCCGACTTGATCCCCGAGCTTCAGGGCCGGCTGCCCATCCGCGTGGAGCTGCAATCGCTGAAGGAAGAAGATTTCATCCGCATTCTGACGGAGCCGAAGAACGCGCTGATCAAGCAGTACGTCGCGCTGCTGGAAACCGAAGGCGTCAAGCTCAACATCACTGAGGACGCCGTCGCCGCCGTTGCGCGCTTCGCCACGAGCGTGAACGAGCAGACCGAAAACATCGGCGCCCGCCGTCTGCACACCATTCTTGAAAAAGTGCTGGACGAAATTTCGTTTGAAGCGCCTGACCTCAAAAAAAAGAATGTGAAGGTAGACGCCGCTTACGTCACCAAGCAGCTTGCGGACATCGTTAAGAACCAGGACCTGAGCCGCTACATCCTGTAGTTCCTGATATTGGAAAATGGAAAATCGAAAAGGGACGAGAACATCCATCGAAAAACGCCCGCCGCACTCTTTCTATTTTCTGTTTTCCATTTTCTTGTTGGCGGGTGGGTGCGGTGCACCCGGCGAGCCCGTTCCACCGACGCCGCCGGTTCCCGTTGCGATCAAGGATCTGGCGGCGCACCAGATTGGAGATGGCGTCCAATTGGCCTTCACGCTTTCCACGAACTCCGTTACCGGTGATCGGCTTTCCGAACCGCCGGCGGTCGAAATCCTTCGCGGCGTCAACCGGCCTGACGGCACACCCGATGCAAAGTCGTTCCGCATTGTCGATACAATTCCAGGCGCTCTGGTGACGGACTTCGTCACACAAAAGCGCGTGGAGTATATAGATGTCATTTCACCACGAGACCCGGAAACGGGTGCGGGCGCTACTCTCGTCTATCGCGTGCGCACGCGAGCTTCTAGGAAACGCGGCTCCGCAGATTCAAATACTGTTTTCGTGCAAGTCGCTCCTGTACCGCAAAAAATTCCTGCGGTAGAGAGCAGGGTGACGGAATCGGCGATCGAATTGAGCTGGGCCGCGCCAACGACTATGTCGTCAGGAGCACCGCTGACCGTGCCGCTCAGCTATCACGTTTATCGCGCCGAAGTAGATCCGGCGGCGCTTAAGGCTGACGAGGATAAGCATTCGCTCGCGGAGTTCAAATCGCCGCCGGTGCTCTTGGCCACGACGAACACGCCGAGTTACCAGGAAACAGCATTCGAATTCGGCAAGTCGTACCTTTATTTCGTCCGAAGCGTCCTAACCGCGAATGAGATTGCGCTCGAATCCAGCGATTCCCAACACGTCGTAATCACTCCACGCGACATCTTTCCTCCTGCCACGCCGCAGGGTCTCGTGGCCGCATTGCTCGCCAGCTCGGCTGCTGGCACGCTTGTAGTAGAGCTCTCCTGGTCCATCAATCTTGAAACCGACCTGGCAGGCTACCGCGTCTATAGAAGTGAGCAGGAAGGCACAAGGGGACAGCTGGTGAATCCCGATTTGTTGCCCACGCCTGCGGTTCGTGATACCTCTGTAGAGCCCGGCCACCGCTATTGGTACACCGTGACTGCTGTAGACCGCGCGGGAAACGAAAGCCCGCCGTGCGCGCCGGTCGCGGTCGAGGTCACGCAACCATCGCCGTAGATCCGGGTTAAACGGTTGCACGCGTCTTGGGAGCCCAGCACGTTATGTTGGTACGTCCGCATTTGCCCGGCTATCGTTGGTTCCATGTTTTCCGCAACGCGGCGATCCGCACCGGCGTCTATGTTGGCGTTTGTCTGACTCTGGTATTCACCGCATGGCTGGTGATTGCCAATCACGCGCCGTTTCTGGATCGCTTTGCGATGGAACGCAATATCGCCGCGGCGGCAATTCTTTGCTTTCTTGCCGCGATTCCTGTCTTTCGGTTTTTACGCTGGCCAGGCCATCTCCTGGCATCGGGCCTTCTTGGCTGGCTGATTTTCAGCGTGAGTTATCGCGCGCTCTGCTTCATATTCCGTGGTCTCAGCAACAGGC
>WNFA01005901.1_pt1 | contig 12473 bp, 9 predicted proteins | sample 5400481 | NCBI WGS metagenome assembly WNFA01 (sample SAMN13153340, study PRJNA577476) | soil metagenome | isolation source: 120 cm saprolite under Douglas fir tree site 2 hole 1 replicate 2 | place: USA:California | collected 2015-04-18
CGGAGGCTTTCTGCAGGGGAATGGCAGAAAGATTGGGCGGCAGAGTGATCTCGGGTTCGGTCTGACGGCTGCGGGCCTCTCCGCCTTGCCTGCGGGCGGCGGCTTGTTTGCTCTTCTGGCCGGGATCGTGGAAAAAACAATAGGCCTTGCCGGTCTGGGGATCGGCCTGGCAGCGGCTGCCGATTTTGCTGATGTACTGGCAGCGGGGCTTTTTGTTGGGAGTTTCAATGTTGTTCATATCGACCTCTTAATATCTACAGAGACAGGATGGCATGAAATCAACGGTATGGGGCGGTTTGATATCACTCCCTTGACAATTTACGATTTGCGATTTGCGATTTTCGATTTACGATTTACGTTATTACTCCCACACAGGCTTGATGTGGTGAAGGCTAGAACCTGGATAAATGCTTACGGTCCCACCAAAAACGTTTTTAGATACTCAGATTATCTCCGATGTCGAAAGAGGAGCTATTTCGTCGAGTGATTGGGAACGGGCTAAGTCTTATCTTCGTCGTTTGCGCTTGTTGCTTGCCCCTGGCCCTCCATCTGAGGTTTTCGATTTCATACGCTACTTTTATGCTCGGGAATTGGGGTTGAATATTCAAAGGCCTCCTCACCTTGAAGATGACTTTCTCAATGTAATTGCATTGATACTGGCGGCACCGTCGAAAGCGGCACTGTTGGATGGATTTACGCATCCAAAAAACTCTCAGCAGACCGTCAAAATACGCATTGATAGATTTATCGAGGAAAATCAGCAGCTTAAGAGGCCGTATATTGATTCGTTGGAACAATTAAAAAAGTTGGGCAAGATCAGAATTTCGCCGGATGAATGGGCTGCCAATTTATTGAGATTTTCCGGTGTTGTAGATCCTAATGATCTCACAAAGAGAAAGATCGCAGAGAATCTATTCGCGGCATATGAATTTGAAATGGTTGTGCTCGATCTCGTGCGAAATCGGAATTTTAGCATCGAAAAAAACATATCTGACCAAGTCGATGGCCAGCAGCTTTACTACCTCTGCGACCCTAATACTGTATTTATCACTAATGACTCCGATTTTAAGAATCGTATAAAGGGAGCTCAAGCAAAGCGCATCAAAACGCTCGCAGAATTGCTGGACTGCGCCGAAGAAAAATCGTTGCTGCTTTAAGATAACAATGTTCCATTAGATTGGAGCTCAACTCATGAGAGAAAGCTATTTACCGCCGATTTGGCTGGTTGCTCAAGATCACCTTCCCGCCCCAGCGCGCGACCTGATAACTAATAACCTCCCGAACGGGAACAGGGACGCTATCCATCTCCGTCCACAGAAAAACCCGGGTAGGCGAGTGCCAGAGCCTGGTGAAGCTCTCATTATTCTCGAAAATCGGCGGGGCATCGGGAAACAGCGAGCCGTACCAGAGATTGTGCGTGGCTTTGAGCACGTGCACCTGGCGGCCGGTGTAGAAATTCATGGTCGAGCCTTCTTCGTATTCTCCGTTGATCACAATCACATCGCCCGGTTTGTACTGGTGCTCCACCGCCAGGGCAAGCTGCTTGGATGAGATGACCGGCTCAAAGATGGTGAATCCCTGCAAGGCGCAGGCGAGCATGCCGACCATCATGACTGCCAGTGAAAGATTTGCCAGGAGCGGCTTGCATCGTCTGCGGAAGAAAAGGCTGGCGGCGCTGCCCAGGAACAGCGCTATCCCCGTTCCCATCAGGGGAATGCGAAATGCGCCTAACGCCTGCGGCGTGAGGTCAAGAAAGTGTCCGAAAGAAAGCGCATAACGCGAAGGGTCGCGGCGCAGCAGGTCGGCGATGTCATAACCCGGCGCTGGCGGGCTGGCCATGGTTCCGAGCGCTGCGGTAGCAACAAACACGGCACAGCCAATGCCAAAAAAGATCCACGCTGAAATCAGTCCGCTTTTTTGCGGACCATTGATCTGCGATTCGCGGCCCAGCCAGGCGCCAATCAACAGCGCCAAGGCAGGCAGGGCCGGGAGCACGTAGTATTCCTGCCGCGTGGAAAAACTGAAAAACAGCATGATCAGCGCCGGCCACAAGGCGAAAAGCAGGGTTGCCTGCGACTCGAGCGCGGGGCCGCCTTGAGAACCTTTCCCGGTGTCTTTTTTCCCGGTATCTTTCCAGAAATTCTTCCATGCCTGGCGCACGCGGGCGACGGCTTGCGGCAGGAACGCACTCCAGGGGAGCAGCCAGATCAGCAGCAATCCCCAGAAGAGCAGCAAGGGAACGGTGTCGTAATCTTTGGGATAGCGCGTGCCGATATAGCGCTTGAAGTGTTCATTGACAAAATAAAACCACAGGAAGCCTTTGGCCTGGCCGGCCGGTGGATTGGCCAATCCCGCGAGAATGTGCCAGGGAGCGGCGATGGCAAGAAAGATCAGCGCGCTCGAAGCCAGTCGCATGCGCAACAGATGACGCAGATTCTTGGTCAGAAGCAGATACAAGAAAATGATTGCCCCGGGAAAGACAATGCCAATCAATCCCTTGGCCAGCACCATCAGGGCGGCGCACACCGCCGGGCCCCAGCAGGCAAGCCGGGAGGGGCGAGGCTCGTTCACTCCCAGCAAAAAAAAGCCAAGGGCGGCAGCCAGCAACAGACCGACGATCAAATCAGGAATAAAAAATCTCGTATATATAAAAGGACCGAACGAGGTCACGATGATAAGCGCGGCGTAGAAGCCCGCCCTGGAGCCGTACACCCAGCTTCCTAACCGGTAGAGAACCAGGGCCAGCGCCAGCGCTGCCAGAGTGAGTGGCAGGCGCGTGCTCCATTCGGAAGCTCCGAAGAGCTTATAGCTGAGCGCAACTGCCCAGTACTGCAACGGTGCCTTCTCCAGGTAGCGCACGCCGTTTGCGTAGAGCGTTACCCAATCGTGCCGCGTCAGCATCTCGCGCGCAGCCTCGGCGTGCACGGTATCAGCATCGTCGAGCAGCGCCGGACGGAAGAGCCCCGGCACGTAGATCGCCGCCCAAAACAAGACAATCAATACCACCCAAAATACAGTCTGGCGCGTTGTTGAGGAAGATTCCGCTGCGGCTGAGGAATCCAGGTCGGCAATGTCGGGCGAAAGAGTGCTCAAGAGGAATTCGACGGGCCTTTCTGGGTTTTAGCGATTCCTATCGATTATATAGAAGCTAGGAGAAGCTCCAAGCTGTAAGCCGGGCGAAGTACTTCGAAATAGGGGGATTACCTTAATCAGAACCAGATGCATAGTCATCATTCTTTTCCTGCATGCCGCAGCTCAAAGGGCGGGGCTGAAAGCCCAAAATTCTCTAAACCTTTCCCCCGGCCTGAAGGCCGGGGCTCCCACCGTGCCAAATTGGGCAAAAAACGGACCCCTGGTAAAGATTTTGTTTGCTTTGCGTGTGTTTTGGCAGCAAAATGAAGCTCCCAGTTTAAAGGATTTTCAACCTAAAGATAGCCCAGTGACCCCGCAGCTCTCCATGTTGCATCTGCTGTTAGTCTTAGAGGGATTACTTACCCTATTCCTCATCCTGATTTTTTCCACCATTGTTCGCTCGTATCAGAGTCAGAATGCATTTTTCCGCTGGTGGGTCCAGGCCTGGTTGGCGTTTGCAGTTTTTCTGGGAGCAAGCGCTTTGGCCTTTCAATTTCCTGAGTCTTCTCCTGTTCGTCTGCTCCTGGCCACTGTAGCCACAGTGGCGGGCTTCCTGGAGCCGATTTACTTATTTTACGGCGCGAGAAGCTTTGCCAATCCGGATGATCAGGGTGGATGGCTTCGGGTTACTGTGTTCGCTCTGCTAGCCGCGCTGGGCGTTTGCGCGCTCCCCTTTTTCGAAAAAAGCCAGCTTTTCAGCATTTCCATTCGCGCCATCCCACGGCAGATGCTGCTGGGTGGCGCCTTCTGGTATTGCGCCTGGATTTTCTGGTCGCGGCGAAAACAGGAGGGCGCAACGGTTAAAGTGCTGGCTGCTTCCTGCTTCCTCTGGGGCGCCAACGTGCTCTTCCTCTTCGGCTACAGTCTAATTGCCCTCATCCGTCGCGATTCTTCATTGCCCTCTATGTTTCTTGGCTCCGACCTTCCCTTTGAGGGTTCAGGGTTCTTTCTCAATCTTTTCGCCGAATTCGGCATGGCCCTGGGGACCATCATGCTGCTGGCAAAACAGCAGAAGCAGTCGCAGATGCAATTGTCTGAGAGCGAGGCGGAAATCCGCTTGCTGGTAGAGCAACAGCCGGCGGTGCTCTGGACTGTGGACCGTGACCTTCGTTTTGTATCGACCCAAGGCTCGGGACTGGCTGCCGTGGGCCTGCAAGCGGGAGCCGGCGTTGGCACTACTCTATTTGAATACCTGAAGACCGACGATCCTACGTATCTGCCTATCGCCTGCACTTTGCGCGCCCTGAAGGGCGAAGAAAGCTCCTATGAAATGCCCTGGAGAAGGCGCGTCTTTGAAACGCACGTGCGGCCTCTGCGCGATGAGAAGGGGAACATTACCGGGGCGTTCGGCATTTCCACCGATGTCACCGAACGCAAGCAGACCGAACACACCTTGCGGGCCAGTGAAGCCAATTACCGCATGCTCATGGAGCAGGCTTCCGACGCCATTCTGATCATCGACCACTCCGGCAGATTCCTGGAAGTCAACTCCCAACTCTGCAAAATGCTTGGCTACAGCCGCCAGGAGTTCTTGCAGATGAACACCAAAGATATCCTGGCGCCGGAAGATTACCAGCGTTACCTCAGGCAGATCCCGGGAATGCAGCCGGGCAGCAGCTTGCGGGTCGAGCGCAGGTTGCGGCATAAGAATGGAAACACCGTGTTGGTGGAGTCGTCAATCAAGGCGCTGCATGACGGCCGCATCCTTTCGATTGTGCGCGATGTGACCACGCGCAAGCAGGCGGAAGAATCATTGCGCCTGAGTGAAGAGCGTTACCGCTCCCTGGTGCAGCAATCTTCGGAAGGTATTTTTGTCTTTGATCCTTACAACATGCGCATTCAGGAAGCCAACGCCGCCATGCTGGCGATGCTGGGCTATCGTCCGGACGAGATTACGCAGATGAAGCTTTACGACGTGGTTGCAGAGAGCCCCGCCAGTATTGATGACAATGTGAAGAAGACTTTGCGCGACGGCCGCTTTCAAATTGCCAATCGCCGCTACCGGAGAAAAGACGGCTCCCTGATTGACGTGGAAGTCCGGGGCACCGTCATTCACTACGGGCGTTCTGAACTGGTGCTGGGGAATGTGGTCGATTTGACCGAACGCAAAAGCACCGAGTTCGAATTGCAGATGATCACCGAGCAACTGCGCACCGTCAGCTCTGCCATGACCGAGTTTCTCGGGACCGGCAACTGGAACGACGCCAGCCGCATTCTGCTGCACGGCGCGCTCACCCAGACTCAAAGCCAGTATGGTCTTGTGGGAGTGGTGATTGAAAACGAGTTGCGTGTGCTTGCCCACGATGGCATTGCCTGGGAGCAGGAGACCAACCGGCAGTTCTTCGAGGCGGCGCTCGAAGGCTACAGGACATTGGGTTATCTTCCCCTTCCTAACCTGGAAAACCTGTTTGGCCGCGTCGTCACTTCAGGCAATACAATTATCTCCAACAATCCCGCCTCTGATCCGCAGGCGGCAGGCAATCTGCCGCTGGGCCACCCTGCTTTAAAGAATTTCCTGGGCGTTCCTATCCGCAAAGAAGCAGCGGTGGTGGGCATGATCGCCGTGGCCAACCGGCCGGGAGGATTCAGCGTCGTGGAGCAGCAAAAAATCGAAGCGCTGGTAGGCGCGGTAGGAGTGCTTTACGACAGCTACCGGCGCTCTCTGCAGGAGGAGTTGCTGCTTGAGCATAAACATAAAGCGCAGCAAGAGCAGGCCAAGCTTCACCTGGCTGTGAAGCATGCCGCCGACGAGTGGCGTCTCACCTTTGATGCCATTCAATTCCCCATTTTCATGGTCGATCAACAGGCAATCGTGGTACGGCTGAATCACGCTGCGCGTGACTTAACGGGGAAGAATTTCACAGAGCTGCTGGGCAAATCTCTGCGCTCCTATGGGGAGAACCAGCCCTGGATTGCGGCCGCCGAGACGGTGCAGGGCATCGGAGCCGACCGCGAGCGTCCCAAGACTTTGCAGACCTACGATGAATTCAGCGGCAGGACCTGGGACCTGCTGGTCCACCTGGCGCCCGATATGGGCGCAGACGCCAAACTTGACCGTTTCATCGTGGCTTTGCGCGACATCACGCCCATGGTTGAACTGCAGGAATCCCTGCGCCGCAGCGAAACCATGTCTACCATGGGCGCGCTAGTGGCCGGCGTGGCCCATGAAGTGCGCAATCCCCTTTTTTGCATCTCTGCCACGCTCGATGCCCTTGAGGCCAAGTTCGACAAGATAGAAGGGCAGGAACAGTATCTCAACGTGCTGAAACGTGAGATCAAGCGGCTCAACGACCTGATGAGCGAGTTGCTCGAGTATGGCAAGCCCGCCAAGCTGGAATTGGTGGAGGAATCGTTGCATGCGGTGATTGATCGCGCCATCCAGAATTGTTCCATGCTTGCCGAGCAATCGCAGGTGCAGGTGGTAAATGCGGCCGACTTGCGCAACGTGGTGATGCACATGGACCAGCTTCGAATGACGGAGGTATTCCAGAACATCATTGACAACGCCATCCGGCACTCACCCGCGGGCGCTGTGGTCAACATCCGGGCGCAGCAGTGGCAGACCAATGGCCAGCCCTGGGTCTCCTGCTTCGTTGAAGACAACGGACCGGGCATCCGGGATGTCGATTTGCCCAAGATCTTCCAGCCTTTTTTTACCAAGCGGCGAGGTGGCACAGGGTTGGGATTGCCGATCGTGCAGCGCATCGTAGAAGCCCACGGGGGGAAGGTCGTGGCCTTCAACCAACCCCAAGGAGGCGCTGTCCTGCGGGTGAGCTTGCCATATTCGGTGCCCCAGTACTTTGTGACAAAGGCATGACAAAAGTAAGCTGGACATTCCGCTCAATCTCAGTTAAAAGATTTACATTTCCGTTTCAGGCTTCCCCAGGGGATTGAAACCCAACAATGGCCAGAAATCGAATTCTGATCGTGGATGATGAATCCGGAATCCGTTTCGGTATCCGCAATTTTTTGGATGCGCACGGCTTTGACGTAACCGAGGCGGAAAACTGCAAGTCCGCTCTGGAGATGTTCCGCAGCGCGCCCTCAGACCTCGTCCTCGTGGATTATTCCCTACCCGATGGCAACGCCCTTGAGCTGCTGCCCCGCCTCAAAGAAATCAACGCCGCCCTGCCGGTGGTGGTCCTGACCGGCCATGGAAGCATTGACCTGGCGGTGCGCGCCATCAAAGAGGGCGCGGAACAGTTCATCACCAAGCCGGTTGAACTGCCTGCATTGCTGGTCGTATTGCAGAGAGTTCTGGAAAATCAGCGCAGCCGCCGTAAAGAGATGGCCGGCAAGTCGCGCCAGTCGCGGCGCGAGATCAATCCTTTTATTGGTTCCAGCCAGTTGATCCACCAATTGGAAGAGGAAGCCAAAAAGGTCGCGGCCACGGAAAGCCCGGTGCTGATTCAGGGAGAGACCGGGGCAGGAAAAAGCGTGCTGGCCGCATGGCTACACCAGAGTTCCACGCGTGCAGACGAGGCTTTTGTAGACCTGAATTGCGCCGGCTTAAGCCGCGAGTTTCTGGAAACCGAATTGTTCGGGCACGAAAAAGGCGCCTTTACCGGCGCTATTGCCGCCTAGAGTGGATTCCTGGAAGTTGCCCACAAAGGAACCGTCTTCCTCGATGAAATCGGCGACGTTGATATGCAGGTGCAACCCAAGCTGTTGAAGGTGCTGGAAGAAAAACGCTTCCGCCGTTTGGGCGAGGTCCGCGACCGGGTGGTTGATATTCGCCTCATTGCCGCTACCCATCAGAACTTGCGCAATATGGTGGTGGAAAAACGCTTTCGCGAGGACCTTTTCTTCCGCATTAACACACTGCCCCTGCGCGTCCCCGGGTTGCGCGAACGCCCCGAGGATATCCCGCTGCTGGCCGAACATATGCTGGAAGCGCTTGCCCTGGATCGCGGACGCGATGAATCTCATCTTTCGCCGGAGGCGGTGGATGCCATCCGCCGTTATCCTTGGCCAGGTAATATCCGCGAGCTGCGCAATGTGCTGGAACGGGCCGTGCTGCTCAGCGAGAAAAACCTTCTTCAACCTCAAGACCTGAAATTAGAGGCCGCTGTGCTGCCCCTACAACCCACGCCTTCGCCGGGCGATAACGGCGAAGTCTATTCTTCCAATCTGACTTTGGAAGAGGTCGAGCGCAGGCATATTGAGCTGGTTTTACGCGAGGAAAAAGGAAAGGTAGAAGCCGCCGCCAAGCGCCTCGGCATCCCTAGAAGCTCCCTCTATAACATGGTAAAACGTTATCAGATTCCCTTGTCCAGACTTTAGAAACTGTTTGTCCAAGAGCTAGATTCGAGAGCCTTGTAAGACCATTTCTCCAATCCAGATGACTCCGATAAGCCTTGTGTTTTCAATTACTTACTGCAATACCCCGCCCTTCCCATTTTGGCTTAGGACGTGCATTACTTTGTTTGATGCCCCGGAAGATGCTTGTAGTAGATGACGAGGAACCTATCCTTTTTGCCATGCGTGAGTACTTCACCACGTGCGGCTACGAGGTGGACTGCGCCCGGGAGCTGGAAGAGGCTGAAGCCTTAATTTCCAACATGGAATACGCCCTGGTGATCGCCGATATGCGGTTGACCGGCATTCAGGGGGCAGAAGGGCTGGAATTAGTCGCTTTTGTACGCCAACGTTGTTTTTCCGCCCGCGTCATCATTATGACCGCCTATGGCACGGCCGAGGCCGAAGGTGAAGCCCGGCGTTTGGGCGTTGATTCTTTTCTGCACAAGCCGCAACCCCTTCCTGAAGTCGCGCAAATCGTGGAGAACCTATTAGGAAACAAAGTATGCGCATGAAGGAGCTCTCTGGCTTGAACGCCATTCTTGGGCCTGGTGGGTTGACGGCGCGTTTTCAGCCCGTTATTGCCCTCAGTCCGAGCGGCCCTGCGCTACATGCTCTCGAAAGTCTGATGCGGGGCCCCAGCGGGACGAACCTCGAAACCGCTGATGTGCTCTTCGAATATGTGCGCCTCAAGCACGAAGAGAGCACGGTGGACCGGGCCTGCGTGCAAACAGCCTTGCAGGCCGCGGCGCGGCTGCCGGCAGGCCTGCGCATTTCCATCAATGTTCATGCCTCGACCTTGGGACGCGACAGCGACTTCATCTCCTTCCTGGCGCGTACGGCGGATGAGAACGGCATTCCGCTCACACAACTGGTGATTGAGATCGTGGAACAAAAACCTTTCTGGGAAACCAGTCTGCAGGATGCCCTGAACCGCTTGCGCCAGCTTTCCGTCAGTATTGCTCTCGACGATGTAGGCTTGGGTTATTCGAACTATCGCATGATGCTCGATTGCAAGCCCGATTATTTCAAAATTGATTCTTACGTTGTGCGCGGCTCGCACAATGATCTTTATCGCAAAGCGGTGCTTTGCTCGATCGCGCAGTTGGCGGCAAAATTTAATGCCCAGGTCGTAGCCGAAGGCGTGGAAGACGCAGAGGACCTGGAAGCCGTCGCAGAGGCCGGCATCGGCCTTACCCAAGGCTACTACTTCTCGAAGCCTCTGACAGTCGAGGAATTCCTCGCCAGCGATTGGGCGCATTTTTCTCCCGCGCCGGTGCAGCCAGCCAGCCAGATTTCTTTGCCCGCAGTCTCTTGAGCTTTTCCGCCGTCCTGCTCTGGAACGTTTTTACAAGGCTCACATGCGATACTGGATGGGTAACACAAACTTGTGTGCATTCCCACTTAATTAAAAACTAAAGGTCTCATTTGCTACGAGCTTTCTTTATTGCACTCTCGCAAAGCCGGTTTTTGCGCGCAATGGCAGAGAAGTCTTCCCTGGGGCGCAGGCTCTCGCGGCGCTTTGTTGCCGGCACCGGAATGGAAGACGTGTTGCAGGCCACCCAGGAAGTGAACAGTGGTGGCTGTTCCGTAAGCGTGGACAATCTTGGCGAGAATGTGGCCAGCCGCGAAGAAGTGCAGCGCCACTCCGAGCTTTATCACTGCTTGCTCGATGAGATTGCGGCGCGCAGCCTCAACGCCAATGTCAGCGTGAAGCTTACGCAAATGGGCCTCGATGTAGATGAGAAGCTGGCGCGTGACGTAACCAATGGCCTGGTTGAACACGCCGTCCGAGACAATAACTTTGTGCGCGTGGATATGGAAGGCTCGCCTTACACGCAACGCACTCTGGATTTCGTACGCGAGTTGCACGGCAAAGACGGCCATCAGGGGCGCGTGGGCGCGGTCATCCAGGCCTACATGCGGCGCAGCGAAAGCGACGTCGAGCAACTACTGCGCGAGCGAATCCGCATCCGCTTGTGCAAGGGCGCTTACAAGGAACCGCCCGAACTGGCTTTCCAGAAAATGCCTGAGGTCAACGAGAATTACATCCGGCTGATGAAGATGCTGCTTACCAGCGGTGTCTATCACGGCATCGCCACCCACGACGAGAAGATGATTACAGCGACTTTGGAATTTGCCAAAGCGCATAGCGTTTCGCCTGATGCCTTCGAGTTCCAGATGCTCTATGGCATTCGCCGTGATCTGCAGCGCAAGCTGGTGCAAGGCGGAGTGGTATCCGTATTTCATGCGGCGCCTGGCGGAACGGCCCGCCAATGCGCTGTTTGTCCTGAAAAACCTGCTTAAATAATTAATGATGAGCGCGCATGGCTGTCGCGTTCACTGCCGCCGCTTCGGATATGGAAGCTCTCAATGCCTGCGGATTGTGTAAGATACCCCTATGTCGCCCCAGAGGAACAATGCTCCGGCTGCGGCACTGGCAGAATTTTCCGCGCTGGTCAACAGGAGCATTGAAGACGAGCGTATCGACTTGGCGCGCGCTGCCCTGGCCATTGCCCGCACGGAGTATCCGCAGCTTGATCCTGATTCTTACCTGGCGCGCCTGCAGGGGCTGGCGCAGCGGGTGCGGGCCCGTTTGACGCGCAATCCCGCCCCGCCTGAGACGATTGCAGCACTCAACGCCGTGCTCTTCGAGGAAGAGCGCTTCCGCGGCAACGTGGCGGACTACTACGATCCCCGCAACTCATTCTTGAACGAAGTGCTCGACCGCAAGTTGGGCATTCCCATCACTCTGGCGCTGGTTTATGAAGAGGTGGCACGGCGCATCGGGCTGCCGCTCTTCGGCGTAGGTATGCCGGGCCATTTCCTGCTGAAACACTATGATGTGGATGGGGGCCAAGTCATCCTTGATCCATTTCACAGCGGGGCTTTGCTGACGCTGCAGGAGTGCCAGCAGAGGCTCGACCAGATTTACTCAGGACAGATGCAGTTGCAATCCGAATTCCTTTCCAGCGTCAGCCGCCGCCGCTGGCTCACGCGGCTGCTGAATAACCTGAAGACAATTTATCTCTCAGGACGGAATTTTCGTAAGGCGCTGGTCATGGCGGACCTGATCCTGGCGATTTATCCCCGCTCTCCGGAAGATGTGAAGCAACGCGCCGCGCTGCGCTACAACCTGGGACAGATGCGCAATGCGTTGCTGGACTTCGAGGATTACCTCAAGATGCTGCCCGAGGCGTCAGATGCTGACGATATCCGGGCGGTGATCCTCTCCATTCGACGCAATTTAGCCAGTAGAAACTAATCCTCTGGATATTGATCCCTGGTGCTGATTCATCCCCTGTCCTGCGCGGCTTGTTCTTCGAGCTTGGTGCGGCTGAGCCGGGCAGGTTCGAAGGCAGGATCGAGGTTGCAGGCTTCCACCATAAAAGCGAGGGCCTCAGAAGGGCGGCCTAGGGCCATAGAACACAGCCCCAGGTTGTAACTGGTGGCAGCCGAGGCTCCGAGTATCTGCTGTGATGCCTTGAGCAGGGACATCGCCTCTTCGTAGAAACGCAGTTCGAGCAGGATGACGCCACATTGGAAGGCAATGACATTTTCACCCGGACTCACAGGATAGTGATTGGCCCAGACGCGCATGACAGCATCGTGGAGGTCGTTGCGCTCAGCAACAACATTACGGAGCTGGCGCGCGAGGATGGGAAACATACGCATCAGAGCTATGGGATCCCAGCGGGTGAGCCTCAGTGTTGACAGTATCTGGGGCACTGACATCTCTTCCATGTGGGCATTGAGCCAGGCCAGCAGCGTAAAGACGTCATCGGGGCCAATGGCTGCCTGCACCTCGTAGTAGGCTTTCCGGGTTGCCGAAAACTGATCGCCCCGCCCTCCCTGGAGAAACGCACAGATATTCAAGCTCGTGAAATGCTTGTCGGGTGTGAGCGCCTCGCCACCGTCAGCCTCGAAATATTTGCCAATAGCATCGAAGTTCACCATTTGCGAAAACCAGCTTGCGGCATGAAACTCAAGTGTCGGCAGCCCCTGGGAGAGCGATAGATCTTCTTCGTGGGCGTATCCCTTGT
>WNFA01013957.1_pt1 | contig 12471 bp, 10 predicted proteins | sample 5400481 | NCBI WGS metagenome assembly WNFA01 (sample SAMN13153340, study PRJNA577476) | soil metagenome | isolation source: 120 cm saprolite under Douglas fir tree site 2 hole 1 replicate 2 | place: USA:California | collected 2015-04-18
CCGTGCCCCTACATGACCAAAATGGCGCTCCCATCGCTGTTGTCCGTGAGAAATCGAACCAGCTAAAGAATTACACCCTAAAGTGCGGCAACAATTGCAGAGCGTTCTCGCGCTGGATTCCTCGGAGGTCGCTCGGAGAAATCTCAAATCTGTTCATCGCCGTCGCGATCGTCTCGATTTTCCAGAACGGAATGTCCGAGCCAAACAGAAGGTGATCCTTGGGATAAGCCTTAAACACAGCGGCCATGGCAATCGGATTGACCGCCACACTCGCGATATCGTAATAAAACTTTCTCAGCTCGCCTTCGAACCCATTGGGAATGATTCTGGCCTTGTCTTCCGGCTTGAGGCTGCCTCCCGCAAGACGGGAAGTGAGCATGAGAGTAACTCCGCCGCCATGGGAAAAGATGAAACGGAGGTCGGGGCATCGAGCGATCGTGCCGCTGTAAACGAGGCTGGTGATCGTGCGGGTTGTATCCACTGGAAAATCGATGGACGGTCCGCCCACTAGTGGATCGGGATGGCCGCAGCAAGACACGGTGGGATGGACGAAGATGACCGCTTTGCGCCGGTTCAGTTCGTCGAATACGGGTGCGAACTGTTTGTGGCCGAGCAATTTACCGCCGTCATAGCTGGTCAAAAGCCCGATTCCGTCCAGCTTCAATACGTCAAACGCATGCTGGATCTCGCTCAGACATCCGTCTACATCCGGCAGCGGCAGGGTGGCAAACATTCCGAAGCGCCCGGGGAAATCCTTGATCAACTGCGCGCCGTATTCGTTGCATTCGCGCGCATTTCTGCGCCCTTCTTCATTGTTTCCGAGCCACATGGCGGGGCTTGTCATGGATGCAATGGCGGTCGCAACGCCGTTCTGATCCATCTGGTCGAGAGAGCTGCGAGGCGTCCAGTTCGTATAGAGAGCGGCGGCAGTGGTAGGTGCGTCATCCACAATCCGCTTCAAGTTCCTTTTCGTGTATTCCGGCGGATAGATATGGTGATGCGTGTCGATGATACGAGGCCCCTGCGCGGGAGTCTGGGCGATGGAGGCGCGGGAATCCAGCATCATGCCCGCGCCCACCGCGGATAGCATGGCAATGACCTCGCGTCGAGAAGGGCCGCGCCCATCGGACCGACGATTCAGGGCCTCGCTGCCATCCAAGAACGAGCGATGGTTCCTCACAATTTCCTCCTCCTCGCTGGGATGGCAAGACTGCGTCGGGCCAATTCGCGCGTGAGCTTACACCTCAAGTGATCGAGGCTGCAAGGAAATCGCACATGGGATGGAGAGTCAGTTTGACGGGTAGGACAGACACCCTTGTCTGTCCCGTACGAGATCGTCACAACACAAATGGACAGGCAGGAGTGCCTGTCCTACTAAAACCTGTCAGCGGGCAAACTAAACCACCACTCTCGCAAAAATTATTCTTTTCCGTGAGAGGCGGCAGCTGTGGCCGCAACCGTCTGTCCGGAATCGCTCTCGGATTCCTCTTCGATTTCGCTCTGCCATTCGACCGTGATTCCCCGGCGCACGCTTTCCGACGCAGCGCAGAGTCCTTCGTGGTGTTCCAGGGCTCTCTCGACAGTGGCGCGTTTATCCTTGGGTACTTTCAGGTGATAGCGCAATTTGATCCCCGTTAGAATCATCTTGCCGTCCACTTCCTCGATTTTCCCTTCGGCTTCCACCTGCAGCTTTTCTGGGTCGGCCCGCACGCCGCGCGCCTCAAGCGCGCCTGCAACTGTCCCCGTCATGCAGCCGCCGACAGCCGCCACGATGTAGTCCAGCGTCGCGGGCATGGGCTCGTCCGGCGAAAGCTTGAAGTACTGCGCGATTCCGCCGTGAATTCCCATTCGCAGAACATCCGGGAATCCCTCCACTTGCGCCCTTTTGATCTTGCTATTGCCGGGTTCCTTTTGGATTTTGACTTTCGAGGTATGCAGTAATTTACCCATTGGGGCTCCTTCGCTTGAATCATTCGTAATGACCAGAAAACTATCTCCCACATCGACAGGAAAGATGATAACCCCAATTCTTGCAAATAACTGGAACGAGTTCGCAGCTCGCGTGGCGGGCACGGAAATTCCCAAAGCGATCGGATTCAGCTCAAGTTTTCCAATAATTCCGCCACGGAAAAAGGCTGAGTGGCCTTCACGGAAACAGCAAAGAGCTTGCGAGGGTCGCTACCGTACGTCATCGAATATTTACTTCCCCGAAAAAAAAATTGAAAGAAAATCTGGAAATCCGGGCCGGCTGCTTCGCGGGTCGCGTCGCAATTCGGGGCCACCATGCGATCATTGATGAAGATTTCGATCTCTTGACGGTTAAAGTGAAGCTCTCCCCCCAGGCGGGGGTCCGCCTCCAAACGTTGGCAGGCTGTGAGAGCCGCGCGAGCCGCTTGTTTCAAGCGGTCCTGATTGCTGCCATCGAGCGCCGCCTTGCGATTGTAGCGAACACCCAGACGGTTATCTGTGTTGTCCACGCTGTAGTTGCCTTCGTGCCCGATCAGGACCACACCTGGGCCGGCGTCGACATGCCGGTAATCGGCAACGTCCAGCAATAGCCCTTCGCCTACCTGGTTCTGAATCCAGTCGTGAAAAATCGGGATCAACGGCTCGAGGTCGACTTCCTCGGGATTCCCCACGAAGAGTTTCACATTGACGTGCTGAAGTTCGATCCGGCGGCTCTCCATCGGTCAGGCGCTCGCCGGTGTGCCGACCCGGTTGTAGCAACTGTGCGCAGCGTCGATGAAAAGCTGAGCCTCATCGATGAGGTAGCGGGTTGAGTCAAACGTGTAGGGCTCGTTTGATTTCTCGTGGGCGGCAAACAGGTAATTAGCGAATTTCCCTCCGGCAAAGGGATCAAAGAATTTCTGCGTGTCGTAGTACCGCGTCCGAAATTCGCCAACGATCTGTCCCGGATCGTCCGTGACGTTTGCGGATTCGAGCTTCACAAGCGCCTTGGCGGCACGGAGCATGGATCGATAGGCCGTCGCCCCCGCCTGCTCGACTTGACCGCTATCCCATTTCACCTGGGCCTCAAATAGCTCCCTTTCGGCAGCGGCGAGGTCGAACTCGACGGCCGACACGACTTCTCCGGCGCACTCGCCCACTCCCATGTCCGACAAACTATATTCCCTAGGATCGCCCCAATCGCTGAAGAAAGTACGATCCGAAGGATCAGCAGGCGGGCGTGCAAGATCTTCCAGGATCTTTTTCAGTTCCACCTTTCCCATCCGCTTAATGAAATCCTTGAATTTCTCGCCGTTCTTGCGATTGGCCGCATACTGGCCCGTCAAGCGAGTCACCACTTCGGGAATGTTCTTCGACGGAATCGCGATCACCGGGAGGCCGTAGGAACCCCCGTTATGATCCCACTCTCCTCCCAGAACGACCTGGAAGTGAGGAACCGCGTATCCCGACATCTTGCGGCTGACACCGTAAAAGCCAAGGTCCGCCACATGATGCTGGCCGCAACTGTTGAAGCAGCCACTGATCTTGATGTGCAGATTTTGAACGGACTCGTCCAATTGAAAACTCTTCTCGGCGAGTCTATTGCGCAGCTCCGCCGCCAGTCCACGCGACGAGGAGATCCCCAGTTTGCACGTGTCCGTCCCCGGGCATGCAGTGACGTCAATAAGCGTTTCCGCCCCAGGCTTGGCCAGTCCCGCAGCTTCGAGCGCCTTGTGCAGTTCGGATAAGTCGCTCTGGCTTACCCAGCGGATGACGAAGTTTTGTTCGACTGTCGTCCGGACGGTTTCTTTCGTAAAGCGGCGAGCGATGTCCGCCAATGCTCGAAGCTGGGTGGCAGTGATGTCGCCCAATGGAAGGGCGATGGTAACGACTACATAGCCTTCCTGCTTCTGTGGCCGCGTGTTGTACTTCATCCAGCGCTGGAAGGATTCCGAACCCAACAATGGTGGTTTCCCTGCAGGCCGAAGTGGCGCCTCTTGGAACTGCTCGGCGCCCTTTACGTATTCCGTCCATCTCGGATCGGGAGGCAGATTCTTGCGTTCCTCCAGAACCAATTCCTTGAACTTCTCAATCCCTAAATCCTGAATCAAAAACTTGATACGCGCCCGGCTGCGATTTTTCTTCTCACCGCGGGCAGCGAAAACGCGGGCGATCGCCTGCGCCAGGGGCAACAATTCCTCGGGCGGGACAAACGTGTCGAACAATTTCGCCTGGTAGGGGACCGCGCCAAGCCCGCCACCGACGTACGTTTCAAAACCACGTTCTACTTTCCCGTTCTCGGTTCGCGTGACGGCGATCATGCCCAAGTCGTGCATGCTCGTCAGGCCGCAAGCATGTTGCGAGCAACCGCTGAAGGCCGGCTTGAACTTTCTGCCGAAATTCTGGCAGTCAGGATGGCCCAACAGGAATTTCGAGAGGGCCTTGGAATAAGGAGTGACATCGAAGACTTCATCCGGGCAGACGCCCGCATACGGGCAAGCTGTGACGTTACGGACAGAATTCCCGCAGGCCTCCCGGGTCGTGATTCCCGCAGCCGCCAGGCGGCGCATCAAACTGGGTGTATCGTCGATGTGCACATAGTGGAGCTGAAAATCCTGACGAGTTGTCACGTGCGCGATGCCGTCGGAGTACTCCTCGGCCAAATCCGCCATCGTCTCGAGCTGCCCGGCGTTAAGCCCCCCACCGGGAATCTTAATTCTTTGCATGCCCGGGGCATCCCACATCGTATTCGGGCCTTTCGTTAGCTCCCCGGACGGATATGCAATTTCCTGAACCTTTCTCCCATCGTGTCTCTGTCCGTTGTCGTAACGCTGGCCGTAGATCCCTCTTCGAAGCCGCGTTTCGGCGAATAGGCGCTCGTCGAGCTTAGCCTGCTTCCGCAGGGCGATTTCCGTTTCGAAGATGTCAATTTCGCGGGCCAAAGGCTCCGGCATTTTCCCGGAGAGCTGTTCTGCCCAGAGTGAATTCGAAACTTTCATGGTTTGCCTCCATCCCAAGGCGGCCAATTCCGCAGCTGGGTGACGCACCTTGTTGCCCCCGCCCCTTTGTCCCACGTTTGTGTCCGCCGTACTCTGCCAAAAAAATAACAAACCCACCATCGGATTCGTCACCGAGGGTGGGTTGGGTTCGCTTCGTTCGATTTCTTCCTTGCTACGCGCTCTCCCCACACACCGGCGCTGTCGTGTAGCGACAACAGATGCAGGCGCCGAATTCTCTCTTCCGATTCATTTTGATATATCTATCATAGTGCGGCGGGCGAGAAAGTCAATCGCAAGAATTAACAGCGCTGATAGCGCGGGAGCCTGACGGTTTGCAGCGAAGTTTTCAATCTTTCGCCTATACAATCGATGATGATCGATCGCTCCAAAAAAAAGTACGCGATGCCGGAAAAGGCCAACACCACCCCGTAGGCCGCCGTGGGCAGAGGGGCGAAATGCGTATCGTCCATCCAGCGAATCACGAAGGGCACCAACGACAACCAGAACAGCAAGAACAGATTGGCCCATAAAACCACTCCGTTAATCCGCTCGGTGACGTGGAGCATGTGGTGATGGTTGTTCCAAAAAATACCAACATTCGCAAAGCTGAGCGCATAGGCCAGGAACACCGGCAGACCGGACCTCAGAGCGGAGAAATGGGAACCTGCGGGCACTTTCATGTCCAACACCATAATGGTGATGATGATGGCGATCACTCCATCCGTGAACGCCTCGAGCCGTTGCTTACTCACCGTTGTCCTCTATCATTTACCCTCTGGACTCTAAGCGGGCCGTTGGCCGCCAAACCCGTTCCAGCGAAAGCCATCAGCGGACTCCACAAACCAGATTCTTGGAGTAGCGATTGGGAGAGTGTACCTCAAGCTGCAGGCCGCCATCAGGCGCGATTGACCCACCACGAGAGAAGGCCGCGTTCGAGTAAGTGCGATCGTTCGCGTCAACGCCTACGGGTTGGGGACCTCTCTGACGCTCCCGCGCACTGGAAGAATATTCCGGCGAAGAACAATGTGGCCTCCTCGGAGGGCCTCGGGTGTATAAATTACCGATGCATATTTTCAAAGCGGTCCTGGTTTTTCCAGCCTTGTTCTTTCCGCCGTCCGATCCGGCCTCCGCCACGCTCGCCTCGCTGGCAACCTTTGGGATCGCATTCCTGGCGCGCCCGGTCGGCTCAGCGCTCTTCGGTCACTTTGGCGACCGCATCGGCCGCAAGACGACATTGGTCGTCGCGTTGTCGACCATGGGAGTGTCCACGGTCGCTATTGGCGCCCTGCCGACCTACCGAACGATAGGTTTCGCCGCGCCGCTGCTTCTGGCGCTCTGCCGCTTTGGACAGGGACTCGGTCTCGGCGGCGAGTGGGGCGGTGCGGTGCTCCTGGCGATCGAGAATGCGCCTCCGGGGAAGCGCGCGTGGTATGGCATGTTCCCGCAGCTCGGCGCTCCGGTCGGGTTCTTCCTCTCCGGCGGCGTATTCCTGGTGCTTTCCCGGTGGCTCACTGACAAACAGTTCTTCGCCTTCGGCTGGCGCCTCCCTTTTCTGGCGAGTGCCGTGCTCGTGTTTCTAGGCCTCTACGTGCGGCTGACGATTACGGAGACTCCCGTGTTCCGGGAAGCCCTCGAGCGGCGGGAGCAAGTGAAGGTGCCCATGCTGGTTGTTTTTCGTGACCACACCAGGACGCTCCTGGCGGGTATCCTCGTATGCCTCGCGACGTTCGTTCTCTTCTACCTGATGACGGTCTTCGCGCTGGCGTGGGGTACCAGCGCCCTCGGGTATAGCCGCGGGAAGTTCCTGCTGATGCAGTTGTTCACCATCTCTTTCTTCGCGCTGACCATTCCGCTTTCAGCGGTTTTGGCGGAGCACGGGCGGCGTCGCGCGCTGCTCTGGATCACCGCATCGATTGGCGTCTTCGGCTTGATAATGGCGCCGATATTCGTTTACGGCACCACGGGGGCCGTGGTGGCGATGGCGCTGGGGCTGTCGTTGATGGGCCTGACCTATGGACCGCTCGGCACGGTGCTTTCCGAACTCTTTCCGACGCCGGTGCGTTACACGGGCAGCTCGCTCTCCTTTAACTTTGCGGGAATCCTGGGCGCCTCGCTCGCGCCGTACATCGCCACTTGGCTCGCCAAAAACTACGGGTTGCAATACGTCGGCTACTATCTCTCCGCGTCGGCGATCCTGACACTCATTGGGCTGCTCTTGATTCGGGAAACGAAGGACGACGACCTTGCCGCCTCAAAGGTTTGATTTTCAGCCCACTGCGTACGCCAGCCACGGCCCACATATTCTGCTAGCAAATATCTTCGGCGGAAAATAGCGTTGAAATCGAAATTTCCAGACTAAACTTTTCGCGCAGGTCGTTGGCGCTTTCAGCGACCTTATGCAAAGACAAATTTTTTTGCGCGAGTCTTTCCTTCATATGCAGAACTGAGAGGGAATCCGTAGTGTTCCAGAATGGAACATCCTGTTCGCGCTGAAGAATCGGAGAGAAGGTTGCAAGGAACAAACATACATTTGGAATTTCGTTGCCCACAATTGACGGTGCAGTTGTTCTGCTGGGCTCTAAATAAGCAGAAAATAGCGGCCACTGCGGCAGTTATGGCGCCTCATTCATTGGGTGGCCAGATGCTAGTGGAAGGCGCATGCCAATTTGCCGATTCGCGATTGCTGGCCGCTTTTCGTTCGGACGGAATTCGTGTGCCCAGTTTCAATTTCGTTGGAAGCGCAGAGCCTCTCATGATGTCCCAGACCCAGACTTACCCTTTGCGGTACTAGTTGCTGGCGCTCGCCGGAAGATCAAAAAGTCAATGGCTACGCGCCGTTCCAACTCTTTTAGACAGATTTCCCGGCATCGCACATGTTCACATAACCCGCTAACAACCAATCCAACGAGGCTCCCCTTTGACAAGATCGATCGTTTCATCCGTGTTGCTGCTTGTGTGTCTGGTCTTATCCGCCCCTCCGGTACTGGCTCAAGTAAGCGGATCTCCCCATACGAACCGAGTGCCCATCGCGAGAGCAGGCCTGTTTTATGGCAGGACTGGGATCGCGGAGGGTCCCAGTGGCTACCTAGAGATTAATCCCTTCCCGTGGCTGGGGTTTTGCGCAATCGTATCTCACTCGCATACGACCCACGAGATAGTTGGTGGCCACGCGCAAGTTTCGGATCTCTCGACCGGAGCATGCCTTACCGCTCATCTCCCGGAGATGAAAGGTTTCCTCATTTCTCCATTCGTTCAGATGGCTTACCAGAACGAACACATTCGAACCGTCATGCCTCTCGACGATGGCACCTTTGATCAATATGCGGACGACCGAGTGCGGCGCGTCTGGACGGTCGGCCCGACCATCGATCGTGCGATCACGAAGAATGGTCCCCGTTGGGTTATACGGATCGCTAGAAACTTCGGAGATAGTCCAGCAGTGAAAAACGCCGGCGGGCTCTATTTCGTAGGAGGGCTGATCTTCCCCTTGGATCATCCGGTCGAACTCGGCCGATCGTTGCGGAGATTGGTTGGGCGGAAACCACCCGCGGCCGATTCATCCACTGCGCATCCTTAGCAGCGTTAGGCGCAGAAGGGTAGGGGAAAACCTTTCGGCGGGGTCCATTTTTCGCAAATCTTTTCTCAAGTGGTGCATGAAATTGACGCTAAAGGAACAGACGGCGGTCGGTTGCGCTCGCTCAAGGACACGCGACAGGTTCTCAATTAAAACGTATTGACGGACGCGGCTTTACTCGATATAAGGCAGGCAGTGGGTCTTGCGCTTCGTTCGGCCTATAGAAACGGTGCTGGTGTGTCAGTTACTGCGCGTTTTTCGTTGCAAACACTACCCGCCGACGCTGAGTAATCAAAAGGAGGTTGACGACTCACTCTGATTAGCAGACCCGCCCTCGAATTCATAGCCAGATCGTTTGACGATCATCACACCGTTGATTCACCCGCCCAGTCAATGTGATGGCCTACAGGAGGCTTGCATGTGGGAAGATAACCACTACTGCTGGGTAGTGATGTGCAAGAACCATTGGTTTCATCTACGACAGAATCTTTTCTTTGGTCATAAAATTCCCCTTGGTGAGGCAGATGTTTACACGCCACCGCCTGCACTCGGAAGCAGTTTCATGGTCCGGTGCGATGACTGCCACAAGGAGTATCGCTATAAACCTTCAGATTTGCTGAGATTCGAACAAGAGCTTCCTGAGTCTTTCTCTCCCCACCCGCTATTTCAATTGAATTTCATGGCAGGCGGCGCACACCAAATGGCTGCGCAAGACGCCATCGAGACGGTGGTGGGCCCCGAACGCCGGCGCAGCCAACGTTTGCTCCTGGACGTGGGCCTGGTCGTCCGAGGAGAATCCGTGGAAAAGGAAGCGTTTAAGGAAGCGACATTCACAATCTCTGTGAGTGCTCACGGCGCACTAGTGGTCTTATCCGCAAAAGTGGCATTAGGACAAACGCTTTTGCTGGAGAATCCGCAGACGCAGAGTGAAGTGGAAGGCCGAGTCACTCGCTTCGGCCCCCCTCACGGCGGGCTGGCTCAGGTAGGTGTCGAGTTCGCGCAACCCGCTCCAAAGTTCTGGCCGGTCGAGTCTGAACCGGAAAATTGGAAGTCCCTTGCAAGGTAGGATTCCTATTCGGAAAGCGGGACCAACTGGCCAGAGTGCCGGGTCGGCACCGAACGGGCGACGACCGCGAGTGGGCAGGAAGGTAAGCATTTTCACCAAATACGCACGGCATGATTGTTTCACCTCGAGTTGTTCGCCGTACAATCGTGTTCAACGGGGGGTCAAGATGAATATCCCAGTGGTCGAAGTTCAACAGAGCATAGTACGTCCACACGATTTGGGGAGCTTAGGCCGCGAGCTGGCAGAGCTCGTGGATGAATGGAGCGTCACTCCGAACGGCGCCAAGGCGGAGGAGATTGCCTCGGAAATGATCCGTAAGGCTCGCGAGCTCTTGCGAACGAGCACGCCTCTCGCCCAAGTCTCCAGACCCGTATAGCGGCGCAGAGCAGCACCGCGCGGCATCCTCATTGAGCTCACCAGTGCTTTGTAAAGGTTTATACGGAATCGGTAGCGGGTCACGATCCTTGCTGCCATGGTTTTAATTTTAGTAGGGCAGGCACTCTTGCCTGTCCACGTGCGTTGGTACTGGACGGACAAGAGTGTCTGTCCTACCAAGCCAAGTGACCCCCAACCCAGCGATCCAGTCCCCAGACCTCTGACCTGCCGCGATGTGTGCGCCACCCTAAATTCAACAGCCGTCTAAGACGGGTGCTTTTGACAAGCCGGCCACCCGCTTCCCGAAAACGGCGCTGGCGATACGTTTGGTTAACAGCGAAAGCCATCATGGCCGATGACATTGCTTCGAAAAATTGCTATTGTTCACGCCAGTTCGGGAGTCATCCCGGGAACCCCGGTTTAAAACGCATAGGGAGAAAACAAACATGACCAAGCATGATGCAGCTCGCCGCGCTTTCTTGGTCCGCGCGGCAGTTGGCGCGGGGGCCGTTGCGGGTGCGGGGCTTGTTCCCGGCGCGCATGCCCAGAATCCCGGGCACGACAAGCAGGCGGACGCCCCTCCCCAGCAACATCCAATGGGCGGTGGGCATGGAGCATTCTTCAACCACGACGATGCCGCCACGATTGCAGCGTTCACCGAGCGGCTGATGCCTGGTGCGCCCGACAAGCCGGGCGCAAACGACGCTGGAGTGCTCAATTACATTGATCTGGCGCTCGCCGGCGCCTACGCCGAACTTCAGGATTTCTACCGGCGCGGGCTTGCCCAACTCGATGCGTACTGTCGCAAATCCTATAATGAGCCATTCCAACTGCTCAGCGCGGCGCAACAGGACGAAGTGATCGCGGCGCTCGAGGAAGGTAAGGCAACCGGGTTCACATGGCCCAGCGCACAGGAGTTTTTCAATACCGTTCGCACGCACACGATGGAAGGCATGTTCGCCGACCCGCTCTACGGCGGCAACAAGGACTTCGCGGGCTGGCGTCTGGTGGGCTTCCCGGGCGCGCAAGTGATGTTCACGCCGACAGATCTACAAAGCAAACAAGCATTCACACGTGCGCCGATGATTGGCCTTCAGGAAGCGGCGTCAAGCCCAAAACGGAAGGGATAAAGCCATGGCAACCGAAAAGACTGATGTCGTGATCGTGGGAGTGGGCGCGGCGGGCGGGATTCTCGCGGCCGAGCTTGGCAAGGCGGGCATGAAAGTCATTGGCCTGGAGCGCGGCCCACGCCTTAAAACCGCGGACTTCAGCCCGCACGACGAACTGCGCTACTTCCAGCGGCAGGAGCTGCGTCCGAACGCGAAGCGCCAGCCCGTCACCTGGCGGCCGAACGCCAATGTGCGCGCGAACCCGCTCCCAATTCTGAATTATGGCAATCAGGCGGGTGGCGGCACCGTGCACTATGGCACGCTCTCGTGGCGCTTTCACGAAGACGACTTCCGTGCGCGGTCGCACACCATCGAGCGGTACGGCGCATCGGCGATTCCGGAAGACTCGTCGCTCGCCGACTGGCCGTTCACGTACGCCGACCTGGAGCCCTTCTACGATCGCGCCGAATACGAGCTCGGCGTGTCGGGCAAGGCGGGCAATTTGCAGGGACGCAAAATCGACGGCGGCAACGTGTTCGAAGCGCCCCGGCGTCGCGAGTATCCGCTACCGGCATTGCTCGCGGATCAATCGGGCGTCCTCTTCGAAGCCGGGGCGCGCAAGCTGGGCTACCACCCTTTTTCCTCCCCGCGTGCGATCCTCTCGCAGCCGTATCATGAACGGTCGGGCTGCACCTACTGCGGCTTTTGCCAGTCGTTCGGCTGCCACGTCGGCGCGAAGTCGAGCATCCTGGTCACGAAACTGCCTGAGGCCGATGCGACCGGCAACTTCAAATTGGTGACCGGCACGATGTGTTATCGCGTGAACAGCGACAACAGCGGCCACGCGACCGGCGCGTCGTACTACGGCCCTGACGGCTCGGATAACTCGATCGAAGCGGACATCGTCATTCTCACACCCTTTATCTACGACAATACGCGCCTGCTGCTGCTTTCCAAGACGGAAAAATTCCCGAACGGCTTGGCCAACTCGAGCGGCCAGGTGGGCAAACATCTCATGGCCCACATCGGACCCAGGGTGTTTGCCACGTTCGACGACCGGTTCGTCAATATCTACATGGGCCCCAGCGCCCAGAAACACAGCCTCGACGACTTCAACGCTGACAACTTCGATCATGCCGGCATGAACTTCATCCGTGGCGGGCAGGTCTCTGTTTCTCCCGCCGATCTCGAGGCCGGCCCGATCGGCGCCGCCATGAGTATGACCCCGCCTCCTGGCACCCCGCGGTGGGGCGCGGCGTATCGTGACTTCTTAGCGAAGTATTTTACGCGGCATGCCGCGATCGTTGCGCAGACTGAGAACCTGCCGTACGCTGACCAAACAATTGATCTTGATCCTGTTGTGCGCGATCAGTGGGGCATGCCGGCGCCGCGGCTGACCTA
>WNFA01003868.1_pt1 | contig 12470 bp, 10 predicted proteins | sample 5400481 | NCBI WGS metagenome assembly WNFA01 (sample SAMN13153340, study PRJNA577476) | soil metagenome | isolation source: 120 cm saprolite under Douglas fir tree site 2 hole 1 replicate 2 | place: USA:California | collected 2015-04-18
TTGCGGGCTGCTGCGCGCGATCTTCGCTTGGGCTCCGGGCTCACCGCCAACCGGATAAATCTACCTAACGCCTCGGAACTCTATCCTGCCTTCGACAGGTCTTCTCGTTCTCCTCGACCAGCGCTTTGCTATAGACCCTTACCTGCCCTCCTTCCTCATCTTGCGATCAGGAAAGTGACTGGGCTCGAGCCCCGGACGCCGCACCAACCGGAAAAACTTAAGAAGTTGTCAAAGAACGAGTTTCTTTTACTCCTTCTGGATTTAGAGTCAACGAAAAACTGCTGCTTGTAACCACATGTCTTTTCAATCGAGTGCAGCCAGTCCACAGCCCCCTGACCGGATTTGGTGCAGGTGGGCCAGTGAGCTTCCGCAGAAGCCGCGCCGGACGCGGGTTTCGCGACGTCAGAATTGCGGAAATGCACTGTCAGGGATTCTGTGGATGAGCAAGCGTTTGTGAAAATCACGCAGAAGTGACGCGGGACAAGGAGTTCCGTCTCACCAAAGAGACGTGGGGACAGCCGCCCCCGGCTGTCCGGCCGGGTCGAAGACCCGGCTTGGAGACGCCACCAAAAGCCAGTCGAGCTTCGCTCGACCGGACAGCCGAGGGCGGCTGTCCCCACATGAGCATGCCACCTGACCTGAGTTGTGCGATAGCGCGCCAACTCCGGCAGGAATTACAATGCCTTTCCTGGCTTTGGAGGCTGGACTTGATTGTGCGCGCCTTGATTCTCCGGTGTCTGGTTGCCCTCCTGCTCTCAACCTTATCTGCAGCTCAGACCGCCGAAGAGAAGACTGCGAAGTACTTCGAGTCGGTCCGCAAACAACCGCCCTTGCTGCTCGCTTTTCTGCGCGAGATGCCCAAGGGCGGAGACCTGCACAACCATCTTGACGGCGCGATTTACGCCGAGGACCTGATTGACTTTGCCGCCTCCGACAACCTGTGCGTCGACCGCACTTCCTCGCGCCTGATCGCTCCGCCCTGTGACTCATGCGAACGGTACAGATCGAAACCCGCGATCCAGTGCGCCTACTCCGACCACGTCCTCTACAACCAGATCATCGATGCCTGGTCGATGCGCAACTCGAAGCCAGGAGACGAGTCCGGCCACGACCATTTCTTCGCCACCTTCGAAAAATTTGGCCTTGCTTCCCACACTCATGCGGCCGAGGCGGTCGCGACGGTGATCAATCGCGCTGCCCAGGAGCACTTGCAATATGTCGAGTTCATGCACACGGCCGACGGCGGCGCTGCCCCGGAACTTGGAATGAAAGTCGACTGGAACCCCGACTTCGCCAAGCTGCGAGAGACAATGCTGGCCGCCGGACTGAAAGACGTGGCAACGGCGGCAAGCAAGAAGCTTGCAGAAGATGACGCTCGCGCGCAAACGGAGTTGAAATGCGGTACCAGCGAGGCGCAACCCGGCTGCAATCTCAAAGTCCGCTACATTTACCAGGTGCTTCGCGGCCTGCCGCATGAAGCAGTGTTCGCGCAAATTCTGCTTGGATTCGAGCTGGCCTCAACCGACCCCCATTTCGTGGGACTCAATCTCGTAATGCCGGAAGACTGGTACGTGCCCATCCACGATTTCAACGTGCACATGGCCATGCTCGACTATCTGCACAGCGTCTATCCCAAGGTGCACATCAGCCTGCACGCCGGCGAGATTGCGATGGGCTTGGTGCGACCCGAGGACTTGACGTTTCACATTCGTGCCTCAGTCGAGCGCGGACATGCCGAGCGCATCGGCCATGGGGTTGACATCATGAACGAAAAAGATCCCATCGGCCTGATGAAGGAGATGGCCAGGCGCAACGTTCTAGTTGAGATCAACCTGACCTCGAATGACCAGATTCTGGGCGTAAGCGGCGACGACCACCCCCTGTCCGTTTACATGAAGTACGGAGTGCCCGTCGCGCTCTCGTCCGATGACGAAGGCGTTGCGCGTTCTGACATGACCCATGAATATTTGCGCGCGGTCGAGGGACAGCACGTCTCGTACGCGGACTTGAAACGCATGGCGCGGCAGAGTCTGGAACATAGCTTTCTGCCGGGAGAAAGTCTGTGGACAGAGACGAAGGGTGCGTTTCGCCCAGTGTCCGCGTGTGCTGCAGATTCAGCGGGATCCGAGAAGCCGTCCCTGGCCTGCGATAAGTTTCTTACCACAAACGAGCGAGCCCGCGAGCAGTGGAAACTCGAGGGGGCATTCGCGCGATTCGAGAAGAAGTATTAGCCCCTGCGCAGTGCACCAACGCAGGACCTAATTGCGGCACCGCTCGGACCGACCGTGGCCAAATGAATGACTACGAACGCTGATTTCAACTCCGCTGAATACGCGGCGCAGTTAGTGGGATCGCGCGCCTCCTTGCGCCCGCGTATCGGGCTCGTGCTCGGTTCGGGGCTGGGTGCGTTCGCCGATTCCTTGACCGACGCTGCTCACATCCCCTATGCAGACATTCCCGCATTCCCCCAGTCCACTGCCATCGGGCACGCCGGACGCATGGTCCTCGGAAAAGCCGGGTCTATTGCGGTCGCCGCCATGCAGGGGCGTGTGCATCTCTACGAGGGCTACTCCGCGCAGGAAGTTGCGTTTCCGATTCGCGTGTTCGGACGCATGGGAATTCGCGCAGTGATTCTGACCAACGCCGCCGGCGGGATCAATTTGAACTACTCGCAGGGCGCGCTGGTGCTGATTCGCGACCACATCAACCTGCAAGGGCAGAATCCGCTGGTGGGGCCCAACGACGAACGCCTCGGCGTGCGCTTTCCTGACATGACCCACGCGTACGCGAAGGATTATCGCGAACTGGCGCGGGAAGAAGCCGGCAAGCTGGGAATGACGCTGCACGAAGGCGTCTACGCCGCATTGCCCGGACCGAGTTATGAAACGCCGGCTGAGATCGACTACCTGCGCAGGATTGGCGCCGACCTGGTGGGCATGTCCACCGTAGCCGAGGTGATTGCCGCGCGGCACATGGGCATCAAGGTTCTGGCAATTTCCTGCGTCACCAACATGGCCGCCGGAATTCTCGATAACCCGCTCTCGCATCAGGAGGTGCTCGAAACCGGCGAGCGCGTGCGAACGATTTTCGAGGCGCTACTCAAAGCAGTGTTACCTCGGGTAGCGCAGGATGTGACCGGTTAATTCGCCTAGCCGCTCGTTCACGCGGAACACGTCGAAGGGACCAAGGACAAGCCGCGGAGCGGCGGCATGGGAAAGCCGGCACGGAAGTGCCGGGTAGGCCGGAACAAATGAACGAGTCCCGGAGGGAAGGCACCGATGCTTCTTCGCACGCCACAAAACCGCGGGCGAGGCGCCCGCGCCACACGCGCAAAATCACTTTCCCGCGCGCGGAATGAACAGGCTCACCGGCGGCTTGACGCCGTAAACAGCTACGAAACTGTTCTGGTTCACCGCCAGTCCGAGATGTCCGCGTGAATCGATATAGAGCAGCGGCTGGTTCAAGGCCACGTCGCTGAAAGTGCGGACGAACTTCATCTTCATCTGCTTCTCGCCCAGATCCTTGCCGCTCAATGTGACCGGAACCTCCTGGCCATGCTGGTACCCGAGCTTGAGGAAATCGTCAGCATCAACATTAGTTACAAGATTTCCGAAGGGCCCGTCAGTCGCGATGACTTCGGCGCTCAATCCGTGCTCATCGATCCTCGCAGCCTTCAGTTCAAGTCGGACCAGATTCTTGGCGGCAATCTCAGGGCCCACCTTGGTCCAGTCATCCCCGCGAGCGACGTGCGCCCCGACCGGCGAGAAGATGTCGCGTCCGTGGAACGTTGAAGACAACTTACCGCCGATCATCCAGTCGGGATTTGTAATCTCGTGGACAGCTTCAATCCCATCGCGCTGCTCAACCAGCGTCAGCAGCCCGTTATCTGGTAAGACGAAGTATTGTCCGCGCTTCGATTTGGCAACGATCGCCTTCCGCGTGCTGCCCACGCCGGGGTCGATCACCACCACAAAGACCGCACCCGCAGGATAGTAAGGCGTCGCGCCGTAAAGAAAACGCGCGCCATCGAGAATCGAGAACGGCGTGACCTGATGCGTCAGATCGACAATCCGAACGCCCGGCATGATGGTGTACATCACTCCGCGGCAAATGGCCACCGAATCGTCGACCACACCAAAGTCGGTCATGAATACGATGGTCGGGGGATATTTCGCGGACGGCTCACCCGCCGACGCGACCCCAGGATAAGACAGGAACATCAGCAACGACAGCAGAAGCGCAGGCACAATCGCGCGCCGGACGCGCAGGGCCCAACTGCCGCCCCACCGAAGAGTCACGAAGTCAATCCCTCGATGTCTCGTCCTCATTGGAATGTCGCCTAGGATACCGGGGCACAGCAAAGAGTGTCTACCGTCTGTCCCGGCGCGAGCGCGAATCGCGTCGGCGCTTTGTGGCGCATCAACGGCAGCCAACCATGCGAGCTCCCGTCTATAATGCGGATGCATCCTAATATGGAGGAGCTATGTCGCAAGATATCCCCGAGAAGTACCGCGATTTATTTCAGAAGCGGGCCTTTGCCAGCCTGGGGACGTTGATGCCCGATGGAAGGCCGCAGGTCACGCCGGTTTGGGTTGACTACGACGGCGAGCACGTCATCTTCAACTCTGCCAAGGGACGCCAGAAGGACCGCAACGTGCGCCGCGATCCGCGTGTCTCCCTGGCAATCATCGATCCCGAGAACCCGTACCGTTATCTAGAGATCCGTGGCAAAGTTGCCGAAATCACCGAGGACGGCGCCGGTGACCACATCCACAAAATGGCCAAAAAGTATCTGGGTGTGGACAAGTATCCGTACGGCCAGCCCGGCGAAGTGCGCGTGCTCTACAAGATCAAGCCCGAGCACACAACGGTAATGGGGTAAAGGCATGAGTGGCGCCGGCATCTGGTAGCGCCGGCGTCTCGCCGGCTGTCCCGAGGGCATCCTGCCCTCGGGCTCTAAGGCACATGTGACATAGAGAGAATCCCATTAACACCCATAACTTGTGTTTTCTCGGCTTCGGAAACGTAAACCGCACGCTAGTCCGCCTCCTCGAAGACCGCGCGCAGGAATTGGGCGAGCGCTACGGAATTTCCTGGCGCATTACCGGCGTGGCCTCACGGCGGCTGGGCTGGATCGCGGATCCCTCCGGCGTAGACGTGACCGGATTGTGTGGCGCGGGCGCCCCCGCCCGCGAAAAGCCGGGGATCGAGTCGTCCGCCGCCGGCGACCACGGTATCACGCACAATGTCCACAACTGGCTCGCCGCCGCTGAAGCCGACATCCTCTTCGAAGCGACGTCTCTCAACGTGCAAACCGGCCAGCCCGCCGTCGATCATATTCGCGCCGCTCTTGAACACGGAGCCCACGCCATCACCGCCAACAAGGGACCGATCGTCCACGCCTACCGCGAGCTCCGCGACCTGGCTGCGGCCCGCGGCAAGCGATTCCTCTTTGAATCGACCGTGATGGACGGCGTCCCCATCTTCTCTTTGTTCGATCAACTGCCCACAATCCATCTGCAGGGATTCCACGGCATCCTGAATTCCACCACCAACGTGATCCTCGGCGAAATGGAAAACGGCCTCAGCTTCGACACCGCACTGAAGAAGGCGCAGGACCTGGGCGTCGCCGAGACCGACGCCACCCACGACATCGACGGCTGGGACGCCGCCGTGAAGACAGCCGCGCTGATCACCGTGCTGATGGACGTCCCAGTGCAACTCGAGGATATACAACGCGAGGGCATTCGCGACCTCACGACCGAAGGCGCACGCAATGCGAAGAGGGATGGCTGGCCGTTCAAGCTGGTCTGCCGGGCACAACGCGTGGGCGCTGGCGTAAAGGCGAGCGTCGCTCCAGAGAAGGTATTAATGAGCTCGCCCATGGGGAAAATTTCCGGAACATCGTCGTATGTGTATTTCGAGACGGATATTTTTCCCGGGCTCGCGATCACGGAGGAGAATCCGGGACTGTACGCGACCGCGTATGGGATGCTGGCGGATTTTGTACGAGCAGTGCGATAGAATGAACCACCCTGGTTCAGGTGGATCCCCTCGGTGCGAGCAAAGCCATGAATTGGATAACCAGATTCTTTCTTCGCGCTAAATCCTGGGAGATCTTCTTGCTGCTTTTCGGGATAATGGCTGTCACGCAGATAGCACTGGTCGATTCGATCCAGTCGGCGACGGTGAAGAGCGAGGGAAGGGGTTACCTAGTTTTCTTGGGCCTTACGCTGTTGTTTATCGCCTCTCTTAACGGGTGGTTCTGGGCGATGGGATCATTCCTCAATCGCACTGTTCGGCCAGACCTTAGACCAAGTGTTGGGTTCTTTCGCTTCGCGCTAGTTTATCCAATGCTGTATCTCATCGTGTTCGTGCTTTTGTTTCCGCCTGCGCCGGCGATGCTTGCCGTCATCCTGCCTTTGCACCTGTTGGCCATGTTCTGCATGTTCTACCTTCTGAACTTCGTTTCGAAGAACCTGGTGCTGGCAGAAACGAGGAAAGAAGTATCGTTCTACGATTACGCGGGTCCCTTTTTCCTCCTTTAGTTCTTCCCCATCGGCATTTGGACTGTGCAGCCTAGAATTAATCGACTTTACGCGGAAGAGAAGAACGGCGGGAACCTCAGCGAAGTCACATCGATCTGATCCGCTCTTCGTCGGGGAAGACTTCCGCAAGAACCATGACAACCATGCCAACCACCGAACACGCCGTCACTCCCACCCTAGACCTCACTTGGGTCCGTTCCCAGTTCCCCTCGCTCGCCCAAACGGTGAACGGCCATCCCGCCGCATTCCTCGACGGCCCCGGCGGTACCCAAGTCCCGCAGCGCGTCATCGACGCCATCTCAAACTACCTGCGCCGCGACAACGCCAACACCGGCGGAGCCTACGCCACCAGCCGCCACACCGACGCGATGATTGCCGAAGCCCGCGCCGCCATGGCCGACTTCCTGCATTGCGGCGCGGACGAAGTCGTTTTCGGGCCGAACATGACGACGCTGACGTTCGCCATTTCGCGAGCCATCGGCCGCGAACTCAAGCCCGGCGATGAAATCCTGGTCCCACGCCTCGATCACGACGCCAACGTCTCTCCCTGGCTGGCGATGGCAGAAGACAGGGGCGTCACCGTGCGCTGGGCCGAGATCCACGAAGACGATTGCACGCTCGACATGGCCGACCTCACCGCCAAGATCAACAAGAACACCAGGCTCGTCGCCGCCGGATACGCCTCCAACGCCGTCGGAACCATCAATCCGGTGAAGGAGATTGTCCGCCTGGCGCACGCCGCCGGCGCCCTCGCCTACATCGACGCCGTGCACTACAGCCCCCACGGCCTGATCGACGTGGCCGCGCTCGATTGCGATTTTCTGGCCTGTTCCACTTACAAGTTTTTCGGTCCGCACATGGGCGTGCTCTTCGGAAAGCGCGAGCATCTGAAGCGGTTCCGCCCGTACAAGGTGCGTCCTCTGACCGACGCGATTCCCTATCGCTGGGAATGGGGCACGCTCAACCACGAATGCATCGCCGGGATCGCCGCCTGCGTGGAGTATCTCGCCGACCTTGGACGCCATGCGCTGACAAATGGCGAGAAGCTGGAAAATGTGGGGACAGCCGCCCCCGGCTGTCCGCCGAGCGCAGCTCGGCCCTCGGCATCGCCCTGCCGAGCTGCCATCGAAGCCGCCTACGAAGCCATCCACGAACACGAACTCGGCCTGCTGCAGAGAATCATCGCCGGCCTGCTCAAGATCCCCGGCCTGAAGATCTACGGCATCACCGACCCCGCCCGCTTCGACGAACGCTGCGCCACGCTGGCTGTAAGAATTGAAGGCCAAGCTCCGCTGGAACTCGCCACCAAGCTCGGCGACCGCGGCTTCTTCACCTGGGATGGCAACTACTACGCCCTGAATCTCACCGAGCAACTGGACGTAGAAAAGTCCGGCGGGTTCCTCCGCATCGGCCTCGTGCACTACAACACCGCCGACGAAGTCGACCGCCTGCTCGCGGCCCTGCGTGAAATTGTCGCGGTGTAGTCCTAAATCGTCATGTCATGCTGAGCGCAGAACGGCCTTCGCGAGAAGCGAAGGCCGTTCGCAGTCAAAGCATCCCTACCCCTCAAAAAGTCGCCGACTCCCATCACGGTCCTCTCAAGCAGGCGGGCCATCCAGAAACACGTCAGCCCGGGACGCATCCCGGGCTGGTACGGAACGAGCTTCGAACTCGTGACATAAAGTACTGCGCAGTTTACGGCCAGCGCTTCGCGGAATCATCCCAGCCAGCCGCGCGGACAGGCTGAGGCGCCGGAACCGACGGAGACGACGGAACCGGAATGCGGGCGCTTGTTGCTTGCGGTCCTCCCACGGCGGTCGCCAGGGAGGGCTTCCCCATCTCGGCGATAGACTCTTTTTCTTCCGAAAGCAGGGGCGCAACTAGCCGCAGGGCTTCGACTTCTTTCTCCAGCCGGGTCAATTCTATTTCCTTCTGCCGCAATACCTCGTAGACGTTTTTCATGGACAGGGCACCTGTGCGCATAGTGTTTGGGTGTGGATCGCTTTCTCCGAACTTTAGCAGAGTTGCCTATGTTGTCAAGCGATTCCGAGCACAGAGAGGGCCAGAATCCGAGTCGGCGTACCCTAGGCCCGTCCGAACCCCCGTTCTGAGCCCACCCGAGATAAGGTCGAAAGGCCGTCCCGGGGCAAGATTTCCGGGCTATAACCTTTGTGATACTTCGTGTCCTTGGTGGTTAGCTACTCTTCTGTCGCCCTGGGGAACCAGCTCCGTGGCCTCGCGCACCAGAAATGACACAAAATTCACAGCCTTTTAACCACCATTTACCCATTCCCTATTACTCTGAGGCGGTTGGCCAATCATCTCTGTGACCGCTAGAATTGGCACAAGAAGTCGAGTGTCCTCTGCCTCGCTCCGCAGGAGTGTCCCGATGAGCACTGCCAGCGTCAAAACTCCCCTCCCTGAACCCGCGCATCACTACCTGGTTCGACGTACCGTGGAAGCCTGCCATCTCGCCAAAGAAGCCGCCGCCGCCGCGGCCGAAGGCATTGCCACCGGCTCGGCGACTCTGCTCAACTCCCTGCGCCAGCGGGAGCGCGAACTCGACACCCTCGACATGGAAATCGACGATGGCGTCACCGCCGCCATCACCGAAGTCGAACCCGCCGAGGCCCGCGAGCTTCTCGCCTGCATGAAGTTTATGATCGGCCTCGAACGCATCGGCGACTTGCTGCTCAGCTTCGCCAACAGCGCCCACGCCACCGCCGGACGCCTCGATTCCGAAGACACCCGCGACCTCACCCAGATGGCTACCATCCTCGAAAAAATGCTGACCGACTGTGCCGACTCCTTTTCCGCCCGCGACGTCGGCAAGGCGGTCGACGTCCTCCGCGCCGACGCCGAAATGGACCGCCTCCGCAACCTAATCTTCCTCCGCCACATCGAGAATCCCGAGAACCTGGTCCGCCAGTCCAGCCTGCAGGTCATCTTCATGACCCAGTCTCTCGAACGTGCCGGCGACCACGCCAAAAACCTCGCCGAAGAGGTCTGCCACCTGGTCAGCGGACACACCGTCCGCCACGTCTTGAGGTCCTACGACAAACCCGTAGAACAAATGTTCATCGACTACATGCGCCGCAGAGACCCGCACCACTAGCGTAAGTGGCGCGGGGGCCTCGCCCGCGCGCCTGCAAAACCAGGCCCCGGCCCCCTCGAAGCCGCTCAGGGTCACGCTGCAAATCTCATAAGCCCGGTGGGTGGCCCTCGATAAGAGGGCCACCCACCGGCTCTTGGCAATGGTGTGCAGCGTCTGAGGAATGTTGGCCCACTATGCCACCCTGTGAAAGAACATGGGGGGCAGCCTTGGGCCTTCTACGTCCCAGTCCCGGCCAGGTTCACCTTCTGCGGACTACCGCCGCCGTTATCGCTGACTGAGACCGATGCGGACCGACTGCCTTTGGCTGAAGGCGTGAAGGTCACGGTGATAAAGCAGCTTGCCCCCGCCGCGACACTCGAGCCGCAAGTGGTGGTCAGGCCAAAGTCACTCCCATTCGTCCCCGTGATCGAGATGCTCGTGATGCTCACGGATACACTCCCTTTGTTGCTGAGTGTGATCTTTTTACCAAGGCTCTTGGTGCCCACTGGCTGGTTGCCGAAATTCAGGCTAGAGGGAGTCAGTTGTACGTAGGTTCCAGTGCCCGTCAGATTTACTTTCTGTGGACTTCCAGATGCGTTGTCTGTAATGGAAACTGACCCGGAGATTGTGTTTATGGCCGTCGGTTTGAATGTGACACTGATCGTGCAGCTTGCTCCCGCTGCAACGCTTGTTCCGCATGTATTGGTTTCGCTGAACTGGCTGCTGGCAGCGATTTTGGAGATCGTCAAGAGTCCCGCTCCACTGTTGGTCAGAGTAACTGTCTTGGCTTTGCTGGTTGTGAAGACAACTTGGGTCGAAAAGGTCAGACTGGTGGGAGAGAGCGTCACAGCAGGCTTTACGCCAACTCCCGTGACCGAAGCCGTCTGTGGACTGCCGGGAGCGTTGTCCGTAATGCTGACAGCGGCATTTCTAGTTCCGACAGCGACAGGAGTGAAGGTAACCGTAATTACACAACTGCCCCCTGCCGACACGGAAGTTCCACAATTGTTGGTTTGAGCAAAGTCGCCTTTGTTCGTTCCAGTAATGCTGATTGATGTAATGGTCAGAGCGACGTTCCCGGTATTCATCAGCGTCACGGTTTGAGGACTGCTGACTATGCCTACGGTTTGATTCCCGAAGGTAAGGCTTGCCGGGGAAAGCTGGGCAATAGCTCCCTGCACGACTTGGCTCAATACTGGTGAGGTGCTGGAGGTGAAGTTCGAGTCCCCGTTGTACGTCGCTGTAATACTGTGCGTGCCCACTGCGAGACTGGAGATCGAGAAGATAGCCACCCCGCTGGAGTTAAGAGATGAGCTTCCCAAAATCGTAGTTCCGTCTAGGAAAGTTACCGTTCCCGTTGGCGTACCTAGAAAGCCCTGCGACGTGACTGTTGCCGTGAATGTCACAGTTTGCCCGAAGGTTGACGGATTTAGCGACGAGATCAGCGAAGTTGCGGTCGTCCCTACGCTGGTATTAATGAGCACACCCGCGGCACCATTTGTACAGACGCTGGCCGCGCACGCATTCGCCACCAGTAAATCAGGTTTGCCATCCTTGTTCGTGTCCGCGAAAACAATGAAGGAGCTGCCAAATGCACCGGAACTGTATGCAGTGGCCATCTGGAAGGTGCCATCGCCGTTGCCTAGCAGTACGCCGACCGTTCCGCCGCTACTGCAGTCGCTGCTGCCACAGTAATTCGCCACCGTCAAATCGGCGTTACCATCGCCATTCAGATCAGCCACGGCCACCGAACGAGCATTGTACCCACCGGAACCATAATTCACTGCCGCCTTGAAAGTACCATCGCCGTTACCGAGCAGGATACCTGCCGAGCCCACAGAGTTCCCACAGAATTGAGTGTTAGTGCATGAGTTCGCAACGACTATGTCAGGTTTGCCGTCCCTATTCACATCGGCGACTGCAATTGAATCGGCTCCAAATCCACCGGATCTGTAGGTCACTGCTCCTTGGAAAGTTCCATCGCCATTGCCGAGCAGCACGCTAACCGAACTCTGTACTCCGAGGTGGTTCGCGAGGGCATTAGCCACGACCAAATCAGGTTTGCCGTCCCCGTTTACGTCCGCTACCACGACTGAAACGGTGTTTCGGTCAATCAAGTCAGACGCTACAGCTGCTTGGAAGGTACCATCGCCGTTGCCTAGCAGAATGCTGACTGAGCCGTTTGTCTCGCAAAACGTAAGGAAAGCGCAGGCGTTCGCGACCACTAGGTCAGGTTTGCCATCTTGGTTCACATCGGCCACCACAACTGAGTCCGGTTGAGTTCCGCCCGAATCGTTAGGTCACCACTGGTTGGAACGTTCCATCACCATTACCGACCAGAACACCCACTGAACCATCGTCATTGGCGTAGCAGTTAGCTGGGATACATTCGTTTGTCACTATCAAATCGGGCTTGCCGTCGCCATTTACATCTCCCATCGCAACTGAGTAGGTGTCGGAACCGCCCGCGTCGTAGACTACTGCACTCTGGAATGTGCCGTCACCTTTGCCCAGCAGCACTCCAACTGTTCCGTTTCCGATCCCGTTGGTGCAATCGCTGGAATTGTCACAAAAATTCGAGACCGCCAGGTCGAGTTTGCCGTCCCCATTTATGTCGGCCACTGCAACAGAGAATGAATCAAATCCGCCCGAGCCGTAGTCCACAGCGGGAGCGAAGTTCAAGCTTGCTGCTTGCGTGGAAGCTGTCCGGCGAATAGCTGAGCCAAAGGTAGTAAGATGCGTCCCTTGCTGAACACGAGGAAGCATCATCGGTGCCCTGAGTCGCGGCTCCGTTCGTCGAGTCGCAGTGGATTGGCCAGTGAGTGATG
>WNFA01007974.1_pt1 | contig 12470 bp, 10 predicted proteins | sample 5400481 | NCBI WGS metagenome assembly WNFA01 (sample SAMN13153340, study PRJNA577476) | soil metagenome | isolation source: 120 cm saprolite under Douglas fir tree site 2 hole 1 replicate 2 | place: USA:California | collected 2015-04-18
TCGCGGGTGTTGCCCATACCGACTGGGGTGGCGTTGATGATTACGTCGAAGGCGAGCTTTTTCAGATCGGCGCGCTTGATGGTGCGGGCTCGGGCTTGGCGGGCCAGCTTCTTGGCTGCGGTCAGGCTGCGATTGAGGATGTAGACCTCGGATCCGCGCTCTTTCAGGCCGAAGACGGCGGCGCGGGCTGCGCCTCCGGCGCCCAGCACTAGAATCCTAGCTGCTTCAAGCGTATTCAGACGGCGCTCTAGAGGGCGGACTATGCCGGCGGCGTCGGTGTTGAAGCCGTAGAGTTTGCCGTCTTGCGCGCGGACTACGGTGTTGCAGGCTCCGATCTTCGTAGTATGGGAGTCGGTGTTGTCCAGGTGTTTGAGGATTGATTCCTTGTAGGGCATGGTGACGCTGATGCCGTGAATGGGAATCTCGCGGACGCAGGTGAGAAGATCCTTCAACGTTTTGGCGTGCAGGGCGAGATAGACGCCGTTGACGTTCTCGCGGCGGAAGGCGGCGTTCATGATCGCGGGGGAGAGGGAGTGGGAGACGGGGTCTCCGGCGACGCCGTAGACGCGGGTGGCGGCGACGACTTGCTCGATGCGATAGACGTTGCGCAGCTCTTGCGCGGTGACCTGGCCAGGGGCGGTCTCTTCGCCGGCTCCGGCGGATGCAAAGGTGAAGACGCTTCCGGCGCGGACGCCCAGAACGCGGCTGATGATGCCCTGCTCTCCCATGCACATGCCGACGAGGGAATGCTTGTCGCTCTCGCGGGCCAGGAACTTGATCATGGTGACGTTGTCGGAGAGCGTAGTGGCGGTGCTCACTACCTTGTAGAAGTCGGCGGGGAAGGCGAGCATCTTCTCGAGCGTTTCGTCGAGCTTTTTGGTAGCGCGGAAGTCGTGGTACGAAAGGATCAGAGCGGCTCGGGTGCGGAGCTTCTGTAACTGGGCGGGCTTGACCTTGGTGGCAGTCTGAAGTTCGACGTCGACCAGCTGGCATCCAGCGGCGACGGCTTTGCTGAGGACATCAAGCTGGGAGGCGATCGAGCCGCGGAACTTTCCTCCGTTGGCGGCTCTGCGGCAGGTAGCAATCACGACCGTACCGGGATGGGACTCGAGGAAACGCTTGATCCGGGGCAGGGCCAGTCCGGGCTTGGAAAGGTAGTCCAACCTGAACTCCATGAAGGAGTTATCGCGGACCAGTAACTCGGCCTTGTCGACCATTTCGGTGGGGTCGGAGCCGATTATGGCGACACAAAGACGCGGCAAACGCAGGGGGAGCAACCTCGGAATGTAGCTGATTGGGGCTGCGTTCATCTTGTCGCCAGAATGACGGCGAATTATTACAGGGGCTTAACTCCAGATGCAACAGTGGATTAACGATCCTGTCGAAAAACTTTGGCCGCGGGTCGGCTAACACCCTCGTAACCTTGACCCTCCCTTACCCCCTTGTTACCTTGCGATGGAAGGCTTTGTTTTGAGGCATTTAACTGAGGAATTCAATGAGGGAGAGCGCGCCTGGGGCGGGCCCTTCCGGAGGTAACATGAAGAAAAAAGGACTGTTAGTGTTGTTGCTTGCAGCCGGGGCGTGGGCGCAAGACGCCGCCAATGCGACCGCCGAGGTTTCGGAGGGACTCGCGCCGACTACCGCGAGCTTCCCGACGCAGCGAGTGCAGACTCCAACTTATGCGGATTTGTATTGTGCAGGGTTTATCAGCAAACAGATCCTGCCGGATGCGAATTTCGTTGCCGGTGGGTTGCAGACTCCCACTACGACCAAATTCATACGTGGGGACATGATCTACCTTAAAGGATCAGGGTACAGCGCGGGCGCTGAGTACGAGATCGTGCGAGCGTTGCGCGACATCAACGAATACGAAGTGTATCCGGGCGAGAAAAAGGTGCTTAAGGAAACCGGACAGCCCTACGAAAACGTGGGGCGAGTGAAGATCATTGACACGCGGAACAAGGGCACAGCCATTGCCCAGATTGAGTATGCCTGTGATGGCGTGAACCCTGGGGATACGGCTATTCCTTTTGCCGAGAAGACGGCGGTGACCTTCCATTCGCCGGTGCGCTTCGATCGCTTCCTGCCCGCCAGCAACAGGCTCTCGGGACGGGTCGTCATGGGGAAGGACTTCGATTCAGTGCTGGGAACCGGACACAAACTCTACATCAACGTGGGCGCGAACCAGGGAGTGAAGGTGGGCGACTTCTTCCGGGCAGTCCGCGGCTACGATGCCGATCTGAACGATCCGGTGGACTCACTGTCGTTCAAGGCTGCGATCGCTGAAGATACACAGAAAAAGACGCCGTCGGTCGATCCGCACATGTTCACGAAGTCGAACGGACCTGTGATTCACGTTCGCGACCTGCCGCGGCGGTCTGTGGGCGAGATGGTGATCATTAGCGTAACGCCGACCACGGCAACGGGCATGATCGTGTTCTCGTTGGAAGATGTACACGCGGGCGATGGCGTGGAACTGGACCAGGTGCAATAAGTTTTAGCAAGGTAGACGCAGTCGGAGGCCGGGGACGGGAAACCGTTCCCGGTTTTGTTTTTTGGCGATAGCAAACCCGAGCGGCCCGATAACCCTGGGGCGCCGGACAGCCGAGGGCGGCTGTCCCCAGACGAGTCGTTACAGGTTCTTCTCTCCGAATACTTCGGCGGTAAATACCTCAATCGTCGCGCCCTTTTGCCAGGCGTCGAGGGGTAGGCCGGCTTTGCGGCAGGTTTGTTCGAGGAATGTGGTGCGGTCCCAGTTGTGTTCCACGGGGACTTGGGGCAAGAGGAGGCCGCGGCTGCCGTGCAGGCTGATGAGCAGGCCGTGGCGACCGATTTCGATGTCTTCGGGAGAAATCGGTTGGGGCGGAGAGAGGATACTCAGTTCCACCTGCAGATTGGGCTCTTCCTCGCGGGTAACAGGATAAAAGCGAGTGTCTTCAAAGGCCGCGGCGCGGGCGGTTTCGAGGACGGCGCGGTAGATGGGACTTACGGGGAGCACGTATCCCACGCAGCCACGCAGCTCGCCGTGCAAATAGAGTGAAGTGAAGGCTCCGCGTGGCTCGGCAAGGTGGGGCGTGGGCGGCTCCAGCGGAATTTCGGATTGTTCGAGGGCAGAGCGAATCGCGTCGTGGGCCACCTGCAGGAGCAGGGCGCGTTCCTCTTTGGAAAATTCAGCGGTCGCGGAGCTGGTTGGCGCGTAGGAGGTTTGTGGTGCCTCGGGTCCAGTCTGGTTGGGAGCACCTTCGGAAGGAATCGGGCTAGGTTGTGGTGGCGACATCGCGGTCAGCCTGAGGAGTGGCCGGCACCGGTTTGGAGCGCCGGCTGAGAATGAAGGCGCGACGACGGCGTTTCACGACACGCCGGTCGATCTTTGACCAGAAAGCCACGAAATAATCGATGGCCGAGACCAGCGAGACGAACACCATGAACCAGATGGCCAGATACGCGATCCAGTGAATGGGAAAGATGTAGTAGCTGTAGATGGGGAATACTTTCCAGCGGTGGTCGAGAATCACGGCGACTACGGAAACGATCTGGATGACCATCTTGAACTTGATCGCAGGCCATTGACCAGGAATTCGCGGCCGATCACGACGATCGCAACCCAGGCCGGAACCAGGCTGGGATTGAGTTGCACGAGCACGACGAAGGCTGCGGCGATCAGGAGTTTATCGGCGAGCGGATCGAGCAGGATGCCCATCGTCGTAATCTGTCCGCGTTTGCGGGCCAGATAGCCGTCGATGCCGTCGGTCATGGAAGCGGCGATGAACAGAGCGGAGGCCAGCAGTTCTTTCTCGCCGGTCTGGCTGCTGAAGCGGCTGCTGGAGAGAATCCAGATCAACAGAGGGATGCTGAAGATACGGATCAGCGTGATGGAATTGGGCAGATTCACAGCTCAGAGTGAGTTCCGGCGGGCAAACCGGAATACCTGCTTGATTATCCTCCAGCGCTGAGGGGAACGCAATGGAAGGAAGTGCCGGGTAGCGCCTCAGTTTCAAAAACGGATCAAAACCTTGAAGCGCAGAGGAGGCGGAGAAGGGCCGCAGAGTCCGCAGAGACATGCGCTCAAGCCAAACTGAGGCAACTACCAAGTGCCGGCGTAGTCAGGGGCGCCTCGTCTTTCGAGTGCGGAGGTGATACGCGCAAGATCCCTTCGACTTCGCTCAGGGCAGGCTCTTCGCTCCGCCTGAAGAACGGCTGCTCTCAGGATGACGCCGGGTCTTGGTGCTCGGCTCTTTGCTGAGTTGCTCTTTGGTTTTAGTCGGGGGTGCGCAGAAAGCCGTGCCCGTCGGAGCTTCCCGTAATCGCCCCTGCAGGGTTGATGCTTGTGGGGAATGTGTAAGAGCCCGGAGGATCAAAGGTAGTGAAGGCACCGGTGCGAGAGCGTACAAAGGCGTGCGTCGTTCCACTGTCGTCATCGTAGATTCCCATGATCGTCCGCGCTGGATTGATGCCCAGGGCCTTAGTGAAGCCTGCGGACCCCGGAAGATCAATGATGGTGAAGGCATCGCCGCGAGCGCGCACAAATCCGTGCGTCGAGTTATTACCGCCCGAGTCACTGTAATATCCCGTGATCTCCCCGGCCGGGTTTATGCCCACGGGGGTGGTGTAGTACGTGCCCGCAGGCAGGGGAGTAGTGGTGATCGCACCCGGAACATCGAAGCTCTTGAAGGTACCGAGGCGAGAGCGCAGGAAGCCGTGCCCGACACCGCTCGCATCGTAGTACCATCCCGTGATCACCGCCGCAGGATTAATGCCCATAGGGGTGGTGAAGAGCGCGCCCGGAACATCGGCGGTCGTGAAGATGCCGTCGCGAGAGCGCACGAAGGCGTGCTGACCGCTCGCGTCATAGTAATATCCCGTGATCATTCCCGCCTGGTTAATAGCTACGGGATAGGTGTCGGCCAAGCCCGGACCATACAGCGTCTTGATGGTGCCGTCGCGAGCGCGCAGGAAGCCGTGCGACACACTGCTCGCGTCAAGGTAGGTCCCGGTAATCACCCCCGCCGGGTTGATGCTCAGCGGGTTCATGAGGATCGCGCCTGGAACATCGAAGGTCGTGAAGGTGCCGTCGCTGGAGCGCACGAAGCCGCGAGAAAGAATCCCGTCAGAGTAATTTCCTGTGATCGCCCCCGCCGAGTTGATGCTTGTGGGTGCGGTACCGATCGCGCCCGGAGGATCGAAGGTGATGAACGTGGCGTTCTGGGCATTTGCGGAAAGGCTCAGCCCCAAGGCGCAGAGCGACACCAGGCAAAGGGCTAGGTTCTGTCGAGGCCGCGCAACAATTTGGGCGAAAGTGAGTGGATGCGTGATCATTGTGCCAGCTCCTTTGCAGAATCCTCGGAGGATAGTAAGTAACTGGGAGAACGCCTTAGTCTCCCGACTCATAGACCTACTTGCGGATGGACGCAATTCACGCTTGCGTGCGCCTTGGGGGTGTGCACTTCTCTGGCGAGAACTGCTCTTCGGAGAGGCGACCAATAGTCGCACAAAGCCGATGCTTCGACAAGCCTTCGCAGTGGCAGCAATCGCGGTCCGGCGCGATTCCGCACACGAATTGGAGTAGCGCGCTGGGGAACGATTTACTTTGGTTTGGCTGGGGTCATCCCGTTCGACTTGGGCTGTTTGGCGATGATCTGGTCTTTGATCTTTTCGTAGGTGGAGCGCGGAATGATCTTCTTGTGCAGGAGATCGCGCTTGGTGCGATAGGGGCGACCGTCGATGATCTTCTGAGCGTAGGCTTCGATGCCGGGGGTTTCCTTCAGCTGATCTATGGTGGCGGTGTTGATATCGAGTTTGTCGGCGGCCGCAGTGGGCCTGGACGACGGCTTGGAAGCGGGTGACACGGCGCCACCCGCACCTGAGGAAGACTGCGCTGCGGCGAATGTCGCCAGCACGAACAATGCAACCGCGATTGACGCGAACCTGGCGAGTGAATTTTTGCGGACTGTAATCATCGGCCCCTCCTCAGGCGTAAATGCCGCGCTGACGAATTGTATACGCCACACGATCGATGGCCAACATATATGCCGCGATACGGTTGTTGACGTGGTGAGTTTCGGCGTAGCGGACCACATCCTCAAACGAGGATCTCATGATGGTTTCCAGCTGCTCGTTGACGACGGATTCTTTCCAGAAATAGCCCTGGCGGTCCTGCACCCACTCGAAGTAGGAAGTCGTGACGCCGCCGGCATTGGCGAGAATGTCGGGGATCACGAAGACGCCCTTGTCGGTTAGAACATCGTCGGCTGCGGAAGTGGTCGGGCCGTTGGCGCCTTCGGCGAGGATGCGGCACTTCACGCGATCGACATTGCGGCTGGTGATGACGTTCTCGGTGGCGGCGGGAATCAGGATTTCGCATTCCGTGGTCAGCAGCTCGGCGGGATCGTATTTCTCGGCGCCGGGAAATCCGTGAATTGTTCCGTTCTTCTGGCGATATTCGACGAGAGCCTTCAGGTCAATGCCGTTCTTGTTGTAGAGACCGCCACCGACTTCGGCGATGCCGATCACTTTGTAGCCGGCTTCGTGCATGAGCAGCGCGGCATTTGACCCTACGTTGCCGAAGCCTTGCACGATGACGCGGCTGCGTTCGCGATCGAGGCCGAGTTTCTTGCAGGCGTCGTCGCAGACGATCATCACGCCGCGTCCGGTGGCTTCGCGGCGTCCACGGGAGCCGCCAATGTTAATGGGCTTCCCGGTGACTACGGCGGTGACGGTCTGGCGCATGTGCATGGAATATGTGTCCATCATCCAGGCCATGATTTGTTCGTTGGTATTGACGTCGGGAGCAGGAACGTCTTTCTCGGGGCCGATGAATTCGATCAGTTCGGCGGTGTAGCGTCGCGTCATGCGTTCGACTTCGCCCATCGACATTTTGTGGGGGTCGCAGATTACGCCACCCTTCGCGCCTCCGAAGGGAATGTTGACCACGGCGCACTTCCAGGTCATCCAGCTGGCCAGGGCGCGTACTTCGTCGAGGGTGACGTCGGGAGCGTAGCGGATGCCGCCTTTGGCGGGACCGCGGGCTATCGAGTGCTGGACGCGGAATCCGGTGAAGACTTCGAGATGACCGTCGTCCATCTGGACGGGGATGTAGACGGTGACTTCGCGGGTGGGATAGCGGAGCACGCGCCACAGGCCTTCGTCGAGATTGAGCTTTTCGGCAGCCAGGTCAAAGCGCGCCCGCTGCGACTCCCACGCATTAGTTTCTTTGTCGGTATGCAGCGGGGCGGCCGTCGTGGTCATAAATATAGTCTCCGGAATGATTGCTAAGTAAGATGCGGGCCGGCACCGGGAAGGAGCCCGGCGTGGGCAAACGTTCACGAGTATATGAGTGGGGGTGGGAGGGAAGCAAGCTAGCTAAGGTAGGAATCGTGCCTCAGTTTCAAAAACGGATCAAAAGCTTGAAGCGCAGAGGACGCGGAGAAGGGCCGCAGAGTGCGCGGAGACATGCGGCTCAAACTGAAGCCCTACCACCGTGGGCGGACCATCGCGTTGGCGATCAGCGACAACATCAATCGTCATCCGGATCTGAGGGCGGTGTGGGGTCGTTCAAAAAGTAGGTTGCGTCCAGTGGCGCCGAAATCGTCGTGAATACGCGTGGCGGCAGGCTCAGGTTGAAGAACCCAGTGAGATTTGCCGTAGCGCGTGCGTCGGCAAAGTTGAGAGCACCTTGCTGAATCCCGAAATTCTGTTCGATGAACCGCAGAATGCTGCCGAAATCGTAGCGGTTGTTGTCCACATAAGCTGCCGATGTGTAGGCAGAGACCACCATGAGCGGGACGCGAAATCCGTACTGGTAGTCACCCTGGGGCTGAGCCAGGATCGTCGGAGGCTCGTGGTCGTACCAGCCGCCCCAGTCGTCCCAGGTAATCAGAATCGCTGTGTTATCCCAGTAGACTTCTCCGTTCTTGCACTTGGCGTTGTTGCCGATGGCGTTGACGATCGACGCTAACCAGGCAGGCCCTCCGCCGGTGGTGGTTTGCGGGTGGTCAGAATTCTGCCCGCTCGGGATCACCCATGAAACTGCGGCCAGCTTACAGTTGCTGATATCCGTCAATACCTGCTTCGAACTGATCACCACGTCGTTGGTCCAGTCGGTGCCGGTGCATTGCCCGCCCGAGGGCGCGCTGGGCACGCAGATATGCTGAATCGCATTCGGCGCCGTCCAGATGGAGCCGCGGCCGGGAGTGTAATACTTCCAGCTGATTGCGCCGGAGTCGAGCAAATCTGCCAGCGTCTGATGTTCGAAGCACGGATAGATTCTCTGCCTTTCGGATTTGGGCGTGATCAATGCGACGGTCGTGGTTGAAATCGCGATACATCCGGCGACCGTCCCTTTCACGTCCGGAGCCACGTTCTCGGCGGCAAATTTGCCGGCAGCATCGTCGGTCGCGCTGGGGGCCGAAGTTCCTCCAAACAGGTACTGATGCGCGGGAAAGCTGGGCCCCTGGTTGGTCTGGAACATGTAGTTTGCCCAGCCGTATTGCGTCGCTATATCCAGATACGGGTTCACGAGCCCGGTGGAATTGTCCACATACTTGAACCAGGAGTGGGTGGGGCACGTGCCCACGCAGATGTTGGTGGCGGCTCCGTCCATCTTGCAGGTTCCCGAGGTACTCACGTCGCACATCGCGGTGAACGAACTGTGCTTATGACCTAGATCGTAGGCGTTTGCCAGTGGAACCGAGGTCGGCTGGGTCGTGCCTGTGGAAGACGTTTTGTCCAGCCAGTTGCTGGTTTGGATGTTGTACTGCGCTCCGGTCGGCGTGGTGCTGCAGGAACTAGACGTACCGTAGGGTGGACTGCAAAGTCCCTGAAAAAGATTGTCTGGGGTTCGGTTCTCCTGCACGACCACAATAATGTGCTGAAAACTGGAAATTTGCGCCGGTGCGAGCGTGGTTACGAAGCAGATGGACGCAAAACAGCTTGCGAGGAATAAACTCTTGGCCCAGAGTTTCATGGCTTCTTCTCCTCAGCCGAAATACCTATCTTCTTTTTTCGGTTCCGTGGGCCCTGGGGAAAGGCGTGGCAGAGATTAACACGAAGAAAGCCGCTCTGATAGAGACGAAGGGCCCAAGGTTGACTACAGCTGGATTTCCATGCCTTCAGCGGCGGCGCGGACTTTGGGGTAGTGGTTGCGGGCTTCGATGACGACTTTGTCGATGCAGGCGTCATCGTGGTCGGGATCGTGGTGGAAGAGGATTAGTTCTTTGGCGCCGCTTTCCATGACGACGTTGACGGCCTCGCGCCAGTGGCTGTGTCCCCAGCCGCGGCGGCGGGCTTCGTATTCCTCGGGCAGGTACTGGGAGTCGTAGATGAGGACGTCGGCTCCCTCGGCCAGTTTGCGCACGGCTTTGTCGAAATTGGCGTCGCCGGGCTCGTTGTCGGTGGCGTAGACGAGAATGCCGTCTTTGGTTTCGAGGCGGAAGCCCATGCATCCCTGGGGATGGTTCAGCCAGGCGGCTTGCAGGTTCACGCCGTCTTCGACGTTGACGCGTCCGGCATCGATTTCGTAAAAGGCCTGTCTGGCCCGCATCTCATTCAGATTGACGGGAAAGTAGGGGGAGGCCATCTGCTCGGACATGACTTGCTTGAGGCTGCGGGTGCGGCTGGAGGCGTGGAAGAGGAACTGGCTGTTCGGATTGTCGTATAAGGGGCGGAAGAAGGGCATGCCTTGGATGTGGTCCCAGTGGAAGTGGGAGACGAAGACGTGGGCGGAAAAAGGGCGCTCGCCGAATTCCTTTTTCAAGTGGTGGCCCAGGATGCGGAATCCGGTGCCGCAGTCGAAGATGTAGATACGGTCTCCCAGCCTCACCTCGACACAGGACGTGTTGCCGCCGTAACGCATGTTCTCGGGTTGTGGGGTAGGCGTAGAGCCGCGCACTCCCCAGAACTTGATCTGCATAGGCCTGAATATTGCTTAACCTGTAATCTTCGACCGTGGGGGGGCTTCCGTCAATTGGATTGGTGGGTTCGGGGAATTACCGAAGTGTACGGCAGTGGCCGGTGGTCAGTGGCCAGTGGCCAGCAAAAAGAGCTGCCGCCAATGGCCACTCGGAACGGAATGTACGGTCTTCGCTGATTGGCGAACCCGCTGGCTCTGGCCACTGACCACTGGCCACTGCTCCCGCGTCCCCTATAATGATCGGACCTGTACGACCCCATGGTGCGACCGGATTACAAGGAGTTCTTGCGGCTTTCGCGGGAGGCGTCGCTGATCCCGGTGGTGAAGTCGGTCAGCGCGGACCTGCTGACGCCGGTCTCCGCCTTTCTCGCGATCGCCGAAAAGGAGCCTTATGCCTTCCTGCTGGAATCAAACGAGAGCGGCGAGCAGGTGGGGCGTTACACGTTTTTGGGGACGCGTCCTTACATGCGAGTTCGCGCGCAGGCGGGTGAGGTTGAGATTGAGCGTGGACGCCGGCGAGAGACGCATCCGGGAAACATTTTCCAGGCGGTGAAAGAGCTGCTGCGAGAGCACCGTCCGGCAAGCGTGCCGGGACTGCCTCCGTTCACGGCTGGAGCGGTGGGATATTTTGCTTACGATGTGGTGCGCCAACTGGAAGCGATCGGCGAGCGGGCTAAGGATGATTTGTCGCTGCCGGATGCGGAGTTGATGTTCTTCGACCGATTGCTGGCGTTCGATCACTTGCGGCATCAGATTCACATCGTGGCGGCGGCGGATGTATCACGCGAGAGCCCGCGGCGCGCCTATGATCGTGCGCTGCGGGACATTGCGGCGCTCGAAGGAAAGTTGGCGGGAGGATTGAGTGCGGCGCTATGGCGGAAGTCCGGCGACAGTAAGCGGGGGAAACTGAAAGTCCATGCAGGCACGAGCCGCGAGCGCTTTCTGCGCAGTGTGGAGCGATGCAAGGAGTACATCGCTGCGGGAGACATCTTCCAAGTGGTTCTTTCCCAGCGGCTGGACTTCGTGCCGGGAGTCGAGCCGTTCGATCTTTACCGGGCGCTACGGCAGGTGAATCCGTCGCCGTATCTTTATTTTCTGCGAATGGATGGGACGCATATTCTCGGGTCTTCTCCCGAGATGCTGGTACGGGTGACGGGACGCAAGCTGGAGTACCGTCCGATTGCGGGCACTCATCCTCGTGGGCGCGACGAGGCTGAGGACCAGCGCCTTGAACAACAAATGCGCAACGACGAGAAAGAACGCGCGGAGCACGTGATGCTGGTGGACCTGGGGCGCAATGATCTGGGGCGGGTCAGTGAGTACGGTTCGGTGAAGGTGAAAGACCTGATGTATGTGGAGCGGTATTCGCATGTGATGCATCTGGTCTCGGCGTTGGAGGGCACGCTGCGCAAGGACCTGGACGCATTGGATGCGTTTGCGGCCTGCTTCCCTGCGGGGACACTAAGCGGGGCGCCGAAGGTGCGGGCCATGCAGATTATTGAGGAGTTGGAGCCGACGCGGCGTGGGATATATGGCGGGTCGGTGCTGTACGCGGACTTTGCGGGGAACCTGGATTCGTGCATCGGAATTCGCACTTTGTTGATGCAGGGCAAGCATGCGTATCTGCAGGCGGGAGCTGGGATTGTGGCGGATTCTGATCCGGTGAGCGAATTTCAGGAAAGCATGAATAAGGCGCAGGCGCTGCTGCGTGCCGTAGAGATGGCTAGAAACAGTGGCCAGTGATCAGTGGCCTGCTCTCTTCTTCGGCTAGTCATCTTCATCCACTGCATGACTATGGGAAATATTTAGTTGAGTCGGCCTCGCCCTGCGGAACAGCCACCGGATCGGCTGGTAAAAACTGAATATCAGCAGTGCGAAGAAAAAACTGTTTCCGAGAATGATCCCGCACACATCTAGAATGCTGCTCTCGCGCCTAATGAGGAAATTTGGGCTGATCCGCGCGAGTGGCAAGGAGAGATCTTCAAGGTGTTCCTGAACATCGGATGGGTTTCCGAAGAACACAGTCAATGCACCCAACCCCAAAAATCCGACAAAAAACAGACTCATCACTGGCTGATGTAGGTCACCATGAGAGTTATTCTTGGCTGCCTCCGCCCTTTTCTGAGCCAAGGGGGAACGAAAAAAAGGAACAGAAACCAGGAAAGTATTCCGCCTAGAACAATCCCTAGCAACCAGGTTCCGCTGGACGTCGGTCTGTGAGTTACGACTCCGAGCAGGACGACCGCTACGAACGCGAACAGATCGGCACAACGCAGATACGAATATGTCGCGTCAACATCGGTCTTGCATGACGGACATGCCCAGTGCGGACCCCTAAGCTCTCGTCGGTCGATAGCTTTGCCGCATTCAGGACACAGCAACGACTTAGGACTCATGAAGAGCATTCGGCAGCCCAAATCCAGCCTATACCTGTTCGCGGAAACGTAGGCCGACTGAACCTATCACCGACCGCTGTCCAAGGCCAGAAAATTTCCGATCAGTTTCTTTCCCGCATCCGTCAGCACGCTCTCGGGGTGAAACTGCACTCCTTCAACCGGATACT
>WNFA01003872.1_pt1 | contig 12468 bp, 10 predicted proteins | sample 5400481 | NCBI WGS metagenome assembly WNFA01 (sample SAMN13153340, study PRJNA577476) | soil metagenome | isolation source: 120 cm saprolite under Douglas fir tree site 2 hole 1 replicate 2 | place: USA:California | collected 2015-04-18
TGGCATACGCGACATGGTACGCATTTCGGATGCAAGAATGAGCGGCACAAGTTACGGCGCCTGTGTGCTTCATGTTGCGCCGGAATCATTTGTCGGCGGGCCGCTTGCGCTTTTGAAGGAAGGAGATATCATCGAACTCGACGTGCCCGCGCGTCAATTGAACATGCGAGTGAATGAAGATGAGCTTGCCCGGCGTCGCGCCGCCTGGAGCCCGAAAGAGGGGATTTATCCTCGCGGATACGGGAAGTTGTTCATGCAGCACATCAAACAGGCTGACGAGGGATGTGACTTCGACTTTCTAGAAGGAACTGCGCCTATCCCGGAACCTGAGATTCATTGATTTCGAGCAACGGCCTGGCTTACTTGTTCCGCAACCGCGTGACGGCGTCCCACGCCCACGGTAAGCATCAGAACTCCGGAGAGAAAGAGGCTCCCCACCAAGTACAGCAGGCCGGGGGCGAAGGACCGCGTGCGGGTCACCAGATAGCCCATCATTAGCGGTCCGACAAAGCCTCCGAGATTACCCACCGAATTGATCAAACCGATGGACGCAGCGGCAGCCGACTCACTCAGAAAAACTGTTGGAACGGCCCAAAAGCAAGGATGGTATGCGAAATAACAAGCGCCAACAAGAGTGAATAGCGTGACCGAGAGCGCCAGATTCGAGCCCGCAACAACAGCCAGGAAAAGGGCCAGTCCACAAAGAAGAGTTGGGATCGCGGCATGCCAGCGGCGCTCGCCGGTTCGATCGGAATGCCAGCCGTTCCATTGTTGCATCACAAAACCCGCAAGATAAGGCAGAGACGCGAGCAGGGTCACCTTGAGGTCGCTCTGGCCGGAGAGGCGCTTTAGAATCGTTGGGAGCCAGAAATTTATGCCGTAGCCTCCCGTCGTTGAGAAGAAGTAGCATAACGTCAGCAGGATGACGTCGCGATGACGCAGGGCTTGCCAAATACTGTAAGAGCGAACCCGCTGTTTCGCTTGCTTTTCACGGCTTAGCTCGTCGGTGATCCAGTCGCGCTCGTCGGCGCGGAGCCATCGCGCCTGCCGCGGCCAGTCTGTGAGATAGAAGACGGCGATCACGCCGAACACAATTGCCGGAATCCCTTCGAGTATGAACAACCAGCGCCAGCCTCTCAGACCGAGCCAAGACATCCCGAGCAGCCAACCAGCGAGAGGGGATCCAATAACATAAGAAAGAGGCATGGCAGCGTAGAAGAAGGCCGCCGCCTTGGCCCGGTCTGCGTACCGGAACCAATGTGTCAGGTACACAATGACGGCGGGGAAGAAACCCGCTTCAGCAGCGCCCACCAAAAAGCGCACCAAATAGAATTCCCGGATCGTGTGGATAAAGGCCATGAGCACGGTTAAGATTCCCCAGGAAATCATGATGCGAGCGATCCAGCGGCGCGCGCTCCATCGTTCCGCGATCAACGCGCCGGGTATTTCCAGCAAGAAATAACCGAGGAAGAAAATGCCCGCGCCAAGACCTACCACGCGATCGCTGAAACCAAGATCGCCGGGCATCTGGAGGGCGGCGGCGCCGACGTTCATTCGATCCAGAAACGCAATAATGTAGAGAAGCAACAGAAAGGGCAGGAGACGGCGCGCAATACGGCGCCTGGCGCGTTGGGCGACGTCCGGGACAGGGTCTTGAGGAAGCATTTTGCCTCGATTCGTTGAAGCTCAGAGACCGGCGGACGTACCGCGCGCCATTTCTTGTCTTCGCAATCCGAAATGTGCGATGCAGAGTATAGCGAAAAAACCGGCCGAGACTGCCACCAACAAGAAACTGCTGGAGATGAAGCAGAGAGCGTTGAAGAGCCCCGGACGCTGGGGAGCAGCTCTCGACGCGACGCTGCAGATTTCGTATAAGTGGGTTTCACTTCCGAAGCTTCGTTTTTGCGGAACGACCTCCTTCGGAGAAATATCTTGAGAGAGCGTTCGTACTGGGAGCCTCGACATGCGAGAGCACGTGATTGCGGCAATCCCCGGTGACGGCATCGGGCCTGAGGTCATACCGGCGGGGCTTCAGGCTCTGCAGGCACTTGAGAAGCGAACAGGCGGCTTTCGACTGAGGGTAGAAGAGTTTGCGTGGGGCTCCGACTACTACAGAAAAAACGGCGCGATGATGCCGGCCGACGCCCTGGACCGGTTGCGGCGATTTGATGCGATTTACTTCGGCGCCGTGGGCGCGCCCGGAATCCCTGACCACGTGACGCTCTGGGGGCTGCGTCTGGCGATTTGCCAGGGCTTCGACCAATATGCAAATCTTCGGCCGACGAAAATCCTGCCCGGTGTACCTTCGCCTTTGCGCGGTTGCAAGCAAGGCGACCTGGACTGGATGATCGTGCGCGAGAACACCGAGGGTGAGTATGCCGGTCTAGGAGGACGCGCGCATCGAGGCTTTCCCGAGGAGGTCGGCACGGAGACGGCGATCTTCACACGCCAAGGCGTGACGCGAATCATGCGCTTTGCATTCAGGCTTGCGCGGGCGCGGCCACGCAAACTGCTCACGGTCGTAACCAAGTCCAACGCGCAGCGGCACGGCATGGTGCTGTGGGACGAAATCGCCGCGGAAGTGGCGAAGGAGTTTCCTGAGGTCACGTGCGACAAAATGCTGGTCGATGCCATGACCACTCGCATGGTAGGGAAACCCTCCAGCCTCGACACGTTCGTAGCCACCAATCTGCACGCGGACATCCTGTCCGACTTGGCCGCGGCCTTGGCCGGCAGTCTGGGGATCGCGCCCACCGCCAACGTGGATCCGGAGCGGCGCTTTCCGTCGATGTTCGAACCCATTCACGGCTCGGCGTTCGACATCGCCGGGAAGGGGATTGCCAATCCTGTCGGCGCGTTTTGGACCGCCGCGTTGATGCTGGAACATCTGGGAGAGAAGGATGCCGCCGTGCGGTTAATGCAAGCGGTGGAGCGCGTGACGGGTTCAGGTCTTCTTACCCCCGACCTAGGCGGGAAAGCGACAACACGGGAGGTCACCGCCGCGGTTTGTGACGCCCTCCACAGCTCGAGTACCTGAAAGAGATTTCGAGGGGGGTGCTAGAGAGCGGATGAGACTGAGGTGCCGGCGGCGGCGAAAACGGTGGCCATCTCCGCTTGCGCGAAGGAGAGGAAGCACTGCACTACGACCGGGTCAAACTGCGTGCCGCTGGCCAGGATGAGCCGGCGGATGGCCTCCTCCAGAGGAAGACCTTTTCGATAGGGGCGCGAAGAAACCATGGCATCGAAAGCGTCGGTCACCGACACGATTCGAGAAACGACTGGTATCTCCTGTTCTTTTAAACCCGCAGGATAGCCCTTGCCATCAAAATTCTCATGATGGTGAAGAATATCTAGCGCGGCGCGTTCGAAACCCGGAAGCATGCGCAAGACAGCCCAGCCGTATTCCGGGTGTTTCTTCATCAGAGCATATTCGTCTACATCGAGGCGTCCGGGCTTTTTCAGAATTGAGTCAGGAATTCCAACCTTGCCGATGTCGTGGAGAAGCGCAGCGACTTCCAGGTTTTGGAGTTCTGGTTCTTCGAGGCCAAGCTCCTGCCCCACGCGCATGCCCCATTCCGCCAGGCGAGTGCTGTGCACTCCGGTATTGAGATCTTTCAGATCCAGCAGTTGGTTAAAAGCGCAGATCACCGAGCTGCGCAGGGCAGAAAACTGCTCCTCGACTTGCTTGATGCGCAGCGAATCCGGTGTCCCGTGAAGAATCGAGTCCATGATGAGCACCGAAGCTGGGCTGGACGGCACAGTGATTACCAGCACAACAAGAAGCACGAGCCGGATGTTGAGCTGGAGCTATTCACCCACGCGGAAATCGCCTGATAGACGTCCAGGCGTCCGTAGTTGAGGTCCGGCGTGAGTTGGACCGCATGAGACAGAGCGCTGGCAGCCTTGGATTGGTTGATGGGCTGCTTTGCGCTGAGCATAAGAGCAATCGTCCCGGCCACCAGTGGAGCGCTGAACGAAGTGCCGGACTCGCTTCCGTAAGTGCCGCCGGGATACGTGCTGATGACGTTCTCGCCGGGCCCGGCGATCCAAACGTCTGCCGAGCCATAATTGGAGAAGGAAGAGCGGGCGTCCCAATCCGTTGTCGAAGCAATACCCACCACGGAGCCGGAGACGGACGCCGGATAGACGCGTGCGCTGGTATTTTCGTTGCCAGCGGCCGCCACAAGCACGACGCCAGCCTTATTCGCGTTGGAAATCGCCTGGGAGAGCGCTGGCGAAGGATAAGAGAGGTCGAAGCTCATGTTGACGACGTTCGCTTTATTCTGGACGGCATAGTACAGAGCCGCCACGATGTTGGAAAGGTTTCCCCTTCCATTCGAAGAAAAAGCCTTAAGCGGGAGGATCTTGGCCTTGGGCGCAACCAGGTGGACGAGTCCGGAAGTCATCGTGCCGTGGCCGAATGCGACATAAGGCGAACCGTCCAGAATCGCGGCCGAGGACTGATCGAGTATCGCCGCACTGGATTGTTGCACCATCACCGGCTGGGCATTCTGCGAAGTGGTGGTGCTTATGCCGGTGGAGGAAAGATCGAGCCATTCGGAAGCGCCCGGCTGGTTCCGCGTGAAATCGTAGCCCTGCAGAAGCACGGGATGGAGAACGGGGTGATTTGGATCTACGCCTGTATCAATAACGGCAACGATTCCCGTGCCGGCTATATTGAAACCCTTTTGGGCATCAGAGAGGCGGATGATGTTAGCAGCCGGCTGGGCCGCGTATCCATGCGTGACGAGGGTGCCGTAATAATTCACCAGGGTGGTGTCGTAAAGGCCCGAAGAAATGCTGTTAATCTTCGTCTGCGGCACCGGCAGCAGGTTGTCGGGCTCAATGCTCTGGATTCCCAAGAGCGATTCCACGAGATTTACCGTGAAGTTCAGCAGGTTGACGACTATGTTGGTGGAAGACGTCACAAGAAAAGTCTGGTTGATATTGCCGTCCAACGAGCCCTGAACCTGGCATCCCAGGAGTGAACAGAGGTTTAGAACGGAGGACAAGCCTCCGGTCGTGCGGACGATGTAGCGGTTCTGCGCTGCGGCGGGTTTCGCGTCAACGAGGATGAAGCCGATCAGGATCAGCAAGATGCATAAACTGCGTTTCATTGAGTTTGTCCCTTCCAGGGTTTTCCTGGTCGTAAATCATTCAGCCATCGGCACAAAGGGATAGGGACATAGTCTTTCGAAATTCTCCCCTTGGGCCAATGGTACGCATGAGCTTTCTGTGTCAATCAGGGGAACTATCTCCTCTTGGTACCCTCGTACCATCGAGGAAATACCTGAAAACTCGATAAGGCAATTGCTGGTCATTCCTTCGCTCCCGGCAATTGGTCCAACGCATCTCGGAGCGAAATGACAATCGGCTTTCCGCCGCGGCCAGGGAAGGAAAGCTCCAAATCCCCGGAGTTTTGGACATCGCCGCGAAACTCGCCAAACTGATTCGTCACCGTGTGGATAACATTTCCCCGGCGATTTGATAAAGAAACTTGCACGTCGCGGCCAACGATCTCCGGATGGCTAACGTCCAACAACTGTCCAGTGACGACCAGGCGATTGCGCTCCGGCTGCGCTTCGATCTGGATATCGATCTGATAAGGTTCAGCCCGGTAGAGCATCTGTCTCATTCCCATGGCAGCTGAGCGCGCGCCTGCTAGGGCCGGCTGCGAAAAGCTGTCGAATAGCAGCTGGATCAAGCCGCCTGTTTCCTGCCGCTTGGCCGCCCAGCCAGCCGTTGCGAACGCTGCCTTGACCACTCGAACGCTTTCCGCAGCAGGTTGGTAACTGGCCTCGACCGCCGCCGCATTGGCTACTCTTTGCCATAGCGCTACTGTCTCCATACAACGTTTGCAACCTGCTCCCAGGTGCTTCTGCATCGCCTCTTGCCGATCGCCAGAAGCCATGTGGTTCACAAAATCAATCCATTCCTCAGCCTTAAAGTGCTTCATTTCGTTCCCCCATTAGCCTTTCTGTCGTTCTTCCCGCTCCCCAGCGGATGGGCCAATTCAACGTTACCCGTGGAATAAGGGGAATTAAGGCGCAGAAAAATATAGATGCGGCAGGGATTAGTTAACTCTTTGTTTTTCAGTGAGTTTGCCCACAAGTACGAAGGGAGCCCAGAAATAAGGGTGAGTGCTCTCCTGGCGTAGCTGCTGCATCGCGGATTGGAGGGAGGCAGCCATGTCATTGGTTTCGATGTAGCTTTTGTAGAAGATCTGCATGAGCTCCGCAGTACTGCGGTCGTGAACGTCCCACAAGGATAGGAGCAAAGAGGTTGCGCCAGCGCAGAACAGTCCACGCTGCAGGCCGAGGAGTTCGTCGCCGGCGGAGACGAAGTTCATCCCAGTGGCGCAGCCACTCAGAGTCACGAGCTTCGCGCTCAGACGCATCTGATAGAGATCGTAAAGATTCAGGTAGCCGTCTCCCAGCCGGATGCCGGAGAACATCGGGTTGTCCTGGCGATAGGTGCCGTGCGTGGCGACGTGCAGGAGGGAGCTTGCTGATCCCCGCTGGCGAAGGACATCCGCGGTGGCTTGCGCACCGAGAAAAAGTTCAGGATGTGGAAGGAGTGCCGCGACGGACTGCACCTCGGCCAGGATGTGTGGGGCGCGTTCATCAGGGATGCCCATGACGAGCGAGTTGGGCGTCTGAGACGCTGGCTTTTCCTGACAAAGTGCGAACACGGTCGCACTGGGGGCGTACGAGATGGTATGGATGTCGCAGAGATACCCGTTACCCTCGCGGAGGGCATGAAAGGGAAGAAAGTGCAGGGCCCCGTGGGGCACAAAGACCAGGTGTTTGGCGCGGAGGCGCTGACGTAGCGGCGCAATGAGTTCCGCGTAGAGGGCTTCCAAATGGCCCTCGGTGGCCCGCAGCAAGGGTCGCTCGAAGCGCTGCGCGTATGTCGCTCCCATTCGAAATTTTGAGAGCTGGAACCTGAGCAGATGCAAAAAATGGACAACGCGGGAGACGACCGTGACGGGAGTGATTTCGATCGTGTCACGCGTGACGACGGCTGCAAGCAGACGGTCCCCGGTCGAATAGTATTCGATCAGCGCCGTGTCCGCTGGGAGAGTTGCCTGTAATCTTGACAGTGAAAAATCGGCGGGGGCCTCCAGAGTGGCGTTCTCGCGCTCGTGTGCGGGGAGTTCTCGCAGCGTTCGAAGCAGCTCGTTTTCGTGGGACAGAGCCTTTTCCTGCAGTTGCTGCAGGCGTCCGGAGGAGCTTTCTTCGGGACGGAGTTGCTCGAGTTCGATGCGGTGGTAATACCAGTTCAGCTCTTCGCGCAAATCACGAATCCGCCGAACAAGCTCGCTTTGACCTGCTTCTCCCAAAGGCAGGCTCTGGCCGCTCTGAAAAATCATTTCAGTCATGCTGCGGGATTTTGCAGCTTCGATGCATGAAAAGGCCTCGGTGGCAGAGGCCGGGGTTTGTTCTCCATTCAAGTGCAGGTCCACGAGAGCTTCGTAAACTTGCAAACGGTTTTTCACGAAGGAAATTTTCAATTCTTCGGAATGCAGGCGGCTGCGCAGGGCTTCGAGGGATTTGCGGGCCTCCTGATAAGCAGACAGGGCAGCAGCGCGGTCGCCGCTGCTTTGCGCGAGCTGGCCGCGGAGAAAATGGGCCTGGTAGGAGAGAACTGGCGCCTGAAGCCGTTCGAGTTTGGCCACGGCGGCGTCTGTCTCGGCCTGTGCGGCCGGCAGGTCACCGGTCTGCAACGCAATGCGTGCGAGAAGAAGATGCGAGAGAGCAGCCTTGCCGCCCAGCATGCTCTGATCGAAAAAGATTGCGGCGCCCGCGCAGAGCCTCCGCGATTCGAAGTAGCGTCCTTCGTGAAAGAGAAGGAGTGCCTGGTACAAATCAAGGAGCCACGGCCAGACAAGATTCTTTTCGCGGGCGAACATTTCGCGAGCCTTCGTGAACCGTTCGAGGGCTTGCACAGTTTTTCCCTGCTGGCCGTAGGCGATGGCTTCGTTTGCGAGTGTCTTCGCGGCCTCGTAACCGAGGCCGAGTTTTTCGAAGCGCAGAAAGCCTTCGTGGGCCATTTCGCGCGCCTCTTCGCTCAAGTTCAGCTCCAAATAAATGTCCGAGAGGTCGAGATGGCAAAGAGCGAGATGATAGGCGTCGCCGGTGACTTCACAGGAGCGCCGCGTGGCAAAGAGCATCTCGATCGCGCGACTGTATTCGCCGCGAAAGTAATACAAATAGGCAATGTTGTAGTCGGCCTGGTCGCGCAGCAGCGGCATGCCGTAGCGCTCGCACAATTCGCGAGATTTCTGATAACAGTCCAGTGACCTCGAAAAGTCATTCAGACTGATGAGGCACATGGCCATGTTGTGCAAGGCGATGGCGATGCGCTCCCACTCCTGGTATTCGGAGAGCGCCTTGTACGCGCGTTCGTAGTGTGCCAGGGCCTCCTCGAATCGATCCTGACGATGGAAGATGTTTCCCACGTTGTTCTCAAGACGGGCGATGTGCCGGGTCTCACCGAGGCGCGTGAAGATTTCCCGGGCACGTTCCGAGGCTTGGAAAGCACGGTCGTATTCCCCAAGCAAGATGAGCGGTTGGATGGAGCTACTTAGCGTGCGTGCGGCTTCCTTCCAGAGGCCCAGGGATTCATACAGCTCGAGAGCCTGTTCGTGGTGCTCGACAGCGGCACGATTATCTCCGCAGGCGTAGAGAGCATTTGCTTTGGCCCAGAGCCCCAGCGCTAGATTTTCCTTGCGGCGCAGCTTGCGCGCGATCGAGAGAGCGGCGTCCGCAAGCTGCAGAGCTTCCCGCGTGTCAACGCGGATTTTCTCGACCACTAACTCGGACAATTTTTTTACAACTTCTGCCCGGACCAGCGTGGTGTGGCGTGAAAGGAATTTCCGCCGATCAGAATCGCTCTGGAGCCGCGCCAGTTCCGAGAGGAGTTCTCCCCGGGAATTTTTCTTGCCTGCGGCTGGCATCAGTGGAATCCCAATTCATCGAGATGCCGCCGGAGCCGCTCAATGCATTTCTGCCGGGTAAACCCGATGGAGCCCACGGCAAGACCCAATTCCGCAGCAACGTCACTATAGGGCCGCGGCGGGACCTCAAAAAAGAGAAGTTCCACCAGACGCCGACACTGCGGTGTGAGGAACGCCATGGCCTCGCGCAGCATCTGCTGTTCCTGTGTTTGTTGGACCAGGCTCTCCGCGATCGCTGGCGTCTCGGGCACAGGAAGGTCTGGTTCAGCATCGCGGCTGACGACCCGCCGTTGTTGCTGCTTCCAGCGATAGCACTGGTGGTGGGCCACCTGCATCAGCCATTTCGGAAGGGCGCGCGGCTCCCGCAATTGCGGCAACCGAGTGAGAAGCTCCATGCAAGTGGACTGAAAAACATCGGCTGCTTCGTGCGGCGGCAGACCGTACTTGACGGGAATCGAGTAGATGAGCGCCTTATACTTTTCGATCAGCGAAGACCATGCTTCTTCGTTTCCCGACACACACTCCTTCACCAAACGCGCGTCATCCCAGGCGCCCGGTGACTTCTTCGACGCGCGGGTGATCACGGGAGTCATCGGGCGGATTTCTCCGGCCCGTTCCGGAAATAGAGCTGCTCCACATTCCACAGGACGTACGGTTCCAGAACGGCTGGATGGAAATTGCCGATCACGTTTTTTGCGCCCACCAAGATGTCAGGGCTGGCCAGAAAAATCATCGGCTGATTCTCAGCGAGTATCTGCTGAACGCGGTCGTAGCGTTTTTTGCGTTGCTCGTAACTGGGCGCCGCAAGCTGCTCCTCCATCAAGTTGTCGATCTCCGTCTCCCACGCCGTGGCGGGATGCGCCTGCGAGGGATTCCAAAGGTGCATCCCCCCGCTCGAAAGCCACACGTTGATATCGGAATTTGGGTCAGCATCGAAGCTCGCGATCCCGAGGACACAGGCATCGTATTCCTTTGTTTGCGTGACGCGATCGATCAAAGATCGAAGTTCGAGCGGCACCACCTGGACGTGCATCCCCAGTTGTTTCAAATCGTCCTGAATCAGGGTAGCCATTTTCGTGCGGTCGGCGTTCGAAGAGCTCGTGAGGACGGAAAATTCGACGTGCTTTCCATCGGAGTCCACGAGCTCCGATTCTCCGTTTGGACCGTTCATCCAGGAGAATCCGGCCTCCTTCAGAAGCGAACGCGCCCGCTCGAGCGAGCGCGAGGGACGAGAAATAGACGCATTCACCCAGCGGCGATTCCCGGGTGTGACTGGCCCCCAAAGGGCTGCCCCACGCCCTTGATAGACGAGCCGAACGATTGCTTCGCGATCGATGGCGGCGGACACTGCTTGCCGAAACTTCACTTCGTGAAACCATTTCTGCTTATGCGCCATCTCGGGAGAGGATTTATTCCGAAGATCGTTCAAGTTGAAGAAAAGGAAGTTGTATTCGAGGCCGGGGCCGACGTCGGTCATGGTGTAGCCGCGCTGCTCGCGTAACAGCACGGAGAAATTTTCCGCGCCGAGCCGGCTGATGATGTCCGTCTCACCCGATTGAAACCTGAGCACCTGCGCGTCCGCACTTGACACAAAGAGAAAGACCAACTCATCCAGGTAAGGCAGTCGATTTCCTTTCGCGTTGGACTTCCAATAATAAGGATTGCGTTCCAAAACCAATCTCTGTCCGGGCACATACTCTTTCAAGCGAAAGGGGCCCAGTCCGGCCCACTGATTCGGCGGCGTGGAGAGCGTCCAGAACTGCCCGAGCTTTCCATCCTGGTAAGTTTTTTCGAGCAAGTGCCGCGGCAAAATGGCCATCCCATCGAAGAGCCTTTCTCCCACCCCGTAAGTCTTCGCCAGTTGAAATACGACTGTCCACGCATCCATTTTGCGAACCGTAATCGGTTTTCCGCCGACAATCAACAAATCGCGCTGCGGCGCGTGGACGCTCTCGTCGAGGTAAACGCGAAACGTGAACAGGACATCGTCCGCGTCGAGTGGCTGTCCGTCCGAGAAACGCAAGCCTTTTCTCAAAGTGAGCGTGTATTGGAGGCCGTCTGGAGAAATTTTCCAGGACTTCGCCAAAGCGGGTTCCGTGAGCTGTGTCGCGCGATTGATGTGAACCAGGTCCGCCTGCATTGCGCCGATCACGTCGCGCGACGGCGTATCCGCGGCCGTCAACGGATTCAGAGTTTTGGGCTCGGCACGGAGCGAAACGACAAGCCGGCCGCGGGGCCGCCCGATTTCTCCTGGAAGGGTGAGTACTTCTTCTCTGGAATTTGCTTGCGGCGGAAATCCGGCGGCGGGCTGAGCGAAGAACGCAAAACAAGCCAGAAGGAGGGTCAGACTAAACCAGCGGAAGGGAGGAATCGCTTTAGCAGTTCTCACGTCGGACTGTCATCACTCCTCCCCTCTATCTTGTACGGTTCGGCGTATTCCTGCAACGCATTGGCAAGGCCCAGGTATGCGAGAAAGAAAGGAACTATTGTCAAAGCGGGCAGGTACATCCACCAGTAGGACACTAGTACGCTGTATTGTTGAAGATTTGCCAGGAGGTTTCCCCAGCTTGGGACCGGCTCGGGCACGCCAAGTCCGAGGAACGAAAGCGTCATTTCTGCCAGCACGAACTGGGGAACAAGAATTGCCGCTTGTGTCGAGAGCACGCTGGCGGTTTCCGGCAGGACGTGACGCCGAAGCAGGTATGCATTGGACGCCCCGAATCCCCGCGCGGCGCGGACAAAATCGCGTTCCTTCACGCTCAGGACCACTCCGCGGATCAGTCGCGCCGGGCGAGCCCAGCCAACTGTTCCCGTGACAATCACGACCAGAAGAAATGCCTCAAGGGGGCTCACCGTGAGAGGCAGAAACGCTCTTAGCGCAAAAAGCAGATACAGCCACGGCAACGCGAGAAACAGCTCGGCGACGCGCATCAACAATTCATCTCTCCAGCCTCCGCAATAGCCGGCCGTCGTACCAACAAGAGAACCAAGAAACAGGGTGAGCCCAGCGCCGAGCAAGCCGGCGAGGAGCGAAACTTGCCCGCCGTAAAGGATTCGCGAGAGCTGATCACGTCCATAGGCATCGCTGCCTAGCAGATTTATCCGCCCGTTTTCCGGGCCGAACAGATGCAAACTACTCGGCAAGAGACCCAGCAAACGATAACGCGGGCCGTGCACGAAAAATCGCATGGGAACGGTCGTGTTCGTGTCCTCCTCGAATTTGTCGAATGCTCCCTCACGCAAATGGACCGGGTAGAAAAACGGCCGGAAGTGGAAGTGGCTCTGCTTATCCACCACGTGAATTCGCATGGGAGGCAGGTAAGGTCGCTGGCGATCCTGCTCCAGCGGATCGTATGGTGCGAAAAATCCGGCACAGGCTATGACCCCGTGAAGGACAAGAAGGGCGATGAGCCATCTCGTCAACGGACGATGACGCGTCATTCTGCGCCCGCCTCGGTACGAATTCTTGGATCGGCCCATAAGAGCAACAGGTCCGCGAGAAAATTCCC
>WNFA01003874.1_pt1 | contig 12465 bp, 11 predicted proteins | sample 5400481 | NCBI WGS metagenome assembly WNFA01 (sample SAMN13153340, study PRJNA577476) | soil metagenome | isolation source: 120 cm saprolite under Douglas fir tree site 2 hole 1 replicate 2 | place: USA:California | collected 2015-04-18
AAGTGGCAACGCGCGTTCGACGGACTGTTTCGAAGGCGCTGACATTGGCAGAACGATGATTGGACTCTCCCTGCCTCATGGTGAGGAGCGCGGCGAAGCCGCGCGTCTCGAACCATGGGCCAAGCGCGCAAGCGGCGTCATCTCGGCCGCGCTCGTCCTTCGAGACGCCTGTCGTCGCCGCGCGACGACAGGCTCCTCAGGATGAGGGCGGGGCGGGACAGTGGCGGCCCATAACATGCGCGTCACCGTCACGCTCGTCGCCTGCGTGCTGGTCGCGGCCTGGCTGGTTGTCGTCCCGCTCGGCATGCTGCTGTTCACTGCCTTCACCGAAGATTCGCTCTTCGGCACCGGCGCGCCCACGCTGCAGAATTTCGTCGAGGCCTATTCGAGCTGGCACATCCTGCGCCTGTTCGGCAATTCGCTCATCTACGCGATCGGCACGGCCGCGCTCACGCTTCTGATGGGCGGGGCCGTGGCCTGGGTGGTGGAGCGCACCGACGCCCCGGGCGCCGGGCTGTTTCACGTGCTCTCGCTCATGTCGTTCGCGATTCCCGGCCTTCTCATGGCGATGGCCTGGATCTTCATCTTCAGCCCGAACATCGGCTGGGGCAACGCGGTGCTCAAATCCACGTTCGGCCTCGCGCAACCGCCGGTGAACATCTACTCGATGGGCGGCATGATCTGGACGCTGTCGAGCCACTATTTTCCGCTCGCCTATCTGGCGCTCGGGCCGGCGCTGCGCGCGCTCGACAAGCGCATGGAGGAGGCCGGTCTCGTCTCGGGCGCGCATACCTGGCAGATCTTTGCGCGCATCACATTGCCGATGCTGCGGCCCGCGATCCTCTCCACCGTGCTGCTGCTCTTCGTCCTCGGCATCTCGTCCTACGAGGTGCCGCGGCTGATCGGACGCCCGGCGCGCATCGAGGTGTTCACCACCGAGATCCAGGTGGCGACGCAGGGCAGCCCGCCCGAATTCGGCGTGGCAAGCGCGCTCAGCCTCGCGCTACTGCTGATCTGCGTGCTCGCGGTCTATTTCTATCGGCACGGCACGCGCAACACCGACGCGTTTGCGACCGTCACCGGCAAGGGCTATGCCCCCACGTCGGTCCGGCTCGGCCGCTGGCGCTGGCCCGTTTCGCTTGCGATCGGGCTGATGTTTGCATTCGCGCTCGGCCTGCCGCTCGTGACGCTCGCCTGGCAATCGGTCTTTCGCAATCTGGCGCCGCCGCTCCTCTCCTCCGCGGCGGAGGCGAACCTTGCGAACTACGAATTCATTCTGACCTATCCGATTTTTCTCGCCGCGGTGAAGACCAGCATCCTGCTCGCCGCGATGGCGGCGACGATCATCGTCGTCCTCACGCTCACCATGGCGTGGATCGCGCAGCGCGCGCTGCCGCGCCACGGCTGGCTCCTCGACGCGCTCGCCTTCGCGCCGATCGCGATCCCGGGCGTGATCGTGGGCGCGAGCGTGTTGCTCGCCTATCTGATGCTGCCGATTGCGATCCACAACACGATCTGGACGCTGCTCATCGCCTACGTGACGCTCTATATGCCCTACGGCATGCGGTTCGCCTCGAGCGGACTCGCGCAGATCCACCGTGAGCTGGAAGAGGCGGCACAGGTCGCGGGCGCGCGGCTCGGCCAGGTGTTTGCCCGCATCCTGCTGCCGCTGCTCGCGCCCGTACTGCTCGCGGCGTGGATCTACGTGTTCGTCCTCGCGGTGCGCGAGCTCGGCGCGTCCGTCTTTCTGGTCGGGCCGGGCACGCACGTGCTCGGCACCATCACGCTCACCATGTGGGAGGAAGGCGGCAGCTACGGCGCGGTGAGCGCGCTCGGCGTGCTGCAGATCCTGCCGCTGCTGGTGATCGTTGCGGTTCTGCGCTGGCTCGAGATCCGCGTCCATCGACGCGTCGCGCCCGCCGGGGCCATGGAAGGACCCGACGGGCGCAGCGCGTAACGTCTCATTTCACTTGGCGAACTTGGTCGGCGCGACGCCCACGTCGTCGGCGCCGTCAGCCTTGCGCCACGGAATGAGCATGCCGACCCGCTGGCGATAGCGCTTGTAGTCCTGGCCGAACAGCGCTGTGAGGTCGTGCTCCTCCAGGAAGATGCCGACGAAGATGTAGGTCGTGGTCACCGCGGCGAACAGCGCGTGGCCGACGGTCATCACCGGCGCGGCCCAGAACGCTATGATGAAGCCGAGATAGATCGGGTGCCGCACGAAGTTGTACAGCATCGGCGTCTTGAAGCGCGCCTCGGCCATCGGCTTGCCGATCAGGTTGTTGACCACCTGATGCAGGCCGAACAGCTCGAAGTGGTTGATCATGAACGTGCTGGTGAGCACGAGCAGCCAACCGCCGAACGAAAGGACCATGACGGCCTGCGCCGTTGTCGGGTCGGCGACCTGCCAGACGACGGCCGGGATCGGACGCCACTGCCAGAAGAGCAGGATGAGCGCCAAGCTGGCGAGCAGCACGTAGGTGCTGCGCTCGACCGACTTCGGCACGAATTGCGTCCACCAGCGCTTGAACTGCGGCCGCGCCATGACGCTGTGCTGCACGGCGAACACCGACATCAGCAGGATGTTGACGATGAGCGCCTCGACCAGCGGCACGACCGTACCGCTATCGATCGTCTTCGGCACGACGAGGCCGGTGACGAAGCCGATGGCGTAGAGGAAGGTGAAGAAGAAGACCACATAGGCTGCAAGCCCGTAGAGAAACGCGGTGAATCTTCCCATGGTCATTTTCCTTTCTGTTGCATGCTTCAAAAACGGCAGAAACCGAACGACCTTTTTAGCCCGGCGGGGCGGTCAGCGATTGTGAACCAGTTCACACGTCGGGCCCGAAATTTCGGGCGTCATCGGCAGCCTGCAGACGCGCGGTGCGGAAACGGACGCCGAGATCAGAGTTGCGCTGACGAGGACAGTGATGGCGCCGGCGACGATCAGCGCGGCCTTGCAGCCCAAGACGCGACGCATCGCCGGCGTGAGCAGCGACAAGGGCCGCGCGTAATACTGGTTGTAGTCGATCGAGCCGTCGGCCCTCTGACGGACTTCATAGGGTTGCATCGTACTCTCCGCTCATGAGGATCATCAGCGTGCCGACGGCCGCGAGAGCGAACTTGAGCACGGCCTTCGGCCTGAAGGCCGCGCGCAGCGCCTGCAGCCGCAGCGTCCTTGCGCGCGCGCGGTAGAAGTCGAAATCGATGGACCCGTCGGGACGACGCCGAAACTCGGTGGTCTCCATGGCTTCCTCCAGTCGGTTCGCTCGTTTGGAGCGCGCCTGCAGGATGCACGTCCCGGTGTCGCAAGGCTTTGCCCGCACCTTGATTTGTCCTTGAGAGACGCGTGATTATTGACTGAGAGCCATTTGCGCGGGCGGGGCGACGACGTGCAATTTCTCTTTGCGGATCAGGTGCTTGACGTAGACCGCCGGGAGCTGCGGCGGGCCGACGCGCTGGTGTCGCTGGAGCCGCAGGTCTTCGACCTCCTGGTCTACCTCCTGAAGAACCGCGACCGCGTGGTCAGCAAGGACGACCTGATCGCGGGGGTGTGGGGCGGACGCATCGTCTCGGACTCGACGCTCACCAGCCGCATCAACGCGGCGCGCAAGGCGGTCGGCGACAGCGGCGAGGAGCAGCGCCTCATCCGCACGGTTGCGCGCAAAGGCATCCGGTTTGTCGGCGAGGTCGGCGAACAGGCAAAGTCCTCGGCGTCCGAGACGCCGAAAGCCCCGTCCGGTCTGCGCCATGAAATCCATTTCTGCACCGCGTGCGACGGCGTGCGTCTGGCCTATGCCGAGGTCGGCGAGGGGCCGCCGCTGGTCAAGGCGGCGAACTGGCTCAATCATCTCGAATACGACTGGCACAGTCCGATCTGGAGTCACCTCTTGCAGGAGCTTGCCGCCGAGCACCGGTTGGTTCGCTACGATTCCCGCGGCAATGGCCTGTCCGACTGGATCGTCGACGAGATCTCGTTCGACGCTTACGTGCGCGATCTGGAAAGCGTGGTCGACGCCGCGAAGCTCGACCGATTTGCGCTGCTCGGAATTTCGCAAGGCTGCGCGATCTCGATTGCCTATGCGGTGCGCCACCCCGCGCGCGTGAGCCATTTGGTGCTTTATGGCGGTTTTGCGCGCGGCCGGCGGCGGCGCTCGCCCGAAGGGATTGCAGAGTCGGAAGCGCTGCTCACGCTGATGCGCCAAGGCTGGGGCCAGGAGAGTCCCGCGTTCCGGCAGATCTTCACCTCGCTGTTCATCCCCGGCGCCACCCTCGAGCAGATGCAATGGTTCAATGACCTCATGCGCATCAGCACGTCGCCAGCAAACGCGGTGCGCTTGCGGCAAGCGGTCGATGACATCGACATCAGCGATCTGCTGCCCCGGGTCGCCGTGCGGACCCTGGTGCTGCATTGTCGCGACGACGCGGTGCAGCCGTTCGACGAAGGCCGCCGCCTGGCGGCCGGCATTCCCGGCGCGCGCTTCGTCGCGCTGGAAGGCCGCAATCATCTCATCCTCCAGACCGATCCGTCCTGGGAGCGGTTCGTCGCCGAGGTCACGGAGTTCATCCGAACCTGAGGCGGCCGTTCTTGACTTGCGTCTCCCCCGGTTCCTAGCTTCCCCGTCGGTTACGGAAAACAGCATGAGCGCTCTCCTGCGGGCAGGCTTGGCGATTCTCGGACTCGTTGCGCTCTCGCCCCCGAGCCTTGCCGAATATCCCGAGCGGCCGGTCACGATCGTGGTTCCGTTCGTGCCCGGCGGCGCGAACGACATCGTGGTGCGCATCCTGACCGAGCCGCTCGCCAAGGCGGTCGGCCAGAGCGTCGTCGTGGAAAATCGCGGCGGCGCGGGCGGCAGCATCGGCGCGGCGGCGGTCGCCCGCGCGCAGCCGGACGGCTATACGCTCCTGATGGGCTCGACCAGCTTCGCCGTGAACCCGAGCCTGCAGCGGCGCACGGGTTACGACCCGTTCAAGGATTTCGCGCCGGTCGTCGACATGGTGTTCTTTCCCTGCGTGATCGCGGTGCGCAAGGATACGCCGATCGACAACTTCGCCGACCTGCTCGCGGCGGCGAAGCGCGAGCCCGGCAAGCTCAACTATTCGACGCCCGGCAACGGCACGCTGCCGCATCTCGCCGGCGAGCTCCTCAAGATCAAGGCCGGCATCGACATCGTGCACGTGCCGTATTCCGGCGCCGGACCCGCCGTGCAGGCGCTCTTGGGCGGCACGGTCGAGATCGGCGTGCTCTCGATGTCGGTCGGCCTGCCGCAGGTGCAGGCCGGCACCGTCAAGGCGCTCGCCGTGACCGGGCGCGAACGCTGGCCTGACCTGCCCGATGTGCCGACCCTGGCGGAGGCCGGCTATCCCGAGGCCGCGGCCGAGACCTGGCAGGGCTTCTTTGCGCCGGCCGGCACGCCGGCGGACGCAATCGACCGGCTCGCGCGGGAGACGATCGCGATCCTGCGCCAACCGGATACCCGCGAGAAATACCGCCACGCCGGCTTCGGCGTCACCGCGCGCGGTCCGCAGGAGCTGCGCGACCGCCTCGCCGAGGAATATCCGAAATGGAAGACCGTGATCGAGAAGGCCGGCCTGCGCGCGGAGTGATGCTGCGCGCGGTCATCGGCATCGTTGCGGCGCTGGCCGCATGGGGCGATCGCGCGAGCGCCGACGAATGGCCGTCGCGCGTGGTCAGGATCGTGGTGCCGTCGGCGCCTGGCGGATCGAGCGACGCCTCGGCGCGCCTCATCGCCAACCACTTCCAGACCGTGTTCAAGCAGCCGTTCGTCATCGAGAACCGGCCGGGCGCCGGCAGCGGCGTCGGCGCCGCCTTCGTGGCGCAGGCCGCGCCCGACGGCTACACGCTCCTCATCTCCAACACCGCCGGCAATCTCACCGTGCCGCTCGTTTCGAAGAACTTCACCTACGATCCGGTGGCGGACTTCACCCATATCGTGATGCTGGCGGGCACGCCCTATGCGCTTTGCGTCCCTCCGAGCCTCGGCGTTACCACGCTGGCGCAGCTGATCGCGAAGGCCAAGGCGAGCCCCGGCGCGCTCGCCTACACGGCCGCCAATCCGGGCGGGCTCGGCCACATCACCAGCGAGTATTTCAAGCGCGTCGCCGGCATCGACATGCGCCACGTGCCCTATCGCGGCGGCGGGCCCGCCACCTCGGATGCGATCGCCGGCCACGTGCAGGCGATCTTCCTGCCGCTGAGCACGCTGGGCGAGCACGTGCGCCGCGGTGCGCTGGTGGCGCTCGCGTTCACCGCGTCGGCGCGGCTGCGCTCGTTCCCGCACGTTCCGACTTTCGCCGAGAGCGGATTCGCGGAATTCGTCTACACCGGCTGGTTCGGCCTCTCGGGCCCGAAGAATCTGCCGCCGGCGATCGTGACCCGGCTCAACGAGGAAGCGCGCGCCTATCTCAAGACGCCGGTGATGCGCGAGCTGCTGGACCGGGAATCGTCCGAGCCGCTCGACACCGATGCGGCCGGCTACACCCGCATGATCGCCGGCGAAGTCGCGCGCTGGTCGGCCGTGGTGAAGTCGATGGATCTGAAGCTCGAGGAATGACTCTTTCATTGCTTCGGCGTGCTCCGCTCGCCTCGCAACGACCGGCACAACAGTTCCACCGCACTGCATGATCGCTGGGCGTGACTGCACAAGTTTCAACCATTTTGCGCCGTGGCGCGGCGTTGGGCAGACGCCGGGGTTTGGCTTTATCCGATTGATAATGATGATGAATTCGCATCCGGCCAACATGGCACGGAGTTTGAAGTTCATCTCCGTGCCATGGAGGCTTCACTCAAGATCGTCGTCGTCGGCAAGAATCCGAGCCGTGTCGCGGTGCTGGAGAATGGGCTGCGCGAAGCGGGCCACGTTCCGGTCGCGCGCATCGACGAGAGCTCGCACTTGCTTGCTCGCATTCATGCCATCGACCCCGACGTCATCCTGATCGACCTCGAAAATCCCAGCCGCGACGTGCTCGAGCGGACGTTCGAAACGACGCGCGCGCTGAAACGTCCGATCGCCATGTTCGTCGACGAGAGCGATGCCGACATGATCGAGTCGGCAGTCGATGCCGGCGTGTCGGCCTACATCGTCGGCGACTTCCGGCAGGAGCGCATCAAGAGCATTCTCGATCTCGCTATTTCCCGTTTCAACGCGTTTTCCCGCCTGCAGGACGAGCTCGATCGCACGCGCAGCGCGCTCGAGGAGCGCAAGGTGATCGACCGCGCCAAGGGCATCCTCATGAACACCAAGAAGCTCAGCGAGGAAAGTGCCTACGCGCTGCTGCGCAAGGCCGCGATGAACGAGAACAAGAAGATCGTCGACGTCGCCCAATCGGTGATCACGGCGGTGGAGCTGTTCAAATAGACGGGCGGGCGCGCATCGCGCCGTCTCTAAAATCCACGCGCCAGACGAGCGGGTCGCGGGGGCATTTCAATATCATCATTGCTCATTTTTTGCGCTGCACAATAACCTCGCAAGGTGAAGCCGGCGTGGGCAGACGGCGCGCCGTTAAGGATTTGTTGGCGACTAAGGCGGTTGACCCAACACCCTGATCTCCAAGAAGAACTCACAAATTTGCCGTCCTGGCACGAAGCTTGAATTGATCTCGTCGACGGCGCGGCGGGGTGGCCGCGTCTGGTCCAACGACGGACCCCATAAGCAAAGCTGCGGCTCTAGCGAGCGCTTACGCGTCTCGGGCCGCGGCTTTTTGTTTGGGGCCACGAGGTAACGCCGAGGTCATGAGCTTCACGCCTAAGCGCTTTCAGAAAGGGAAATCTTCGATGAGCAAGCCAAACACACGCTGGATTTCGGATTGGAACCCGGAGGACGAGAGTTTCTGGCAGTCCAAGGGCAAGGTCGTTGCCCGACGCAATCTCATCTGGTCGATTGTTGCCGAGCACCTCGGTTTCTCGATCTGGCTGATTTGGAGCATCGTAGCGACCAAGTTGCCGCAGGCCGGCTTTCATTACACGACCGACCAACTGTTTCAGCTCGTCGCGCTGCCGGGACTGATCGGCTCGCTCATGCGGTTTCCGTACACGTTCGCCGTGACGATGTTCGGCGGTCGCAACTGGACGATCTTCAGCGCGGCGGTGCTGTTCATCCCGACGATTGCGCTCGCATATTTCGTGACTCAGCCTGACACTCCGTTCTGGCTGATGATGTGCGTGGCCGCCATGGCGGGTCTCGGCGGCGGCAACTTCGCCTCGAGTATGGCCAACATCTCCTTCTTCTACCCGGACCGCATGAAGGGCTGGGCGCTCGGCCTGAACGCGGCCGGCGGGAATATCGGGGTCAGCGGCGTACAGTTGCTGACGCCGATACTGCTCGGCGTCGGCCTCGTGAGTCTCTACCAGGCAACGCCGGGCCCGGGAGGCATCTATCTTCAGAACGCCGGACTGATGTGGCTGTTGCCGCTGGCCATCGCGGTGATCGGCGCATTTTTCTTCATGAACAACCTCACGTCGGCGCGCTCCACGTTCAAGGACCAACTCGCCATCGTCGGGCGCAAACATACCTGGATCATGTCCTACATCTATATCGGGACCTTCGGCTCCTTCATCGGCTACTCGGCGGCGTTTCCGCTGCTGATCAAGACGCAATTCCCGACGGTCACGGTGGCCATCGCCTTCCTGGGACCGCTGGTGGGATCGCTGTCGCGCCCGTTCGGCGGCTGGCTCGCCGACAAAGTCGGCGGCGCGATCGTGACGTTCTGGAATTTCATCGCCATGGGCGCCGCAACGATCGGTGTCATGTACTTCGTGGACATCAAGGAGTTCGAGGGCTTTCTGGCGATGTTCCTGATCCTTTTCGTCACGACCGGGATCGGCAACGGCTCGACCTATCGAATGATTCCGTCGATCTTCCGCGAGGAGAAGCTCAAGGAGGCGAAGGGGTCGGGCGAGGCCGGGCGCGTACTCGCCGTGAAGGCTGCCAGCATCGAGAGCGCCGCCGCGTTGGGATTCATCGGCGCGATCGGTGCGTGCGGCGGCTACCTGATCCCGCGCGGCTTCGGCGCATCGATTGCAACCACCGGCGGCCCGCATCTCGCGTTGGCGGTCTACCTGGCGTTCTATGCGACATGCCTGGCGCTGACGTGGTGGTACTACCTGCGCAAGAGCTTCCTTGCGCCGAGCACCGCGCATCTCGCCGAAGCGCGCGTGTGAGGCAGGGACCAACCGCACTGCCAGCAACGCGGCTCGACGCAGCATGAGCGAACCGCTCGTCATCATCGGAAACGGAATGGCGGCCGCGCGCCTGGTCGACGAGATCGCCAGGCGCGCGCTCGGCCGCTACGCCGTCGCGGTGGTCGGCGAGGAGCCGCGGCTCGCCTATAACCGCGTGCTCCTGTCGTCGATGCTCGCCGAGGAGGTTTCGCCCGCCGACATCGAGCTCAAGCCGGCGCGCTGGTGGCGCGACCGCGGCGTCACGCTGCGGTATGGGTCACCGGCGACCGGGCTCGATGTTGCGGCACGGACCGTCACGCTCGCTGAAGGCGCGATTCTTCCGTTCTCCAAAGCTGTGCTCGCCACCGGCTCGCAGCCGATCCGGCTCGATGTGCCCGGCATGGACCTGCCCGGCGTGACGACCTTTCGCGACTTCGCCGACGTCGACGCGATCCGCGCGCAGGCCGGACCGGGCGCGCGGGTGGTCGTCATCGGCGGCGGCCTGTTGGGGCTCGAGGCCGCGCACGGCCTCGCCAAATCGGGCGCCCGCGTCACCCTCGTGCATCTGATGGACCGGCTGATGGAGCGCCAGCTCGATGCGGCCGCGGCCGACATGCTGCGGCGGGCGATCGAGCGCCGCGGCGTGAAGGTGCTGCTCGAGGCGGAGACCGCCCGCGTGGTCGGATCGCAGCGCGCCGAGGCGGTCGAGCTCGAGGACGGCCGCACGCTCGCGGCCGACCTCGTCGTGGTCGCGGTCGGTGTGAGGCCCAACGCGGCGCTCGCGGCGCGCGCCGGCATCGCGGTCAATCGCGGCATCGTGGTCGACGACGGCCTGGCGACGAGCGCCGCCGGCGTGTTCGCGATCGGCGAGTGCGCCGAGCACCGTGGCTGCTGCTACGGGCTGGTCGAGCCCGCCTACGAGCAGGCGACGGTGCTCGCGTCCCGCCTTGCGAATGTGCCGGCGCGTTACGCCGGCTCGGTGCTCGCCACCAACCTGAAGGTCTCCGGCGTCGACGTCTTCTCGGCCGGCGATTTTCTCGGGAGTCCCGGTACCGAGCAGATCGTGCTGAGCGATCCCGGCCGCGACGCCTATCGCAAGCTGGTGATCCTGCAGGATCGCCTCGTCGGCGCGGTGTTGTTCGGCGATACGGCCGACGCGCTCTGGTACCTCGATCTCATCCGTTCGGGCGTCTCGATCGGACCATTCCGCGACGATCTCGTGTTCGGGCGCGCGCTCGTCGACGGAGTGGCGGCATGACGGGTGTCGACGCTGCTCAGAAGGTGGGCGCACAAAAATTGGCCACGTCTTGTGCAGTGCGAAAAAGTTAGGCGTCGTGCAACCGGAAGCGGCAGCATGGCTTACTGAAAAGTTAATGGGCAAACCGCCATGGAGCTACCAAGAATTTGGAATCATTGCATTAATTGGCACGCATTCTTTTTGGCATGGCGCTTGAATACGCAGCCCCGGGCGAGCGGTCAAAGCCGACCGCGCCGACCGGCCCATCGCTGGGCCAGCCACAGCAGCGCCGCTGAAGCCGACCCTTCGCGGGGTCCGGCAAGCGGCTTTTTTGTTGGGGCAGCGGCGCGCCGTACGCGGCAATGAACGCCAATGAGAACGAACATGGATTACGCGAAGCCAACTGACGTAGTGAACACGATGATCGAGAGCGGGCGCAGCAAGCTGGCGCTGGCGCCGCGCGATCTGCTCATCCGCGGAATGCTATCGGGCGCGCTGCTCGGCACCGCGACGAGCCTCGCCCTCACCGGCGCGATATCGACCGGCCAGCCGCTCGTCGGCGCGCTGATCTTTCCGGTCGGCCTCGTGATGATCGTGCTGCTCGGACTCGAGCTCGTCACCGGCAGCTTTGCGCTCCTGCCGCTGTCGCGGCTCGAGCACGGCACGGACACCACGAAGATCGTTGTCAACTGGTCCTGGGTCTTTCTCGGCAATCTGATCGGCAGCGTCATTTACGGCGTGCTGCTCGCGATCGCGCTCACCAACATGGGCAAGATCGAGCCCGCCGGCGTCGCCGCGCGCATCGTCGCCATCGCCGAGGCAAAGACCGTCGGCTACGCGGCGTTCGGCGCGGCCGGCATGGTCACCGTCTTCGTCAAAGCGATCCTGTGCAACTGGCTGGTCTGCCTCGGCGTCGTGCTGGCGATGTGCACCAATTCGACCATCGGCAAGATCGCGGCGGCCTGGATGCCGATCTTCGTCTTCTTCGCGCAAGGCTTCGAGCACGCCGTGGTGAACATGTTCGTCATCCCGACCGGCATGCTGCTCGGCGCCAAGGTGACCGTCGCGGACTGGTGGCTGTGGAATCAGATCCCGGTGACGCTCGGCAATATCGTCGGCGGCTTCGTGTGCACCGGGCTTGCGCTCTATCTCACGCACAAGCCTCGCCGAAGCGCCAAGCCCGTCTTCGTGCCAGCTGCCGCGCAGGTCCCCGCGGAATGAACCGAGGAGCGAAGTCGCGAAGGAAAACGACACGATGACGGTTCTGACGGGAACAGGCGGCGAGTTCACCGCCGAGCAGAAGCGTTACCTCGAGGGCTTCGCGTCCGGCCTGCAGGCCGGACGCGCGGTTCGCGGCGCTCCGCCGGCGAGCGGCGGCGGCGCGACCGCGGCCAAGGCGGCGGAGGCCGAGCCGACCGGCCCCGACGCGGCGGCGCTCAAGGCACAGGATCGCGTCCTCAAGGAAGGCAAGAAACTTTCCGACCAGGAGAAGTTCAAGCGCGAGCTGCATCCCTTCGACGGCTATGAACGGCTCAAGGCGCAGGCCGCCAACAACGAGCCGCCAAAACCGCCGGACAATTTCCGCTGGCGTTTCTTCGGCCTGTTCTATGTGGCGCCGAACCAGAACTCCTATATGTGCCGGCTGCGCCTGCCCAACGGCATGCTTACGCACTGGCAGTTCGCGGGCGTCGCCGACCTCGCCGAGCGCTGTGGCGGCGGCTACGCGCACGTCACCACGCGCGCCAATCTCCAGGTGCGCGAGATCGAGCCGAAGGACGCAGTCGCGATGGTGGAGGCGGTCCAGTACCTGGGCCTGTGCTCGCGCGGATCGGGCGCCGACAATATCCGCAACGTCACCGGTACGCCGACTGCCGGCATCGATCCGAAGGAGCTCATCGACACCCGGCCTTACGCCCGCGAGTGGCACTTCCACATCCTGAACGATCGATCGCTCTACGGCATCCCGCGCAAGTTCAACGTCGGCTTCGACGGCGGCGGCACGATCCCGGTGCTCGAGGACACCAACGACATCGGTTTCCAGGCGGTC
>WNFA01003875.1_pt1 | contig 12465 bp, 9 predicted proteins | sample 5400481 | NCBI WGS metagenome assembly WNFA01 (sample SAMN13153340, study PRJNA577476) | soil metagenome | isolation source: 120 cm saprolite under Douglas fir tree site 2 hole 1 replicate 2 | place: USA:California | collected 2015-04-18
GCGCTCGCTCATGTGCAGCGGTTGGTCGATTTCGGTCCGCGGACACCGGGATCCGAGGCGATCGAAAAATCGCGCGCCTACATCAAGCGGGAACTTCAATCTTCCGGTTGGGGCGTGAGCGAGCAGGCGTTCACAGAAAACACACCCCGCGGCCAGGTGCGGTTCGTAAATCTGATCGCGCGTTTTGGTGCAGGTGGGAAAGCCAACAAATTGTTTTTACTTTGTTCGCACTATGACACGAAAATCTTCGACACCTTTCGCTTCGTCGGCGCGAATGATGCAGGCTCGAGCACCGGCTTGCTTCTGGAGCTGGCAAGAGTGTTAGCTCGACAGCCGGACCTGGCGGAAAAGATCGAGCTCGTTTTTTTCGACGGAGAGGAAGCTTTTGAGAATTTTAGCGATACCGACGGTATCTATGGAAGCCGCCACTTTGCCCACGAACTTGCGCAAAACGGATCGGCCAAATCATTTCGAGGCGGCATTCTTTTCGACATGGTCGGCGATCGCTCGCTGGATATCACGCTTCCACCGAACTCGCCCACAGAAATAGCGCGCGACATTTTTGCCTCGGCCGATGCCCTTAAGTTGCGGAATTACTTCACCTATTTCGATCAGGACATTACCGACGATCACACCCCCTTGAATGCGATCGGGATTCCGGTCGTGGACGTGATCGATTTTCATTACCCTCCGTGGCACACCGCCGAGGACACAATGGACAAGCTGAGCGCGCAGAGTCTTCAGATTGTGGGCTCGGTGGCGACTTACTATCTTTCGCAGTTCGCGCTAAAGTGAGCCGGATCGCCACAACTTGGATTTCGATTGGAATTGCCGCTACCACTGGAATCATTTGCGGTGAATTCGCCGCGAGTTCAGTTGTTCTCCATGACAAACTCGGAACCATCTGCGGCCGCGGTCATTTATTGGCATTGGTCCGTGACCGCGGAATTTATCAAGCTGACTTGGATCGAACACTGGCCGAATTTCATTACCTCGCAGGCACCGACCACAACCAAGAAAGAAATCTCGAACGGCAATCAGCGCTGACTAATCTGGTCGCGAATGCGGCTGCGCGAGCGCATACCCGGTCGGAAAAAATTCTGCGGACGGAGATGGAGCACGAACTCAGCTTGCTGCGATCGCAATTTCGCGATGATAAAACGTGGAGACTAGCGTTGAATGCAAGCGATCTTTCAGAGTCATCGCTTTGGCGAATGCTCAGAAATGATTTGGGTTCAACGCAATGGATTTCAAAGCGGATACTACCCGAGCTCGATGTTACCGAGGGTGAATGTCGGCGCTTTTACGGTTCGCATCTGGAAAATTTCTTCGTGCCCGAGCGGCTTCGCGTGAGTCATCTGTTTTTGGCCGCGCCGCCTGAGACTGCGCCCGAGATTGTTGAGGCGAAACACGCCGCGATCGAAGCGCTTTCTGTTCAGCTGGCTGGCGGCGAAGATTTCGCCACGCTGGCGGCTCAGAATTCGGAAGACGAAGCCACGAAACTGCGCGGCGGCGATCTCGACTATTTTTCCGCCGCTCGAATGCCCCCCGATTTCGTGGCAGCGGCGCTGAAACTTCGCCCCGGCGAAATCAGTCGGCCGATCCGGACACGCCTCGGCTTTCACATTCTCAAATTAATCGATGTCCAGGCGGCGCGACAAAAGACATTCGACGAAGCGCGCAACGATATCGCGATTGAGCTGGCAAATCAGAAACGGGCCGCAGCGATCCAAAAACTGATTGATTCACTCGCGTCCCCGCTCGTGAACCCATCGCGGGCTTTCCCGTCCACGTCGCTCGGCTCCCGTCGGCTCCGTTGTCGATCTTAGCGCGGAAGCCTGGCTATCTGCGGCCGCTCTAGCCTCGGTCAGAACGAAGTTCTGGATTGCGCGACGGCGGTTTTCGCCGGAGGCTGAAACAGGCGGCCAAAGGTGCGATAAAGCCGCGGAAAGTTCAATGGCCCGTCGAACCAAGAAAAACGTCGGTGTAATCGGACTCGGCATCATTGGAAGTCGGGTCGCAGACAATCTGCGTCGTCGGGGTTTCCCCGTGTTTGTCTGGAACCGAAATCCGCGTCCCGTCCCTAATTTCGTCGGCGCACCGGGCGAGCTGGCCGAGATGTGCGACTACATCCAGATTTTTGTCTCGGACGACGACGCCCTTTTGGACGTGGTCCGGCAACTGGCCCCGGCGTTGGTAGCGCGTCACATTGTCATTGCGCATCCGACTGTAGCGCCGCATTCCATGCGAGTTGCTGCCGATTTGGTGGAAAGCCGAGGCGCGCGCTTTGTGGAGGCACCGTTCACCGGCAGCAAAATGGGCGCGGAAAAAGGCGAGCTCGTCTTTTATGTGGCGGGAGATGAGGTCGCGTTGCGCGAAGCGCGCCCGATTCTCGAGGCGAGTTCCACAGAAGTCATCGAGATTGGCGAGATCGGCCAGGCCACTGTGGTCAAACTGGCCACAAACATCGTTACCAGCGCGAGTGTCCAGGCCTTGGCCGAGGCGCTCGCGCTTATCAACCATGCTGGCGTTTCCTCCGACAAGTTTGTAGCCGCGCTCCAGAACAACGCCAGTTATTCCAAAACATTGTCGATGAAATTGCCAAAGATGATCGATGGCAATTTCGAGCCGCACTTCGCGCTCAAACACATGCTTAAAGACATGCTCATCGCGGGCCGGCTTGGATTGTCGTATCACCTCGAGCTGGCCGTCGCTACTGCTGCACGTGACCGGCTTCTTGAGCAGGAGCAACGTGGCTATGCCGAGGAAGATTTTTCGGTCATCGCGCGCAAGTATTTTCCAGAAACGCCGCTGCCCACCGTCGAACAGGACTTGGAGCTTTTCGAGAAACCGCCGCCGATTGAACCGGCAGCAACGATTTCGAGCATGGGCGAAGTAGCGGCTGCGGTGCATGATCTCGATGTTGCGCCGCCTCCGGCGGAGCCAGAGTCGCAACCTCAGCCCGCAACGGACCAATCCGTTTCGATGGAGTGGACGGGCGAATTGATTGCGCCGGCGGCGATCGAAACAAATCAACCGGAGACGCCGCCACACGATGCTGTTTCGCCCGAAGGAACGCCCGAGCCGCAGCTTGGGGAATCCGCCGCAAGCCAAATCGCCAATGGATCTCCTCGCGAAGTTGCTCCGCGGTGAAAGCGCGCGGACGGACGAATCTTAAAAACTGCGCCAGCGAATGACGGCGCAACTTCGTTCGCCTGCGCGGCAATTTTTCGATCTTTCAGCACGCGTGAAGCTGCGCGTCAGCGGAGCGGATCGTTTGCGGTTTCTAAACGGGCAACTAACGAACGACGCCCGCAAGGCGACGGAGACGAATGCCATCGAAGCGTGCGTTTTAAATGCGAAGGGCAAAATGGGCGCCCATCTCTTTTTGCACGCGCAAGCGCAGTCCTTTGTGCTCGATACCGATCCGGCACTTCAACCGTCGCTTCAATCGCGACTCGAGCGCTACATCATCGCCGATGATGTCCAGATCGAAGATGTGACCGCGGGATTGTCGATTTTTCATCTGATTGGCGCATCTCCTCCGAATTCTTCGGTTGCGACGCGCGTGGTCTCGATAAATCGCTTCGGCCCGCCAGGTCACGATATTTGGAGTGAATCAGCTCAACGCGACCAACTCGCAGCCGAATTATCGAAAGAGTTTGAGTCTTGCGACGAAAATTGCGCGGAAGTTTTACGGATCGAACAAGGAATTCCACGGTGGGGACGCGAATTGACCAGCGAAATTATTCCGGTCGAAGCCAACCTTGAGCAGCGTTGCATCGACTATGAAAAAGGCTGCTACATCGGTCAGGAAACCATCTCGCGGATGAAAATGTCGGGACAGCGAAATAAGCAACTCGGTGGATTGGTTTCGCTAAAAAATATTCCGCTGGCTTCTGGCATGCGCTTGACCGCGCCCGACGGAAAGGAAATCGGCTGGATCACCAGCGCCACTCGGAGTGGCGAGCGCGAAATCGCGCTCGCCTATATAAAACGCGGATTTAATTCGATCGGATCCCGACTCGAAGCGACATCGGTGGAACATCCTGCTATTCCTGCGGAAGTTGTCGATCTTCCGTTTGCGCGCGAGCCGGCGATATAATCTCTTTTGCCACCGGAATTTGCGATATTTAGGTGTTGCCTTTTGAAGATCGAGGCGTGTAAAGTCGCTGCACACTGTGATATCACCCATGAACCAGCGATTGCTCGCCGAGATCGGCCGCACCCAGCGGCTGGAAATTGTCAATTCACTCAAGCGCACCAAAGGAATGTCGGTCAACGAGCTCGTCGAAAAAATGGGGATGAGTTACATGGGGATCAAGCAACATTGCCTCACCCTCCAGCGCGATGGCTATCTCGACACCTGGCGACGCCCGCAGAAAATGGGGCGGCCGGAAATGGTTTATCGGCTGACCCGCCGCAGTCATGATCTGTTTCCGGTCGATAGCAATCAGTTTACTCTCGAATTGCTCAAATCGGTGCGCGACATCTACGGAGCGAACGGACCGGAAAAGCTTCTTTACAATGTGTTTGAAAAGCGGACGGCGGAGCTAAAGGCAAAAGCCAAAGCGGATAACGTTGTCGAACGCGCAAAATGGCTGGTGAAAGTGCGCGATAGCGAAGGTTACATGGCCCAATTTCTCCCTTCTGAAAAAGAGGGTCCCCAAATCCTCGAGTGCCATTCACCCATTTTTAATTTGCTCGAAAAATATCCGATCATCGGACGTCTCGAGCAGGACATGTTTGAAGCTGTTCTCGGAACGAGCGTCCGTCGTGAGGAAACGCGTACCAGCGGACTCTACCAGTGCGCATTTTATTTCGCCGCCTGATCAATTGTTCGCCACGGCGAATCCGTCCGGTGGCGGATTAATCTTGCGCCGCGCGATTTCTTCTTTCGCATCCAATTAATTTCAGTTGATTGAAGGCCCATGGCTCGGGCCTTTCCCACTGCGGTTATCGAGAATCTGCGGCCGTTGATTAACGGCGGACGCTATTCGGCCAAGCGGATTGCTGGAGATGATCTCGCCGTCGAAGCAGACGTTTTCAAAGACGGACATGACGTCGTTGCCGCGGCTTTAAAGTGGCGCCTTGTTGGTGAACCTCGTTGGCATGAGACCGCGATGAGTTTTGTCGACAATGACCGCTGGCGCGGGATTTGTTCCCTGAATGCAGTCGGCGTTTACGAGTACACGGTCGAAGCCTGGACGGACACTTTTCGGAGCTGGCGGGATGAGTTCACGAAAAAATTCGAGGCCGGCATTTCCGATCTTACTGCCGAAGCCCTTGAAGGCGCGGTCCTGATTAATTCGGCGGGAAAGCGCGCACATGTCGCGGAGGACTCAACCCGGCTCTGCGAATTGTCAGAATGCGTTCTCAGCGCAGACAACGCCCAAATCAATAACATTGTTCATTCTGGAGAACTCGACGTTTTGATGGCGACGTATCCCGACCGATCGTGGGCGACGCAATACGTGCCGCCGCCGCGCGTGATTGTGGAGCGCGAAGCGGCACAAATCGCCGCTTGGTACGAATTTTTTCCGCGCTCGGCTGAAGGCCGCGGCGATCGTGGATCGACATTTCGCGATTGCTTGCCGCGAGTCGATGACGCGCGGGCCATGGGCTTCAACGTGATTTATTTTCCACCGATTCATCCGATCGGCCACACCAATCGCAAGGGGCGAAACAATTCCGTCACTGCTGAACCGGGCGATCCCGGCGTGCCGTGGGCGATCGGAAGCGAAGCCGGTGGTCACAAAGCAGTCGAACCGGCGCTCGGTTCTCTGGAGGATTTCGATTGGCTCCAAGGTGAAGTACGAAAGCGCGGAATGGAGATTGCGCTCGATTTCGCCATCAATTGTTCACCGGACCATCCGTACGTTCGCGAACATCCGGATTGGTTCTATCAGCGGCCGGACGGTTCGATCAAATTCGCCGAGAATCCCCCCAAAAAATACGAGGACATTTTTCCGCTTAATTTTCGGTGCGAAAAATGGGCCGAGCTTTGGGCGGAAATGGTCAGCATCGTTCTTTTCTGGGCTGAGCGCGGCGTGCGCACGTTTCGGGTCGATAACCCGCACACTAAGCCGGTCGCATTTTGGGAGTACTTGATCACACGCGTGCGCGAAAAATATCCGGACACGATCTTTCTCGCCGAAGCGTTCACCCGGCCGAAGATGATGAAAGAGCTGGCCAAAGCCGGATTTGGTCAAAGTTACACCTACTTCACGTGGCGAAATACGAAGCCGGAGCTGACGGAATATTTGACCGAACTAACGCAGACAGACATGCCCGAATATTTCCGCGGGAACTTGTGGCCGAACACCCCGGACATTTTGCCGTTTTTCTTGCAGGATGGAGGGCGCCCCGCCTTTATCATTCGCGCTGTGCTGGCCGCGACGCTCTTACCTCTCTACGGCATCTACAGCGGATACGAGCTTTGCGAGAACGAAGCGTTGCCCGGGCGCGAGGAATATCTCGATTCCGAAAAATACCAATTTAAAGAACGCGATTGGGACGCGCCCGGTAACATTAAAGATTGGATCACGCGCTTGAACGAAATCCGGCGGACGAATCGCGCGCTCCATTTTCACGATAACCTGCGTTTCTATCGCGCCGACAACAACGCGATTCTTTGTTACGGGAAAATGACCGCGGCGCGCGACAATATCATTTTGGTTGTGGTAAATCTCGACCCGCACCGTAAGCAACATTCGTTTGTCGAGGTTCCAATCGATCAATTTGGCACGATGGAGGGTGACGCTTATCAGGTGCACGATCTTTTGAGCGAGGCGCGTTACATCTGGCATGGCCGCCGTAATTACGTGGAGCTCGATCCGGAAATTCAGCCGGCCCACGTTTTTCGTGTCCGCCGCTGGATCGAAGGAGATCGATTCGACTGAGCAACTCCACTGTTTGAACGCGGTTTAACCCGTAGCCGTCTATTTGCATCCGGCCCGCTGCCGTCTATGATTAGAACACTTTTGGCATGAAGATTTTGCTCCCGCTGATCGCTCTCGCGATCGCAACTCCATTATTTGCACAAACAGCGACGACGAGCGCCACCCCGCCAGCGGCGGCCGCGCCTGCGGCAACACCGTCTTTGGTCCCCGATATTCATTCCAAGACAATCATGGAAACGCTGATCGCGGCCGGGCCGGTGATGATTGTGCTTTTCGCGCTCTCGGTCTTCTTTGTCATGCTCGTGATCGTTTACACGATGACGATTCGCCGCGGCGCGGTGGTCTCGAGCGGTTACATGGCCACGGCGGACGCACTGTTACGAAAACGTGATTATCTCGGGCTGCTCGCGGTTTCGAATCGGCATGGCGAGGCGATTGCGCGCGTCGTCCAAAAGATGCTCGATTTTACGACTAAGAATCCGAACGCCGATCTCCAACAGGTGCGCGAGATCGCGGAGACGGAGGGAACGCGCGTGGCCGCAAGCTTGAACAACCGCGTGACTTATCTGGCTGATATCGGAATGATCGCGCCTCTCCTCGGATTGCTCGGCACAGTTCTTGGAATCATTCGCTCATTCGGCGCGCTCGGCGCCGACTTAGGGACGGCCCGTTATGTTTTGTTGTCGAAAGGAATCAGCGAAGCGTTGGTCAATACCTGCGCCGGACTCGCGATAGGAATTCCGGCGATGATGGCTTACGCCTTGTTTCGCGGCAAAGCGCAAAAACTTATCTCCGAGTTGGAATCGGCTACCACGCATGTGCTCGCTTTGCTCTCGCTTCAATACAGTAGCCGGACTGAGCGCACGCCCGTGCTTATTGAAGACGAATTATAACCGCAGCACTCTTCGCAAGATCGACATCCTCCCTTTATGAATCTGCGTAGTCACGCGCCGCTCCAGCACCCGGGCATTCAGCTCGCGCCATTGGTCGATGTCTTGCTGTTGCTTCTGATTTTCTTTTTGCTGACATGGAACGCCGCTCGAAATGAAAACGAGTTGGATGTGAAAGTTCCGAAAGCGTCGGCTGCCAAAGAGAAAAGCGCTCCGGTCGGCGACGTGGTCGTGAACGTCAAGGCGGACGGCAACGTCGTCGTCAATCGGCGAACATTAACGCCTGCTGAGTTGGCCGACTTGCTTAAGAGCCTCGTCCAACTCAACACCGAGCAGGCGGTGATCATTCGCGGCGATGAGGCAGGCGCTTACAAAAATATCATCGGTGTCCTCAACATTTGCACTGAAGCGGGAATAACAAACGTCGCCTTCGCGACCGCAAAATGAAAAATGCGCGCGGCGTGGCCGGTCTTCTCGGACTGGCGATGCTGTTTTGGCTTGTCGATCTAGCTCTTGCCCAACCGCCTCCTGGTGTGCCGCGGCTGCCGCCACCTCAGCCGCCGGTGATGCGTGCTTTGCCGGTCGAAGAAACACTGGAACCGCCGCCCGCGGCGGAGTCCGAACAGCTCGAAAAGCGCCAACTCGAGTACGCCAATGCGCTTTTCACGCGAAAACTCTACGATCTCGCCATTCCGGAATATCAAAAGTATTTGGACGATTATCCGGGAGCGTCCGGCCGCCCGAATGCGTATTTCTCGTTAGGCGAGTGTTATCGCAATCTCAATAAATCGTCCACGGCACGAACGAATTTTCAAAAAGTGCTGAACGACTATGGTGAAAGCGAGTTCGCCGGACCTGCCGCCTATGCCCTGGCCGAGATGGCGTTTACCCAGAAAGACTATGCGACCGCGCTGCCCCTTTTTCATCGCTCCGCCACGAAATCAAAAGACGCCGCAGTTGCGCTTTCCGCCCATTATTTCGAAGCGCGCTGTCTCGAAGCGCTCGATCACAAGGATGAAGCCTGCGACATTTATCAGCAGGTCGCTGAAGCGAAAAATCCGAATCCATATCGCGAGGATGCGCGCGAAACCGCGGCCCGGATTGCGCTCGCCCGCGGACGAAAAGCAGACGCGTTGAAACAATACGAGGCGCTTTCCAATGAAACCCAGAAACCGGCATTGAAAGCCGAAACAACTGTGCGCGCCGGTCTGATCGCATTGGATCTTCTGCAATCTGACAGGGGCAAGATCGACAAGGGCATGGCTGATAAGGCGATGGCGTTGTTTCAAAAGGGCCGGTCGCTGCCCGAGGCGGGCCGCTGGCATCCACTGGCTCAGCTTGGCGTCGTGAAAGTGCAATATCAGACGGGTCAATTCGGGCAGCTCCTGAGCGATTACAAAAAAACGCAGCAACAACTTCCGGAAGAAATGCGCGCGGAAGTAATGTTGCTCGCGGCGAACAGCCAGCGTCAGCTCGGACACGCCAAGGAAGCGGAAACGCTTTATCGCGAAATCATCGACAAACATCCAAATCGCGAAGAAGCGAAAGATGCGGCGTTCGAGCGTCTCATTAACATTTATAATTCGGATCCCTCCACGCTGCCGCCGGAGGTCGATCAATTTCTGGCTACCAATCCTCCGGCCGAACGGGCCGATCAGGCGAAACTGTTCAAAGCCGAGGCGCTTTACAAACAACAAAACTATCCGCGCGCTGCGCCGATCTTTTCCGAACTGCGCGCTTCGCAGCTCTCGCCGAAACTGCGGGCTGAGGCGGCCTATCAACTCGGTTCCTGTTATCTGCAAATGAAAGACGTCGCGGGGATCGTCGAAGCGTTCGGGTTTTTCGTCCAAGCTTTTCCGGACAATCCGCTCGCGCCCGGGGCCTTTTCCCGTCGGGCCGAAACATACGAGAACGACAAGAATTATGACGCGGCTCTCTCCGATTGGAATGCCGTGCTGGCGAAATATCCCGGAGCGCGCGACCGCGAAGAGGCATTGCAGCACAAAGCGCTCATTCTTGGTCAGCAGCAAAATCCAAAGGGGATGAGCGAAACGTTTCGTCAGCTCTTGAAAGAATTTCCGAAAAGCCCGGCCGCGTCGATGGCGCATTACTACATCGGCAAGTCCGCGTTTGAGATGAAAGATTACAAGACCGCGCTCGCCGAGCTGAACACGGCCCGTCAGATCGACAAGGATCACTATTACGTCCCCGCGACCATGCGCATCATCTCATCCTACTTCGGTTTGCACGATCGCGCCGCAGTCACGCGAGAGGTCGATGGTTTTCTCGCGGCCAACGCCACCGGAACAATCCCCGCCGAAATCCTCGAGTGGATGGGTATTGAATATTACAACGAGAAAAATTATGCCGCCGCCGAGAAATATCTCGGGGTGCTCGGAAAGATCGACAATCCACCGGTCAAACCGGATTTCTGGTTTTATCTGGGCGACGCGGCAGCCAGGCAGCAGAAGTTCGACGAGTCCGAGAACGCGCTCGGCAAATATTTGGAGGTCGCGACCGATCCGGCGGGTAAAGCAAAAGTGCTGCTAAAGCTTGGCGACGTGAAGATCGCGGCTCATAAACCGGACGAAGCACAGAAAATCGCGGAGCAGATCATGGTGCTTCAACCGGAAGGGCAGGTGAATGCGCAGGCGCGTTTGCTGGTCGGCGATGCTCAACTCGAACGCGGCAATTTTGAAGAAGCGAGCAAAGCATTCATGGGCGTTGCGTTGCTTTACGACGATCCGGCGATCACGCCGCGAGCGTTGAAGAAAGCCGCGACCGCTTATCAGCGCGCCGGAAAAACAGCGGAGGCCGACAAGGTTGCGCGGCAACTGCGCGAGAAATACCCGAATTACGCCGGCGGTTAACCCTTTGGCGCGACCTTTACAACAAGATTGTGAGTCGGCTGGCGATCTGATCTCATTGCGCTATGGAAAAATTTCGTCCCTGGCTCGCGGAATTTGTCGGAACATTTGCTCTTATCTTCGTCGGCATCGGAGCGATTAAAACGGCCGGACACGACGTGCTTGGCGTCGCCCTGGCACACGGTCTGACCATCGCTGCGTTTGTTTCCGCCACGTTACACATATCAGGGGGCAACTTGAATCCGGCCGTCACGTTCGGTCTGTTTTGCGGCGGTCACATGACGCTGGCGACTGCAATTCGTTATTGGAGCGCGCAACTTCTTGGCGGCTTCATCGCGGCGCTCATTTGTCTCGGGCTTTTTGGACGCGACGTCGTTGTGATGGGAACGCCCCAGCTCGCGATTAATCTGAACGCGATGCAGGGAATTTTGGTCGAGGCCATCCTCACATTTTTTCTGGTCTTCGTCGTTTACGGTACGGCCGTGGACAAACGCAGCCGGACGCTCGCCGGATTCGCCATTGGCGCAACGATCACACTCGACATTTTATTCGGAGGTCCGCTGACCGGTGCGGCAATGAATCCCGCCCGCGTGTTCGGGCCGGCACTCGCTTCGTGGTTCTGGCACGATCATTATGTTTACTGGATCGGACCATTGATCGGCGGCGCGCTCGGCGGTTTCGTTTATGGGTTACTATACGAACGTAAGCCAGTCGCGACTTAGGTGGATCGAGCAGTCCCTTGCTCGATCTTAATCAACGCGGCGGAGCCACATATCTTTAGCATCGCCCGCGGAGCGGCCGATCCACCGGATTACACCATTGCGAGTGTTTCAATCGGCAGCGGCGCCAGAAATTCTTTTGGCTCCTCGATTTGCAACACGGGTCGGGCCAGATGCGCCGCGAGAAAACTGGTGTCGGGCGATGGTGCGATTCCGGCTTGAGCGTGAATTTCGCATTTCGCGAGTTTTGCAACAATACGTGAGAGTTTCGGGGCCAGATCGCGATTGTCCGTAAATTGAACCGTGCAAACCCCGGGAGCGCTTGCTGCGACAAACGGCGAAAGCATAAACGCGTGTTGCAATACAATTTCGCCGATCACATTTTCCTGCCCGCGCTCGCGCGTTCTAATCACGACCTGCAAACAGCGCGCCAGGGCCTGACTTGGAGTCAGACCTTTTGCCACGCCCGCTTTTTCGGCGAGCTCATTAAGTTGAATAATCGACACTTTTGATTCTGCCGTATCGATTAAAGCCACCGGCTGTGCGCGCAATTTGGGATGGTGCCGCATTGCCGCCTGCAAATAAAAATTAGGCAAATAAATTGTCGCGAACATCAATAACTGACCGCTGATCTCTGCCCGCTGATCTCTGATTTTAGGTGCAAGCGTTGGACACGAAATCGCAAACGCGAAATCGCATTTTCTCTTTCCAAAGTTTCAAGCGTCCACGAATTCTCGAGAATGATTTTCAATTGCGCGCTACTCACCAAGCTTTGCCGATCGATGACGAGACATGCCGTCGGCACAGCTTCGACCAGCCGTTGCAAACGATACCAGCTTGTCTGGGGAATTTTTCGAAGCTCGTCCGCCGTGTTCAGAACAAGATCGACAATCACCAGCGGGAAATTACCGTCGCGTAAAAGGAGATCGGCCGCTTTGACGGCGTCGAATGCTTTTCGACAGCGGATCCAAAGTAAATGCCGCAAAGCGGAATTATCCGATGAGCCGGGGTCGAACGAATCAGAGCCGTCAATCAGCGCGACGAAGTGGCGATCGCGTTGGGCTGATCGCAAAAGTGCATGAATAAG
>WNFA01003877.1_pt1 | contig 12463 bp, 9 predicted proteins | sample 5400481 | NCBI WGS metagenome assembly WNFA01 (sample SAMN13153340, study PRJNA577476) | soil metagenome | isolation source: 120 cm saprolite under Douglas fir tree site 2 hole 1 replicate 2 | place: USA:California | collected 2015-04-18
GCATCCTTAGCAATCTCGTCAGTGAGGAACTTCAAGGTGACAAAGCGGTGCAGCTTCACATCCTCGGCCTTGTAGACAACGCCCATACCACCGCCCCCGAGTTTCTCGATGATGCGGTAGTGCGAGATGGTCTGGCCGACGAGTTGGAATGGGGTGACCATGCTGGGGGGAATCTTAGGACGGCTAGGAGCGGGGGTCAATCAGTACCGCAAATCAACCGGGGAGCCCGCAAGCTGGCGTCCTTGAGGCGTTTCCCACTACTGGTCAAAAAGGGCTCTTCCGTAATAGCCGCAACTGATTGATTCCGCTCTGCCGGGAATTCGGGGTTAGGCTGGTCAGCCCGGTATACCTTCTGGCCGCCCGTCTTACTTGAGATCTCGGATCAGCACCACGTCTTGTTTTCGCGTGCCACGACTCATAACCAGCCGTTTGCCGTCTCGTGACAAGTCGAAATTTGAAATCAGTTCGCTGTTGAAATGGGTGATCTGCTTCGGCGTCCCTCCCGCGATCGGCTGGCTCCAGATATTGTCGACACCGCCCTCGTTCTTGGTGTAAAGGAGCGAGCGACCGTCCGTCCCCCACCGAAACCACGTCCCCATCGACGAAAAAATGTCGAAATGCTTCGTCGGTGGTCCACCTTCGAACGCCATGATTGCGACTCCTTGCGGGGGATTTGCCGAAGGGTCTTCGTAGGAGTAAGCGATCGTTTTCCCGTCGGGCGAGATCATCGGATGATCTGCTTCTGCATCGCTAAGCCGAACAGGATTGCCGCCTTCCATGGGAACCTTCCAAACTCCCTTCTCCGTGCCGAATTTGCTGCCCCAAACCACCCATTTACCGTCCGGGGAACAGTCCGAGCCCACACCATCAACGCTGTCGGTCAATTGCTTGGGGTTGTTGCCGTCGCTGTCCATCCTCCAAATCTGAAAACTCCCCACGCGTAATGAAAGAAAAACAATGTAATGGCCATCCGGTGAAACCCGAGGGAGGAAATTTCCTCCAGCGTTCGAGGTCAACTGCTTCGGGTTGCTTCCATCCGACCCCATCACCCAGATGTTCCCATCTGCATCGCTAGAATAAACAATCCTGCCGTCCCGGCTCCACGTCGGATCGCTCAAACTGCCGTGCGATGTGATCGGCTTGGCGCTGTCCAATGCCGCCATGGGCGCGACCCAAGCATCGGCCAAAAATTCCCATTGCACCGTCGCCACAACGCGGGAGTCGGCAGTTACGCTGACACCCCAGTAGGAGTTCAAATCACTGGTAATCCTGCGAACATCCCCATTCGCATACGAGACGTACGCGATTTGCGTTTGACCGCCAGACTGCGCTTGCGTATCGGCGACGAGCCCTCGGCCGTCGGGAACCCATGCTAAGTCCGCAACCCAAGGCCACCGCTTTGGGGTTAGGGTGCGCTCTGCCCCACCTTGGACGGGCACTTCCACCAGACCCTGATACTCGACACCCGCTTCGCTGTCAGCAACCACAGCAATGGTCTTTCCGTTGGGTGACCAAGCAACCGGGCCTCCGAAGCCGTTGGGCCGTTTGCGGACGGCCAGTTGCTTCTCCCCGCTGCCATCTTCGTTCGCTACCATCAGTGCTGTCTCGTTCCTCGCTTTGGAGTACCGGAGGAATGCCACCCGTTTCCCATCCGGCGACAGCGTCACCGGATTAGCCAAAGGAAAGAACATTGCCACATCGACGATCAGCCTTTTCTTGGTTCCTCCCAGCACGGGTATTTTGTAGAGGACGCCAAGCAAACTGTCCTTGCTTTCCGACTGCGTAACATAAAGGAAATCTCCGTCACGGGAGAAAATCAGCCCGCCATAACCCACGTCGGCGGGCGGAACAATCTGTACGTCGCTCCCAGTCCCGACCTGCCGCACCCAAAGAGTTTCCTTGCCGAAAGACCAAACTTCACCCGTGACATACGCCACATATCTTCCGTCAGGTGAGATGGACGCTAGTGTCACTTTGCCGCTGGTGGTTAGTCGTGTGATTTCCGTTTTCTGGAACGGCACGACTCTTGGGGCAAGCCAGTAATAGACACCCCATGTGATTCCCGCTAACGCAACGAGAAGGGCACCGACTGCGAGCCAGCGGCTTCGCTTCCGTCCAACTGGAGAAGCAACCCCCGTAGCTGCGCTCTTCCCGCTCTCCGTGTCCCGCTTCAGCCGCTTCAGATCGGTCCTCAACTCGGCGGCCGACTGGCAGCGAATGTCGCGGTCTTTCTCCAGAGCCTTGTTGATGATCCGTTCCAGTTCGGCTGGTACGTCGGGATTCAGCCGCACAGGAGCGACAGGCGCTCGATTCAAGATCGAATCAAACATCGCGCCTGTCGTGTCGCCTCGGAACGGCAGCGTTCCGGTACACATCTCGTACAGAACCGCCCCGAACGAGAACAGGTCGGTGCGAGCATCGAGTTCCTTGCCTCGCACCTGCTCCGGCGACATATACGCCACGGTTCCAAGCGCACTGCCGGGACTCGTCAGATGTTCTTCGGAGTCGATGGTCGGGGCGTTCGTGGCAACGCTCTCCGGCTTCAGGGTGACCTTCGCCAGCCCGAAATCGAGAATCTTCGCCTGTCCTCGATTCGTGACGAAGATGTTCGCGGGCTTGATGTCCCGATGCACTATGCCCTTCGAATGGGCGGCGTCGAGCGCATCGGCGATCTGGATGCCCAGATCAAGCGCGGTCTCGATCTCCAGCGGCTTGCCAGCGATCCGGTGCCGGAGCGTCTGCCCTTCCAGCATTTCCATGGCGATGAAGGTTTGCCCATCAGCTTCGTCAATCTCGTAGATCGTGCAAATGTGCGGGTGATTCAGGGAAGACGCAGACTTGGCCTCCCGCCGGAAACGGCCAAGGGCTTGTGCGTCGTTGGCGAGTTCGTCGGGAAGGAACTTCAGGGCTACGAGGCGGCCGAGCTTCACGTCCTCAGCCTTGTACACGACGCCCATACCCCCACTGCCCAATTTCTCGACGATGCGGTAGTGCGAGATGGTTCGCCCGATCATCGGCGCGAATCTTACGTCTGCGAAACGTGCAAGTCAATGAACGCCGTGGAGTTGGCGGTATCTCGAAAGGGTTGTTGGCGAAAAATCCCGATTTCACTCATTGACCCAGCAACGGGGGTTTTGAGTGTAATGCCTGATAGCGTCAAGTTCGCCTGCGGGCTATCTTCCGACAAAAGCTGCTGTCGATTCGTCCGCATGGGAATGTAGGGTTGAAGGACGAGTGGGCATAGGCTGACGTAAGATCAACGCGGCAATCGAATCTCTGTCACGGAGGATGAGGACTACGATCCCGGCTAGCAAGGCGGCGGCGACTGCAAAGAAGCTCCAAAGATACACCGGCTTAAGGTCAGGCCAGGCGTGCATCACTGGTTTGAAGTCCGTATATGCGATTCCCGTGATGATCAGAAAGACCAGGCTAGCTGCCATGTTCCCGAAGCTTGAAATGGCCGGAAAACGGACCAGCAGGTAGGCGCGAATTTCGATTGCGAAGCGAACCAGGACAAAGAGCAGCAGAGCATCCACTGCGATTACCACACTGGCCTGCACGGTTAGCTTGTCTTTGACCATCCATCCGGCGTCATGAAACATGGGCAGGGCCGAAGCGATCACGCGAACAATCAGCAGGCCAACGACACCAATCGCTAAGTTCGTGGCTACCCGCGCAAGTTGCTTGTCCGATTTTGCTCTGATGGTCACAATTACACTCTCTCCTGACGCTTTAACAGCAATCTTCGCCTTGTCGAGGTGCAATGTAAAGAAGCCGAGCGTCCATGTACCCCCGTACCGTCCCCGGGGAGGAACATCATCTCGCGCATCTGCTGGAGGGGTCCAAGGCGACGACTGTCCACATCCTTCCCCCGAGCGGTCATCATCGCCGAAATCCCGGCGGTAGTGCGATATGGTCCGCCCGATCATCAGGGGCAAATCTTACGTGGGTGAAACGGGTAAGTCAATGAAAGCCTGGGAAGAGGGAGAGAGGCATCGAAAACGCGCCCCCCGAAAGAAAAGCGAAAGTGAAGGTGAATGTGCAAGTGAACGTGAAAAATTGCTGGGCGAGGGGCGCTGGCGCGCGTGGAGTTGAAGTGGAGTAGAGTTGCGCGGGGTGTGGGGACTGGCCGGGCAGGATTGGGTGGAAAGATCAATCTGACACTGAATGGACAGCGGCCGCGACTTAGAGGTAACAGCCGATTTGCTAATGGAAGTTCAAGAGTCCGGCTTCACCCTACCTTGCCGGTCAAGCGCGCTCGCAGAGGGCCGACCTGCGCTTTACTTCGGTCGCAATTCCTTCAGAATTTGCACTACCGAACTGAGGTCCTTGGTAGAGAAAATCTCTGGAACCGACAGATACTTCGTACCAGGCACCAAGAGATTGGCAGCCTTTTCCAACTGATCAAGGTTTTCGCCAGCGATGCAGAGCGCATCTGCAAGTCCAACGAATCGCGCCGCCAATTCAATCTCGACGAAAGCAGTACGCCCGAGGAGAAAGCAGGCAAAGCAAACCGCGAGTAGGCTGAGCGCCAGAACCCCAACCGAGTAAAGTTCAAAATGAGATGCCTGAGTAGCGACGGCTGGTTGTGCAGGGGACGTCTTTGAACCGGAGGATTCCATCCCCGTATCGTGAATTGCATTAAGTGTGTTGTTCGCGATGAGTGGAAGTGAGATGTAGGTTCCAACTAGAATCAGAGTCGCTAGAGTCAGCCAAAAGACCGCCATGTAGCGAGCGCGCTTGGCTCTTTGCCGTAAAGAAAATTCGATTGTCATAGTCCTAGTGTGTAGCTAATTTTTTCTTGGAAAGTTCGGCACTCTTCTCAGCCAATTCCTGGAATTCCGTCAGCAGATTGATGTCCTTTTGTCTACCTTCGTAAATTCTTCCAGGCCGCTCCGAAATTGCCCTGAGGATGTTGGTGCATAGAATTGTTATCGGTGTCGGATTCTCACCCTCCACGGCAGTGATTTTTTCCATCTCACGCTTGTATCCCTCGAATGCAGTTGAAATGGCTTCTTTGTAAGCGTAATCCTCTTCCATACGCAGCGACATCATGTAATTGCGCCCTGCATAAATCGCCAACCAAATGATGGGGAGCACTATCGGTAGGCGGAGGGTTAAACTGCGCCAGGCTGCGTTCCATGACTGGTCCGTTGGATGGGACGTCCAACCTATGGCAGACAGGAAGCTCGGTAGAGCCAAAACGAACAAGACGCCGATACAGATGACGAAGGTCCAAAGCCATTGCTTTTGGGGACCAGTGAAGCGTGAGCGCTGCTTATTAAACGATGACGCCAGACCTGCGCTGGTGGCGCCCGGGAGCAACCCTTCTACTCTCTCAATCAAGCGTTGAAGCTCAGCACTAAGAGCCTCTGCTCGCTTTTCGTGCCCTGTGGAGATTTCGTCGCTCTTTGCAAGGTGCTCCAAAACTTTCGTCAGACCCTCTTCCGCCGCCTGTGCTTGTCTCAACAGGGATTGCGTATCAGCGACTGTTTGGTTCGTAGCGTTATGGTCTTCAGATATTGCGGCCACTAAACCTGCCGCCTCGGTGGACGACTTTTCTGTAACTTCGTTCGCTGACTTGGCATCGTCTGCAGCTTGAGCGGCGGCTTTCGCTGAGGTGGTTGCCGCCATGACCTGGCTATCGACGGATTCTTTAGATGATTCAATCTCTTTGAGCCGGCTAGCACCCATTTCTGCCACCTTCGTAAGAGACGTGGCGGCTTGATCGACACTGATTGCAGCCTGATCGGCCTCCTTGCGTCGACCTTCGATAGCTTTCATGTCCGCGTCAGCGGTAGCTTTAGCAGTATTGAGTGCCGCAAGGGCCTCGTCTGATCTTTGCTTATTCGTGGCAATTGCGTTTGCGTCAGCCTCTACGGCTCCCTTCACGCCCGCGATCGTTGTTGCGTGTCCCTCGCAAGCCTGCTTCGCATTGAATGCGAGAAGGGCCTCACTATCCGCGTTCTTGTGAGAAATCTCAGCCTGCTTTAGATGAGCCTCCGCTTGCTCTCTACATGACTTGACTTCTTCTAGGAGTGAGCGGGCTTGTGATAAGAGCTGAGAAGGATCTGGTTCACCTTTTGACGAATCTACCATGCGCGCAAGCTTATAAGAGGGACTTAGCTTATTCCAGTACTTTGTTACTGGGCTGGTGGCGGGGCCGGTGGCCCGTCCTATCGCGAAGGGAAGGGCGGCGGGGACGTTCAGCCGCAACCCTTCTGGCAAGTACGCTCTATCGGTTCCCTATCGGCCGCTTTAGGGGTCCTTCTAAACTTGGCGTCCCCGACGGTTTCCTTGACTCGGAGGCCGCTGTTCTCTGGCCTGGCAACTGGGTCCACTAGTCAGTTTGATCCGTCTCGTAGGCGAGATCGGAACAGTGTCACGGGACGGAGAAATCGGACTAGATTTGGCAGACTCAGGGATGGGACTACAAGTGCGACTACGGAAAACGCTTGCGGCAGATTAGCCAATAATGACGGCGTCTGCGATCGTGTGTAGGGATGTCACACACGTAACCAAGAGGTCTCTTCCTTGCATGACGAAGGGCAACGTTCTATCAACCCGAGCCAACGCGTACGCTTCGTCGAGGTCCTTACTGGCAACGTGCGCGTCTGCCAACCGCAGATTGTAGATGCCATGTAGCGGCCCAAGTGCAGTGTGCGCGCTCTTTTCCCCGATCACCATGGCAAGAACCTTCTCCAGTGACTTCAAAGAGCCCCAGTTCTCTTTATCGGGTGGCGCCACAATTTGGTGAAGCGCCTTAGTATCGATGTGCTCGACAGCTGCGCGCACCAAGTCTTTCGCCAGTCCATAGAGACCCGATGCGCTAAGGGCCTTGAAGCGGTGGCAGGACTTGAACACTTCTGCCGAGTCGGCGTGCGGGCGCAACAACGCTCTGCCGAAGCGCGTCGTGAAGGCGTCGTTCAGGGCTGCGATGCCAACAGGAAGGAACGGCTCCGGCGCTTGCGTGCGTGCAGGTACTCCCTGTCCTTGCGCTGAGAACAGCTCCGCAGATACCTTACCTTCGGGACTGACGTTGAATCCGGCCCATACTCGTTGGAGCCACTCCGGTTCTAGGGCCACATCTTTGGCGTAGGCGTTGACCAGCCCGAGACTGTTGATGCCGAAGGGGACTCTGCCATCTGGTGATCCTCTTACGCTACCCGTTTCTCGCGTGTACCACTCCAATGATCCACCGCGACGCTCTATGAGAGCAGGTATTACCTCAGGTTTGAACCACAGCCACCTGCCACTATCGATCAGACTCTTGGCTGTCTGCTTCTTGCCTGCTGCGTCTACGACGAAGGCGACAGGTGGGAGTGGTTCGTCGCGGCGGATGCGGGTACTCCTCGCACCTGGCTCAACCCACTCTTCGCGCCAGACCTCCCCAGCAACGCGGTACAGCTTCCGTGCTTCTGAAATTTTCCGCGTGAAGCTCGACGACTCCGACTCATCCGATATTCCAATGCGTGGTACGTCTTCGTCGAAGTCGAGGTTGGTCCGGGTTACCTGCATCACCGCCATGGAATCGCCAAACCCCGCGCCTCCTTCATGGATTGCTTGAATGCGCCCTTCCCACCGTTCACCGTCCTTGTACGTGCCGTCTGGTTCCGGCCACTTGAAGTCTGGCTCTGCCTCCATAACCTCTTCCCGCTGCAGGTACCACGAAATGCGTAGCGCCATGCGTCTTGCGCAGAGGTAGTCTTTCAGGTGCTCCGCGCGCGCCTCCAGCAGGCGCGGCCTGTTGTCTTCATCCATCCTCAGGCGAACCACTTCGATGTAGCCCTCGTCCATCGCAACCCAAACGTTGCCCTCTCGCTTGAGCCCCAGCGTAATCACGAAGTCGGGGTGGATGTGCCACGTTCGCGGTTCGGCAGAATTACCCCGCTGTGACATCACCAGGGGAATAGCCCCCTTCAGTTGCTTGTCGTCAGACTCATCCGCTGGCGCATAACGACCGCGATTTGCATAGCCACCGTGGTCGTGTGCGAGACCAAGGTCCATCCACCCGAGCCTTGCAGCTGCATCGCGCTTTCTTAGCGGAACGGCAATCGCACCCGCCCCAAAGAACTCGGACTTATATCCGAGATGCCACCGCTTACCCGTTTCATTTTCTTGGCTTGCGCGAAGCGGAATCCACACCGCGCTGTCGAATCGGCGCTTGCGAATTTCCGCCATTTCAAACCATTTCTGTTCCATGGCTATTCCGTTTGATTACACCACCGTTGCGACCGACGGGAGAGTGGCACCTTAAATTCAACTATTTATAGCAGGCCATTACACTCGAATCCAAATTTGCATTCGCGGCGCGGGCCGTGACGAGCATCACCACGGATGCGTCGTGCTCCAAACGGTGTATTGAATCGAGGACATGGCGAATGCATACTAAAAGAAGTAGGAGGCCGTAATGCCAAAATTCATAAAATTCGTAGCCCCGCCCGCGTGTGCCGTGCTTTTGACGCCCGTTTGTTTCCCGGAGCAGCCGGAAGTTTACGACCCGCACTTCGTTTATGTTGAGGACGATTTGTCGGCGCTCGAACCATACGATCAGCCCCATAACCACAACTCTGAGAACGAACCGCTCGAACCAACGACGCTAGCTTTCAGCATGTACACCAACACCAGCGCGGCAATGGTCCTTACCAGCTCGCAGCCGGTGCTGTGGGTCATCCAGTCGTCCGAGTCTACGTTCGATCATGACCAGTTTGTTGCGGAGAGATTGAAGGCTACGGGGATTACGCTTTTCGTGCGGCGTCCCCCGGCAGAACCGGGCAGAGGTAGGGTGAGCCTAACTGTCCCGTATTGTGCCCGAAAGTGACCAATCACATAACTTGGCATGATCTTGCGTGACAAACGCTATTAAGAAAACAGGGGGTTACGCTGGATGCGGTCCGCCGCAAAGAATTCGTAATCGGCAGGTCAACGTGGTAGCTCTGGGCGGACACTCCCGTGCTATCTCTGATCCACACTCGTCAGCCTGAGACACCAACCAAACCTGCCAGCGCCAGCCAGTGCCTCGGATGCGGGCGGTAGCCGTCGCGAATGCAAGCAGCGTACTGACGCGATACGCCGATCCTCTTTGCGATTTCCGTAGGCGATGCCTTCGTAAGTTCCGGTTGGATCTTGTCGGAGAACACTTGTTCGCTGAGCCATGCCGGTTGCGTCGAAGGGTCCCACGTTGCTTTTGCTTGCGCGTGCTTGCGATGCGTTGCCGCTTCTTTGGCAAGGGCGTCAGGAGTGTGCCCGGCCATGCGTCCGGCTCGCGCGACTTCCACCAGGCGTGCAGTAGCGATCTGAAGATCACACTCCTTACAGTGCTTGGAATCGCCTTCAATCCTCTTACCACATCCACGGCAGAGGCGTTCTGGCTTCGAGGCTTTGAGCTCGGGAAATGGCGCACGCCCCTTGGCGATGCGGCGATGCTGCTGGGTAAGGGGAGTGGAAAGTCTACGTTCACTCTTTGCCGGTGATGTTGACGCCCACAAAGTCCGCGCTACGTACTCAGCCCACGGTGCCACCAGTTTCCCCCATGTTGGCGCGGTCTCACTCAGCTTGGCGCAGATGTAGGACATCAGCCTGCAATTTCCAGTTGTAGTTTCGAAAAAGTCGGAGCGGCGCAATGGTTCCCGCGTGATCCAGTGCAACACCCACTTTTCTACTTCAGGTCGCACAGGCTCGAGGACATCCAGGGCCAGTGAATCTCGGTTCGGAGTATCAGTGTGTAACCCCAATCCCAAACCGGGATCGAGGCCCAGAGCGGCAAGCGCAAGTCTGGTTTCCGATTCGAGCAGTGCGAAGCAATAGTTAAGAATCGCGTGCACGGGCGTTATTGCGAGACGCGGCCCACCTGACAACGGGGAGTGCCTGCTGCCAACAGTCCGCCAGTGCTCAGGAATTCTGGGCAAGTCAGACTTCGGCCACATCACCGGAATATTCCGCCAAGCTGTGAAGTAGGCGATCGCAGCGTGAGCTTCAATTAGGCGGATCGCCTCTGGACTGTCAGCACTAGCCAACTTCTGGCGGAAGTCCGAGATTTCTTGTGCGGCAAAGGGATCCTGTAATCCCTCGCGCAACGCACGTTCCTCGCCTTCCAGCTTTGCGTCGATCAGTTTTCGTGAAATTTCGAGTCCGACAACACTGCCGAGCGCGAGAGCTTGGGCACGCCGAAGCCGGGCATCACTGGGGGCTGTCGGACCCGTCACGAGCAAAACCTTCCCGTTCCGGTTCAGCATAACGAATGAAGCGCCCACGTCCGCGAGCCACTTCAACGCACTCAGGGTTGTGAAACCGTCCTCTGAGACGCAGACCAAGCGCTTCAAGCCGTGACCCACGCGGGACAGCCTGATATTGCGGCGATCCTTCCCGATACCATCTTCAATTTCGAGGTGACCAGACTGCATCCGGATGCGTAGACCGAAACCATGAAGCGTCAGGACACCGCTTTTGGGAATTGCGGATTTGCCGGAAAAGACAGATTGAGATACGTTCACCGAAGCTGCCATTGGACTTGCCTCCGATGGGGGCTAGGGACGCGTTGGGTGCTCGATACACCCGCGTGTCCCTCTAAGTTATTGATATTATTATAACTTAAGTCGTGGTATATCAGAAGCCTCTGGCCTGTTTACTCGGCTCTGAGTTCTGCTTCGACTCTATCGCGCATTTTTCGGAGCGAGTCCATATCGTGGGCCTTTTTTCTGCAGGCGCAGTATCTGTCAAAGCACTCGGCTAGTTCCTCGGCAGTCAAACGCTCGCTCTCAAAGGAGATCACGAGCTCCAGTAGCTGGCGGTGTACCACGTCTTCCTGGAATGGTGCGATCGGGCCCTTTCCATAGGCGAGAATACGAAAGTCCCTTTCGGTGCGAGAAATCTTGTCCCACGCGTTGAGATCACCTTGTGCATCCTTCGTCATCCGCGACGACCCCCGCTTTGCGAGCCTGCTCCACCGCGTCGGTCTTGACCAATCTCATTAGACCAATTTGTCAAGCATCAGTGAGGCTAACACCATGTGTCGGCCACATCACGAGCAAACCGGAGGTCAAGTGTTGTAAGCAGGCGATTTCACCAACTACCGGGTCGTTAGTGAAATGGGGAGTAGAGTCGAGAACAGGCGCAGTGGCTGTAGTCTCCCGGTGGCTACTGACGAGGCTTTCGCGTCGTCGCCTCAGTCCGGTTTGGCTTGGCTCTGTTTCCTGTTCCCGCTCGTCGAACCGGACAGGCGGATTTCCCGCATCCGGCTCTCGGAAAAGACGCACACCGAAACAAACTTCGGCATGTAACGCCGCCTGCAACGTCTGAACACAACCCCGGGGTGGCTAGACTCATCGTCAATCCCCGTGTCCTTTGTTGCTTCCGTGCGTTGGTCTTTAACTGAGGTCCCTTCCCTCCACCAGAGTTACCTGGCTTCATAGGTACTGCGAACCCCTCCGCCACCCCACACGGCCCGGCCCGTCTCTCACGAGCTGCCAGTTGATCCTGACTGCGATCACCGCTGGGGTTTCCCGTGTTGCGTCTGGTCTCCTCTGCCTACATGCCATCGCCATTACCCCGGCAGGTTCGATGGGGCTTGTTCGCCCGTCCCTCCCCATCGTCAGCGGCCTTCCCTGTGAAAAAGTCAGGTCGGCTCCTGCAATTGTTTTTTCGGGGCCTGCTCAGCGTTCACTCATGTTATGGCCTGCACGCTCGCCGAGTCGCTAAACGACCCTTTCCATCGAAGGCTCCGGCAGCTTCGTTGCCTCCACTGCCGCTTCGATTGCTACCGGGTGGAGCGAACCAGTTCCCGGGCGGGAGTTGCACCCGCTGAAGTCCAGCGCCTTTTCACGGCGCACTTTTTCGTCAACTATCAGGGTTTTTCATTTCGGGATGCTCCTCGTGAGTCCGATCATCCCCCATCCGTCCGACAAAGTAATGGACTCTGCGCCAGTCGTACCGGCAACCTCATTCCATCTTTTTTTCTCGAAAGTTCCCCGATATGTCGAGCCACTGTAATCAGAGTTTGCAACCGTCTCACTCGCAGCGATCTTCCCATTGTGTATTGTTCCTTTTAGGGATGACTGAACAGTCTTACCGGAGTCTGAGAAAAGCGTCACTCTGAATTGGTCGCCGGTGATTCCGACTTCGGCATCTCCTTGCGAAACAGACCACCCTTTGATTGTGTTCGTAGCCTTGACCCAATGCCATTCGCGGTCGGCTCCTAATGCGAGGGCACCCGACAGCAATGCCAGCAATAGCGCAGAGAACGTTAGGATGCGCATGAAGTTCACCATCCCGTTAGGATAACTGTTATTAACAGGCGATTTCACTAACTGAGAACTGGCTGACCGCTGGTCAATGAGTGGAGTCGAGAACAGGCGCAGTAGCGGTAGTCTCCCGGTGGCATTCGTAAGCGCTGCTTTCGCAGAGCGCGCCTCAATCCGGTTTGGCATGGCTCTGTTTCCTGTTCTCGCTCATCGAACCGGACAGG
>WNFA01003882.1_pt1 | contig 12451 bp, 12 predicted proteins | sample 5400481 | NCBI WGS metagenome assembly WNFA01 (sample SAMN13153340, study PRJNA577476) | soil metagenome | isolation source: 120 cm saprolite under Douglas fir tree site 2 hole 1 replicate 2 | place: USA:California | collected 2015-04-18
TTTCCACTACAAGCGCAAGAAGCAGTATAAGAAGCTGCGGGGTCACCGGCAGGCGTTTACCGCTGTCCGCATCACGGAGATCGCTTTTGACGGGCAGAGCTTCAAGGCTCCCGAGCTGCCGAAGAAGGAAGCGAAGCCGAAGAAGGTAAGAGCGACAGAGGAAGAAGCGCCGGCTAAGGACGCCAAGGCAGCGAAGGGCTCGGCCAAGAAGAAGGCCGCACCGAAGAAAGCGGCGGCAAAGAAGTCGTCCGGGAAGAAGAAGTAGAGGTCAGGAGATGCCGGATCTTCGACCCGGCCGGACAGCCGAGGGCGGCTGTCCCCACATGGTCTTAGCTGTCCTCACCGTTTGAACTGACAACCGACAACCGAAAGCTGAGAACTGATTTCTTATGGCACACAAAAAAGGACAGGGCACTTCACGAAACGGCCGCGACTCGAACGCGCAGCGGCTTGGCTTCAAGGCATTCGGCGGGCAGGTCGTGCCCGGCGGCACCATCATCGTCCGGCAACGCGGCACGCGCGTTAAGCCGGGGCTGAACGTGGGCCGCGGGAAAGACGACACGCTCTTCGCCAAAATCACAGGACGCATCAAGTTCCTGAACAAAGGACAGATGGGCAAGTTCGTCATGGTCGAACCGGTGGAAGTGAAGTAGATCCGCTAACCCGGGAAACCTCGGCGTTCGCAGCCATCTGCTGAACGACTTCAGCCTCGCCTTTGGGCCGGGGCTTTTGTTTTCTGCTACAGCGTCCTCTCCTTCGCGTAAATTCGTGCCCCTCCTGGTAACTCCTCCAAACGTGGACAACCACCAAGGGCAGGAAGGAGCACGAAGGTTTTGCTGACGGCCAACGTCTGATAGGTTCATTCGATTGAGGTTCATTTGATTCATGTTCATTGATGAAGCCAAAATTCGCGTTAAGGCCGGAGACGGCGGGAATGGCTGCATGGCCTTTCGCCGGGAAAAGTTTGTGCCCCGCGGCGGACCGTCAGGTGGAGACGGTGGCAAGGGCGGCGACGTGATCATGGAATCCAGCGAGCGTCATAACACACTGATCCACTTCCGTTTCAATCCAGAATACAAGGCCCAGCGTGGACGCCACGGCGAAGGCTCCAACAAGACCGGCCGTGAGGGCGTGGACGTGCTCTTGAAAGTTCCTGTCGGGACGATCGTTTACGACGACGAGACGGGAGAGAAAGTCTTCGACTTTTCGGAGCGCGATCAGCGCATTGTGATCGCTCGCGGCGGGCGCGGAGGGCGGGGCAACGCACGTTTTGCCACGTCAGTACATCAGGCTCCTCGCGAGCACGAGCCGGGACGTCCCGGCGAAGAGCACACTTACCGCCTTGAACTCAAGTTGCTGGCAGACGTTGGACTGGTGGGATATCCGAACGTGGGCAAGTCCACTTTGATCTCGCGAATCTCGGCGGCGCGGCCGAAAATTGCGGATTATCCGTTTACGACATTGGAGCCGAACCTCGGGGTGGTTGCGGTGGGCGAGGCGAAGGATGAGGTCAGCTTTGTCGTGGCCGACATACCCGGACTAATCGAGGGCGCGCACACGGGTGCGGGGCTAGGCACGCAATTCCTCCGGCACATCGAGCGCACGCGGTTGCTGGTTCATCTGGTCGACGTTTCAGACTCGAGCGGGCGGACGGATGTCACCAAAGACGTCGAGGTAATCATTGGCGAACTGGGGAGCTTCGGCGCGCATCTCGAAGAAAAGCCGATGATCATGGTGGCCTCGAAAATCGATGTTGCGAATAAGGACAGGCTGGCGAAGCTCAAACGGTATTGCAAGAAGCAGAAGATCGAGCTGTATGAGATCTCGGCTGTCACGGGCAAGGGGATCGAGGAATTGAAATACGCCGTTGCGGATGCGGTTGAGAAATTGCGGGAAAAGGAATTACTGGCGGTTCGCGATCAAGAACCTTAATCGCAGAGACCGCAGAGGTCTCGCAGAGTACGCGGAGAAAAACACGAAAGGCGGCCTGACGGCCGCCTTTCTCGTTTACTTCTAAACCCTCTTCAACTTGCTCAGGCTCGGGGGAGATGCATTCCGTGCTGGAAGTGGTACTGCAGGATGCGCGCTGCTAGCGCCGGGGTCAGGCTTTCACCGTTGTGCTCCACGGTACGTACGACTTCTCCTCGGCATACGACTTCGGTGGCTGAGAGGCCGGCAATCTCTGCCGGCAGCACCAGGTTGATTTCCAGCAGAGCGCTGGGCTGCAGCGCTTCTTCGGCCTTAAAGAGCATGCCGGAGCGGCTGATGTTTTCCGTCGTGCCTTCGTGCCACAGATTCTCACCCAGGCGACGGTACTTGAGGGGCAAATGAAGTTGGAATCGTTGCGCGCGGGAAGGCGGATACTGCTGCCGTCCTTGCACCGCGTGCCGTTGTTGAGCAGCTTGAGCGGACATGGCGACCTCCGGGGGAATTGGACCTGCATCGAGCACTTCGCGCACCTTGTCTTTCAGGTCACGAAGGTTGAAGGGCTTCTGAAGCAGGCGGATGCCCGCATCCAGCGTGCCGTTGTGTCCGATAACGTTCTCGGTATAACCGGACATGTAGAGGATTTTCACGTTGGGACGAATTTCTGAAATGCGCTGGGCAAGCTCGCGGCCATTCATTCCTGGCATGATGACATCGGTCAGCAGCAGGTGTATGACGCCCTCGTGTGCGACGGCAATCTGCATGGCGACCGCGCCGTCGGCTGCCTCGATGACCTTGTATCCCTGCTTCTCCAGGAACTGCCGCGCGAGATAGCGCAGGTTGGCCTCGTCTTCCACCACCAGGATTGTCTCCGTACCCGGTTCGGTGCGATGGGTATCGGCTGGTATGACGACTTGAGTCGCGTGCTCGCCAGGCGAGGCGACCTTGGGCAGGAAGATTTTGAAAGTTGTTCCTTTCCCAGATTCGCTGTCGACCCAGATGTAGCCCCCACTCTGCTTGACGATTCCGTAGACGGTGGAGAGTCCCAGTCCGGTGCCCTTTGGCCCTTTAGTGGTGAAGAAAGGTTCGAAGATGTGGGACTGAGTCTCTGCATCCATGCCCTGGCCCGTATCGCTGATCGCGAGCATCACGTATTCTCCGGGCCGAAGTGGAGCATGGAATCGGGCATACTCTTCATCGAGAACCACGTTGGAGGTCTCGATGGTGAGCTTTCCGCCGGAGGGCATGGCATCGCGGGCATTGACTGCCAGGTTCATGATGACCTGTTCAATCTGACCGGAGTCGGCCCGAACTGAGGCAAGGCTGGGATCAGCGACCATAACCAGGTCAACGTCCTCGCCAATCATGCGGTTGAGCATTTTGAGGTTCTCGGTTACCACGCTGTTGAGATCGAGAATCCTCGGCGCCAGCATCTGCTTGCGGCTGAACGCGAGAAGTTGACGGGTGAGCGAGGAGGCGCGCTCGGCGGCACTGGCGATCTCCTGAGCGGGAGTGCGCAGGGAAGGTTCGGGGCCCAGGCGCTCCAACAGAAATTCGGAGTAGCCGGAGATCACCATCAAGAGATTGTTGAAGTCGTGCGCGATCCCGCCGGCAAGGCGGCCCACGGCTTCCATCTTCTGAGACTGGCGAAGTTGCTGTTCAAGAGCGCGCCGTTCGGTTACATCCTCGGCAAAAAGCTCAAAGACCAAGCCCTCGTCGCCATTGGACACCGAGCGTCCAGAGACCCTGACGACCGTCGTGGTCCCGTCCTTGCGCTTCCACTCCGCGATCAGACCATTAAAGTGAGCAGACGATCGAAGATAATCGGCCAGGTCGAACCACTGGTGCGTATCGGCATAGAGCGCTCCCAGGTGCGTTCCCTGGATTTCGGCGACGGAAGAGTAACCCAGCATCGTCAAAAGGGCAGGGTTCGCATCCAGCAGCTTGCCTGAAGAATCGCACCGGCAGATTCCGTAGGGCGCGTTGGTGACGAGGGAGCGGAAGTTCAGTTCGGACCGGCGCAATCCCTCTTGTGCGGCACGGAGAGCCGCGTTGAACCAGCAAATCAGCAGCGCGACGAAGAAGAACAGGGCCAGACGAAACACTGCCGTGCGGGTTTGTTGAGGAGAGTGCGGGCCTACGAGCGAAAAGTATGCGCTGACGGTCAGGGCAAAGGAGGTCGCGACCAGGCCGGGCTTCCAGCCTCCGTACCAGGCGCTGACCATCACTGCGACGCCAAAGACAGCCAGGCGGCTTTCTGCGACATCCGGCAGCAGCAGCGCCGGAATTAACGCGAGCGTCGTGCTTAGTACCGCCACGCCGTAGCGCAAGATAGGCGCACGGGCAGGCGGAATGCCGAGTAGGGGGAGGGTTACCCGCATGTGCACCATGCTAGTGCCAAAATAGGAAACACGCGACATTACAGGAGTACATTTCGGATTCCCGGAGACGGCGGGTCGAACCAGGAAAACGGTCGTCGGCCAAAGGGACAACGGCCAGAGGTGCTGAAGCCGGGTAAGGATTCCGAAAGCTTCACACTTGCATCCGGTACAGCAAATCATGAGACTAGCCGGGACCTATGAACGTCGGCCTATTTGGCGGAACATTCGATCCGATCCATCGCGGACACCTCGCGCTGGCCCGAGCCGCCCTGGAGCGCTGCAAGCTCAGCAGAATTTATTTTGTGCCGGCGAACGTTCCTCCGCATAAGCAGAAGCAGCCGGTTGCGCCGTTCCTTCACCGCTATGCCATGATCGCGCTGGCCACGGCGGCGGAAAAGGCCTTCGTCCCTTCTTTGCTCGAGGCGCCGGAGGAATCAACGGCGACGGGAAAGAAGGAGCGGTCACCAAGACCGAACTACACGATCGATACGGTCCGGCGCTTGAAGCAGACATTCAGAAATAGTGACAGGCTCTTCCTGTTGATCGGGGTTGATGCCTTCGATGACGTCGCGCAGTGGCACCAGCCCGAGGCGCTGTTTCGCGAATGTGAGTTCATTGTGGCCAGCCGCCCGGGATACTCGTTGGCCGATGTGGCCAATGCACTGCCGGAGAAACTCCGTCCCAGGGCGGAAGCGACCGGGCCCTTTCAGAAGCAGGCGGCCACGGGAGATCTCGTGCTGAGCGGAGCGACAATCCACCTGCTCGATCAAGTACGTCAGCCGGTCTCCGCGACGGCGATTCGCGCGGCGGCGGCGGCGGGCAAACCTCTGTCCCGTTTCTTGGACGCATCCGTGGCCGACTACATCAAGAAGGTGGGGCTGTATAAATCGTCGTCGGTCGATAGTCGTTAGTCGTTGGCGAATTCCGCTGTCATTTACAATTAAGATTGAAGCTAAAGACCAACGACAAACGACCTTAATGACAAAGAAGAGCGAACTCAAGAAGCAAGTAGACGCCGCCATCCAAGCCTGCCTCGAGAAAAAAGCTGAAGAGCTTACCATCCTGGAAATGGAAAAGGGATCAGGGGCATTCACCGACTATTTCGTGCTGTGCAGCGGGACGAATCCGCGGCAGATCCAGGCGATTGCGGACGAGGTCGAATTGCGCCTCAAGGCTGCCGGGATGCGGCCGACTCACATCGAGGGCTACAACCAGGCCGAATGGGTGCTGGTCGACTATGTCGATTTTGTGGTTCACGTGTTCTCGGAAAAGGCGCGCAAATTCTACGATCTGGAGAGACTGTGGAAGTCGGCGAAGGTGCTGGAACCCTCGCAATTGAAGGTAGTGCCCCGAAAGAAAAAGATTGCCCCTCATTCGGCCGCGCGCAAGAAGAAAAGGGCTTAAACAACTTGTCCGTAAAGCGGCAGACCATGAGTAGCCCGTCTTGCTTTCGCCGCTCCAACGCATGACGGCCACGCCACAATCCGAACCCGGTTGGGGGAGTCGCTACCGCGTCCTCGCCGCCGACAAATGGAAAGCCAAGTCGGCGGCTATGGGCCAGCCTGCCACGGATGCCTTGGTTGAGTATGCGAAACCGGAACCGGGGATGCAGGTGCTCGATCTGGCCAGCGGCACTGGCGAACCCGCGATTACCCTGGCGCTGCGCCTTGGTGAACGCGGCCATGTCACAGCGTTGGATCTCAGCGCCGAGCTGCTGGAGATTGCACAGAGGCGCGCGGAAGAGCGCGGCCTCAGTACCTTCAGCGTCCACGCCGCCGATGCGCATAACCTGCCGTTCCCGGACAACAGCTTCGATCTCGCTACCTCACGCTTCGGAGTGATGTTCTTCCGCGATCCCGTTCTGGCCTTTCGCGAGTTGCATCGAGTTCTGCGGCCGGGGGCGCGCGCGTGTTTTCTGGTTTGGGGAACCTTCGACCAACCGTTCTGGAAGAGCATGCTTGGAGTGGTGCACCGCAACGTGGGTGGACCGCTGCTGCAGCCGGGTGGTCCGGATCCGTTTCGGTTTGCCGAGGCGGAAAGCCTGTCGGCAGTTTTGAGGGAAGCGGGATTCAGCGGCGTACAGGAAGAAACGCGAACGGTGCCCTGGACTTGGCCGGGGCCCGTTGAAGAGATATGGGAGCAACTACAATCGATTTCCGTGCCGTTCCGCCCGATGTTGGAGCGAGTGCCGCCGGAATTGTGGCCGCGGATTCACCAGGAAGTGCATGCCGCGGTCGGAAAATATTTCGACGGAGAGAAAGTCGCGTTCGGTGCGACAGTGAGGTTCGCGTCTGGGTCCAAGGCGCTGTGAAGATCAAAGTCGCTTGGATCGGCAAGACGAGGGAACCGGCGATCCAGTCATTGACGGACGAGTATCTCAAGCGGATTGCGCGCTACGTTCCGGTTGAGGGGATTGCGGTCCGCGACCAAGAGGGACTGCTGGAGAGGTGCGGCTTTGCTCCCACCGGCAAGCGTAGAAAATCTGCCGGCAACGAGAAAGCAACCCTCGTGCTCATGGATTCCCGCGGCAAGGAACTCTCCTCGGAGCAGTTCGCGCAGTTTCTTAAGGACTATCAGGACCGAAATCCGCGGCCACTGATTTTCGCGATCGGTGGGGCTGACGGGTTCAGTGATGAAGTCAGGTCTGCGGCACAGATCACTCTATCTTTAGGAAAGATCACGCTGGCGCACGAACTGGCGCGCGTGGTTTTGCTGGAGCAGATTTACCGCGCCTTCACCATTCTCAAAGGGCACCCTTATCATTGCGGACATTGAGGGTGGTAGGGCAATATAACCCTTGTCGCTGTCATCCCTCGCTTCGCTCGGGAGGATACTTGAAAAAGTGAAAAATCCCGGACATGCCGATTCGCGCGGGCGCGCGCAAGGACTTTCGCCAAACTGACCCACTACCCCACTGTCCCCCCTACCCGCACAATAGGCATGTGACCTTGCGTTACCGCCGTAACCGGTTGATCCAAAGTTCTCGGCGGATGACACGACGGCCAGCGATTAACATGGATTATCCCTCCCTCCGCAAGCCCGGCATGTGCGTAAGCAGAGCCGCTGACAGCCGCACCATTGTCTGTCTTTGTCTTTATCTATGGAGAATCAGTTAGCCAGGCGGTTTGGACGTTACGAGATCTTGGCCGAACTCGGCCGGGGTGCCATGGGCGTGGTCTACAAGGCGCGCGACCCGCAGATCGATCGGCAGGTAGCGGTCAAGACTTTTTCGATCCGGGGGCACGATCAGGAGCAGGAAGAAGAATTCCGGCAACGGTTTGTTTGCGAAGCGCAGGCTGCCGGACGCCTGCATCATCCCGGCATCGTAGCTATCTTTGACGTCGGCCAGAACCCGGAAGATCAAAGTCCTTATATCGTTCTCGAATTCGTTCCCGGCGAGACCCTGAACAAGATTCTTATCCGTGAAAAGAAATTGCCCCTCGCCAATGCGCTCCAACTGGCCGAAGAACTGGCCGAGGCGCTCGACTATGCGCACGCGCAAGGCGTAGTCCACCGTGACATCAAGCCGGCGAACATTCTGGTCACCGAAGACGGACACGCCAAGATTGCCGACTTCGGCATCGCCAAGCTGAATCTGAGCCAATTGACCCTTCCGGGAAAGGTGATGGGCACGCCCGCCTATATGGCTCCCGAACAACTCAGCGGCGAAGGCGTGGATGGCCGCTCGGATATTTTTTCGTTGGGCGTGATTCTCTACGCCATGGTGACCGGCCATTCGCCATTCCACGGCAACAGCGCGACCACGGTTTGCTTCAAGGTGGTGAACCGCGATCCGGTACCGGCCAGCGCCTTCGATCTCGATCTGCCCCGCACCCTTGACGCCGTAATTTTTCGCGCCATGGCCAAAGATCCTGCGGACCGCTATCAGCGAGGAGCCGAACTCGCCCACGATCTTCGCGGCCTGCGAATGCAATACAAGCCGGGATCGACCACCATGTCCATGGGGAGTCTGGCGCGGGCCACAACAGGTTCATTCCAGGTTTCACCCTCCACCACCGCGCGCTCCGCGGCGGCCGGAAAGGCCAATCAGTTTTTCGGGGCGGCACTGCGGCGGACTCCGCTAAGGGACATCATTTTCGGCGCGGCGCTGACGGTTTTGGTCATCGGCGTTGCTATCCCGGCAAGGGAAGCCTTCCTGTCGCCGAAGACCACGGCGATCAACGCGGCGGGCGTCGATCAGGATCGCGCGCAGGATACAAGCCTGGCCCGCCGCCGGAATCCGCAAGCTCCAGTGCCGAAAATTTCCGATACTGAAGCCGCGCGGTCAGCATCCTCCTCGGGGAATTCGGCAGCTCCGAACTCGGCGCCTATGAACACCGTCCACGCCAAGTCTCGGACATTGAAGACTGCAAGCCGCTCAGCCGGCAAGTCACAGCCGACAGCTGTGATTGTGCCCACCGCCACACTGGAACTCGCAGTGCAGCATCAATTCAAGGAAGCCACGCTGTCCATTTGGATTGATGACCAGCTGGCTCTAACCCGCCCGTTGCATGGAGGCACTCAGAAACACTTGGTCGTCTTCAACGGGATTCGCGGCGTCGGCTCGGAAAGCATTCAGGTCCCCGCCGGCACCCATACTCTTCGCCTGCGCGCACAAACCTCTGACCAGTCCATCGACCTCTCGAAAACCGTCTCCGCGGAGTTTGTAGGAGGCGGCGTAAAGAACCTGCAGGTAACCTTCGACCGCCACAATACCGCCATGCGGCTGAGCTGGCAGTGAAAAAAGCAGTGGTCAGTGTCCAGTGGTCAGTTGCCAGTTAAATCCCCACCGCTTTCAGCGTTCGCTTGAGGCGCCAGTTGATTTGGGGAGTTGCGCCTAACAATCACCAGGCTTGGCAAAGGCGGCATCCTAAGCGCAGCAGCTTTTCGGCGGAGTGAAGGATCCGGCGTGAGTGTGCCGGCCCGAGATTTTACTGACCACTGGTCACTGACCACTGGCCACTGCTGCTACTGCCTCAACCCCATCCAACTCTCCGAAATCACCAGCGAGTTCCCCGGATTCTGCGGATCATACTTCACCGATGTGTGCAGCCCCAGCCGGCAGGAATGCAGATTGATCCACTGGCGAAGATGGGTAACATCCTGGGAGCACTCGTAGGAGACTCCGGCCACGTCGTACTTGTAAATCAGCAGGGTCGCGGGCGTACGCTGGCTCTCCGCCGCAGCCAGTTCCTGCACATCAATCACGGTCCCATCGGTGATGCGGCCGACGCCGTCCAGCCATATCCGCCGCTCGCGTTCCAGTTCGGCGGAAGTCTTCGGCTTGCGCCGCAGCAGTGCGTAGGCTCCAAGCACCATGGCGCTTCCCGCCGCAATCAGTCCATAAATTCGTAGTGAATCCATACCTGGGTGGGTGAAATTCTGCCGCCGGTTCCATAACAGAATAAGCCGAAAGCAAGTTGGTTGGAAGTGGTTGTGAGGTTACCGAGGTGTCATGCATGGGGAAAATACGAGCAGCGGGACGTGAAGCCGAGCGGGGCTTCTCTGCGCGCTCTGCGGAAGTTCTCAGCGAGCTCTGCGATTCAGCGGTTCTTTCGTGAGGAGTACAACCTTAAATCGCAGAGATAACAGAGAAAGTCCGCAGAGTTCGCAGAGAACCACCAAGCAACTCACGGAAATGAATGAAAAGCTTAGCGTAGATTTTCTGAGCCGCCGAGCTTATTTCTTCTGCTGGCAAACGTACTGGCTGACCATCTCGCCAAACCCGCCCTCGGACGCCTTCCCAAACTCATCGTCGCGTTTGGTTTTCTTGCTGACCACCAGCTTGCCGCTGCGATCGCGAGAGTAGAACCATTCGTCACTCGGAATGCTGCTGCCGCTCTTGCAGTTGAACCGCACCCGAGCCCGCACTTCCACGAACGGACCACCCTGGGGAAGACTGGCCGGTTCTTTGAACTCCACCCGCACCCAGGCTGTCCGAAGACTGTTTTTCAGAATCCGCACCGAGCTGACCGAGACCTTGTCGCCCCGCCCGGTTTCGCCGATGGCATGCCAGTCCCCGGCGGCCAGCGCCACCAGGCCGATCAACAGTACTGGTCCCAGCACGACGGCGCCGAGAACCAGCAGTATTTTCTTTAAATTCGACATGCTCCTCGCAACGTACTGCGGCAACAGGGCAGCAGACACTCTGGACAAAAAAAACGATTCTGTCAAATGAACCCTCCGCTTTCCGGGGCAATCCCATGTTATGGTGGTCGGGCGCCAGGGTCTGCAGACCTGCGTCGATTCCATGGAAACGCTTTATTCCACAACATTTACGTCGCCCATCGGACCGCTGTTCCTCGCTTCCTCCGACCATGGCCTGGTAGCGTTGGAGTTCGACGCGAGGTCTCCCGGCCAACAATCGATTCGCCCGAATCCCAGAAACCTGCGTGAAGAACAAGAACGAAGCCGGGTTGCATTTGAGGCGTCCGAGAACCGGCTGCGTCCTTACTTGCGCGAACTCGACGAATACTTTGCCGGCCAGCGCCGGAAGTTCGCTTTTCCTCTCGATCTTCGCGGCACCGATTTCCAACTCGCCTGCTGGCGTGCCCTCCAGGCGATTCCCTACGGCGAGACCCGCACATACGCCGACATCGCCCGCGCTGTCGGCAAGCCGAACGCCTTCCGCGCCGTGGGCATGGCGAACAATCGCAACCCGATCGCGATCGTGGTCCCCTGCCACCGCGTGATCGCCTCCGACGGCACGCTCTGCGGATACGGTGGAGGCCTCGACCTCAAACGCCGCCTGCTCGAACTCGAAGGAGCTCTCACCGGCACTCTCGCCGCCTGACCGGCAACGATGACCTCACCCGAACGCACTCTCCGCAAAGCCGGCCTCTTCTACCTCGTCTTCATGATGTTTTCCTACACTACGGGGGGCCCCTTCGGCCTCGAGGACATGGTCACCACCGCCGGTCCGGGGATGACGTTGCTCTATTTTCTGGTGCTGCCGTTTTTCTGGTGCATCCCGGTTTCGCTAGTGTCGGCCGAATTGACCGCAGCCATGCCCGTGGAAGGTGGTTTCTACCGCTGGACCCGCGCCGCCTTCGGAGATTTCTGGGGATTCCTCGCCGGATGGTGGAACTGGTCCGCGTCGTTTATGCTCGGCGGAGCCTACGCGGTGCTCTTCACCGACTATCTCGTCTACTACTTTCCGCAGATCACAGGATGGAAGCATTACCTGGTTTCACTGGCACTGATCGCCGTCATTACCTGGATCAACGTTCGCGGCATCCAGATGGTGGGCCAGTTCGCCACCGCGCTGGAGATTTTCATCTTCATCCCCGTGATGGTGATGGTTGCCATCGCCTTCACCAAATGGCACTACAACCCGCTCGTACCCTTTGTGCCTCCACATCAGGGACTCTTCAAGATCTTCGGTGTGGGGTTGGCCCTGGGCTTGTGGTCGTACTCGGGCTATGAACAGCTCTCGACCGTTGCCGAAGAAGTCGAAGACCCCCAACGCAGCTATCCACGCGCGCTTGCGTGGGTCGTTCCACTCTCGATCGCAACGTATCTGCTTCCCACAATCAGCGGCCTGGCAGCGCTCGGGAACTGGCAGAGCTGGCACACAGGATATTTCGCCGACGCCGCCGGTCTTATCGGAGGCCCATGGCTGGGCACCTGGATGACGCTCGCAGCCATGGTCACCAACGTTGCCCTGCTCAACGGCACGGTGCTCACTACCACGCGAATGCCTTTCGCCCTGGCAGAAGATGGATATCTCCCGCAGATTCTTACACGGCGGCATCCGCGCTACGGCACTCCGTGGATCGCGGTTGTGGTTTCGGCGATCATCTATGCCCTGCTCGCTCGCCAGAGCCTGACCCAACTCATCTCCGTCTACGTCTGGCTGCGCTCAGCGACGACGGTACTGACCGTGCTTTCCGCCTGGAAACTTCGGCGCTCGCATCCCGACATGCCTCGCGCCTTCCACGTGCCGGGAGGACGTGCAGGATTGCTCTACGTGGTAGGAGCCCCGGTGGTGATGGCCATCCTCGCGCTGCTGGGGAGCGACCGCTTCGCGGTGATCGGGGGCTCGATTGCCATGTTGCTGGGACCGGCGGTGTATTGGCTGCTGAAAGGTCGACGCACTCGACAGGCATCTTCATAGCTTGAGCGCAGTGGCGTCAGGGAACAGC
>WNFA01007736.1_pt1 | contig 12451 bp, 14 predicted proteins | sample 5400481 | NCBI WGS metagenome assembly WNFA01 (sample SAMN13153340, study PRJNA577476) | soil metagenome | isolation source: 120 cm saprolite under Douglas fir tree site 2 hole 1 replicate 2 | place: USA:California | collected 2015-04-18
AAGCTGCCGATTTACATGGACAATCACGCGACGACGCCAGTCGATCCTCGCGTAGTGGAGGCAATGCTGCCGTATTTCACAGAGAAATTCGGGAACGCAGCGAGCCGCAACCATTCCTTCGGCTGGGCGGGCGAAGAAGCGGTGGAGAACGCCCGTGCACAGGTCGCTTCGCTGATCGGCGCGACACCGAAGGAGATTATCTTTACCAGCGGCGCGACGGAGTCCGACAACTTGATGATCAAGGGCGTCGCGGAAATGTATCGCGAGAAGGGCAACCACATTATCACGCAAGCCATTGAGCACAAAGCGGTGCTCGATACCTGCAAGCGCCTGGAAAAGTATGGCTACGAGGTGACCTACTTGCCGGTCCAGCGCGATGGGCGGGTTGACCCCGAAGACGTGCGCAAGGCCATTACGCCAAAGACGATTCTGATCACCATCATGTATGCCAACAACGAGATAGGCATCATCAATCCCATGACGGAAATCGGCAAGATCGCCAAGGAGCACGGCATCATTTTTGCGGTGGATGGCGTACAGGCCGTCGGCAAGATTCCCGTGGACGTGCAGAAGGACAACATCGATCTGCTGTCCATTTCTGCGCACAAGATTTACGGACCGAAGGGTGTTGGCGCTCTCTACGTTCGCCGGCGCAACCCGCGCGTGCAGCTTTCCGCCATCATCGATGGCGGCGGGCACGAGCGCGGCATGCGTTCCGGCACGCTGAACGTTACCGGCATCATCGGTCTTGGCAAAGCTTGCGAGATTGCCCAGCAGGAGATGCCCGAGGAGTCGAAGCGGCTGCGTGCTTTGCGCGATCGTCTGAAGGCGGGCTTGGAAGCCAAGTTGGATGAGGTCTACATCAACGGCTCTCTAGAGTACCGCTTGCCCAACAATCTCAACATGAGCTTTGCGTATGTCGAGGGCGAATCGCTCTTGATGGGCATCAACGACGTGGCAGTTTCCAGCGGCTCGGCCTGTACTTCGGCAACCCTCGAACCCAGTTATGTACTCAAAGCTTTAGGCGTGGGTGAAGATCTGGCGCACACCTCCATCCGTTTCGGGCTCGGCCGCTTCAACACCGAGGAAGAGGTTGATTACGTCACGGACAAGATGGTGCAGGTGGTCACCAAGCTGCGCGAGCTTTCACCGCTTTACGAGATGGCCAAGGAAGGCATCGACATCTCCAAAATGAAGTGGCAAACGGCCTGAGAAATTTACGAATGAAAAGGACACCCAATGGCTATTGAAGGAACAATTCGGATTCACCGCTCCATCGGAGGCACCGGGGCCGCGTTTCGCGTCTCTTTTGTGCCTTATGATGCGGACGGCGAGAGCACCGCGGCGGTGCGGTCGTTTCATGAAGTTCAGCAAGTGCGTGCATTCCTGAAAAGTCTCGGAGTGAATACGCAGGTTTCGGCGGATGCTTTGCGGCAGTTGGCCGCCGGGCGGTCCGCGTCTATCCCCAGCGTTTCGCTTGAGGAAGAAGACGTGAAGGACGCGGGTTTGGTCAGCACCGCCAATCTCGCAAAAAAGGCCAGCTAAGATCTAAGGAGCAGCAATGGCATACAGCGACAAAGTCGTAGATCACTACAATAATCCGCGCAACGTTGGCAGCCTGCCGAAGGAAGATCCCAATGTCGGCACCGGCCTGGTCGGCGCGCCGGAATGCGGCGACGTGATGAAGCTGCAGATGAAGATCAATCCCGACACCCAGGTCATTGAAGAAGCCAAGTTCAAGACCTTCGGCTGCGGTTCGGCGATTGCCAGCTCATCGCTGGCCACCGAATGGGTGAAGGGCAAGACCGTCGATGAAGCGCTGAGCATCAAGAATACCGACATCGTGCGCGAGCTTTCGCTTCCGCCGGTAAAGATTCACTGTTCGGTGCTCGCCGAAGACGCCATCAAGGCGGCCATCGGCGACTGGAAGAAAAAGCACGGCGTCGAAGTGCCGGTGGCGGAGAAGGTTTCGCACTAGGACTTGCCGCCAGGCGTTTTGATTATGGCTACGGAAACACTAAGTCCGAACATCGCGAAGATTCACCTGACTGAGCGCGCGGCCCTGAAAATCCGCGCCTTGCTCGAGAAGGATGGAGTTTCGCCTGAACAAGGCGGCCTTCGCGTGGGCGTGCAGGGCGGCGGCTGCTCCGGCCTGTCGTACGCCATGCGCATGGATACTCAGGCGCGCGACCGCGACAAGATCTTCGAGGAGCATGGCGCGCGCATCTTCGTGGACCCGAAAAGCTTGCTGTATCTCAACGGCACGACGCTAGAGTACGAAGAGACGCTGATGCGCCAGGGATTCGTGTTCCAGAATCCCAACGCCGCGCGCAATTGCGGCTGCGGCAGCTCCTTCACGGCATAGTAGAACGGGCTTCAGCCTGTTCGTCTGTAAGTAGCTTTAGAATGAACACTTGCAAAAGTGTATGGAATTAAAGCACTTTAAGTCCCTTTAGAATCAACACTTATGCAAAACCGGGGGAGGGGGGTGCCCGGTGCCTCGCCGCCCATTGCCCCAAGATATCGGAAAGATTTCTCGATGAATGCTCCTTCAACAGTCCGCGAAAAAGGCGACCATTTCTTGCTGTTTGGCTTGCCCCGAAAGCTATGGATCGAGATGTCCGCGCTGGAAAAGAAATTCCTCCAGCTGAGCTGGAAGCTGCATCCCGATAAATTCGTGAATGCCAGCGCGGAGGAGCAGGAACTTTCGCTGAAGCGCAGCTCGGAACTCAACGACGCCTATCGCGTCCTGCGCGATCCGGTTGCTCGCGTAGAATACTTGCTCGAGCTAGAAGGAATGCGCAAGGAAGGCGAGCACAAGCAGCAAGCGCCGCCCGAACTTTTGGAAGAAGTCTTCGAGTTGAATGAATCTCTCGACGAACTGCGCGAGGCAAAAGCCTCTGGGGACGACTTGGCATCGCTGACGACACGCCTCGAGTCCGCGGAAAAGAGTTTTCAATTGAAGCTCGGGGAAGTCGACGCGCGGCTCCAGGAAACCGCACGCCAATGGGACGCTGCAATCGACGGCGACGCCAGCGACAAGGATCGCAAGGGAATCATGGCGCGGTTAAATGAGCTGCTGAATCGCCGCTCGTACATAAGGAATTTGGTGACCAACGTTCAAAAAGAAGTCCAGTAGCTCAGGTCTGGTTTTTAGACCTGAGGCTTCTCGTTGGCATCAGCAGGGTCTTGAAAACGATGGCGCGCCTAGTAGGGATCGATCTCGGAACCACGAACAGTCTGGTCGCATACATCGACCCGCAGACTGGAGCGCCAAAGTGTATTCCGGGACCATCCGGATCGACCCTTTGTCCCTCGGTAGTAAGCCTCGATCCCGACGGCAGCATCATCGTGGGCGAGCCGGCTCGCCGCCGCCTGCTCACGCAGCCGGAACGCACTATCTATTCCGTCAAACGCCTGATGGGCCGGGGCGTCGCTGACATTCAGGATGAACTGAGACTATTTCCGTTCCGCATTGATCCCACGAGCACGAACGTCATTCGCGTACGGCTCGGCGACAAGTTCTTTACTCCGCCGGAAATTTCCTCGTTCATTCTGCGCGAGCTAAGAAACTGGGCGGAAGCCTATTTCGGCGAGAGCGTCAGCCGCGCCGTCGTCACCGTACCGGCCTACTTCAATGACGCGCAACGCCAGGCCACCAAAGACGCCGGGAAGCTCGCCGGCCTCGAAGTTCTTCGACTCGTCAACGAACCGACCGCAGCTGCGCTGGCCTACGGCTTGCATGAAAAGCAGCGCGGCCGCGTTGCTGTCTACGATTTCGGCGGCGGCACCTTCGACATCTCTGTCCTCAAGCTCATCTCCACCAGCGAAGGCGATATCTACCAGGTGCTTTCCACCAACGGCGACACGCACCTTGGCGGCGACGATATCGACAACTTGCTGCAAGCTTTCGTGCATGAAAAAATCCTCCAGCAGCATCGCGTCGATTTTTCGCCGCACTCGGAGCTCGCGCAAGAACTTCGCAAAGAGCTGATCGCCGTCAAGCATCAGCTTTCCGAGGGCGAATCCGCCACACTTCGCTTTCCGCTGCCGAACGGCGCCATCTTTGTGCAGGGATTCGAGCGCGGAGCCTTTGAAGCGCTCATTCGCCCCATCGTCGACCGCACCATGGGCCCGGTCCGCCTGGCGTTGGCCGACGCGAAGCTGAAGCCCAGCGAGATTGAGGAAGTTGTTCTGGTGGGTGGGGCGACGCGCACACCGCTGATTCGCCACGCGGTGCGGGAATATTTCGACCGCAAGCCGCACACAGAGCTGAATCCCGATGAAGTCGTGGCGCTCGGTGCGGCCGTCCAGGCCGACATTCTGGACCGCGGCGTGAGCAACATGCTTCTTCTCGATGTGACCCCGCTGTCGCTGGGCATCGAAACGTACGGCGGCGCGGTCGCCAAAGTCATCCCGCGCAATTCGACCATTCCCGCAAGCGCGCAGGAGATGTACACCACCGGCGTAGACAACCAGACCGGCATCGACATTCACGTGCTGCAAGGCGAGCGCGAGCTGGCCAAGGATTGCCGTTCGCTCGCGCGTTTCACCTTGAAAGTGCCGCCAGCCCCCGCGGGCCTGCCGCGCATCGAAGTGAAATTCCTGATCGATGCCAATGGCATCCTGCAGGTCGGGGCGAAGGACACGCGTACCGGCGAGCAGCAGACAATCGAAGTGCAACCCAGTTACGGCATCAGCGATACCGAAATCGAGCGCATGCTCGAAGAATCCATCGAGTACGCCGAGCAGGATTTTGCGGAACGCCAGGCCATCGAGGCGCGCACCGAAGCAGAAATCATCCTGGCCGCCACGCAAAAGGCCTTTCATTCTCCGCAAGCGGCGAGCCTGCCGCACGCGGAGCGCGAAAACATTGACGCCGCGGTAGCCGCGCTGAAAGAATCCGTCCGTGGCAACGATTACAAACTGATCCGCAGACGCATTGACGAGCTGAACCAAGCCACAATGCACCTGGCGGAGTTAGTGATGAACGGTGCCGTTTCCACGGCGTTGCAGGGCCGCAAGCTGGCAGAGGTCTAAGGGTTCTATGAGATTGTTGTGAGGAGAAACAAATGGGTGGCAGCAACCCCTATATCGAAGAAGTCAAATACAAGCCGGCCACGAAGAAATATAGAGTGACATTTCTTCCCAGCGGCAAGACTATCGAGGTTGATCCGGAAAAAATTCCCTATGGGCACAACGGCCTGCCCGGCAGCATCCTCGACATCTCCGAGGGCATCAAAGCCGGCCTCGATCACGCATGCGGCGGCGTGTGTGCCTGTTCCACCTGCCACGTCGTCGTAAGAGAAGGATTGGAATCCTGTAATGAAGCCACGGACGCCGAACTCGATGAACTTGATGAAGCGCCCGGGATCACTCCGAAATCACGCCTCGGCTGCCAAACCGTGCCGGACGGCACCACCGACATCGTCGTGGAAATTCCGGAATGGAACAAGAATTACGCCAAGGAAGCCGATCACTGAGAACGCGGGACTGGTTCGCTTTACCGATTCGTCCGCACGCCGCTGTCGCCAATCTTCTTCTTGAGGAGCGAATATGCCCGCTACGTTTGACTGGGACAACACCGAAGATATCGCCATTGCGCTAACCGACAAACATCCCGACACCGACCCGCTCAGTGTCCGCTTCACCGACATGCACAAATGGATCACCGAACTGCCCGGTTTCGCCGGCGATCCCAAAGCCTCCAACGAAGGCAAGCTCGAAGCCATTCAAATGGCCTGGCACGAAGAATTTCAAGACCGCCAAAGCTGACCGCCCGACCGCTTCCGCCCATCGTGGTACGCCTGCCCCCGCGCTCTCAGCGGCGAGAGCTAGAGAAGAGCCAGAAAAGGATGGACAGGGCAATGCTAACCACCAGACACGTTACGATTGGAAAGTAGAAGGTGGCGTGCTCGCCGCGATGAATGATATCGCCGGGCAGGCGGCCCAGGCGAAACGGCAGGCGCGCCCCGAAATAAAGCACGGCTCCAACGGCAGCGCTAACCGCGCCAAGAATCAGGAGGGCCCGTCCGAGTTCGCGGGTAGGGTCCACGGCGCAAGTTTAGAAGCTTGTGAGTTTTGAAGTCAAAGACTCCAACTTATCGCTTCAAATCAGCTCGCGCCCGGCGAAAAAGTAGCTGATCTCGAAGGCAGCGGTATCAGGTGCGTCGGAGCCGTGCGTGACGTTGTTGCCGATGCTCGTGCCGAGGTCGCGGCGAATGGTGCCTGGTGCGGCTTTCTTCGGATCAGTAGCGCCCATGGTGTCGCGCCATTTTGCGATGGCGCCTTCCGCCTCGAGGACCATGGCGACAATTTTTCCGGAGCTCATGAAGTCCGTCAGCTCGCCAAAAAATGGCCGATCGCGATGCACTGCGTAGAAGCCTCCCGCTTCATCCTTGGTCAGGCGCATGGATTTGATGGCCACAATCCGGAAGCCGCCTTTGTGGATGCGGCTTAGAATTTCGCCTTGCAGTCCACGACCAACGGCATCCGGCTTGATGATTGCGAACGTGCGTTCGAGTGCCAAAATTGATTTCCTCCACGAGATTAATGCTTGCCGGTGAGACACCGGCGCGACTTTACTTCAAAGCGGCCGCGACCGTAGAACCTAAGTCCGCAGGAGTTTCTACACACCGAATTCCAGCCGCACTCATGGCTGCGTATTTGTCTTTGGCCGTACCCTGTCCGCCGCTGATGATCGCACCGGCGTGCCCCATGCGGCGGCCGGGAGGCGCGGTCTGACCGGCGATGAAGCCAATCACCGGCTTCTTGACTTTCGATTTGATGAATGCAGCCGCAGTTTCCTCTGCATTGCCGCCGATTTCGCCGATCAGGATTATCGCGTGCGTTTCGCGATCCTCGTTGAACATTTTGATGGCATCCAGGAAGGAAGTGCCAATAATAGGGTCGCCTCCGATGCCAATGCAGGTGGATTGCCCGATGCCCAGGCGAGTGAGTTGGTCGACCGCCTCGTAGGTCAATGTGCCGCTGCGGCTGACCACGCCAACGTTTCCCTGTTTGTGGATGCGGCCCGGCATAATGCCAATTTTGCATTTGCCCGGAGAAATGATGCCCGGACAATTCGGTCCGATGAGGCGCGTTTTTTCCGCGTCCACGGCGAGCGACACTCGAATCATGTCAAGAACAGGAATGCCTTCGGTGATGCAAATGACCAAGGGAATTTCCGCTTCAGCAGCCTCAAGAATGGCGTCCGCCGCAAACGGTGGAGGAACAAAAATGACGGAAGCGTTCGCGCCTGTTCCCTTAGCTGCGTCAGAGACAGTATTGAATACAGGCCGCTCGAGATGCTTGGTGCCGCCCTTTCCTGGAGTCACGCCACCCACTACGTTGGTTCCGTACTCGATCATCTGCTGCGCGTGAAAAGTGCCTTCGCGACCGGTGAAACCCTGCACAATCAATTTGGTCTTTTCATCTACCAAAACGCTCATCGCGCCACTTCCGCGAGAGCGACCACTTTTTGCGCTCCATCTTTCATGCCGTCGGCGATTGTGAAATTGAGGCCAGATTCACGGAGGATTTTTTGACCTAGTTCGACGTTGGTGCCTTCCATGCGCACCACAACGGGAACGTTGAGTCGCAAATCTTTTGCAGCGGCGACCACGCCGGTCGCCAGCACGTCGCAGCGCAGGATGCCGCCGAAAATGTTGATGAAAACGGCGCGGACGCTCGGATCGCTCATCAGGATGCGGAAAGCATTCTTGACCTGTTCCGAGGATGCGCCGCCGCCGACATCCAGAAAATTCGCTGGCGACCCGCCGGCGTACTTGATGATGTCCATGGTGGCCATGGCCAGGCCGGCGCCGTTGACCATGCAGGCCACACTGCCGTCGAGTTTGATGTAGTTCAAGCCATACTTAGAGGCTTCGACTTCAAGCGGATCCTCTTCATCGAGATCGCGCAATTCGCGAAGATTCGGATGGCGAAACAACGCGTTGTCGTCAAAGGTCATTTTGGCGTCGAGCGCAACCAGCCTGGCGTCGCCCGTGAGCACGCACGGGTTAATCTCGAGTAGCGAGGCGTCCGTATCGATGAAGGCGCGATAGAGGGCCTGAAAAAACGGCGTGGCGTGGGTGGCCACCTCGCCGGGAAGTCCCAGCCCGAAAGCGATTTTGCGCGCTTGATACGGTTGCAGACCAACCACCGGCTGAATCAGTTCGCGCAGAATGGCTTCCGGATTATCCTTGGCGACTTCCTCGATTTCCATCCCTCCCGCGGCGCTGGCCATGAACACGGGCAGACCGCTGGCACGATCGACCAGCAGGCCAAGATACAGCTCCCGCTTTATGTCCAACCCCTCCTCAATCAGCACGCGCTTGACGATGCGTCCCGCGGGTCCAGTTTGCGGAGTAACGAGCTTCATGCCCAGGATGCGCCCCGCGATGTCCTCCGCTTCATCCCCAGAGCGTGCCAGCTTTACACCCCCGCCCTTGCCGCGGCCCCCGGCGTGAATCTGCGCTTTCACCGCAACGACGTTGGCCTTCAGGCGCTGCGCCGCCTCGCGCGCTTCTTCCTTGGTGTAAGCAACCTCGCCACGCGGCGTGGTCACACCGTAACGCGCCAGGATGGCCTTAGCCTGATACTCGTGAATCTTCATCACGCTTCCATCAGTGCTAGAATTTGTGCATCCGCAAAACAAAGAAGTTTACTCGGAAGGCGCAAGGGGAGCAAGGACGCCGCCAAATGTCCGCAAGTACGGCACTCTCGTTGATCCAACAACTCGAGGCTGGTCAGCTGCTTTCGCGGGCCAACGCCGAAGCCGTGATGGAAGAATTGCTTTCCGGCCGCATGGAAACGGCTGAGATTGTGCGCTTTTTGCGAGCGCTAAACGCCAGACCGGTCCTCGTCTCGGAGCTTGCGGGCTTTGCCTCGGTGATGCGGCGTCATGCCGCTTGCGTCTTCGCCGATGGGGAGTCACGCCCCGAACGCATGATTGATACCTGCGGGACCGGCGGCGACGGTTTCGATGCGTTCAATATTTCGACGGCGGCGGCGGTTGTCGCGGCGGCGGCCGGCGCTTGCGCAGACCGCACACGCAGCGGCGCGCCATGCGGCTCCGGCGCGGAAGTTGATTGCCTCGCGAACAGTTTTTAATCTGCTGGGGCCGCTAACCAACCCCGCTGCCGCGCAGGCTCAGGTGCTAGGGGTTTTTTCCGCGGAGGTGATCGATGTCATGTCCGCGACGCTAGTGGAACTGGGGATCATGCGCGCCTTCGTGGTTCACGGCGCGGGCGGGCTCGATGAGATTTCGCTGGCCGGCGAAACGCTGGTTGCGGAAGTGTTCGACGGGAAGATCAAGCGCTACACGGTAGCGCCCGAGGATTTTGGCGTTGCACGCGCCCCGCTAGAGGCCATCCGCGGGGGTTCGCCGGTGGAGAACGCCGCGATTATCCAGCAAACTTTCGCAGGAGAATGCGGGCCGCGACGCGACATTATTGTGATCAATGCGGCAGCGGCTCTCGTGGCGGCAGGCGTGGCGGGCAATTTCAGGGAAGGAGCAGAGCTAGCGGCAAGAACGCTTTCGTCGGGCGCCGCACATGAAAAGCTTTCCGCGCTAAAGAAGTTCACCAACGCTCCAGCCGGCTAGAATCACGGCTTTTTATGAGGATGATGAGGAGGGCCGGGCCTGTCGGGGCTCTCGAGGTCGTGAAGCAGAATAGGAATCGCGACGCCCGCCGCAATGCTAATCACTATGAAGAGGAACTTGTAGTGCGGTTTGGCCAGCTTTTTGCTGGCCGGCTCTGATTCCAATGCCGCGGTTTCTTTTTCGGATGGATCGAGAAGCACGCGGTACGCTGAGCCTTCCGCTATCACTTCGCTTTCGCCGTGGTAAGAAAATTCCAAAGCTCCCCGCTGCGCGTAAATGCGCAGTTCTTTTGGATTCGCAACTCGGATGTGCGCCAGCGTGGCAGCATTGGCTGCCGGACGGATCAAGGCATCGTCGGCTACAACACTGCCTCGGTCGCTCCGCGCCGCTGAAAAGACCAGAGTGCCGCAGGCGAGGTCAGCCTCAACGCTGCTCGCGGTACTCGCGGGATGCCGGAGTATGAGGATCGACTGGGCGTCGAGCTGCAGTATCAGAGACGGACTGTTGACGCGCAAGACACCGCCCGCCTCCGTAGAAAGCCGATCGCCATCATAAATCGTGCTTCCGACGGAAGCCGCGGCCTCACCCACGTGCGCACGTTCCGCGTGCGTGACCATGCCCAGCGGCACGACTTTGGCAGGCGATTGTCCAACCAGCAGAGATGCCGCTACTAGCGCCGCAAATTGGCGACGAAGAACCGTATTGGCCTCACAGAGGACTGGGTTTCCCGAGTGCCGATCCCTCAGCAATCCGGTGACATCTATAATTGTTCGATAAACATACTATATTTACTTAACAATATATATCGTGGCGGGGGGTGTCAAGGAAAAACGACCGCGGCGAACCAGGGCAGGCCCGGGGCTTGCTGCATACTACATCGTGGACTGTATGCATTTTGCCCCGCCTCGCCCCAGCGGTATATAGTGACAATGGGCTGCTAGCGCAGGAAATGCGCTTTCGCTTTCAGGAAAACCACTAAGGCAACCGCAACGCATGGCCGCAGACGTCAGCAAGCATCTGGATCGCGCCAAGCGATTCCTGGAGAAGAACCGCGTCGAGGATGCGATTGCGGCTTATAAAGCCGTGCTCGACGAAGCGCCGCAACACCAGGAAGCGACTCAGGCATTAGGGGATCTGTACGCGCGCGCGGATCAGCCGGATCGCGCCTCCGAATACTACGGATTGCTGTTCGACATGCTCATCGAGCCGCGCGACGAGAGCAAGGCCCTGGCGATTTACAACCGCTTCTTGCGCGGCGCCGCCTCCCCGCAGCCTCCCGAACGTATCGCGCGCTACGCCTTCCTGCAACAAAAGCAAAACCGCAACGACGAAGCCATGGAGCAATACTCCAAGGCCGCAGACTTGTTCGCGGAGGCAGGCCGCCAGGAAGATGCGCTGTTTTGCCTCGAGCGCACTGCGCAGCTCGATCCCGAGAATTTAACACGCCAGCTTCGCGTGGCGGAAACCGCGGAGCGTTTGGGCAAGAACGCGCTGGCGGCGAAAGCATTTCTGCGCGCCGGGCAATTGGCAACGGCTGACAGCGCTCCGGAAGAGGCCCTGCGACTCTTTGGGCGCGCCCACAAGCTCGCGCCACAGGAGCGTAGCGTGGCGCTCCTGTACGCCGAGGCCGCGTTGCGCGCGGGCGATGCCAAGCAGGCGGCGGCTCTACTGGAGCCATTTGCGGCCGCGGACAGCGACGCAACGTTTTTGGATACCTTTGCCGAGGCCCTGGTGCGCAGCGGCCAACCGGACCGCGCGCGCGAAATCCTGGAACGGCTGCTGGGGGAAAAGAATCAAGGATTGCCGCGGCTCTTCGATCTAGTCGATGGCTACGGCCAGGCTGGGCAAGACTCCAAGGCCGTGGAAATTCTGCAACTGATCAAGAAGCGAATGTATGCGGACCGCAAGCAGAATGATTTTATTGCGCAATTGGACAGCGTCAGCGGAAAGCACCCCAATTCGCAAGCCATCCTGGAGTTCTGTGGAGCGTTTTATAGCGAGGCCAATCGCGAGACGCAATACTTTGAGATTCTGATCAAACTTTTCGACATGTATCTGAAAGCCCGCAACGTCCAGAAAGCGGCCGACGTGCTGGAAAAACTGCTCGACATTGATCCCTACGATCACCGGAACCAGGAACGTCTGGAGAAATTGCACGGGCGCGTCGACGAATCAATTTTGAAGCGCCTCGGCGCGCGCCTGAGCAAATCCGGAACCGCCGGGCCGCCGCGTTCAGTGAACACTCGATCGTCGACCGCGGACAGCGTGAGCACCTCGACACCGGTCGGTGGCGACGCGCGGCACATGCAGGCGCTCGAAGATCTGATCGTTCAGACCGAGATTTTCCTGCAGTATTCATTGCAGAACAAGGCGCTGGAGCGCCTGCAAAAAATCGCCTCCACATTCCCCCGCGAAGAAGAACGCAATACCCGCCTGCGGAATTTGTATCAAACCGCGAATTGGTGGCCGGCCGGCTCTTCGCGCCCAAAAGCAGAACCAGCAGCACCCGCCGTCCAGGCGGAGCCTGTGCCCGAATCTCTAGGGGCCGGCATCACACAGAAGACCGGAGTGTACACGGCGGAAACCCTGCGCGACCTGGCGAAAATCTCCGAGATCAATCAAAAGATTTTTCGCCAACAGACCCCGCGTGCCATGCTAAATACCGCCGTGAACGAAGTGGGCGCCTATCTGCAGTGTTCGCGGGCGCTTGCCGTCTTTGGCGCACCCGGACGCCCTCCGGAGATGGCAGCGGAATTCTGCGCCGCAGGGATGCGCGCGACTCCCGGCGCCCAGGTGGTCATGTTGCTGGCACAAATGGAAAAGGTGCAGCCGGACGAATTGGGC
>WNFA01008619.1_pt1 | contig 12451 bp, 9 predicted proteins | sample 5400481 | NCBI WGS metagenome assembly WNFA01 (sample SAMN13153340, study PRJNA577476) | soil metagenome | isolation source: 120 cm saprolite under Douglas fir tree site 2 hole 1 replicate 2 | place: USA:California | collected 2015-04-18
TCGGGTCGCCGCCCTCGAGCTTGCCGATCACGTTGTGCGATTTGAATGAGCGCAGCTGTTGCTTGATGCTGATGTTCGCTTTCGCGTTCAACGCCACCGGCCGGAATTCCTTCGTGATCGCTGCTTTCTTGAGAGCGTCGAAATCCTGACCGCAATCTGTCAGCAGCTTTTTCGCGACATCGAGCGTGATCCACGAACGCACTTGCACCGCACCCTTATTTTTGTCCGGCGCATCGAGTTCGTAATTCTCCTTCGCCCAACTCGTCTGTAGGACCGAGTAGGGATACGCTGCCGGCTCGGTCTCATGAATGATCACAGCCGCGGCCGCGTCCTTTTGCGCGGCGATTTCGTACTTGTAAGTCCAACGTCCGTAATAAGTCATCGCTTTTCCTTTGAACATCTTCTCATCGAGCCTGGACGGATCTTTCGGATCGGGAATCGGCGGATCGTTGATCAACATCAAAATCGTTTTGCCCCGTAGATCGACATCTTTGTAATCGTCCCAGCCGTATTCCGGCGCGACGATTCCGTAACCGACAAACACGACGTCGGAGTTATCGATCTTGATTTCGCTCTGCAATCGCGCCGACGACGCGACGAAGTCATCGGGGTATTTTAATTCCGTTGCATTGCCACCGACGGTGAATGACATTTTTGGATCGCCCTTGATTCCGGCGAGAGGAACCTTCTGGGTGTAACTGCCGTCGGGATTTCCCGGTTTCAAGCCGATGGACCTGAACTGATCGGAGATATATTTGATTGAAAGCTCTTCGCCTTTCGTGCCCGGCGCGCGGCCCTCAAACTCATCGGAGGAGAGCATTTTGATGTGCGCGAGCAAACCGTCGGGTGTGATTATGTCCAGCGCTGGCTTTAGTCGATCTTCCGGATTGCCGGCCAAGATCGACATGGTGGTGGCAAAGATTATCGCGAGAAAACAGCGCATCGTTTTCATATCTCTCTGTAGCGGCGCTCTCTGAGCGTCGCAAATATTGTAGCCACGTCGCTGTGCGACGTTAAACGGCCGCAGGCCGCTGGCTACAGTTCATTCAAGGTGCACATATTTGTAAAGATGATGATCGAGGATGGTCGGATACCAGCCTTTCACATTCGGGCGAATCAGAAACGTGTGGGTGTAAAAATAAACGGGAAGAATCGGCGCTTCATCGAGAAGAATAGCTTCGGCCTTCTGAAATGAGCCATACCGCGCCGCTTGCTCGCCAGTCCGACTGGCTTCGGCAATTAACCGGTCATACTCGTGATTCGACCCAGCCGGTTTGATTGTTCGTCCCGTTCGTCACCCAAAGGTCGAGAAACGAGGCGCTTGGCACAAGCGCCTCTACAACTATCGGCTTTCTTCAGGCGGCCCACCTTTGGTCTTCTTTTCGCCGCCGATGCCGATTTTTTTCAGGAACGGCTCAATCGATTGTTTGCGGCCGAGGAATTTTTCGATCGACAGTGTCACGTCGCGCGAATCGCCCTGTTCGTAAATTTCGTGACGCAATTGCGACCCGGCTTGCTTGTCCAGATAACCATCTTTCGCCTTTTCGAAAACGGTGGCCATGTCCGCGGCGATGGCATCGGCCCAGGCGTAGCCATAGTAGCCTGCGTCGTACCCGTTCAAGTGGCCGAAATAGGAAACGAACGTCGTGTTCGGGTCGATCGGCAGAAAAACTTTTTCGAGAATTGGATTTGAAAGCGCGACGCAATCGTAGGGCTCATTTTGCGGATGCTGATCGTGCAACGCAAGATCGAGCGACGCGAAAGCAAACTGTCGCCGATAAATAACGCCGGCCGTGGCCAGTTTCGCATCGTTCATCTTTTCGATGATCTCCGCCGGAATTTTCTTTGACCGATCGCGATAATCGGCCGCGAAAGTGTCGAGCACCTTTTTGTCCCAAACCCAGTTTTGCAACATCTGTGAGGGCGCTTCGACAAAATCGCGCGGCACATTGGTCCCGGCAAAGCGGCCGTATTTGGCTCGCGTTGTGATTGTATGCAACGCGTGACCGAATTCGTGGAAAAGCGTCTCGACATCGGAATGACTTAGCAACGAAGGTTTGTCCGCGCTCGGCGGCGGGAAATTGCAAAGCAACGCGACCGTCGGCCGCTGATATTTTCCGTCCGGCAGAAGTTTGCCGCCGATGATTTCAAACTCGGCGAAGTGATTGAACTTTCCTTCGCGCGGGAACATGTCGAGGTAAAACATGCCAAGCGGTTCGCCGCTGGCGGAATCGGTCACGAGAAAGAGCTGCAAATCATCGATCCATTTGTAGGGCGCGGTGATTTTTTCAAACTTCAGGCCGAAAATGCTCTGATAAATATTGAACATTCCCTCGAGCGCTTTTTGAAAAGGGAAATAAACGCGGAGCGCTTCCTTATCGACGGCGTACTTCTGTTTGTTGAGCTGGTTCGTGTAGTAACGCCAATCCCAGACTCCGATCCTGGCGTTGGGATCGTTTGTGTCCGCGGCTTTCATTTTTTGAAGCGTGGAAACTTCCGCATCGAACTTCGATTGAATGCCGACGACGAGATTGCCGATGTAAGACTTCGCGCCCGCGCCGGTCTTGGCCATACGCGTTTCGGTTTGGTAGTCGTCCCACGATTTGTAGCCGAGCCGCAGCGCGATCTTGTTGCGCAGAAGCACCATTTGATTGAGCACGGACACGTTTGTGTCTTTCGCCAAACTGTCGTGAATCACGTAAAGCTTCTTGCGGGTAGCCTCGCTTTTGGCGTTTTCCTCCACCACTATGAATTGCCAGGTGACATTCGCCATCACGGTGTAGGCGTCATCGCCGGTTTTGACGCCGGGGGAGGCGAAGAAGCTTTCCGGAACGCCATCCAGTTCCGCTTTTGTGAAAACGACCGGCGCTTTGGCTTTGACAATGTTCGTGTCGAAATCGGTGCCTAACTTCGACAACTCCTTGCGCAGTTGCTCGACTTCCTTCCGTTTGTCCGGGGAGAGTTCCAAGCCAGCTCGCCGATAATCGCGCATCGTCTCAAACAGCAGTTTCTCGTCTTCGCCGGAAAGTTTTGGATGAGTGTCGGCGAAGGCTTTCAGCGCTTTGTAAACGTCTTCGCGATAATCGATGCTGACCGCCCAATCCTGGAAAATTTTCACGGCGTTTTCCGCCGCTGTGCGCATCGCCGCATTCGTGTTCGTTTCTTTGATGATGGTGGCTTTATTCGCCTCGAGAGTGGCCGCGTAGGTAAGATCATCGAGCGCGACGACCGTGCTCTTAAAGCTGACTTTGCCTGGGTCTTGAGCGCCGATTTGATCGAGCGCCTTGTTCGATTTTGCAATTGCGTCTTTCATCGCGGCATCGACCGCTTCCGGGGTCTGCTCCCAATCGGGAATAGTCAGGACGGCATTCGCTTTGGCCGCCGCCGCCCCGAAATCATTGACGGTTTTGAGTTCGGCATCGCAAAGATCGACAACGACAACGGAGAGCAAGATCGACAGGTAGAAACGTTTCATGCGGAAAGGTTTGGTTGATTGAGAGCGCGATGATTGTGTAGAAAGCATGCTCGGTAAAGCGAAAACATGCCGTGCAATCTTAATCCGTGATCGAAAAATTTCTGCTCGCCTTTATTCCGGTCTTTGTCGCGATTGATCCGATCGGTCTGGTAGCGATTTTCATGGGACTCGGCAGCAGCGCTTCGAACGAACATCGACAACGACAGGCCTTCCTCGGAATTCTGACCGCCCTTTTAGTCGCGGTCGGTTTTATCTTTCTCGGCAAGATTATTTTCGCCGCGCTCGGAATCACGGTCGCCGATTTTCAGGTTGGCGGTGGCTTAATTTTGCTGTGCCTGGCCGTGCGCGAACTGCTCGGGATTGGTCCGCCCGATCGCGGCGGAAGCGATGAATTCGGTGTCGTCCCGCTCGGGATGCCGTTGATTGCGGGCCCGGCGCTGCTCACCGCGTTGCTCATTCTGGTTGATTCAGTCGGCCTCTTTTTCACGCTCTTTTCGCTCCTGGTGAATCTCGCTCTGGTCGCCGCCGCCTTGTGCAACGCCGGCCGGTTTACTCGCTGGATGGGCAAGCAAGGTTTGCGTGGTGTTTCGAAAATAATCGCGCTTTTGCTCGCCGCCATCGCCATTAGCTTGATCCGGCGCGGCTGGCAGGCGCCGTAATTTCCCGAGCGATGACGCATTTTTTTCGCCGAGGCGGTTTTATCGTCGTGATCGTTGTGGCGATTCTAAGCGTCTACGGCCTGGAGGCGCAGGCCCGGCGGGAGGTGATCGTCCCGCCCGCGAACCAAGGCGATCAGGCCGCGTACCTCGCCTACGCGAAGCAGATGCATGACAGCGGCTACACCGTCGTCGGTCGACGCAACCGCATGCCGGTTTTCCCATTTCTGCTGTCGCTTATTTATCGCCCCGGCCTGAGCGAGACGCAGTTCCTTACACGCGCCCAGTCATTCAATATCAATTTATCAATTCTCATTCTTCTACTGTTGTTTCTAATTTTCCGAAAATTTTTCCCAACTTTCTACGCACTAGCGCTGCTCGTCATGACAGCTTTTGGCGTTTTTGTGTACCGCTCGGGGTTAGTGCAAACCGAGGTACTTTTTTATTTCCTTAGCTTTTGCTCATTTCTTCTTCTGGTGCGAATGCTGACCGCACCGCGGTGGTGGCTCGCAATACTCAGCGGTGCTGCGACCGGCATCGCACATTTGACAAAAGCATCGATCCTGCCGGCGCTCGGACTTTGGGCAGTCGTATTTCTCGGGCAAAGTTTTTGGGAATATCGCGCCCAGCCGGACACGCGCTTGCCTGAAGCATTGCGTCGATTCGGGCTGCTATTGCTGGTAATCGGGACTTTCGGTGCCGTGATTTTCCCCTACATCCGAACGAGCAAACAAATTTTCGGACATTATTTCTACAATGTGAATTCGACGTTTTACATGTGGTGCGATTCGTGGCCGGAAGCGGTGGCATTTACCAAGGCATATGACAACAGCAGAGGAGGGCGTGATTTTCCGCCAGATCAGGTTCCTTCGCCGGTTAAATACTGGCGAGAACATTCCGCCGCTCAGGTTGCTTATCGATTAGGCCACGGATTGAAAACATTAGCGACGCGAAGTGCGAAGGCGACGGGCTATTACAAATTCGTGCTTCTGTTCATTCTCACGGCTGCGGTCCTCGCGTCCCGACAACGTCAACTGGCCTGTCGATTGATAGCGGAAAATCCGTTCGCGGCGATTTTTTGTTTTCTCTTCTTCTTTTCCTACGTGCTCCTGTATGCGTGGTACGATGCGATTGTCAGTGATAGCAGATTCATTCTGTCACTCTTTTTGCCCTTTGTGTTCGTCGCCTCAACGCTGGTTCTGGGCCTGGGAAAAGATCGCACTTTTGCCCTCGCGGGGCGACGAATTTCATTTGTCGAATTGTTCGCCGCCTGCCTCATCTGCCTCGTCCTGACAGATATTGCCTACAATGCTCTGCGCATTTGCCGGCTGATAACTTAAGTGCATAAAATGATCGTGCATGATTTGCTCGCTTTGTAAGCCGATTTGGTTCTATTTCACATTGGGCGTGCGTCTATTGACACGTCGGAGACCCTCGTTAGTATCCTCGGTTTTATGAGATTTCCCCTTGCCCTAACGACGAAAATCGCGGGCTACATGATCGGGCAAAAGCTTCGTGGCACGAAAAAGTTCGCCACTGTGTTGCAGCTCGAGCCGCTGCACACTTGCAATCTTACCTGCACCGGTTGCGGGCGGATTCGCGAGTATTCCACCTCGCTCAAGGATATGATGAGCCTGGAGGATTGCCTGGGGGCGGCCGAGGAATGCAACGCGCCCATGATCTCGATCTGCGGCGGCGAACCGCTCATTTATCCGCACATCGAAGCTTTGGTGAAAGGGTTGCTCGCGCAGGACCGCATCGTTTACATCTGCACAAATGCGATGTTTATGCGCAAGAAGATGCGCGAATGGCTGGCGTCACGGTTGTCAATCGAATCGCAATTCGTTGAAGAAAAAATCGGAGATCTTTTCTCCGCCGGTTTGATCACGGAAAAAGATGCGACGGACATTCGCAAAGGTTCTAAAGATCCGGGCAAGCCTACGATTGGCCCGAGCAAATGGATGTATTGGAACGTTCATCTCGATGGTCTCGAGCGCATTCACGACCTCATTGTTGAGCGCGAAGGCGTCTTCAAGGAATGCATTCTCGCGATCAAGATGGCGAAAATTCTCGGCTATCAGGTTGCGACCAACACAACGGTCTACAAGGAAACCGACATGCAGGAGATCGAGCAAATGTTCGATTATCTTTCCGATCTCGGTGTGGACGGGCACACTATCTCGCCCGGCTACGAATACGACGCAGCCAAGAAGGACATGATCAAGCGGCTCAATCTGCAGCCCGAAAATTTCTTCCTTACCCGTAAGATGACGATCGCGAAATTCCAGAAGATCGAAAAGTGGATGAATCGATACACTCTTTTCGGCACGCCGATTTATTTTGAATTTCTCGCCGGCAAACGCGACCTGACTTGCTCAGCCTGGGCGATCCCGACGCGCAACATTCGCGGCTGGAAAGGTCCGTGCTATCTCATGACCGACGCGCATTATTCGAGCTATGCGGAGTTGCTTGAGAAGGTCGAGTGGAACAAATACGGAGTTGTCAACGGCGTGGCGCGCGACAGCCGCTGCGAAAACTGCATGGTGCACTGCGGTTACGAACCGACCGCGACGCTCGGTTTGCAGGCGCAGCGCGGCGACACCTGGAAAAACATCAAGTTCAATTTCGGTGCGAAGCCGAAGCCGACCGGCCGTGGCAGCGAGACGATCGCTTTTAACGGGGTGAGCTGCGGAAACGGGCACATCACCGGCAAACGCGCCGAGGTTACCGCGCAAGCTTCGTAAGCTCGATCCGCCTGCGGCGGACAAGATCGACGATCATGAACCGCAAAACTGACATGATTTCATTGCCAAGCGCGCGACCCGATCTTGCCGAGTCCTATTTGGCGAGCGATCCGCAAATTGTCGATGCTATCGCGCGCGCCCAGGAAAATCTTTTGCGGCAACAAAAGGCGGACGGCCATTGGTGCGGTGAGCTGCTGGTCGATTCAACGCTCTGCTCGGACTTCATCCTGTTCATGCACTGGTGTGGCGAAGTGGATGGGCAGATGCAGCAGCGTTGTATCCGTCACATTTTGAGACGGCAATTGCCTGACGGCGGTTGGAATATTTATTTTGGTGGCACGAGCGAGATCAACGCCTCGGTTAAGGCCTACTTCGCGCTGAAGCTCGCGGGCATTTCGGCGGACGCGCCGTTCATGCAGGAAGCGCGCGCCAACATCTTGCGGCTGGGTGGCATTCCGGCCATGAACACTTTCAGCAAACTTTATCTTGCGCTCCTCGGCCAATTCCCGTGGAAATATTTGCCGACGATTCCGGTCGAGATGGTGCTGTTGCCGAGTTGGGCGCCGTTCCACATTTACAAAATGTCGTCTTGGAGTCGGGCGATGCTTATTCCGCTCGCCATCATCAATCATTTCAAGCCGTCCCGCGTGCTTCCCGGCGAAAAACAATTGCACGAGCTTTATCCGTTAGGCGCCGAGAATCAGGACCTTCGCCTGCCGCGGAGCGAACGCTTCTTCACCTGGCGCAATTTCTTCCTGCGCGTCGATGACGTTTTCAAATTTCTGCATCCGCTAAAATTTCGTCCGGTGCGCCAGCGCGCACTCGAAGAAGCGGAGCGTTGGATGCTCGAACGAATTGGCGAGGGGAGTGACGGACTCGCCACCGTGTATCCCGCCATGCTCAATTGTCTCATCGCTTTGCGTGCGCTCGGTTATCCGAAAACGCACCCTGTTTACGCGAAGGCGGCGAAGGACTTTGCCGGTCTGTTTATCGATGATCCGGACGATTTTCGGATTCAACCTTGCCTCTCGCCGGTTTGGGACACTGCCCTCAACATGATCGCCCTGGCCGAGTCGGGTTTGTCGCCGGAGCATCCGGCGCTGCAAAAGGCGGCCGATTGGTTGATCAAGAAGGAAGTGCGGATTCGCGGCGACTGGGCCGTGAACAATCCGCATCCGGAGGCGAGCGGCTGGGCCTTCGAGTACAACAACGTTTATTATCCAGACGTGGACGACACCACCATGGTGCTGATGGGGCTTCGTCTCGTTCGGCCGCAAGATCGACAACCGCTCGACGGCCTTTTCCGCCGGGCCATCGATTGGCTGCTTAGTTTCCAGTGCGACGATGGCGGCTGGGCTGCGTTCGATAAGAACGTGACGACGCCGTGGCTCGAAGACATGCCATTCGCGGATCATAACGCCATTCTCGATCCGACCTGCAGCGACCTGACCGCGCGCACGCTCGAGCTTTTCGGTTACATCGGATTCGACCGAAACAAACGTTCCGTGCGCGACGCCCTCCAATATTTGATCGACACGCAGGATGACGACGGTTCGTGGTACGGACGTTGGGGCGTCAATTATATTTATGGGACTTGGCAGGTCCTCCGCGGCTTGCGCGCGATCGGCCAGGACATGACGCAGGATTGGGTTTTGCGCGGACGCGATTGGCTGGAGAGCTGTCAGAATGATGACGGCGGCTGGGGCGAAACCTGCGCAGAAATCCGACGGTTCATGGTACGAACCGCAAATCACCGGCACCGGTTTCCCGCGCGTGTTTTATTTGAAGTACGATTTTTATCGCCAAAATTTCCCGCTTCTCGCGCTTGCGACTTACGTGAATTATCGGAACGGCCTCGGACATTGTCCGAGCTGTTATCGCTGCGATCGGTAGGGTCGGCGCGCTGCGCCGACCGCGGACGTCACAGCGCGGCGTCCTACCGCAAGATCGACATCTCATTCATTGCCGCTGCAATTGACCTGAATTGTTCGCGGCCTAACGTTTCGGCATGGCTTACGAATTACCGAAATTACCCTACGAATATACGGCGCTCGAGCCGCACATCGACGCGCGGACGATGGAGATCCACCACACCAAGCATCATCAGACTTATATCACTAATCTCAACAACGCGATCAAAGGCAAGGCAGATCTGGAAAAGAAAGCGGTTGAAGATTTGATCGGCGATCTCAACGCCACTCCGGAAGACATTCGCACCGTCGTGCGCAACAACGGCGGCGGTCATGCCAACCATTCCTTCTTTTGGAAAATTATGGGCCCGAAGGCTGGCGGCGAACCGAAAGGCAAACTCGCCGACGACATCAAGTCCACTTTCGAAAGCTTCGATGCTTTCAAAGAAAAATTTGCCGCCGCCGGTACCGGTCGCTTTGGCAGCGGCTGGGCGTGGTTGATCAAAAACAAAAGCGGAAAGCTCGAGGTGATTTCAACGCCCAACCAGGACAGTCCGCTCATGGACGGCAACACGCCGGTACTCGGTCTCGATGTTTGGGAACACGCCTACTATCTCAACTACCAAAACCGCCGGCCCGATTACATCAAGGCCTGGTGGAACGTGGTGAACTGGGACGCCGTAGCGAAAAATTACTAGAGGCGCAGATCGATCGAGATTTGGTAGAGACGCCGCGCTGCGGCGTCCGCGGACAGCGCAACCCGCTGTCCCTACCAGAAACTCATGGCCTATCTAAACGAAAACTATCTCAAGCTGCAGGCCGGTTATTTGTTTCCTGAGATCGGGCGGCGCGTGCACGAATTTTGTGACGCGAATCCGGAAGCCGCCAAGAGATTAATTCGCTGCGGAATTGGCGACGTCACCGAGCCGCTGCCGCAAGCTGCCGTCGATGCCATGAAAGGGGCGGTGGAAGAACTCGGGCATCGCGAAACATTTCGCGGTTACGGTCCGGAACAAGGCTACGAATTTCTAAGATCGACAATCGCACAGGGCGATTATCGCGACCGCAGGATTGACATCGCCGACGACGAAATTTTTATTTCGGACGGATCGAAATGCGATTGCGGTTACATCCTCGATATCCTGGGCGACCAGAACAAAGTCGCGATTACCGATCCGGTTTATCCGGTGTATGTTGATACGAATGTGATGGCCGGCCACACCGGCCCAGTGAAAAAGGATGGCCGCTATGAAGGCATTGTCTACCTGCCGTGCACGCCGGAAAACGATTTTGTTCCCGCGCCCCCAAAGGAACATGTCGATCTTGTTTATCTCTGTTTTCCGAATAACCCGACCGGCGCGGTCGCGACGCGGAAGCAATTGAACGGCTGGGTTGAGTATGCGCGCGAACACGAGGCGCTATTACTCTTCGACGCCGCTTATGAGGCGTATATTTCGGAACCGGAGCTTCCGCATTCCATTTTCGAAATCGACGGCGCGCGGGAATGCGCGATTGAATTGCGCAGCTTTTCCAAAACGGGCGGATTCACCAGTGTTCGCTGCGGATTCACGGTAATGCCGAAGAGTTTGCTGGCCCAAACCGAGTCTGGAAAGAAATTGTCGCTGCACCCGCTCTGGCGTCGGCGTTGGAGCACAAAAGCCAACAGCGTCAGTTATCCGGTGCAACGCGGCGCGGCCGCGTTGTATTCGCCGGAAGGCCGCAAACAAGTTCGTGCGCTCGTCGATCATTACATGGGCAACGCAAAAATCCTGCGCGACGCATGCACAAAAGTCGACCTGAATGTTTTCGGCGGAGTGAACGCGCCCTACATCTGGGTGAAAACGCCGGACGGCTTGACCAGCTGGCAGATCTTCGATCGGATGCTGCGCGAACTGAATGTCGTCATCACGCCGGGCAATGGTTTCGGCGCGCAAGGCGAAGGTTATTTCCGCATCTCTGCATTCGGCTCCCGGGAGAATGCGGTGGAGGTGGCGCGCCGCCTCCGGACTTTTCGCTAAGATCGACATCCACTCGCGAAAGGATTTCGAAACACTCTTGTCGATCTAATCGGCGCGCGTAAGGTTCCGCAGTTTTGGAGAAACCGAGTCTTCCCAATCAAGATCTGCCGCAGCTCTATCGTTTTTGCTTTCTCATGCTGGGCGACGCGGGCAAAGCGCAGGAAATTTTCCAGGCAATTATGCACGAGGCCGCGCTGCGCGCGGCCGAGGGTGAATTGCCGAACGATCGCTTATTGATCTTTCGCGACGCGCGCTATCGCTGTTTGGAAGCGAGCGAAGCCGGCTTGCAGCCCGAAGCAATCGAATTGGAGGGGCATGAGATCGATTCCAATGCTCCGGTCCAAATCGCGAAACTCGAACCGGCGCAACTCGCGGTTTGGATTTCGGCCGCGCCCGATCCACAGCGCACTGCCTTGGCACTTTTTTATCTCGATGAATTTGATCACGAAGAATTGCTGGCGTTGAGCGAACTAAAGACGGCCGAACTCGCCAACTTGGTCGGCAACGGGCGGCAAGAATTTCAGGCTTGGTTGAATGCGACTTTCCCGCGCGAGCAACCTTTCGAAGAGCAAGCATGAAAAAAATGCCGCGTCTCTCGCGTCGTCAGCGCATGTTCGTGCAGTGCGCGCCGTTCAATGAAGAACGCATTCGCGACCGCGCCATGCGCGCAGCTGTTTTTCGCGTGCAAAAAACTGACGAGTTCGCGAATCAACGCGAGTTTGATCGCGCGGTGGCCGCTTTAGTTCAAACGGTTGCCATTCCGGAAGGAGTCACCGAATGGCTGTCGAAGGGAATTTACGTGGCCGCGCCGAAGCGGACGTGGAAACAAGCGCTGCAAAATCCGGCCGTGCTGGCCGTCGGCATAGCCGTCAGTGTGATCGCCGCCGTTTTCGTGATGAAGGTGATCGAACGCATGAACGAATTTCCCGGCGAAACCACGGCGCGGCGGCTGCTGACGGTGGCGAGCTCCGTGCACTCGCTGATGTTGGATCCGGTGAAAACTGACGCGGGCGCGCTGGGGGATTATTTTTTTATGAAACATCGGCTGCCGCATTACGACGTGCCGCCTGAGTTTGCCGAAATGAGCACGCTTGGATGCCGCGTCTTCGACGACGAGGAAGGCCAGCGCGTCGCGCAAATCTGGCTTATCGAAAAACATATGCAGTTTTTCTTTTTCCCGGCGGAGCGTGATCTGAAGACTGGTGCGGCGCGCCATTTCTCCGGCTGGCGTTATGTCGATCAATACCGTTGGACCGGGGTGGTGCAGGAGCGCAACGGAGTTTGTTTCATGGCCGCGCTGCGCGGGAACCGAAAGATTAGATCGACAACCACAAGACTTGTCCTAAGCGGAGTAGAATGGATCGAAATTGTCGGTCGCGTTGACAGTTCGTGGTAGTCGATTCAATCTTCTCGCGTTCGTGCCAGGGTAGCTCAGTGGTAGAGCAGGGGACTCATAAGCCCTTGGTCGGGAGTTCAATTCTCCCCCCTGGCAGTATTTTTCAGCGTTCGATGTTGGATGTTCGGCGTTGAACGTTTTAAAAACGCCGCTTTACCTCATGCGCCAATGATCAACGACGACAATTTTTTCGAAAGACTTTTCGCGCGCGGAAATTCGTACTGGCTCACGCGATTTATCATTCTACGGCTG
>WNFA01003888.1_pt1 | contig 12445 bp, 7 predicted proteins | sample 5400481 | NCBI WGS metagenome assembly WNFA01 (sample SAMN13153340, study PRJNA577476) | soil metagenome | isolation source: 120 cm saprolite under Douglas fir tree site 2 hole 1 replicate 2 | place: USA:California | collected 2015-04-18
CTCGCGGTCGGCGATCTGTGGAATGACGGACGCATCTCGGCGGTGATCACGAACCTGAATTCTGCGCCCAGCCTGTTGGTGAATCAGGTTCACAACTCCAACCACTGGATCGCCATTCGCACGCTGGGAACAAAATCGAACCGAGACGGCATCGGCGCCCGGATCTCGGTCAAAGCAGGCGCTCGCACTCTGGTGGATGAAGTCCGCAGCGGATCCAGCTACAACTCGAGCAGCGATATGCGGGTCCATTTCGGCCTCGGATCGGCCGCCAAGGTGGATTCGGTGCAGATTCGCTGGCCCAGTGGGCTCACGGAGCGTTTTGCCAACCTGCCTGCCGACTCTGTCCATGCTCTAAAAGAGGGTTCGGGCACTCCCGTCACCTAAGTAGAATTGGTGAGTCCTCGCCGCTTTCCTCTGTGTCCTCCGTGTACTCCGTGGTTAAAGATTTTGATCTTTTCCCGCCGTGCTGAAATCTCGGGGATTCTCATTTCACCCTTGAAGGCTGCATCGTCCGGACAATCCCTTCGCCCTCTTTGACGTAGATCACCTCATTCGGCTTGACGTCCTTGAGCATATCCACCTGTCCGCTCGGCCAGCGAATTTCGAGTGATTCGATCTTCTCGGCTTTCCCCAGGCCAAAATGCACGCGTAGATCGTTCTGCGAGAAATAGCCGCCGCCGCTGCGCACCTCTTCAATTTGCTGATGCGGTTTCCTCTCACCCGGCACGCGGGTCACGCACTTTATTCGCGCTCCTATCCCGCTCCGATTCGATTTCGTCCCGATGGTCCGCACCTTGATCCAGTTATTGCCGCTCTGTGAATCGCAGCGCACCAGCTGCGGATAGTCATTTACCGGGTTGATCACCATATCGAGATCGCCGTCGTTGTCGAAATCCCCGAAAGCACACCCACGCGCCGCGATCGGCTCGGAAATCCCCGGTCCCGCCTGCAGCGAGACATCTTCAAACCGCCCGTTGCGCAGGTTTCGATAGAGCAGTTTGCGTTGCGGGTATCCGGCCTCGGTCTTCAGTTGCTCAACTTCCGGATACACGTGACCATTGCAGATCAAAATGTCGGGCCAGCCGTCGTTATCGAAATCGAAAAACCCGCAACCCCAGCCCAGGTACTGTGTGTGCGCGCCCAGTCCCGCCGTGAATGTGGTGTCCTCAAAACTCGCATCACCCAGGTTGTGATAGAGCGACGGTGTGTCGCCGGCGAAGTTCGTTTTCACCAGGTCGAGGTTGCCATCCAGATCGTAGTCAGCCGCCGAAATCCCCATTCCTGCTTGTGGTTTGCCATCGGGGCTCAACGCGCAACCCGCCTCCAGCGCGATGTCCACGAATTTTCCGTTCTTCTTGTTCTGATATAACGCGCTGGCTGTCGAATCATTGGCAACGTAGATGTCGGACCAGCCATCATTGTCGAGGTCGGCGGTGAGCACGCCCAGACCGTAAGTGCCGTTCGCGCTTAAGATGCCCGCGCTCTCGGAAACGTCCGTAAAGGTGCCATCCCCATTGTTGTGGTAGAGAATGTTCTTCCCACCCTTCAATCCGGGCGGGCCGCATGCGACCATCACGCCCTTGTAGAGGCACGGCCCAGATTCCGGCACAGGCGCGGTCTTCAGGTCCATGTCAATGTAGTTTGCGACAAACAGGTCGAGCCGGCCGTCGCGGTCATAGTCCACGAAGGCGCAGCCCGTATTCCAGCGATTCCTGTTGCCCGCGACGCCCGCCTTTCCGCTGACGTCGGTAAAAGTGCCGTCACCGTTGTTGTGATAAAGCACGTTCTTCCCAAAGTACGTGACGAACAGATCGTCGTAGCCGTCGTTGTCATAGTCGCCGACACAGACGCCTTGTCCCCAGCCCGAGCGCGCGACGCCCGCCTTTAGCGTGACGTCGGTAAATGTGCCGTCGCGATTGTTCTTGAACAGGTGTGAGACCGGTTCTTGCCCGGTGGGAAATCCCTCCAGGCGCGTCCCGTTCACCAGAAAGATGTCGAGCCAGCCGTCGTTGTCGTAATCATAGAAAGCGACGCCGCAGCCAGTTGTTTCCAGAAGATATTTGTTCTTGTGTTCACCACCGTAGATCGTCCTGGCGTTCAGCCCCGCTACGCGCCCGACGTCCACGAAACTCACTCCGAGCGGAGTGCCCGGTTTCAACGGCTCAACTGGAATCGGTTTTGCTGGTGCAGATTGCGACCATAGTGGACGAGCTAGGCCAAGGACGCTTTCCAGCGAAAGGACCAGTGCCGACCGGCTCAGCGATTTCAGGAGTTCGCGGCGTGAAGAAGACAATAGGGAATACCTGGGAATCGGCCTCGTGCTGGACTGTGGCCTTGAATTCTTATATTTTGTGCCGGAAGACATTGCAAGCGGGCGCGGTCGTCTGGCTATTCGAATGAAGGCTCGATCCGTACTCGCGCCGTTCAGCCAATGAAAAACTTTCACGATATTACCGGTAGTTTCACCACTGCAGCCTACACGGTGCTTTCGTGCTCTCTGCTTTTCTCGCCTCTTGCCGTCACTGCCGAACAGCCACCGCTATCTCTCGAACTCTCCCGCCCGGTGCGTTCTTGGGAATTTCTTCCCGTAGTCGGCATGCGCGCTGGCCTGCTCGGCAACGAAAGCGGACAGATGGAAGCCTGGGTCTATCCGCTGAAGATTTTCCGGAATTTTCATCTCACGTTTCATGTGGAGGGCCGCCCCCTGCCCGCTGAAAGCCTGGTTCGCACGCTGATCGTCCATCCGGAATCCGCTACCCTCGTTTACGCGGGCGACAACTTCTCCGTGCGAGAAACACTTTTCGTCCCAGTGCACGAGCCTGGCGCCGTCATTCTGCTGGACGTCGAAACCGAACAGCCGCTCGAGATCGAGGCCTCTTTCGTCGCCGACTTTCAACTCGAATGGCCCGCCGCCCTGGGCGGAACATTTCATTTCTGGGACGACACCCAGCACGCGTTCGTGTTTGGCGAAGAGCAGAAAAAATTTTCCGCGATGGTGGGTTCGCCTTCAGCGTCCAGTCCGCAGGTTGCCTACCAGACGAACTATTCTTCGTCCGACGAAAATTCTATGCGTCTGGGCGTGACCACCAAGGGGCGAGGCAGCAAAATAATTCTTCTCGCGGCTTCGACCCGCGGACTGCCCGACGCGCAGGCCAACTATCAGCGACTGGCGTCTTCGTATCCCGATCTTCTGCGGGAATCCGCGCAGTACTACCGCGACTATCTCAACCACACCGTCAGCCTGACTCTTCCTGACCAGCAACTTCGGCAGGCCTACGACTGGTCGCGGATCAGCACTATTCAGGGGTTGGTTACGAATGCCACTCTCGGCACAGGCCTGGTCGCTGGATATCGGACCTCAGGTACTAGCCAGCGTCCTGGCTTTGCCTGGTTCTTTGGACGCGATTCTTTCTGGACTTCCTTCGCGCTCAACTCCATCGGCGACTTCGCCACCGCTCGCACGGCTCTCGAGTTCATCGCCAAGTTCCAGCGCGAGGACGGCAAAATCCCGCACGAAATTTCCCAAGGCGCAAGCTTCGTCAACTGGTTCAAGGACTATCCCTACGGCTACGCCTCCGCCGACGCGACTCCGCTCTACATCATCGCCGTCAACGATTACGTCTCTCGCAGCGGTGACCTCGATTTTGCGCGCCAGAAGTGGGACAGCCTGTGGAAGGCTTACCAATTCATGCGGTCCACCTACGACGCACAGAACTTCCCGCAAAACATCGGCTTCGGTCATGGATGGATCGAAGGCGGACCGCTTCTTCCTGTGAAGACCGAGTTCTACCAGAGCGGCCTAGGGCTCGAAGCTCTGCGCGCTCTAGCCAACCTCGCGAAACTCGCCGCCAAAGACGACGTCAGCAAAGACCTGCAAGCCGCTTTCGAGCGCCAGAAGCCTGCGTTCAATCAGACTTTCTGGTCTCCGGAGAAGAGAGCGTTCGCCTTCGCGCTCGATCAGCAGAATCGCCGCGTGGATGAACTCTCCGTGTTGACGACCGTCCCCATGTGGTTTGGCGTAACTGACGAAGACAAGTCCGAATCCACAATCCAGCAACTGGCCGACGCCGACCATCAAACTGATTGGGGCATGCGTATCATTTCCAACCACTCTCCCGTCTACAACGGCAGCGGATACCACTTCGGTTCCGTGTGGCCTCTCTTTACCGGATGGGCAGCGGTGGGCGAGTATCGCTACCACCAGCCGGTGGCTGCATACACCAATCTTCGGTCTAACGCACTGCTGGCGCTCGACGGATCGCTCGGCCACGTCACGGAAGTTCTTTCCGGCGACTACTATCAGCCGCTTTCTACCAGCTCTCCTCACCAGATCTGGTCGGCGGCGATGGTCGTCAGCCCGATTCTTCGCGGGATGTTTGGCCTCAACACCGATGCGCAGACCCACACATTGACCTTGGCTCCGCATGTCCCGGCAGAATGGAAATTCTTTTCGCTGGACAACGTGCGGGTCGGCGGGACGATCGTGGCCCTCGGCTACCGAAAGACGCCCGGGCTGATTACACTGGAAGTCAAACGCACCGGCTCCGTCGATTGCACGCTCGACTTTTCCCCAGCACTCAGCCCACGGACCGAGGTAACTTCGGTCGAACTGAACGGCCACAGTCTTCCATTTCACGTCACCGACAATCCAAGCGATCGACACGTCGCTATGAGAATCGCACTAACCCAGGCCACAAGCACGGTTCACCTTCGCCTGAAGAACGATTTCGGCATCAGCCTCTCAAGCGTCCTGCCCGTGCACGGCAGCGCCAGTGAGGGCTTGCGCGTGCTTTCAGAAACATGGAATTCCAGCCACACGCAGTTGACATTGTCGCTTTCTGGGTTGCCGGGCAAGACATATGCGCTGTCAGTCTGGAATCCGGCACAGATCGCGTCGGTGAAAGGTGGAAAGCTCGGCGAAGTGCGCGAGGATCAAGCCATCCTGGCGATCGAATTTCCTCCGCAGAGTCCCGACTCCTATATCCATCAGGACCTCGTTCTGAATTTTGCCGCGTCGAAATAACGCGTGAGCGACCTGTTAGTCTCTGGGAGGAGCAATTATTATGTCGAAGCGATTCTATCCAATTCTTTCGATCCTGCTCGCAATTGCCTCTTCTCTCCCACTCGCCGCCCAGACCAAATCCGTCGATACCGAAGGGCACAAGTGGTGGCAGCATGCTGTCTTCTACGAGATCTACCCGCGCAGCTTTGCCGACAGCAACAATGACGGCATCGGCGATCTGAAGGGCATTACGTCCAAGATGGCCTACCTGCACGACCTCGGCGTGGACGCCATCTGGATCAGCCCCTGCTTTCCCTCGCCGCAGGTGGATTTCGGCTACGACGTCTCCGACTACGAGAACATCGATCCGATGTACGGCACGCTGGCCGATTTCGACGGCATGGTTGCGGAGGGAAAGACACACGGCGTCCGCATCATTCTCGACTTCGTCGTAAACCACAGCTCCGACCAGCACCAGTGGTTTGTCGATTCGAAATCTTCGCGCAGCGCACAACACCGCGACTGGTATATCTGGCGAGACGGGAAGGGTCCCGGCCAGCCACCCAATAATTGGATCTCTACTTTCGGCGGCTCTGCTTGGAAATTGGATCCCGCCACCAACCAGTACTACTACCACTACTTCTATGCTGAGCAGCCCGATCTGAACTGGCGCAATCCCGCAGTGGAGAAGGCCATGCTCGACACCACCCGGTGGTGGTACAAACGCGGCGTCTCTGGCTTTCGTCTCGATGCAGTTGACACTCTCTTCGAAGATCCGAGGCTGCCCGACAATCCGGTCCTGCCCGGCACTAACAAGCAGGGCGATCCCAACACTGACGAGATACACAACAAGAAGCTTCCCGAAGTGCACGATGTGCTGAAAAAGCTTCGCAAAGTAGCTGACGAGTCCGATGCCGTCTTGATCGGCGAAACCTGGACCTCCAACATCGATGAGCTCAAGGAGTACTACGGTTCCCACGACAACGAATTGCAGATGCCGATGGACTTCATGTTCACTACGGTCGACAAGCTCTCTCCTCCGGAGTTTCGTCGACAGATTGCGCAGGTCGATGCGGCAGGCGGCTGGCCGGTTTTCGTAATCAGCAACCACGACAAGGTCCGCTCCTACAACCGCTACGGTGACGGCAAGAACAACGACGCCATCGCGAAGCTGATGGGCGCTTTTTACTTGACTCTTCGCGGCACGCCCATCATGTACTACGGCGAAGAGCTTGGAATGGAGAACAATGATCCCAAGCGCAAGGAAGACGTGAAAGATCCGATCGGCCGCACCGGATGGCCGCAGGAAATCGGCCGGGACGGTGAACGCACGCCGATGCAATGGAACACAGATACGAACGCCGGATTCAGCCAGAAAGATCCATGGCTGCCGGTTCCGCCCAGCTCCAAGTCCCACAACGCAGCTACGGAATCGAAAGATCCCAATTCAGTGTTAAACATGTACAAGAAAGTTCTCGCGTTGCGGCACACAAATGAAGCGCTCGTCGAGGGAAGCTATACCGCGCTCAACGAAGATGACACAAACGTCATGTCCTATCTTCGCAGTTACAAGGGGAAGGCAGTCCTGGTGGCGCTCAATATGTCCGCTTCGCCAAGTAAAGCAACCTTCAACCTGGCCGACAAGGGATTTGCTTCCGCCAATCTGAAGAGCCTGGTGGCGACGCCACAATCATCGGCAAAAGGAATGGAGGTAACTCTGGAACCATTCGGAGTCTTCATTGCCGAGGTTAGTAAGTAGACTTATTGTTAGCGTCGGCATCCTGGCGGCCGTTGTGGGAGCCCGCCCCTGCAAGCGAGTTCAGGATGGCCTTGCGACCGCCGGCAAGATGCCGGCGCTACATGGCGAGAGGCGCTTTTCCTCACGCCTCCGTTAGCTTCTTCTGCATTTCTTCGAGCGACACGCCTTTGGTTTCCGGATATGCCAAGAGCACCACCACGAACTGCAACACCATCATGGCGGCAAAGAAAACGAAGGGGATGGGCTTCGACTTTGCCGCCAGCACGGGGAAGATTCCCGAAATCAACGCATTCATGATCCAGTGCGTCGAACTGCCCAGGCTCTGCCCCTTGGCCCGCACGCGATTGGGAAACACCTCGCTGATATACACCCAGATCACCGCTCCTTGCGAGAAGGCAAAAAACGCGATATAGGCGATTAGCAACCAGATCAGCAACTCGTGCCGCTGGTTGGTCGCAAAGATGGTGGCCACGCCGGCGAGGCAGAGTGCGGTCCCGACCGCGCCCGTCAGTAACAGTTTCTTGCGTCCCAGCTTGTCGATCACCGACATGGCCAGCATGGTAAAGATCAAGTTAGTGAATCCCACCGCTACCGCCTGCAAATCGCTCGAAACCTTGCTGAAGCCGGCATACGCGAAGATGTCATTCAGGTAGTAGAGAATTGCGTTGATTCCGGCGAGCTGGTTAAACATTCCGATGCTGATCGCCAGAAAGATTGGCAGCCGGTACTTGCGCTGAAAAAGCGGCTCGTCGCCGAGCCCGTGCTCTGCATCAATCGATGCCACGATCTCGCGCAATTCCTCTTCGTAATTGGGTTCGCCGGTCAGGCGCAATACATCGCGCGCTTCGGCGATTCGTTGCTTTTTGGCCAACCAGCGCGGGCTCCGCGGAATTGTGAACAGCATCATGAAAAACAGGGCTGCGGGAACGGCCGAGATACCCAGCTTCCAGCGCCACTCCGTGTCGATGCCAAACTGCCGCAGCCCGATCAGGTAATTGGAAAAATATGCCAGTAGAATGCCCGCAACTACGTTGAACTGAAACAGGCCCACCAAACGTCCGCGCCAGCTTGCCGGAGCGATTTCGGCGATGTACATAGGCCCCAGCACTGACGACCCGCCAATGGCGAGCCCTCCCAGAAAACGAAAGAACAGCAACGCATACCAGTTCCAGGCGAACGCGCAGCCGAGCGCGGTAAGCAGGTAGAGGATTGCCATGATGCGCAGGCTGTCCCGGCGGCCGTATCGGTCTCCTGGTATTCCAGCGGTCATCGAGCCAAGCACTGTTCCGCACAGTGCGCTTGCGACGGTGAACCCAAGCCAGCCCTCCGAAAGGTGGTACACCTCTCGCAAGGAGTGGGTTGTTCCCGAGATCACGATCGTGTCGAAACCAAACAGTAGACCGCCAAGGGCCGCGACCACAGCGCTCTTCAGAAGGTAGGCGTTGATCTTCATGGCCCGTTAGGCCTCGGTGCCGTGGCTGATGACGAAACTTCCCCGGCGCCAATATATTTGTCCGCGCCGCCATAGTAAAACAAGTACTTCGAGCCTCGTTGCACCATTCCTTCCACGAACACCACGTTGGGGACCTGTCCGTTCTTCTCCCATGATTTCTCCGGCGCAAATACCGGAACGTCAGAACGCGACAGCAACCGGGCGGGGTTCTTTAAATCGAAGAGGGCAACTCCTGTGCGGTAGACGAGATTGTCGTCGGCGCCGTTATAAACCAGGACGATCCCGTCTTTCGTGACGATCGGTGGTGGCCCCGGTTCTACCACCCGTGAGTCGAAGTCCCCCGGACGCCGCGGCAACACTGGCGTTTTCGTCGCTTCGGTCCAGTGCGCCAGGTCGGTGGAGTACGCCAGTCCCATCTCATCGGTTTTTTCTCGAGTCGTTCCCAGGAAATACATCCAGTACTTGCCGTTAATTTTTTCCGGAACGATCGCGCCCGACTTCGTCCAGGCCACGTTCCAGTTTCCTTTGTACGCCGGCAGGATCACGCCCTTTCGCTCCCAATGGATCAAATCCTTCGAGGTCGCAAGGCACAGTTGGGCGTCTTTTTTGTTGTAGCCCGTGTAGGTCAGATAGTACGTGCCGTTGATCCTGACCAGCCGCGGGTCTTCTACACCTCCGTCTTTTTCGTAATCGGTCTCGGGGGAAAGTACAGGCTCGGGCCGCCGCTTGAAATGAATCCCATCGCCGCTTTCAGCGTAGCCGAGCCGCGAAGTTCCCTTGGTGTCTTGCGCCCGATATAGCATGACAAACCTACCTTCGTGAAACACGACCGCAGGATTGAACGTGCCCGCAGACTCCCAACCATCGCCCCTCGGTGTAATGATCGGATCGTTGCCGAGGCGGCGCCATTCGCCGAAGCCCCACTTGCCGTTTGCATGAAGAAGCAATGCAAGCGCCAGCAAAGCGAGTCCACAGAGCGGAACACTGAGAGCTCTTTTCCTGGCGATCAATGAATCCTCCGATCCGTTGAGCTTCGTGAGTTTACATTACTGCTTGCGGCTCAAGTGTAAAGTTAGGTGCATGGAGAAGCGACCAATGGTCTGTGTGAGTATCACGGTGACGATCCTGCTGAGTGTGTTTCTTTCCGCCCCCGCCTTGGGCCAGGCGCCGCCCGACTCGCCGGCAGCGAAGAGTCTGGAGGCGTATCGACTTTCGAAGGCTGCGGAACTGCGCGATGATTTTGGCGAACTCGCGCGTTATCGCGACGCGAATGCTGCCCTGAAGCCACCCGCCGGAGAACGGCGCGTAGTGTTCTTCGGCGACTCCATCACCGACATCTGGCCAATCCAGAAATACTTTCCCGGCAAGCCCTATGTGAACCGCGGTATCGGCGGGCAAACGACACCGCAAATGCTCATCCGTTTTCACCAGGACGTCATCAATCTTCAGCCGGCGGCCGTCGTCATTCTCGCGGGCACCAATGACATCGCGGGCAATACCGGTCCCATGTCCCTGGAAGACATTGAGACCAACTATGCCTCCCTGGCGGAACTGGCGACCGCGCACCACATCCGCGTGATCTTTTCGTCTGTGCTGCCGGTACACAACTACACTCCGCAATCGATCAATCTCTTTGCCCAGCGTTCACCCGAGAAAATTCGCGAGCTGAATCGCTGGTTGCGCGATTACTGCGCTTCGAATGGTTGCATTTACCTCGATTACTTCAGCGCCATGGTCGATCCGACCGGACTATTGAAAAAGGAATTGGCGGAGGACGGACTGCATCCAAACGCGGACGGATACGCCATCATGTCGCTGCTCGCGGAAGCCGCCATCCAGAAAGCTCTCAGTTCTCCCTGAACAAAATTCAGTTTCTAACGCCGCAAGTCGCCTCGGAGGATTATTATGGGCGGCGCAGCTTAACGACTCTCAAGAGAGGATGCCCCGGTTGGCGGCTGGGGCTGGACTGAGGCCCCCACAGGATGAACCCCATCGCGACCGTTACCCATCGCAATCTGGCAACGATTGATCTGGTAATCATTGGTGTCTATTTCCTGCTGGTCTTTTGCATCGGCTTTTATTTCGCCCGCAAAGAGCGCACCTCGACCGATTACTTCCTCGCCAGCCGCGATATCGGATGGTTTTTCATCGGCGCGTCCTTGTTCGTATCGAACATCTCGACCGAACACTTCATCGGACTGTCCGGCACCGGCGCCTCGTCTGGCCTGGCCGTCGGCCACTTCGAGTGGCTGGCCTGTCTGATCCTGCTCATCCTGGGATGGGTGTTCGTCCCGTTCTACCTGCGCTCGAATGTGTTTACGATGCCGGAGTTCCTGGAGCGCCGCTTCAATCGCCAGTGCGCCGTCTACCTCGCGGGCATCTCAATCATCGCTTACATTTTCACGAAAATTTCCGTGCAGCTTTACGCCGCCAGCGTGGTTCTGGAACGCGTCGCCGGATGGTCGCTCTGGAAGACCGCGATCATTCTGGTGATCGCGACCGGCATCTACACGATCGCTGGGGGATTGGCCGCCGTCATCTATACCGACACCGTTCAGACCTTGATCCTGATCGCCGGCGCCTGCGCCCTGACCTTCATCGGACTCCACCGCGTAGGAGGATTGGAACACCTCCGCACGATGGTCCCCGAGGGCTACTTCCACATGATGAAGCCGGCGTCCGATCCAAATTTCCCGTGGACCGGAATCTTTTTCGGCGCGCCCATTCTAGGCATCTGGTATTGGTGTACGGACCAGGTGATCGTACAGCGCGTTCTCTCTGCGCGCGATGAAGGACACGCTAAAGCTGGCACTATTTTCGCCGGCTTCCTCAAGATTCTGCCTGTCTTCATGCTCGTCCTGCCCGGTATCATCGCCTTCGCTTTATTTCCTGAGCAGGTCGTGAAGCCCGATTTTGCCTACCCGACGCTGGTCCTCAATCTCTTGCCCGTCGGCCTAGTCGGACTGGTCATGGCCGCGCTGCTGGCGGCCGTCATGGGAGCGATGAGTTCCGTCTTCAACTCCGCCTCCACGCTAGTCACACTCGATTTCTACAAGAAGCTTCGTCCCGAAGCCTCGGAGAAACAATTGGTCAACTTCGGACGAATCGCGACCGGCTTCATGGTTCTCCTCGGCCTGCTATGGGTGCCATTCATTCACCTGATTAGCAGTCAGCTCTACATCTATCTGCAAAGCGTGCAGGCCTACATCAGCCCGCCGATCGCGTCCTGCTTCGTGCTCGGCATTCTCTGGACGCGACTGAACGGCACGGGCGCGATCTCGTCCCTGTGGACCGGTTTTGTGATGGGCGCTTCGCGCTTCATCCTAGAACTGGTGGATCGCGGAACATCCGGTCACTTCGAGTCGCCCGCTCTCCGCTGGATCATCGACATGAATTTCCTGCACTACGCGATTTTCATGTTTGTGGTGTGCTCTCTCGTGCTGATAGTCGTCAGCCTGATGACCCCCGCCCCCGACCGCCGCAAACTCGCCGGCCTGACCTTCGCAACCGTGGACGAAAAGATGGACACCATCCCGTTGCACGGCATCGAACGCAAGCCCGCGAAGGAGACGCCAACCGAGCGCATGCTGAACATCGTTTTCAGCTTGGCGTTATTGGCGACGGTGGTGGGGTTGTGGATTTACTTCCGGTAGGGTATCTGGCGCGGGGGATGGCCGATGCACTTACCCGTCCGGCGTTCGGGCCGGTCATACTGTTCACCAGGCTGGTCTTGAGCCGGGTCTTCCCCTGATTGCCTTCCACCCGGCCCAGGATTACCATTTGTAAGGTTGGCCCTGCCTCTTCAAACATTTTCGGGAGACCGAAGTCCAAGGAGGTTCTATGGCAGTCGCAGTTTATCCCATCAATATTGATTCGCGCGTCAGCGACTTCATCGCCAAGCCGCGCCAGATGCTGATCGACGGCAAGTGGGTGAATGCCGTGTCCGGCAAGACTTTCCCAACCTATAACCCCGCCACCGGAGAAGTCCTGGCCCAAGTCGCCGAAGGCGACAAGCAGGACGTGGACATCGCCGTTAAAGCGGCACGCAAAGCATTCGAAAGCGGTCCCTGGTCGCGTATGAGCGCCACGCAACGCGGGAAGCTCATCTGGAAGCTGGGCGACCTGCTGGAAGCGAACGTGGAACAGTTCGCGATGCTGGAGACGCTCGACAATGGCAAGCCTCTCGCCGTGGCGCGCGCCGCCGACGTGCCGCTGGCCGCCGATCTGTTCC
>WNFA01004364.1_pt1 | contig 12444 bp, 11 predicted proteins | sample 5400481 | NCBI WGS metagenome assembly WNFA01 (sample SAMN13153340, study PRJNA577476) | soil metagenome | isolation source: 120 cm saprolite under Douglas fir tree site 2 hole 1 replicate 2 | place: USA:California | collected 2015-04-18
TGCTCGAGACCGACGACCAAAGCGGGCTCGCGCGAGCGGTTGAACCGGTGCGAATCGGCGGTCTTCTCGTCCCTCATCTGCCGCGGCGCTGAATTTCGCTCGCTCCCGCTCCGGCGGTTTTGCCGGCGGTGCTGCAACCGGCGCCGACCGCGCGCCGAGATGCCCCAATCCTGCCATATTGGATTGTTAGCCCCGACGCCCCACAAGCGTGCGGCCGTAATGCCAACGGGAAGCGGCGTAGAAATCAATGGCGGGCCATTCGCAATTCAAGAACATCATGTACCGGAAGGGCGCGCAGGACAAAAAGCGCGGCAAGATCTTTACCAAGATCATCCGGGAGCTCACTACCGCAGCCCGCTCGGGCCTGCCCGATCCGGCGGCCAACCCGCGCTTGCGAGCGGCTGTCCTTGCCGCCCGCCAAGCCAATATGCCGAGAGATACGGTCGAGCGAGCGATTCGCCGCGGCTCCGGCGGCGAGGCGGGCGAGGCCTATGAGGAAGTGCGCTACGAGGGGTACGGCCCCGGCCGCGTCGCCCTCATCATCGAAGCGCTGACGGATAACCGCAACCGTACCGCGAGCGAAATCCGCGCCGCTTTCACCAAGGCGGGTGGAGTACTCGGCGAGACCAACAGCGTCAGCTTCATATTCGAGCGCGTCGGTGAGATCTCCTATCCGGCGGCCGCGGCAACTGCCGACGACATGTTCGAAGCCGTCATCGAGACCGGGGCGGAAAATGTCGAGAGCGATGCCGAGCAGCATGTCGTGACTTGCGCGCCCGAAGATTTCAACGCCGTGCGCGATGCCCTCGAGAGCCGATTCGGCCCGCCGGGCGCGGCGCGGCTCGTCTGGCGCCCAAAGACGACGGCGCCGATTGACGAGGAAACCGCGACGACCCTGTTCAAGCTGCTCGAGACGCTCGAGGACAGCGACGACGTGCAAAACGTCTACGCCAATTTCGAAGTGGCCGAGGACGTGATGGCGCGGCTTGGCGCTTGAACCCGGTCGCAGTCGGCACGGGACCCCAATGCGCGTTTTGGGGCTCGATCCCGGGCTGCGGCATACCGGTTGGGGAGTGATCGACGTCGCCGGCAACCGCCTCACCCACGTCGCCGATGGGGTCGTACATGCTGCCACCGACCAGCCGCTCGCGATGCGGCTGGTTTCACTGTTTCGGCAGATCACCGCCGTGCTCGAGCGCTTTCATCCGGACGAGGCTGCGGGCGAAGAGACCTTTGTCAACCGCAACCCGGCATCGACCTTGAAGCTTGGGGTCGCCCGCGGCGTCGTGCTGCTGGCGCCGGCCGAGCGCGGGCTGCCGGTGGCGGAATATTCCGCCAACCTCGTCAAAAAGGCGGTGGTAGGAGCGGGTCACGCCGAGAAATCGCAAGTGCAATTGATGGTGGGGCGGCTGCTGTCCGGCTGCGGTGGCAGTGAACCCGATGCCGCCGATGCGCTCGCCGTGGCTATCTGCCACGCGCAGCATGCCGCGGCCCGGCGGCTCCTGGGCGCGCGCCCATGATCGCCAAGCTGGCCGGCGTCGTCGAGCAGGTAGAGCCGGATGCGGCAGTCATCGACGTCAACGGTGTCGGTTACCTCGCCTTCTGCTCGACCCGAACGATCGGCCGCTTGCCTTCCCCCGGTTCCCCGGCGCGCCTGCTGATCGAGACGCACGTGCGCGAGGACCACATCCACCTATACGGGTTCATCGACGCCGCCGAACGCGATTGGTTTCGCCTGTTGACGACGGTGCAAGGCGTCGGAGCGCGACTGGCCCTGTCGATTCTCTCGGCCGTGGCGCCGGAGACGCTCGGGCTCGCGATCTTGGCTCAGGACAAGCCGGCCCTGGCGCAAGCCGAAGGGGTCGGACCGCGGCTCGCCGCCCGTATCGTCAATGAATTACGGGACAAGATCAGCAGCATCACCGCTCCGGCGGCGGCGCCGTTGGCTGCGCTGCGCAATGAGCCGACAAACGGCGGGGGAGTCACCGCCGACGCGATCTCGGCGCTGGAGAACCTCGGCGTCGGTCGCACCGAGGCGCTGGGCGCAATCGCCGCGGCGGCCCGTCGCCTCGGGAGTGAGGCGAGTGCCGATGTGCTGATCAAAGCCGGCCTGGAGGAACTGGCGCGATGAACGACGTCGCCCCGCGTGTCGTCGCCCCCCAGCAAGCCGAGCAAGACGCACCCGAAGGCTCCGTGCGACCGGCCACCCTCGATGAATTCGTCGGTCAGCACCAGCTGTGCGACAACCTTCGCGTCTTCATCGAGGCGGCGAAGAGCCGGGGCGAAGCGCTCGATCACATCCTGCTCTTTGGTCCTCCCGGGCTCGGAAAAACGACGCTCGCGCAGATCGTCGCCCGCGAAATGGGCGTCGACTTCCATACCACCGCAGGCCCGGTAATCCAGCGCGCTGCCGATCTTGTCGCCATGCTCAGCAAGCTCGCACCCCGCGAGGTGCTATTCATCGACGAGATCCACCGATTGCCGCCGGCGGCCGAGGAGTACCTGTATCCGGCGATGGAGGACTACCAGATCGATCTGATTATCGGTCAGGGACCCGGAGCACGATCGATTCGCTATCGTCTCGCCCCCTTCACGCTGATCGGCGCAACAACGCGTTCGGGTCTGATCACACGGCCGCTGCGGGAGCGTTTCGGGATTCCGCTGCGTCTGGTGTTCTACGAACCGGCGGAGCTCGGGACGATCGTCACCCGTGCGGCGCGGGTGCTCGGCATCAAACTACGCCCCGACGGCGCCGCAGAGATCGCGCAGAGGTCACGGGGCACCCCGCGCGTCGCGATCCGCCTGCTGCGCCGCATCCGCGACTTCGCCGCAGTCAACGGCCTGTCGAGCGTTGACGCCCTCTCTGCCGACGCAGCGCTGCAGCGGCTCGACGTTGATGCGCGCGGCCTCGACGGCATGGACCGGCGCTACCTGCGCTGCATTGCTGAAAACTATGCGGGCGGCCCGGTCGGGCTCGAGACGATCGCGGCGGCGCTCGGTGACGAGCGCGACGTCGTCGAAGAGGTCATCGAGCCGTACCTGCTCCAGGAGGGCTTCGTACAGCGCACGCCGCGGGGCCGCACGCTGACCCAGTCCGCCTTTCGCCACCTCGATCTGCCGATGCCGGCGAGCCTGCCCGCTCAGCTCGATCTTCTCGCCCGGTTACCGTTTGAGACTGACGTCGAGGAGGCGCCATGACGCCAACCATCATCCAAAAGACGCCATAAAGGGTCGCCAAGAAATGCCGCCAAATCCTGTCGAAGCCCTGCCGCTGGTCGGCGCGGTTCCTCACGATCTTTCCATCATCGGACTGTTTTTGCAGTCCGATGCCGTCGTCAAAGTGGTCATGCTGATCCTTCTGGTCGCGTCGTTCTGGTCGTGGGCGGTCATCTTCGACAAGGTGATGCGGCTGCGCCGGCTGCGGTATTCCGCCTCGAGCTTCGAGGAGTCGTTCTGGTCGGGCGGCTCGCTCGATGATCTCTATGAGAGAGTCGGCCAGCGCCCGCCGGATCCGATGAGCGCGGTCTTTTCGGCGGCGATGCGGGAGTGGCGGCGCAGCGCCGCTAAGAACTTGCTCGGGACCCCGACGATGCGCGCGAGCCTGCAACAGCGCGTCGAGCGAGTGATGTCGGTGACCGTGGGCCGCGAGATGGAGCGGGTCGAGCGCTTTATGGCGTATCTGGCGACCGTCGGCTCGACGGCGCCCTTCGTCGGCCTGTTCGGCACCGTCTGGGGCATAATGGACAGCTTTCAGTCGATCGCCGCGACCAAGAACACGAGCCTTGCTGTCGTGGCGCCGGGCATCGCCGAATCGCTGTTCGCGACCGCACTCGGGCTAGTCGCCGCGATCCCTGCCGTCATCGCCTACAACAAGCTCGCCACCGATTTTGGGCGTTATGCCGGCCGGCTCGAGGCGTTCGCCTCCGAGTTCAGCGCAATCCTGTCGCGCCAACTCGACGAGAGGCCGTAAGCAATGGCGGCGCCGAGCCTGAGCAGCAACGGCGGTCGCCTGGCCGGGCGATACCGGCCGATGTCGGAAATCAACGTGACGCCGCTCGTGGATGTCATGCTGGTGCTGCTCGTCGTCTTCATGGTCGCTGCACCCCTCTTGACCGTCGGAGTGCCGGTCGATTTGCCGCAGACCCAGGCGCCGCCGATCACCGAACCGAAAGAACCCCTCGTCATTACGATCAACGCCGAGGGCCACATCTACATTCAGGACACCGACATCCCGTCCGAATCGCTGATCCCGCGACTAACGGCGATCACCGGCAGCAACCCTGACGCGCTCCTCTATGTCCGAGGCGACAAGGCAATCAACTACGGCCGCGTGCTCGAGGTGATGAGCCTCGTCAGCTCGGCCGGGTTCCGCAAGGTGTCGCTGATTTCAGAATCCCTTAAAGGACCCGCGGCCAAGCCAGCGGCGGCCGGCGCGACGCCCTCGGACCGACCGCGGACAGTCAAGCGCTGAACGGCGCCGCACGATTCACCCCGATGAGCGTGGCCACCGCCGCACCGGGATTGATCAAAAACCCTGCCGTTCGCCGCGAGAGGCCTGACGGAGGCGTCACCCCACGCGGCGTCGCGCTGTCGGTGGCCCTGCACCTCGTCCTCGGCACCCTTTTCATTCTCGGCTTGCCCAGGCTGTTCGCTCCGCCGATCCCGGAGGAGATGCCGGTGGTGGTCCAGCTGGTGACAATCGCCCCGGAATCCCGGGCGACGCGGCCCAATCCCAGCCCGCCGCGGCCGAATGCCAAGCCCGACCCACCCATAGCCGATGCCCCGGTAACAAAACCGGAGCCCGAACCGGCGGTCGCGGTGCCCGTGCCTCCGCCTGCTGCCGAGCTTTCTCCGTCGCCCGAGCCGCCAAGACCGCCGGAACCCAAGCCGGTGCCGCCGCCAGTGCTGAAGCCGCCCGAGCTCAAGCCCGAACCGCCGAAGCCGATCGAGAAGGCCGAGCCTCCGCCCAAGCCCAAAGAAAAGCCCGAGCCGCCGCAGCAAATGGCCAAGAGCGAGCCGAAGCCTGAGCAAAAAAAATACGATCCCGGGCAGTTCGAAGCCTTGCTGAAGAACCTCGCGGCACACCCAACTGCTCCCTCACCCGAAGCGCCGCCGCAGAAAGCTCGCGTGGCGTCGGCCAGGCCCTCCTCGCAACCCCGAGCCCCGCTCGGCGGTCAACTCACAGTCAGCGAGATGGACCTGATCCGGGAACAGATCGCCCGGTGCTGGAACGTGCCGGCGGGCGCGCGTGACGCCAAGGATCTCGTCGTCGAGGTAAGAGTCGCGGTCGAGCCGGATGGCAACGTTCGGCAGGCGACGATCGTCGATCAGGCGCGCCTCGCCAGCGACCCGTTCTTCCGCGCGGCGGCCGAGAGCGCCCGGCGCGCCTTTTTTAATCCTCTGTGTCGGCCACTCCACTTGCCTGCGGACAAGTATGCGATTTGGAAAGACCTCATTGTCGACTTCAGCCCAAGGGACATCTTATGAAAAGAAACCGTCTCATGCTTGCCGGTGCGCTGACTGCGGCGATTGCTATTCTGCTCCATTCGAGCGCGCCGGCGCGCGCCGAGCTGCGGATCGACATCACCAGCGGCAAGATCGAGCCGATGCCGATCGCCATCCCGGCCTTTGCGGGCGACGGCAACGACGAAAGCCAGGCGGGAAACGAGATCGCCGGCGTCGTTTCCGCCGATCTCGAGCGCTCGGGCTTGTTCCGCCCGGTCGATCCGCGCAGCTTCATCCAAAACGTCTCGGCGTCCGATCCCCAGCCGCGCTTTGGCGATTGGCGACAAATCAATGCGCAGGCGCTGGTGACGGGTACGGTCCGCACGCAGGGCGACGGAAGGCTGAGGGTCGAGTTTCGCCTGTGGGACGTCTTTGCCGAGCAGCAGCTGACCGGTTTCGGCTATACGACGACGCGGCAGAATTGGCGGCGAATTGCGCACATAGTCGCCGACGAGATCTATAAACGCATCACCGGCGAGGAAGGGTATTTCGACACCCGCATCGTCTATGTCGCCGAATCAGGACCGCTCGAAAAGCGGACCAAGCGGCTCGCTATTATAGACCAGGACGGCGCCAACAATCGGTTTCTGACCGACGGCCGCGCGCTGGTGCTGACCCCGCGATTCTCTCCGTCGGTCCAGGAAATCACTTATCTTTCCTATGCAAACGGCAACCCTCGCGTCTATCTCTACAATATCGATACCGGGCAGCAGGAGGTCGTTGGCGATTTCCCTGGTATGTCCTTCGCGCCTCGATTTTCACCGGACGGCAATAGGGTCGTCATGAGCCGCGCCGAGAACGGCGTCAGCAACCTGTTCTCCCTCGACCTGCGCACCCGTCGTGCGACGCGCCTGACCAACAGCCAGGCGATCGACACGTCGCCCTGCTTTGCGCCCGACGGCAGCAAGATCGTCTTCAATTCCGATCGCGGTGGTTCCCAGCAGCTTTACGTCATGAGTGCGGATGGCGGCGACGCCAAGCGGATCAGCTTCGGCTCGGGCAAATACGGTACCCCCGTCTGGTCACCGCGCGGCGATCTGATTGCCTTTACTAAAATCGACGGCGGATCCTTCTTCATCGGGGTGATGCGCCCGGACGGATCGGGCGAAAGGCTGCTGACGCGCGATTTCCTCGTCGAAGGGCCGACCTGGGCGCCGAACGGCCGGGTGCTTATGTATTTCCGTCAGTCGCCGTCGGATTCGCGCGGGCGCGGCGGATCTGCCCGCCTGTATTCGATCGACCTGACCGGTTCCAACCAACGCGAGGTTACGACCCCGCAGGACGCTTCCGATCCGGCCTGGTCTCCCTTGCTTCGCTGAATGGCGCGACGATATAGTCCGGCCCGCTTTGTTATGATTTCGCGGTCCGGGGCGGAGGGTCGCTGGGGGACCGACGGGAATCCCGCCGCTCGCCGACCCGGCAACAACCAGTCTCGGATCGGTCGAGGGGGATTGACATGCGTGCAAGAATAATCGGTCTGCTGGGCGTCCTGCTGTTGCTTGCGGCCTGCAGCAGCACGCCGCCGGAGCCGCCCCCGGGGCCGCCGGGTGGTGCAGGCGTGGGCTCACGCAGCATTGTCCCGGGATCGCAGCAGGATCTCGAGGCGAGCGCAGGCGACCGCGTCTTCTTCGCCTTCGATCGATCCGACATTTCGCCCGAAGCGCGGCAGATCCTGACCCGGCAGGCCGATTGGCTGCGGCGCTACCCGAACGTCACTGTCACGATCGAAGGCCATTGCGACGAGCGGGGTACGCGCGAATACAATCTCGCGCTCGGTGAGCGCCGTGCCCAGGCGGTGAAGAACGTCCTCGTCGCATCGGGGATCTCCGCATCCCGGATGTCGACGATCAGCTATGGGAAGGAACGCCCGGCGGTGGTCGGTTCGAGCGACGAGTCTTATGCCCAGAACCGCCGTGCGGTCACCGTCGTCAATTGAGAATGTCGCGTCCGCCCGCTGCCGGAAGCCCGAAAGGCGCCGGCAATGCGGTCGAGCCCGCGGGCGCTGGTCCCACCGCCGGGTCAGCACGACGCGCCCTTTTTTCGCCCTAAAAGGACCCTAATACGAACGTTCGACAATGTCCGCGCGACCGTTTTGGTGGTCGCGTAATGATGGTCGACGCTGCGAGAGCCCTGCCCCCCGGCTTTCGGGCGGATTTCAAGAGGCTTTCGGATGCTCAGGCGCTCGACCCTGTCGCATGCCCGTCCAACCCGCCTGCTGTTGGTACTCCTCGCTGTGGCCTTACCGTTCCACTCGGTGCGTTCTCAGGATCGGGCGATGCAGGATCGTCTCGAGCGGCTGGAAAAAGATCTCAGCATGTTGCAGCGGCAGGTCTATCGCGGTGGCGGCAGCTTCGCCGTTGCTGCGGGTTCCAGCGCGGCGGTCGATACCGAACTTCGCCTCGACCGGCTCGAGGCAGAAATGCGTGATCTGACGGGGCGGGTCGAGAACACAGCGAATGGGGTCGAGCAGTTGCGGCGACGCCTGGAGCAGATCAACAGCGACATCGAAGTGCGGTTTCAAGGGCAAGGGCAGTCGGCGACTGTATCGCCGCGCTCGGCGGGCGCCTCGCCGGTCGCCAGCGCAGCTGCCGGAACGCTCCCGCCTCGGGGTGCTGCGCCGACGGCGAGCCTGACGGCCTCGACGCCGCCGGGTGCCTCCTTGCCGCCGGGGACGCTGGTCTCTCCGCCACCCTATACCCCAACCGGCCCCGGCACGTTGACCCCTCCCGGGAGCCCTCCGAAACCGGCGCAATCGGCCCTGGAGCCAGCGGGTACAGGCGCCGGCAGCAGTCTCCGCGAGCTCTCCTCCGGAATATTGCCGCCGGGCTCTGCGCTGGACCAGTATAACTTCGCGCTTGGCCTGATAAAGCAGGCGGACTATCCGGCTGCCGAAGAAGCATTGAGGAGTTTCGTTCAACAACACCCGAACGATGCGCTGGCTGGTAACGCCCAATACTGGATCGGCGAAACCTATTACCAACGCGAAAAATATGCCGACGCGGCCGTAGCCTTTGCTGAGGGCTACAAGCGTTATCCGAAAGGGCCGAAGGCAGCCGATGATCTCCTGAAGCTCGGCATGTCGCTCTCCCGGGCGAACCAGAAACAGAACGCCTGCATAACGCTCGCACAGCTCGATCGCGATTTCCCGAACCCGGGGAACACGATCAAGGAACGAGTAAAGGACGAGAAAAAGAAGCTTGGTTGCTGACACAGACATCACCACCAGAGCCGCTCACCGCAGGCGAGTTCGCCTCGGCACTCGCCTCGCTCGCCCGCTTTGAGGCCCGCCCCTTTCTCGCTGTCGCCGTTTCCGGCGGGCCAGATAGCCTTGCCCTTACCATCCTGGCCGATCGTTGGGCGCGCGAGCGCGGTGGGAATATATGCGCGGTGACTGTGGATCATCGGCTGCGGCCGGAAAGCGGCGCCGAGATCCACCGGCTCCACGGCTGGCTTTCGGCGCGGGCGATCCGCCACGAGATCCTCGCCTGGTCGGAAGACAAGCCGATCAGCGGAATACAGGAGGCTGCGCGCGCCGCACGCTACTCTTTGCTCGCCGAGTGGTGTCGTGAGCATGGCTGCCCGCACCTACTGACCGCCCATCATCGCGAAGATCAGGTGGAGACCTTCCTGATCCGTCGCCGCGCCGGCAGTGGGCGGGACGGCCTCGCCGCGATTTCGGCCATCCGCGAGTTCGCCGATTGCCGGCTTCTGCGGCCGTTGCTCGGCGTCCCCAAGGCCCGGCTCAGCGCATTGCTCGAGGCTGAGCAGCAGCCTTTCATCACCGATCCGAGCAACCGCAACCCCGCCTTCGAGCGGTCGCGCCTGCGCAGCGCGGGCTCGGTTCCTGCCGGCGCCGATTTCGCGGCATTGCACGATGAGATCCGCACCCTCGGCGGCGAACGAGTGACCCAGGAGCGCCGACGGGATGCCCTTCTCGCGCGGGCGGTGTCGCTGCGCACTGCCGGGTTTGCCGTGATTGATCCAGGTCTTCTTCTCACGTCACCGCACGAGATCGCGGAACGGGCCCTCGCTGCGGTTGTCGCCACCATCGGAAGCCGCACCTATCCCGCGCGGCGGCAGCGGGTGGCGAGGCTGCGCGAGGTCCTCGCCGGGGGCCGTGGGCATACGCTCGGCGGCTGCCGTTTTGTCATTTGGCGGGCGCGCATTCTGGTATTGCGCGAGCTTGCGGGTGCCGCGGCGCCGGTTCAGCTGACCCCAGGGGCGAGCCTCCTATGGGATGGCCGCTTCAAGGTGGCACTACCGGTCACCGCGGGCCGGCCTGTCATCATCGGCCATCTCGGCCGAGCAGGAGTAGCCGAGTTCGGTCGGCTTGCACTCTCCTCGCCGCGCCGCAGCCTACCCCGGCTGCTCTATCCAATCCTGCCGGCTGCCTGGGACGAAGACGGCATCGTGACCGTTCCGCAATTGGGATACCTGCGCCGAGGAGCCGTGGCGCCACCGCAATTCGGCTTCCGGCCGATCAATCCGGCAACGCGGGCAGGCTTTACAGTTGTTTAAGTCCGGCGGCATCTTATGTCTGAGACGAGCAAAAATGATCGCGGGCCAGCCCTAGGAGGGGTAGGGTTCGTCTCGGCAAGCGATGCCCAGTCTGGCATGGAAAGGCCCTTACCGTGAACAACTTTGGCAAGAATCTCGCCCTGTGGATCGTGATAGGGCTGCTTCTCGTCGCACTCTTCAACCTGTTCCAGACCTCTTCCAGCCGGGGACCACAATCGACCCTCGCGTTTTCCGATTTTCTGAACGACGTCAATCGCGGCCAGGTCGCTGATGTCACGATACAGGGCAACAACATCAGCGGTCATTTCACCGACAGCCGGGCGTTTGCGACCTATACCCCGAACGACCCCAATCTTGTCTCCCGGCTGACCGAAAAGAACGTGCGCATCACTGCAGCACCGGTCGACGAAAACGTGCCCTCTCTGTTCGGCGTGCTGATCTCCTGGTTTCCGATGCTGCTGCTGATCGGCGTGTGGATATTTTTCATGCGTCAGATGCAGGGCGGCGGCGGGCGGGCCATGGGCTTCGGCAAGAGCCGGGCGCGCCTTTTGACCGAGAAGGTCGGGCGGATCACCTTCGAGGATGTCGCCGGGATCGACGAGGCCAAGCAGGAACTCGAGGAGATCGTCGAATACCTCAAGGACCCACAGAAATTTCAACGGCTCGGCGGCAAGATCCCCAAGGGAGTGCTGCTCGTGGGGCCTCCCGGCACGGGCAAGACCCTGCTCGCCCGCGCGATTGCCGGCGAGGCGAACGTGCCGTTCTTCACGATCTCCGGCTCGGACTTTGTCGAGATGTTCGTCGGCGTCGGCGCGAGCCGTGTACGCGACATGTTCGAGCAGGGCAAGAAGAATGCGCCCTGCATCATCTTTATCGACGAGATCGACGCAGTGGGCCGTCATCGCGGCGCCGGTCTCGGCGGCGGCAATGACGAGCGCGAGCAGACCCTCAACCAGCTGCTCGTCGAGATGGACGGGTTCGAGGCCAATGAGGGTGTGATTCTGATTGCCGCGACCAACCGTCCCGACGTGCTCGATCCGGCGCTGTTGCGTCCCGGCCGCTTCGATCGCCAGGTGGTGGTGCCGAACCCCGACGTGGTCGGCCGCGAAAAGATCCTCAAGGTCCATATGCGCAAAGTGCCGCTCGCCTCGGACGTCGATGCCAGGATCATTGCACGCGGCACCCCCGGCTTTTCGGGCGCCGATCTCGCCAACCTCGTCAACGAGGCGGCGCTGATGGCGGCGCGCAAGGGCAAGCGCTCGGTGTCGATGAGCGAGTTCGAGCACGCCAAGGACAAGGTCATGATGGGCGCCGAGCGCCGCTCGATGGTGATGACCGAGGACGAGAAAAAGCTGACCGCCTATCACGAGGCTGGTCATGCGCTGTGCATGCTCTATGCCGAGGGGCACGAGCCGCTGCACAAGGTGACGATCGTCCCGCGCGGCCGCGCACTCGGCATCACCATGTTTCTGCCCGAGCGCGACAAGTACAGCCAGTCCAAACAGGAGCTCGAGGCGATGATCACCAGCCTATTCGGCGGCCGCATCGCCGAAGAGCTGATCTTCGGGCCGGACAAGGTCACGACGGGGGCCGCCGACGATATCCGGCGGGCGACCAATTTGGCCCGCCGCATGGTGACCGAGTTCGGGTTCAGCGAGAAGCTCGGCCCGCTGCGCTACAGCGAGAACGAGGAGGAGGTTTTCCTCGGCCATTCGGTCACCCAGCGCAAGAATGTCTCCGACGCGACGGCGAGAGTGATCGACGAGGAAATCCGCCGCATTGTCGACGAAGGCGAGCAGGCGACCGCGCGGCTCGACGAATTGCACGCGCTGGCCAAGGGGCTGCTCGAGTATGAGACGCTGTCGGCCGACGAGATCCGCCGCGTCATCAAGGGCGAGCGGATCGTCCGCGGATCGTCGGCAGGTCCCGCGACCGAGGAGGTGCGACCGGGCAGGCGCAGTTCGGTACCACCCTCAGGGCGACCGAGCGGTCTCGAGCCGGAGCCGCAGCCAGGCGCTTGATCAGCCCGGGCAACCCAGCCTGTCGGAGAGCTGCGATGACGCGGAAGCTGTTTGGTACCGACGGGATCCGCGGGACCGCCAATAGCGAACCGATGACGCCGGAGACGGCATTGAAAGTGGCGATGGCCGTTGGCGAATGCTTTTACAACGGCGCGCACAAGCATCTGGTCGTCATCGGCAAGGATACGCGGCTGTCCGGCTACATGCTCGAGCCGGCGCTGACCGCCGGGTTTGTCACGATGGGCATGGATGTCGTGCTGGTCGGCCCGCTGCGCTACAGCGAGAACGAGGAGGAGGTTTTCCTCGGCCATTCGGTCACCCAGCGCAAGAATGTCTCCGACGCGACGGCGAGAGTGATCGACGAGGAAATCCGCCGCATTGTCGACGAAGGCGAGCAGGC
>WNFA01006391.1_pt1 | contig 12444 bp, 12 predicted proteins | sample 5400481 | NCBI WGS metagenome assembly WNFA01 (sample SAMN13153340, study PRJNA577476) | soil metagenome | isolation source: 120 cm saprolite under Douglas fir tree site 2 hole 1 replicate 2 | place: USA:California | collected 2015-04-18
CGGGCGCGATCGTGCCGAGACCGAGGACGACAGCAAGAAGTAGTTGAAGACCCTTTCTCATAAATTCTCCTGACCACGAGCAAATTAACTTTGTAGTTGGTTAGAGAAGAGTTGGTGAGACAAGGACTCAGCCCATGACCTTTGTTGATGATTATTAACCGATGTTTACGGAGCGGCGGGGGAAGAGAAAAGACTTCTTCTGGGACGCAAGGGAGAGATGTTGCTCGACATTCAGCCTCTTTCGCTGGCGATGATCTTGAAACAATTCTTAACAGTCAACCTGCACGAGCACTTCATCTGATTGGGTAGCTGAGCGAATCTGGAAGAGCAGTTCATTCTCAGCGAATCTATAGGTCTTGGGTGGCGTTAACCACGCCCTCCAGGGCGTTTCGGAGAAGCCATAATAATGAAAAGCAAAATCCTAACGCTGTTTGCAGTGGTTCTGTTGTCCACTATCACGGTTGGCGTCGCGCACGCGGCGACGGACGAGATGGTGAAGGCCAACATTCCGTTCAATTTCTATGCCGGGAACTACATGATGCCGGCCGGAACTTACTCTGTCGGCTTCGACTCGGTGAATAATGTCGCTATTATTCGCGATAATGCTGATCACCATGAAGTGTTCCTGCTCGGGATGTCGTCAAATCAAGGGACCGACACACCGAAGCTTGTTTTCGATCATTTGGGGAACTCGTACTTCCTTCGTGATCTTGAGGCTTTTGAGACGGAGTGAGCTTCCCTGTTCGGAAGGCTGAGATGAAACTTGCCCGCGGCGGTTCGGGGCGTGAGGTCGTAGTCGCAATGAATTAGTTGCACGAACCTGCCTGGAGACCGCATCCCGGTCTTCAGGCACTTTATGCACGCCAGCAGATTATGTTCTTGCTCCACTTTTTGGCACGCCCTCTAGGCCCGCGCCGCGCTTGCCTAAATCAGATATAAAAATCGACAGTAATTATCTCCCACCCTTTTTGCGCCGAAGAAAAACCGCCTTCGTCGCAAAAGGATGGGGCTCCCGGCAGAATGACCCGTCGCGAATGTATACTCACCAACGCGATTGGGAATTATTTTTTTTCAATCCGAGAGGACCTCGATTATGTCCAGCGAGCAATCTTCCACGAGCAGCGAAGACCTGAACCCTTTCCGGATTGCCATGCGGCAGTTTGACACGGCTGCGGAAAAGCTTAAGCTTGACGCCGGGATGCGCGAGGTATTGCGCTCACCCCGGCGTGCGCTCACACTCTCGTTGCCCATCAAAATGGACGACGGCACGATCAAGGTTTTTCAGGGATTTCGGGTACAGCACAACAATGCGCGGGGGCCCTGCAAGGGCGGCATCCGCTATCATCCCAACGTCACCTTCGACGAAGTGCAGGCGTTGGCTTCGTGGATGACGTGGAAGTGCGCCACCGTCAACATTCCGTTCGGAGGCGGTAAAGGCGGGATCATTTGCGATCCCAGGAAACTCTCTGCCAACGAACTGGAGCGGCTGACGCGGCGCTATGCCTTTGAAATATCAGATTTCATCGGGCCGGACCGCGATATTCCCGCGCCTGATGTCTATACGGACGCCCAGGTTATGGCCTGGATTTACGACACCTACAGCATGACCCACGGGCAGAGCGTACCGGGCGTAGTCACGGGCAAACCCATATTTCTTGGCGGCTCACTCGGCCGGCATGAGGCTACGGCGCGAGGCTGCGTCTATGTCACCCGGTGCGGCTGCGAGGTGATGGGTATTGATTGCAAGAAAGCGACTGCATCTATCCAGGGCTTCGGCAACGCCGGCAGCATCGCGGCTGAGCTGCTGCACAGGATCGGGACGAAAGTTATCGCAGTCAGCGATTCCAGCGGCGGGATCCTAAACCCCGAAGGATTGGATATTCCGAAGGTAATCGAGCATAAGGGCAAGACCGGCTCTGTGATCAAATTCCCGGGAGCAAAGCCAATATCCAGCGAAAGCATATTGGAATTGGAATGCGATGTACTTATTCCCGCTGCCCTGGAGAACCAGATCACGATGGCAAACGCGCATAAGATCAAGGCCAAGATCATCGCCGAGGCGGCCAACGGGCCTACCACGCCGGGCGCCGACACAATCCTGCACCACAAAGGCATACTCGTGATCCCAGACATTCTGGCCAATGCCGGCGGCGTGACCGTCTCGTATTTTGAGTGGGTGCAGGACCTGCAGGAACTGTTCTGGGATGAGGACGAGGTGAATCGCAAACTGGAAACAATCATGGGCAAGGCATTCGCTGACGTTCACAGCTGCGCTACGGAGCATCAGGTGCCCATGCGAACCGGAGCCTACATCCTGGCCATTGATCGAGTAAGAAAAGCCACCGAATCAAGGGGAATCTGGCCGTAGACCGGCGCCGACTTCTGGCCGGCATTGTGGCGAGTGAATCGCAGTTTAGCAATGTCGAGGGGCTGGGCCGCTCAATGCTCTCTACCAGCGGCGTTCATGGGCGGGTTCTATAAAAGGGAATGTCAAAGCGCACGCCGGGTGCCCCAGGCTTCCCGCCTTTTCTTTCCCTCACAACAATCTCGGGTGGCCCATCCTTCGCGGAAAGCTGGCCGTTGGTTTTTCAGCTTCCGAGAAAGGGTGGGAAATAAAATCAGCTCGTGACTAAACTAGATTGAGTAATCTAGGTAATCTGGTAATCGGGAAATTTGCGCAAAGGAGCGGGGGCCTCTTGCCTCGCAAGGGAAACGAAACCTGGAGATTGGTGGGCCAGCCGCGTGGCTATTTTGCCCCGAAGAGGCCCTTCATTTTGCTGAAGACCTGGTCTAGCTTGGTTATGTTCACCAGTTTTTCGACACGCGGGCTAAGATTGACGATTTCCATGTCAACAGAACGTCTTTGTGCGGCGGTCCAGACGGAAAGCAGTGCTCCCAGCCCGGTGCTGTCGACGAAGGTCACTTGGGAAAGATCCAGTATGATGCGACGCGTAACGTCAACGCCCTTACCGCGGGAGGTAGGAATCACGCGGTCGCGAATTTCGGTTTGAAACAACTCGGCCGAATCCAAGGTGATTTTGCCTTTGCAGTGAACGGTGGTTACTTCAGCTGTTTCTTCCAGATCAAATGTAAGGCCGGGTGCATGGAACGCATTGGATGCCATAGAGAGTCTCCTGGGCAAAGCCGACCTCGCGTAGGGCCCGGGTTCCGAGGACAGTCTGCAGAATGCCCCGTATTCTACACCGGCGTGAAGCGGCTTTTGTCCCCGCCCTGATTTATTTTTGAGAGGGTTGGCGGGTTCTATATAGGGCAATGTCAAGAGAAAACACTTCTCCCAAGCAGTAGGGGAGAGATAATTCTCGTCATTCAGCCCCCTTCGCCGACCGATGGTTTTTCGCTGTGCGCGTGACAGATGAGCCGATGGAGTTATCGGGTACATGGTGTCTGCGTCGAACTGCCGATGCCAATCTGAAAACGTTAACAAGCAGAATTTGTGGTCGGTGTACCAACCATGGGTGCCCATGGAATCCCTAACCCTCTGTCATTCCGAGCGAGCTGGAGCGCATGCGACGGCGAGAGAGGAACCCCGAGGATGATTATCCAACCCATGCGGATTCAGGGAATCTCCTCGATGCTCTCTCCCTTTAACTTCATTCTTCTTCTCCAGTTCTGAGCAAGGTCTTCCCATCGCGGATTGGTTTTTTCGATAAGATCGATCTTTTTCTTGTCAGTTGCTACGTGCTTAATCCTGACGGATCCGTTAAGTCTGTTTCACAAAGGGCATCCCCGATCGAAAGCAGCAGCATCTTTGCTTTCAGTTCCCCCCCATCCCGAAAGAAGGTAGAACGTTTATGCAAGTCTCTGCTAATCAAACCCTGAAGTTAATGTGCATTCTTGCTCTGACCTTTGCATTCACGGCAATGGCCCAGGAAAGTGGGAACTCCACGGCCGCTGCAGTTACGGCAGCCGCCGCACCGCCAAATCAATTTGTGTTTGTTCCGCTGGGAAACGCCACAAACAACCCATTCAGTGAATACCGTATCCATCCAACTACCGGATCACTTACCGTGGTGAACAAAGCCCTTACCGGGCCGCTCTTTAACGAGTTCTCCTTCCGCGATCCCAAACATCGTTTTCTCTATCTTGACGGGACAGCGCGTAACTCGAATTTCACCGTCGACTCGATTGCCGAGTATCGTCTGATTACTCCCAACAATGGAGGCCTCGCACGTCTGCCTGGATCTCCCTTCAATCCCAACCAACAGCGGCTTGCCTTCGTTACCATACGGCCTGACCTGAAGTTCGCCTATATCCAGGATTTCAACAATGTTGCCATCCTCCACATCGTCTCCATGAATCCCTCCAACGGCGCCCTGGTGAAGGAAGGTGCAACGGTTAACATTGCCATTGGCAATGGGGCCTCGTCGATCCTCAATCTTCAGTTTGATCCCACCGGACGCTTCCTCTATATCGTCAATGGAGAAGCCAACCTGATTGACGCGTATGTGTCTGATCCGTCGACTGGCGCCTTGAAACAGGTTCGTGGAGCACCGTTTGTGCCTCGCGGCAGTGCCCATAGCCAATGTTCTCCCAGAGACAACTTCTGCTTTGGCGCCGTTGCCATCGGTGGCAATTTCCTTTACTACGTCAGCCTGTTGTTTGACGGCGTATCAGAATTTAAGATTGACCACGCCACCGGCGCTCTTGCTGAGCTGCCATCCTCTCCGGCGAAGAATCCCGCTCATCTGGGATTGGCGCTCAGCGTGACTCCTGATGGAAAGCATCTCTATGTGGGCGCACCTCAGGAATTTATTGGACAGAGCTTCGTTCTCGGATACACCATCCATTCTTCCGGAGCCTTGACGCCGGTACCCGGTTCTCCTTTCCCCATCCCCGGAGGGAACTTATTCATGGACATGGATGTGTCCGGCAATTTCCTGTACACAACAGCTGGTGACTTTATCGTCGGATTCCGCATCAACCCGACCAGTGGTTCGTTGTCTCAGGTTCCCGGCTCGCCTTATTCTGATCCTGGCGGCACCGGGCTCACCATTATTCATTGAGGTGTTTGAGTAATTGAAGTGTTTGAGTAAAGGTTGATTGTTACCACCCTTTGCGTCCATTGAAACTTGTCTTCGGGCGAATTTAGGACGCAAAGGAGTGGGGCGCAGAAGTGGCTGCGCTGGTGGCGTTTGTTGCCGGACCCGAATCTTCATACATTACCCGGGCGAATCTGACCGTGGATGGCGGAATGAACGCCTGAACCAATCGGAAAATGCCGTGTGGACGTATGAACTGCCGCATGAGGCTGTCGCAGGGATAAGAGACTACCTGGCGTTTTATCCCTCGCGGGTCGATGGGATCGAAGTGATCTCCTAAGCAATATTTGCCGTTGGCCGGTTACAGACCTGGCGGGTGACCGATCCACGTGCGTGACAGAAAGGAACAAGGAACGAAGATGGCGAAGACTACACCTGAACAAAACAAGGCGCTGGTACTCGAAGCATTCGACACACTCTTCAATAAGCGCGATTATGCGGCAGCAGAACGGTTCTGGTCGCCGGACTACATCCAGCACAGTGCGCACATTGAGCCGGGCAGGCAAGGCCTTTTCAACCTGGTCAAGTCACTGCCAGCCACGCTGAGATACGAACCCGGTGTGACCGTGAGCGATGGAGAGTTCGTCATGCTACACGGGCGCTTTTCTGGGTTTGGAGCAGTGGCGAACTGGATCGCCGCCGATATTGTTCGTATGCAAGACGGAGTTCTGGCAGAGCACTGGGATGTGATCCAGGATGAAGCCACCGAGGAACAGTCGAAGAGTAAGGCTCCAATGTTTGGTGGCACATTTCCAACATAATTTATTAATCCCGAAGAGGGACCGGCTAACGGCGAGTGGCAATGTAACCTTCGGCTTCCGCGATTTCATCTGGCGTGAGAGCACCGTCAAAGGCAGCGGATGCCGCCACTGGATGTGTATAGATTTCTTCAATCCTTTGAAAAGGAATTCTCCACGTTTCAACGTTTAAATGTGTTAGGCAGAAGTGCGCCTATACCAAAGGATGGTGGCGAATGAGTTATCGTATTCTCTCGCTCGATGGCGGAGGCACCTGGGCGCTGATCCAGGTAAAGGCACTCATCGATTTATACGGGGCGGCAACAACTGGACGCGTGGTCCTGCAGGACTTCGATATGGTGGCGGCGAATTCGGGAGGCAGCATTGTGCTGGGTACTTTGCTGGAAGATATGCCGCTCTCGCAAATTCTCAACTTCTTTCAAGACGAAAGCCAGCGCAGAGCCGTGTTTTCTGACACGGAATGGGTAGGCGATAGAACGCTCCACTTTCTGACAGGCCTTGGTCCTAAATACAGCGCCAGGGAAAAGCTGCCGGCCCTGCAGCATGTGCTGACGAAAAGTGGGAATGTACCGCTGAATCAGGCGGCGACCGGTTTACGGCGCGCCAATGCGGCCAATGATGTGCATCTTCTGATCATCGCGTTTGATTACGACCGGGATCGCGGCACATACTTTCGATCGTCACAGGCAAGCGGCAGGCCGTGGGGGAAGGGCGCAGCTTCAGACATCACGGTTGCGGAAGCGATCCATGCTTCAACCAACGCGCCAGTGAATTATTTTGACGAGCCGGCCCAGTTCCCGGACCACAGCGGACGTTATTGGGACGGGGCCATCAGCGGCGCCAACAATCCGGTAATGAGCGCGGTGACCGAGGCGATTGTGAAAGGGCAGCGTCCGGACGATATCGTCGCCCTGAGCATAGGAACTGGATCCGTTGCTCTGCCCTGGCCCCAAGATGAAGACAACCCTGCCGTGTTCGAACAACCCATTGAAGATTCAAGCCTGGTGGCAGACCTGAAAAAACTCGCGTCATCGGTTCTTGACGATCCGCCAGACCGCGCCACATTTTATGCCCATGTGTTAACGAACGGCGGTGCCGGGCTCAATCATCCGCCGGCGGACAGCAGAATCGTGAGGATGAATCCGCTGGTTAGCCCGGTAAAAGATGCGGGCGGGAACTGGACGGCTCCGGGAGGAATGACCGCAGCCCAGTTCAATAGCCTGGCAAATCTGGACATGGACGCAATCAAGCAACCACAAGTAGATGCCATTACAAGATATGCAGACCTGTGGCTGCAAAATAAAGCGCCTAACCAGCCGATCCGCATGGATCGTGACACCCTTAAGCTTGAACTAGGCCAGAGCACGTATGGTGACGCGAAGGTTGCCTGGAACGCAATCAAATAGCGGGATGTGCTCCAGAAAAGGCTGGGCCACCCGACCCAATTTTCTGAAGATGAGATGAGAGCTTGCAGAGCCTGTGCCACCCGCCAGAGCATTAATCTTTAACTAGAATCAGGCCCCGACGGTAATCTTGACGTCACCGCCGGTTCGACTTACCTTTGGACGCCGGCTCAACATTAGATAGTGATACTTATGGAAGTCCGGGATCGCGGGTTTGCTCAACGACGTTCCATCCGCCCACCTGTACCTCTGGCATCCGATTCTGAAGTTGCCTTCCATCGTACGTGGCGGTAAGCATCCTGGATTCGCCGGGCATCAGCGCGACATAATTGTCGTCCCACAGCACCGGCAGAATGTCGTTTCCATCTTTCTTGTTGAACGCGCGGACGCTCACTTGGAATGCGAGATTTCGCCATCGAGCAGAGCACGTTATCCTGGAGAATGCGAAAGAGCCTTTCTCTCACTAGCTCATCGGAGAGCTTGCCGCTCGAGATTAGCGCGCCCGCCGCGTTGCACAATTCCAGGTCGAGAAAAGCCACTCGGGCCAACCTTGGAGACGGTTTTTTTCCGAGCTGCCCGTACATTTGCGCCGCACGCGCGACGATAACGGGCGGGCGCTCATCAGCCCTTTTCGCATAACGAGTCGTCAGAATTTCGATAGAGCGCAACAAGTAAGTGTAGGCCGCATTAGGCGGCCCGATCTTTCACGTCAGCGGAGGTCGCGATTCGAGCGCAGTGGGCACAGCAAAAAAAACGTCCGCCAACCTCTACGCCGTGTCCGATCACTCGGCACTGGCAATGCTCGCAAATGGGTGCGATAGCTTGAATCGCGCATTCGAAGCTGTCGAACGTATGCTTTTGCCCGGCAGCCATTAGTTCAAAAGCCTTATCGTACTCGTTACCGCAAACTTCACACGTGGCCATGTGCTCCTCCTCTTTTCACATGCAACAGGCGTTCGGCCCGGCGTGACTATGCTTTCCTTAACAACGATGCTTAGAAGTGTGCGAGGGATTGCCCCTCAGAGCGGCCCTGCTTGACTGGTCGTGAGTCTAGGGGAACTGCGACGGGAGACGAGGACCACGAGCGAAATGGCACTAGCGCTGACGCTGACTGAAGGACATCTGTCGTACACCTCTGGGCATCGCACCAATTACCCAAACCGCACGGTGGCTCTGGAATCTGCCGTGACGATCAGCGTGAGCTGACGGACCGATTTGCGCGACGGTGGTGTCTCCTTGTCCCATTGCACCGTTATCATATGCGTAGAGACATATATGCACTTCGAAGGGTTTTCCTTTGGCTTGATTCGGATCGATGGAGTTAGCTACGAGCATGACGTGGTGATCGACCGCGGTGAGGTGCGCAAACGCAAGAAGAAGGCTTCCAAACAATTTCGCGATCGTTTTGGCCACACACCACTGTCCGTCGAGGAGGAAATACCTTGGAAATGCCGGCGGCTGGTGATCGGGACAGGTCGCGGTGCCTTGCCGGTCATGCAGGAAGTGAGGCTCGAAGCAAGGCGTCGAAAGGTTGAGTTGCTCGTTCTTCCGACAGAACAGGCCATCGATTTATTAAAGAAAGAACCTGCAGAGACCAACGCTGTCCTGCATGTAACTTGCTGAGTAACGGCCAGGGAAGAATCCTCGAGATAAGAGAAGATCTTCTTGAGGCGCCTTCTAGGAAACAGGGTCGAGGTCCGGGCCCGAGAAACACCAACTGTGGCTTGCTCTGCCAGACGGTGCGGTAGCGCATCTTCATAAAGTCCAGTCAGAGATTCTGTCGCTGATAGCTGGACATGAACTGAGTGTTGCTCGAGCCACTTGAATGTGTCAGGCTGAGACGTGCTCTCATAATTTCTTGGAGGCACAATTGACGGTTGAGAAGATCTCCGCGGTTACACTTCGGGTTGCGAACATGCGGATTTCTGTGCGTTTCTACAGGGATGTCCTAGGCCTGGAGATCATCTACGGTGGTGAAGACGCGGATTTCTCATCGCTCCGCACGAAAAATGGAAAGGACCCGATTCTCAATCTCGAACGAAGCAATCCCGCTACCCAATGGGGCCGGCTGATCTTTTACATTTCCGACGTTGATGCGTTCTGGTCATGTCTAAAGGAAAAAGGCTTGCGACCGGAGAAGCCTCAAGACGCTTCCTGGGGCGAACGCTATTTTCATGTGTCTGATCCGGACGGCCACGAGCTATCGTTCGCGCATCCGATCTAACAGCCTTCCAATAGCTGCATGAACTCATTTCGGGTGAGGAGAGCCTGCGAAGAAATGATCTTGCCGCACCCGTCTTCGCTTTATGGGCGGTACAGTCGACCTTCCGGAGAACATGGACGAAACGCCTCCAGGCGACCCGACTTGGCCGTCGAGACATTACCTAGTAGAACACACACTTTAAAGTGCGCAATGTTTCGGGCTTGAGAAGAGAGGATGACCAACGCCCTCAGCCCGCGGGCGGAAGGAGGTCCGATGGCGTACTACAAGGTTCGGATTGAAGTCTGGTGTGATTGCGACCCGGAGGCGAACGACCTTGAGACGATTGTCGATAACATTCGAACCGGTGACGCTATTTGCACCAAGCGGCAAGTCATGGATGTCGTGGATCGCCCGCAAGATATTCAGGATGAGGCAGCGATGAGCTTCTTTGGGGGAGAAAGCCCGATCACGGTGGAAGTAGAGTCAAAGCGTTCCACTACGAATTGGTCACCGCTGCCGCGCAGTAGCAGCGGCGGGGGATGTCCGCAATTCACATAGCACAACCGCCGAGTCGCGTCGCATTGAGTGCCCAACCACGCTTTTCTGCGGTGCGGTGCGCCAATCGAACCTCCGACCCCTGGTCCCGAACCAGATTCCAAACCTTATTGAAATCGGTCTCCAAACAAGATTTCAAAACCGCTTAACCGGGATCCGCATCTTCTCCAACCAGCGCAATCGCGCATCGAACACGGCCTCACGAATCCCAGGGATGCAACGGGTTGTCCGGAGAATATCAATCGGCGCTCGCCAGTTGTAGCTCACAGCGAAACACAAAAGAGCCTTCTCTTCAACAAACCCAGACAAAGGAACCTTCGTAACTCTTGTACCCTTGCGCAACCATTGTGGCCCTAAGAGAACCTAAACAAAAAGGAAATTCGTTCTAAGGAGGAAACCATGCCGAACCTCTCCGGCTCTTTCTCTGGGAGAGCCACCTCGGAGTCAACCATTGCTTTGCACGACACCTCCAACCACGAGCTGAACCTGCTCGAGGTCAGAGGCGTTCAGAAATCATCTGACGAGCAGTGGAACAACTCCAAAATCACCTACTGGGGCACGGCCGACTTGATCGCTGGCAACGGTCCGCAGCGCGGCTACTTCGTCAACGAGCATTCTGACGGCGACCGCGACTTCGGCACTTTTGAAGGCAGGATCGCCACGTCCGGCGGACAAGGCACCATCGAGGGCACCTGGAAATTTACCGGCGGCACGGGAAAGCTCAAGGGTCTTACCGGTGGCGGCAACTACAAGGGTCGGATGACCTCGCCCGTGGAAGTTGAAAATACCTGGGAAGGAACGTACCAGATCGCGGCAAAACCTCAGGCGGCATGATTTCTCTGGCCTGCCAGCAGAAGTTCTAACCGCTTGTTCTGGCTCGCTCGCCCAAGCCGGAGGGTGGGCCATTTCTCTCTTATCCTGAAGGAAGCCAAGGCGGAGTACGCGAAGCTAGTGAAGCCTCTTGGGACAGTTCTTCTTGCCTTGCGGAGGGTGAAGGTTTTGTTAGGCGCTCTAAGGAACAACAAAACATGCCTCTGGGTCCATTAGCAATGGACTGACCCCTAGTGAGGCTTTGGGAGGGCGCCCTGATACATAAAGGTAGGCAATACTGCGCCTGCTGAGGCTTCTGATTGGGCTGTTTCGTCGATTTTTTCTTCCCGAAAGAATCGTAGCGAATGAACATCATGGGATGAGGGCGTTGGCTGCGGCAAACTTCGCTATCGCCCTCATTTGCATTCTCGCCTGGATTTGGTTCAGGCAAGATGAGCCGGGACTTCAGATCGCGCGATTTGTAGGTTTTATCGTGGCGCTTGGCGTTGGAATTGCACTTGTAGCCGGGTATGTCGCGCAGTCGATGCTTTGGACATCTGTCGTTATCTTGTACCTGCTGATGGCGCTATTCCACGCCATTCGAATCAAAGGCCCGCAGAAAGACGTTGCCGCGGCGACTATGGCTCCAGCACCGCCGGTGGAGAAAGTGACGTAACCCTTTTCAACTTCCGACATCATAAAGAACCTCGATCAAAATGGAACTTGGCGAGCAAAGGGTGCCGATCCGGGCCCAGAAAATGAGATTTAAGTGGCCTTACGTGGAGTTTGCCAGTACGTCCGAATTGCATGCCTACTAAAGAATCCGCGATGATCCGCAGGATACGTCGTGCCGCAAATCCAGGCGCTTTCTTGTTTGAACCGGGGTCACGCCCGACAGTTGCGGCAAGTTCAATTCACGAAGCGAACGACTGTTACGAATGGCATACCTCACTGTAGGCAAATTTGTGACAGTGAAAGCCTCCGCCTTCAACAAATCGCAGCAGCTTTCAACGAGCGGCTTGCAACAGGTTCAATATCAATCAGTTACGAACAGCAAATTCCAACAGGTTTCAATACGCGCTGGAATCTGGTTCGGGACCAGGGGGTCGGAGGTTCAAATCCTCTCTCCCCGACCAATCTTTTCAACAACTTGGAATTTCGCAAGCTCTCGCAAGTGAGCCCTTGGTGCGGCTTTCGTGGGTGCCCCAGTGCAAGTGTCGGTTTCAAAAGAGAGAGTCTCATCAAAAGGAGAAGGTTTCAGCCATGACAAGCAATCGAACGATTCTCATCACCGGAGTGACAGGCAATCAGGGCGGCGCGGTCGCGCAGGCGCTGCAGGGCACCGGATTCCATTTGCGCGGCCTGACGCGCAACCCGGACAGCGAGCGGGCGGCGGCGCTGGCGCGCCACGGCATCGACGTCGTCAAGGGCGATCTGGATGACGAGGCGACGCTGCGCCGTGCGTTGGCCGGCGCGTGGGGCGTCTTCGGCGTGCAGAACGCGGGGGAGGCGGGCGCGGAGCGGGAAGAGGCGCAGGGCAAGCGTCTTGCGACGCTGGCGCGCGAGGCCGGCGTCGAACACTACGTCTACACATCCGTGGGATCGGCGCACAAGCGGACGGGCATCCCGCACTTCGACAACAAGTGGCGCATCGA